>ENA-UOXV01001611-UOXV01001611.1-marine-metagenome-genome-assembly--contig:-NODE-1611-length-31205-cov-7.461509_pt1 | contig 31205 bp, 16 predicted proteins | sample MGYA00238165_ERZ766961 | MGnify/ENA primary metagenome ERZ766961 (study PRJEB28924, sample SAMN03173240) | marine metagenome | biome: Marine; feature: Water; material: Subsurface seawater | place: North... | reverse complement strand
GGGCGGGGTTCGCACATCCCCCCCCCGCGGAGGAGCTCGGCGAAGAGCCGCTGCGCCTCGCCGCGCACGCCCGGACCGCCGCGCCCCGAGCACAGCGAGAGGTGCACGTCCTGCACCCGCGCCTGCACGAGCCCCCACGGCGCGGCGGCCGCGCGGCGCCGCCTCGCGAGGCGCGGCGCGTGCTCCAGCAGCAGCGCGCTCGCCCAGCGCGCGTGCGCCCGCAGGCGCGCCGCCTCGAGGTCGTACCCATCGACTTGCACCTCCTCCTCCCCCCAGCACCCGCCGAGCGCTTCGGGGCTGCGCGGCGCCGCGCGCTCGCCGCCCGCGTGCACGCCGAGCGCCGGGCCACCTGGGCTGAAGCGCACGTGGAGTGTCTTGCCCGGATCCTCGATGGCGCCCGCGCTGGGCGCGGGCGGAGGGAGCGCCGACGCGGGGCGGGAGTCTACGGCGCTCGAGGCGCGCGAAGACGCAGAGCGCACGCGCACTCGCTTGACCTCAGTCGTGCAGCGGCGGCAGTACAGCCTGTACAGCGCCAGGAGCAGACTGACCGTCGGCGCCGCGGCGCTGCCGGACTCGACGCCTGCAATGTCGCGGCTCCACTGCTCGTCGCTCTCCTCGCGCAGGAGCGCGTCGACCAGCGAGATGTTGTCCAGGCGCGCCTGCAGAGGTTGCCATGCAGGTCAAGGCTCGACCTCACCCCGCGCATAAACATCTGTCACAGTTACCTACCGTGCGCACGAACGCGGAAATCGGCTTCGAGGCGTGGCAGCTCGCCTGGAGATTTAATGCAGGCTTGTGCACCGCCAGCGCAAGCGTCCGGACGGTCTTCTTGTCATCCTTGAAAATACGTTGCAGTAACTGCTCGGAGGACCCAAGCACTCAGAATTTGACGCTCGATTCTCGAAAAGGTGGTGGTATGCCCGAGTGTATGACACACCCGGGACTATTTCTGGGCCCAGCGGGCTGGGCGCGACGCCGTATCGCTCGGCCGCTATCAGCGGCAATGACCGTACCTCAACGAAGATCACGCCATCGCAGAAATCCTCAAGCTCCGGGGTACTTTCAAGTACCAGTAATCTCTGCGAAAGCACGTTTCCTAGTAAGCTTTGCTTGGCTCGGAGCAAGGTCCAGGCCATGCTTGACCGAAATGCTCGGGAAATGGCGAAAGCATGGCTCCACCTGCGCCCAAAAGAAGAGCTCCTCCTCTCCAATCGTGCGAACTGGCGCAGCAGAATCACCAGAGGAGACGGCGGCATGCGCTCCGCTCATCTCAGCCGTTGAGACGAGCTGCGTCGAGCGCTGTACCACTGATCGATATCTACAGGCGAAACTGGTTTCAAACCCGCCAAACCAAACCAAAATTCGATTCGATTCGTGAGAAAACCGAGAGATGTCTTGTCTTCCTTGGACTCATACTGGACGAGGGGATCGCGAAAGGGGGCCGAAGCTGGGTGAGCACCCGGAAGACCTCCAATACGACATGACCACTGCACTCTCACGAAAATGATGGCTTAGTATTTGATTCGCATGAGGGAGCCCGAAATCACAGGCGTCGCGCACTGCTTTTTCGCGTAGGAGCGCTCATCTGCAGAGCCTTTCGTGCTTGGGGAGGGACACCGCTGCTGGCTGCCAAACTGCATGGATATCCCACTACCTGCATATACCTGACGGCCAAAAAACCACTGCAGGTTTACCTCTTGCTCTGGCGACAGTCTTCTGGGATGTCTTGGGCAAGATTCAGCCTGGCCCAGGGGCTGCTTCTCTCCCTCGCCTTCCCAGCATGGACTTTTCAGCCTTCTCCCCTCACCGGAATCGCATCAACGCGTTGTGAACCATCACAGCATGAATCACTTTGTGTCTCGCGAGCGAGAGGCGTACCGAGAGCACATCCACAGCAACTGCAGCATGGATTTGCACTGCGCCGCGCTGGGGGCCGAGACTTTTTACTGGGGGCTCAGAGCGGCGGGACCGCGGGAGAGGGGACTATCGTAAGTGCAGATGCGAACGATATCAAACCATATGGGGCAGATCGCAAAGACACCGGGGAAAAGATGAGGAAGTGCCTCGATCGGGAGTTCGTTACGATCGCGTTCCCGGCCTTCGTGCAGTTTTCTGCTGAGCCTCTTGCCGCCCTGGTCAACACAATGTATCTTGGAAGGCTCGGACCGACGGCACTAGCGTCTGCTGGTGTTGCAATTTCGGCCAGCTACAGCGTGTCGAAGCTCTATAACGACCCACTTTTGCGCACGAGCATTTCGCTCGTTGCTTCCTCTGGTGAGGCCGACGCAGATGCCCCGGTCTCGCGCTCGGCCGGCAGCGCACTTTCCAAGGCCGTATGCACTGCACTCTTCCTTGCCACGGCGGTCGGCTTGCTACAGATGGTGATTTATCTGCTCTTCTCCACGAGCATCGTGCAAGCGATGGGTGTCGGGCCGTCCAGTGAGATGTACGCTAACGCCGTCGCCTATCTCCGCTTCAAGGCCATCGGATCGCCTGGTGCCACACTCTGGCTTGTGGCCAACGGCGTCTTCCGTGGGCTCGGGGATACCGTGACACCGCTGAAATGGGCTCTCGCCTTTACAGTGATGAACGCGATCATGGATCCGATCTTCATTTTTACCCTTGGGTTCGGCTGCCCGGGTGCTGCGATGGGCACCGTCGTGGCACAGTACATCGCCCTCGTCCCGCTGCTACTCAAGTTGCGGGGGCAGGAACAGCCCCACTTCACTCTGCCTCGCTACAGCCCACCCGCTGGAAATGCCACGCCCGTGTTTCTTGCATGCAGGGCGCGCAGCCCCGTTTGTAAACACATATCCTAATCTCGGGTTTAGACTAACCCTAATCCTGCATTCTGAAAAGCTCGACTTCACGCCTGACAGACATTCTTTACCACAGGTCGGGCTCACCTTTGAGCTGAAGGAGCTTGCAGACTCGTTCCGAACGTACGTCACGTCCGGCTCTCTCGTCCTTGTGCGCACCGTCGGCAAAATCCTCACCTACACGGTGTGCGCCCGCGAGGCCGCGCTGCTCGGCACAGCAGCTGCAGCGGCGTACAACGTTTGCTTCCAGCTTGGGACAGCAACAACCCAGATCTGCGAATCGATCTCCGTTGCTGCACAGTCGCTCCTTGCACGTGAGCTCGCTGGGCGTGATCCTGCGCGCGTGCGTGCGGCGGCTCGCCATATCATCGCCCGCTCGCTGCAGCTTGGGGGGATATTCGCCGGGACGCTATCCTTCTTCACGTGGGCGAACCAGGCCAATGTGCTTGCTTCACTTGCAGCGGATCCTGCGATCCGGGTCCTTGCTGCTGGCATCATGCCACTCGTTCTCTGGACGCAACTGGTCAAAGGCTTTGCTTACCCCGTGAACGGTATGCCTTCCCCTTTCCTGCGTGCGCCTAGCACAGCCTTCATGGGTTTCTCTAGACAGTTTGAATTGCTGCAACGAAACTTTTCTTGAACTGCTTTTCCACAATTTTTTCTTGAATTGCTCGTCATCAGTGAAGCATGTGAAGCATCGACCTGACTGTTGGGTGCAACTTGTCGGCAGGAATGACGATGGGCGCGCTGGATTGGCAATTTCTGTCGATATCAATGTGGATGGCCAATGCCGTGTGCATGACCACTATTTTCTTGTTCAAGCCGCAGCAAACAATCTTTACCATTTGGATTGCGCTTTGTCTTTTCATGTCGACACAGGTGCGCCTTGCCTGCGATGATAGGACTCGTTTTCATATTCATAGATGTCACAGCGCACTGCCTGACTCTTGTGCTTATGCTCGGCAGATGGTTTCTGGCCTCGCCCGCATTCTTCTGGGAGCGGGTCCCTGGAAGAAGGTGATGTGGGCAGAGGGGACCACATGAGAAGTCGTGAGTTTTGAGAGAAACATCCGTTTACTGACAAACAGTCGCAGATCGCAGAGCGAAAAAGAGTTTAGAGCAGGGGCCAGTTTTACCTCTGGGGTGATGATATTGGTTCAGGGGTGTGCGTGAGCGAGGTGCAAGTCGGGGCGAGAAACACGGTGGGGTCTTGTTGATATTCTTTCTGGAGCAGGATGTGCTGAGTAAATCTTTGACAGGCAGGTTTACATTTACATCAGTTTCCCCCTCTCACCCTGCGCTCCGCTATCTACAACTCACTTCCCCCGCTCGGATCCGGCGGGCCCTTCCCATAGGGTGATCCGTCGTCGATCCCGAGAATCTCCATCAGTCGCTCACGCGCTGAACTCCGTGCCTCAACCAGCGTGCCTGCTTCCCGCCCTCTTTGGGTTCTCTGAGCCAGAGACCAACAGCGCAGCTGGTGCGGCCGCCCCGGGCGTCGAACCAGTACGCTTCTCAGGACAGGAAGCGACCGCAACCGCAGGGCGCTCGGCGCTGCACCGTGATGGTGCGGGCGCGGACGGGGAGCGCAATTCTGTAGGGTTGGATGACGCACGCCGCAGAATACCCTCCAAAAATGCCAGGGCCTCCCCCCGCGCAGCCCCTGGGACGCGCAAATGGTCTCGCGAGCCGCCCGAGAGGCAGCGGCATCCGGCGACGGTGCTGCCTGCACACCACGGCTTGGGCTTCGTGGCACCAGCGGGCTCGGCCGACACGACGAAGTTGACCACGGCGCCGCGGGCCCATGCCTCGAACACCGTGTCGCCCCGGCGCGGCATCTCGCGGTGCACCGAGTCCAGCAGCGCCACGGCCGTCACGGCAGGCACGCCTCCGCCGTCCTCTGGAAACGCTGTCCCGCCAGTGCCATCGCTGCCGTCGCGCCCTCGTGTAGACTCCTGTGTGGCCCACGCACGTGCAACTAACGCTAGCGCCGCGGGGCCTCCTGAGGAGTGTGCGACGATACAGATATGCCGGCCCGGGCCGCCCGCTCGGCGTGAGAGGAATGCGTCCCAGGCGGACACACAGTGGCTCGCAGGCGACGCGGAACCCGGGATCGACGCGCCTTGAGCATCGACACCCTGGTTGGGACAAAGAAGGACAGCGCCCCAACCGCGCGCCGTTGCGTGCTTGATGTACGGAAGGACCTTACAGGAGAGAGCAAGGGTGAGGTTTCTCGCTGAGCCATATCCGTCTGAGCAAATGGGCGCAGGCGTTTCACGGTTGTTGGTTTAGGCTCTTTTCGGGAACACACCGATGCCAACTGCACACCGTCCTTTCCGCAGACTTCAAGTGTACTCCATGGTCCAGGTTCACACGATCCCGAACCTGGAATCACAACAAGCAGCGTACTGCCGCGGGCGACATTGCTCAGGTCAGCAGAGCGTCGCAACGCACAGTAGTTCCAGGCGCGAGGAAAAAAGTCTAGGCGGTGGGTATCATATACGACGTACAGGAAGTAATTCAATCATTTGTGGCATTGGACGCGTATCTTACTCGGCACTCAGCGCATCTGCTGTTTGCCACATGAATCCGCCCTCGCGACCACCCCTCAGCTGCAAACGCTTCTCTGCGAGACCAGCATCTTCTAGCAATACCCTCAGTCGGATGGAGAGTTGCAAATGGGCGTCAAGCGCCTTCTTCCGCGTATCAGTCAGCCGTGGTTGCAGAGCAGCCTTCCGCAGCAATGCTTCATCATTCCGGCCTATCGGTCTTTCCAAACGATTGGCAGCGCCCGGTGCAGGAGCAAGTGGCTTTCTCCGCCGCGGCGGTCTCGCACACGGGCGGCGTTTCGCCAACATCGCCGCTCGGAGGGCGAGCGGTAGCTGTCCGTCGGTGACAGGCGCTGTTCAACGACAGGGGGTGAGGAAACCTCGTTGGAAAGCGTTTCAAACCGATTCGAATCAAACACCAGCGAGAAAAACTGCCCGGCCGAACAAGATCCAGGTGGAGTTTTCGAGTTAGGGCGCGGGAGACTGGGCAAGGCCTCACGGCGCCGCCGGCGGCTTGTTCGGGCACCCGGAGCGCGAACTAGAGATCTGAGAACAGTTCTGCTGTGAAGTGTTCCCTGCTTGCTCAGGCTTGAGCCCTGTTCGATTGCCTCCCTCCCCTCCACCTCCCCAGCTCAGGCCCCAGGCCCCAGCATGGACACGGCGCGCGGTAGCTGAAGCCGGAGCATCCACGAGCGGAGCGAGAGGGGACCTTCCGTGGAATTTCAGCCGGGGGGTCCCTGCATCGGTAGCAGCAGCAGTCAGCGCGGCGTGCGGGCTCTCGCGGGAGGCTCGCTGCCAGAATGGCTGATGGCGGCGGCGGCAAGCTGGCGCTGGGCGCCATGCTCAAGGCATCGGCAGCCCAGCAGATGCTGCAGGTAAATACCATCTATCGATTCCTAGTAGTGCGGTGGCTCGTAGTTTTGGAAACTTGAAGTGTGCTGCAGCTTCAACCCTGCAGGGTAGCGCGGCCGCTTGTCCTGGGACGCCATGAAAACTAGCGATTGCTTGTGCTTGGCTGCGGGAAGGACAAACCGTTCCGCAGGGAAGGGCAGTTGTCATCAGAGAAAATGCGGCTCACGATTGTGCCAGTGAGATGCGCGAGCATGAATGAGCGCACTGTGCCGCCTCGGAAAATTCAAATCCCCCTGAGCGCCCTGCTCTGGCGAGCGCTGTGCCGTTGCCTCACGCCTGCGACCCGGACCGCACCGCAGGAGGGCGGCGATGACGTTTCCTTCCTAGCTGCTGCGCGTGCTGCCAAGGCGCGGCAAGAAGCGAACAAGTTGGACAAGTCCGTTCAGCAAAAGGTCCCCGTCTCGTCCCCCTGACCCATCAGATGAAAGCTGCGACTTGAACCCCCCCAGCTGATCGCTCTCGGGGCACTCGCAGATTAAGAGAGAGATCGAGGTTGCGCGCAAAATGAAGAAACTAGATTTAGGTGGGTTGGGACTGACGGAGATACCAGAGGAGGTCTTCGAGCTTACTGACTTGAAGATCCTCTGGCTGCACGAGAACAATCTTACGTCGATCCCGGCTGACATTTCGAAACTCGAGGAATTGAATCAGATCCGCTTTTACAAGAACCAGATTACGGAACTTCCGGCGGAGTTGGGACTCCTGCCGAAGCTCTCAGTCTTGTGGGCACAGGAGAACCAGCTAAGTGAGCTGCCTGAGGAGCTGGGGGACTGCACGCAGCTGAGCGTGCTTTCCATTTCGGAGAACAATCTCTCGTACCTGCCGTACAGCCTGGGACAGTGCACGATGCTTCGTGAGCTTCTGATTGACAACAACGACCTCGAAGTTCCGCCAGACTGGATCCGCGCAAAGGGCATGCAGCACACCATCAAGTATCTTCGAAAGCTTTTCGTCGCACAGCGCGAAAAGGTACGTGTCTGTCATCTTGCTTGTGTATACCGTCGTAGTTTTGCAACACTGACTTCATGGATACTGTTGTACAGATTCTGGACCTTCGTGGACTGGGAATTTCGCAAATACCAGAGGAGTGTTTGGAGATGGATGGCATTGAGGATCTCAGACTTACAGAGAACAACCTCAAGTCTCTGCCGGATGAGGTGCGCACTGTTGCGGCAAGCAAATACCTTGCATAGTTGGAATGCTCTGATTCGTTCTCCAAGTGCCATTTGTCTCGACCATGAAGACAGCATGTCAGCCGGTGTATTTCTTCTGCGACCAGTACCGCTAAGCAGACTCGGTGTTGCTTTCCGATTGCAGGTTGAGAAGTGGAAAGACTCGATGGAGAAATTAACGATGAACAATAACAAGCTGCTGCGGTTTCCAGAGGTTGTGCGTCAGTGGTCGAATCTGCGGGAGATTCAGCTCACTGGTAACGAGATCATGGACATCCCGTCGTGGATAGGAGAGCTCAAGGATCTCACGTCTCTTAAAATTGCCGACAACAAGATCCGCCGTCTTCCGCTCGCGCTCGCTCAGATGCCGCGTCTTGAGGAAATCGATGCAACGGGCAATCCAATCACGTCACCCCCGCCCGAAGTAGTCGCTCGCGGTGCTGCGGCGATCAAGGAGTACCTGCAAAAGTTCATCTATGCGCAGAAGGCAAGGATACTCAACTTTAACGAGCTCGGCATAGCTGAAGTGCCGAGCGAAATTTGGTGCGCACAGTTGCTTACTTGCCAACTTCTGCCTGCCTGCGCGGATGCAACGTGCCCTCTGTCCGACTGGGTTTGTCATTGCTGAAACCGCATGCCGCGTGCAGGCATGTGCCGTACATCTCGAAGCTGATGCTTAATCAAAACAAACTTGAGGAAATGCCTGAGGAATCGCCGGAGTTGACAGCACTTGTGCACCTCGAGCTTTGCAACAACCATTTCAAGGCGATCCCGCCGATCCTTGGTGAGTTGACAACGCTCCAGGTACTAATGATGAATGGGAACCGCATCGACAAGATTCCAATGGAGATGGGACTCGTAAATTTTCTGCGTGTGTTGCATCTCGACCATAACGGAATCCGGGAGGTACCTGAGGGCTCGTTTGGTCAGCTCACGAATCTCGAGGAGCTTTCGATGACGCGGAACAAGTTGAAGATAATCCCTGATGATGTCAAGGACATGTCGAGCTTGCGTAGGCTGAACCTGGACGAGAACCAAATGTCAACATTTCCACACCCAGTCGCAAAGATCGCGGGTCTTGAGGAGCTTTCGATTGCGGATAATGGCCTTATGCGCCTCTCCCACCATTTTGCGACTCTCACATCACTAAGGCTGCTACGGATATCGGGGAATAATCTCAAGAAATTGCCGGCAGAAATCGGCAACCTGCAGTCTCTGACGTACATGGATGTTTGCCATAACGCGATCAACAAGATCCCGGCAGAAATTGGTTACTGCACAGCGCTTCTTCGGCTAAACATCTCGTTTAATCGTATCCCGGCGCTTCCATCCTCAATCGGGAATCTTGAGGAGTTAGTGTTTTTGGCCTTCGACTCCAACCTGATAAGAAGGCTTCCTTTGGAGTTCATGAAACTTCGGCAGTTATCACGTTTGCAGCTTGGTGGAAACGAGTTTAAGGATCCGCCAAAGGAGGTGCTAAAGGAGGGAATTGGAGCGATTCTTGAGTACATGGAGAAGTTCTCCATCGCCAAGCGGACGAACGTACTGGACCTGAGTGGGCTGGACCTCCGCACGATTCCTTCGGAGGTGAATCAGGTATTAACTCAGTTGACAGAGCTGGATTTCTCGAACAACCTTCTCAAGAGGCTCGATTATGAAGAGATTTCAAATCTGACTGCGCTGACAAATTTGAACCTTGAGTTCAATCGAATCAAGACCCTTCCGGTCGAAATCAAGGAGTTCACGACCCTCAAGACGCTCATGGCGGGATTTAATGTGTTGTCGGAGCTTCCACACGAACTGGGAGCGCTACCGAAGTTAGAGGTATTGGGGATCGAAGGCGGAAACCCGCTCAAGCAACCCCCAAATTATGTCACAGGTCAGGACACCAAGGTGCTCATTGACTACTTACGTCGGCTCTACGCTGCGCGGGAAACCCGCACGCTGGACCTCAGCAGCATGAAGCTGAAGGCTATTCCACCAGAAGTTACAAACTTCTCGACTCTGCATGAGTTGCGCCTCAATGACAACGAGATCAATACTTTCCCGACCGCCATGTCCCAGCTGGTAGACCTGCAGACATTCGACGCGGATAGAAATCTACTTTCGAGCATTCCAGCGGTCATCAAGCACAACAATCAGCTGACACGCCTCTCCCTCGCGAAGAACCGCCTTACCAAGCTCCCACAAGAGCTTGGGGAGCTCGAAGACCTTTGTGAGCTGATCCTCGTCGACAACTCTCTGCAGGCGCTTCCTTCGGATCTTGGCAAACTACGCAATCTGAGAGTCGAGGTCGAAGGCAACTCGCTGATCTTTCCTCCAAAACGTGTACATCATGCGGGGAGCGAGACGATTATGAAGTATCTGAATGCCCTTGTTGCGGCGCGGAAGTCATTTCAGCTGGACCTGAGTGGTTACGGCTTGCAAAATTGGCCAGAATTTGTTGGGGTGAAAGAGCAGACACTCGAAAAGATCGATCTGAAGGACAACGAAATCGACTCGATTCCTTCCCACATGAAAACCATGACTTCGCTTCAAAAGCTTGACATGTCCAACAATCGGCTGGCCATGCTGCCGGATGCGTCACTGTACTGGACGCAGATGCAGCATCTGGAGCTGCAAAATAATCAGCTTAGCGCACTTCCGGACAAGATTAGCCGTCTCAAGCAAATTACCTATCTTTCTTTAAGGCAGAATCAGCTTGAGCAGCTCCCTGCGCTTTTGGGTAAGGCCACAAACTTACGCAGCCTCAGACTAGATGAGAACAAGCTGCTCAACCTGTCGAAGGATCTGTGCCACCTCACGGGGCTCACAACTTTGACAGTGACAAAGAACCAGCTCGAAACGATGCCAGTAGACATCGGGCACTGTGAGCGATTGTCTACCTTCGAGGTCACTGAAAACCCGTGGCGTTCTCCACCTCCCGAGATCATGGCAATGCCTGGAAAGGAGATTCTCGCTTACCTTCGCCGCTTTATTAAGGCGAGGAAGACCAACAAGTTGCTGCTTGAGGATCTTTCTCTCGTCAACTTTCCGCCGGAAGTGCTGAGCGTCGTAAACCTGAAGTTCCTTTCGCTGAAGCGGAATGCTCTCACCGAAGTTCCAGACGATATCTCAGTGATGACGAACCTGGAAGTGCTGCACCTGGATGAAAATCGTCTTCCGAAGATTCCTGAAACTGTATACCACAAGCTTCATGGTCTGAAGACTCTGGGAGTGTCGGACAACGAGCTTGAAGCGCTTCCTGCGCACATCGGAGAGCTCGTTAACCTCAAGCACTTGCACCTCTCTGGAAATCATATTGGTCGCGCTACAAAGGGGCAGCTTCCAGCTGAACTTGGGCACTGCCGTAATCTTGTAAATCTACACCTCGAACGTAATGAGATCACAGACCTTCCCTGGGAGCTGGGGACAATTACATCGATCGAGATGCTCAAGATCGATGGACCCGCTTATGTTTCACCCCCACAAGAGATCATTGCCGAGGGAACTGGGCGAGTTTTGCTCTATTTGAAGCGCCTCTATGACGCGCGTGACTCGCTCGAGCTCAATTTTTCGAAGAAATCCCTTGGGCATGGTGGTCTCCTTACTTTCCCAATGCATCTCCTGGAGATACCTGATCTCAAGACCCTAAAGTTTACGAACAACAAGCTGCGTGAGATTCCACCAAGTGCGGCAGCACTTTCACAATTGACGCTGCTCGATCTTCGCGGGAATCAGCTCGAGACCATTCCTTCGACTATGGCGCGGCTGACAAATCTTGAGGTGCTTGATCTCGGCGCAAATCGCCTTGTGCGTCTTCCAATCTGGGTTGGCACGATTACGCGGCTGAGGAAACTTGATCTGGACCAGAATGAGCTTGAGTCACCGCCTCCAAGCGTAGTAGCGGAGGGATCAGATGGCGTCAAGGACTTTCTCGGGCGGATCTTTGCGGCGTACGATTGCGGCAAACTTGAGCTCGTAGGTCGCGGTCTGACGGCGCTTCCAGTAGAGTTATTGGAGGGGCGGGGGCAATATGGCGATGGCGAACCCGGGGAGCTGATCCCACACCTCAAAATGCTCAATTTGTCGGACAACGCCTTCGAAGAGCTCGAGGCGGAGGTTTCAGAGCTCTCAGCCCTTACGGACCTGCGCCTGTCGCAGAACAGCCTCCGCGAACTTCCGCCGACGGTCGTGCTGCTCAAGCACCTACTCACGCTGCATGCGGAAGAGAATATCCTTGAGACACTTCCTGTAGACCTTGGACATCTTACCCAGCTAGAAGTTCTCATGCTCTCGGGGAACGCGCTGACATTCCTCCCAGAGTCAGTTGGCTCAATGCTTTCGCTACGTGAGCTCATTCTCGACACAAACTCCCTCAATTACCTCCCTGGTTCGATTGCAGGGCTCACCGCCATCGAACGGCTCTCTTTCCAACACAATGACCTGGAGGTTATTCCGACGCAGCCGTTCAGCGTGTTTCTGCGGTGTCGTGATCTCAATTTCGCAGAGAACAAGTTGCGACGTGTGCCCGATGAGATCGAGGCCATGACATCTCTGACGCGTCTTCAGCTGCACTCGAATGCGATCCGATTGCTACCTTCGGGGCTTCGCTTCGAAGAGTCTGAAGAAACGCCGGGCTGGCCGCGTTTCCGTGGTGGTATCGGACAGCTTACCTCCCTCACAGAGCTGACGCTCAACGACAACGAATTGGACCGTCTTGCTGTCGACCTCGGGTTGATAACCTGTCTGAGGACCATGCCCCTCGCCGACAATCCGGACCTTGTTGCGCCGCCACCCGAGGTGGTCGTGCGTGGCCACCGCATCGTCATGGATTATCTGCGAAAGGTTTGCATGTCTGTGTGGACTGGCACTCTGGACCTGTCTCGCTTTGCGCTTCAGAAGATGCCCCAAGACATGCTGCTTATGACGCACATCACAAAGCTCGTGCTCACCGAAAATCGCATTGAGGATGTGGATGAGGACATTGGGCGCTTTGTGAATCTCACCGAGCTGAACCTCGCCGCGAATCGTCTCACAGAGCTTCCTGCGGTGATCGGCTCCCTTCCTGCTTTACACCAAATTGTATATGAGGACAACGCGCTCGAGTCGCCTCCTGTGCGAATCCAGGAGAAGGGTTCGGCCTCGGTGCTCGCGTTCTTGAGGCGTATGTGGGATGGCTTCACGACTGGAAGCCTCGATCTTTCTGGGCAGGAATTGGCCAAGGTCCCGAACGAAGTGCTGCGCATGACGTCGCTTACGTATTTGAACCTTGACCACAACGACATTGATGCTCTACCCGAAATGATTGGGAACCTTTGTTGGCTTAAATCGTTGTCTTTCGCTGACAATGCGATCTCGTTTCTACCGTCGCAAATCGGAAAGATGTCCTCTCTCGAGCATCTCAACGCCTCTGACAATTCGATTAGTGCTCTGCCGGTTGAGCTCGGACAGTGCATCAAAATCAAAGATCTTAATGTCGAGCGCAATCGTGATCTTCAATCACCGCCAGCAGACGTGATTGCTCGTGGGACGGCTTTCATCCTTGACTACCTTCGACGCGTTGGAGAGTCGGTCAAATCAGGTGTCATGGACCTCTCTTACATGGCGCTTGAGCTATTCCCTCTCGAGGTGACGCGCATGCTCAATCTCACCAAAATCAACATGACGCACAACCATCTGACGTCGCTGCCTGAGGATCTCAAGAATCTTACGCGCCTGCGCGAACTTGTGGTCGTCAAGAACAAGCTCGACTCGCTCCCTGCGGCGCTTGAGATGCTTCTTGGACTTCGCACTCTTTCGCTTTCGCACAACTGTCTCCGGCAGATCGCTGTAAACCTTGGGAAGCTGCGTGAGCTCGAGTATCTCCATCTTGACCACAATCAGCTGAATTCGATGCCTGAAGCGGTAGGAAATCTACACTCGCTGCTCGAGCTCTGGCTGTCGCACAATCAGATTCCGTACCTCCCCCCGCAGCTCGAGGGCTTGACAGCGCTTACTGACCTTCGGGCGGACCACAATCGGCTTACACAGCTTCCTGAGGAGCTTGGCAAGTGTTTGCGGCTTACCGAAATGCGGGTCGCGCACAATGTGCTTGCGCACCTGCCCGACAACATCTCAAAGCTTACGTTGCTCGACGTGCTGCACCTGAACAATAATGCGCTGCATCGGCTTCCTTGGGTAATGGGGACTCTGTCTTCGCTTCGTGAGCTGAAGGCTGAAAATAATCCGATCGACACTCCACCACCAGAAATCATGTCGTCGTCGTGTGAGAAGATAATCGAGTTCCTTTACCGCTTCCTGCTTGCAAGGGACTCAAAGGCGCTGAACCTTTCTGACATGGGCCTGCGCACCGTTCCGCCCGAAGTTTTCGAATTGGAGGGACTTCAGTCGCTTGCATTGTGCTCGAACCAGCTGCAGCGTATCCCGGAGGATCTTCGGTTGCTCACGGACCTTCGTGAACTTCTTCTCGATGACAATCAACTTGAGACGCTTCCTGAGGCGGTCCTCGCTCTCGGCAATCTCGAGGTGCTTTCTGTCACAGAAAACAAACTCGTTTATCTTCGAGCAGAGCTGGGGCTGCTCACAAATCTCAAGGTTCTCGCTCTCGAGAACAACGAGTTGGAATCTCCTCCGAAAGAGCTCGTAGCGCGTGGGAGCAAAGTTCTGCTTGAGTATCTGCTTCAGGTGTATCGAGCTCGCTTCACGAAAAGCATCGACTTGAGCAACATGTCTCTGGAATCGCTCCCCGCTGATCTTCTTCTTCTCACCGACCTTGCCGAGCTATCGCTTGCAGGAAATAAAATTGAGTCGCTTCAGAGCGGGATCGGCAATTTTCCAGGTCTTAAGAAGCTCTACCTGAACGACAACAAGCTCTCCTCGCTGCCTCCTGCGATTGGCGACTTGCTCGAGCTCGAGGAGCTCTACATTTTCAACAATCGCCTCATGAACCTACCTGATAAGATGGGACAGCTGCGCGTGTTGCACACACTTGATATTACGAGCAACCAACTTTCCTTGCTGCCTCCAGAGTTTGGATTCATGAAGAATCTGAAGACGCTGTCGATCGAGGACAACCCTATTTCGTCCCCGCCCCCAGATATCCGCAGGCTTGGAATGGACATTATCCTGGAGTACCTCCGAAAGATATTCGAATCACGCCGCACGGCGCGCCTGGAGCTCAATGGTTACGGTCTAATGCACTTGCCGATCGAAGTTTGCAACCTGACATATCTGACAGATCTTCAGCTGGTGAACAATCATCTCAAGGATCTTCCCCCAGATATCATGAAGCTGGACAAGCTCATGGAGATCAATTTTGAGGACAACGAGCTCGAGGTGATACCTGCAGAGTTTGGGCACTGCACATCTCTCACACGTCTCTCTCTGCCATTCAATTCCCTCAAAGACCTTCCAATCGAGGTGAGCCGCTTGCACAAGGTACGCTTTCTCAATGTGTCGCACAACAAGCTCGCCGAGATGCCCGACTGCATAGGCTATCTTACCTCGATCGAGTCGCTCGACCTTTCCTCGAATCAGATCCTGGTGATGCTTCCATCTGTCGGTAATCTGGTCAATTGCGAGATCATGTCACTGGGTTCAAATGCACTTGAGGGTCTACCGCGCGAGATCGGCGACCTCCCTGTGCTGAAGCACCTGTCGCTTGACACCAACATCATCAAGTCGCTTCCCGTCGAGCTTGGGCGGTTGTCTTCTCTCGAACGCCTCGTCATCTCGGGCAATCGTGAGATCTATAACCCCCCTGCTGTTGTTCTCCGCAAGGGCACTGCCGCAATTATCTCGTATCTGCGTCGCTTGCTTGACGGCATGGTTACGAACGACTTTGATCTCTCGGATCTTGGACTCACGGACGTTCCTCACGATATTACGCGAGAATACACGGCACTGACCAAGCTCAATCTCGCCAACAACAAGATTACCACGCTTCCGAAGAATATTGACAACCTTGACGAGATGACACAACTTATTCTCGACGGAAACCCGATTTCTGTGTTGCAGCCTTCGATGGGAAATCTGACACTTCTTGAGGTCCTTGCCATTGACGAATTCGCAAACATCGTTGTTCCGCCTCCAGAAATCAATGCTAAGGGCTTGGCTTTGACGCTAAAGTACCTCCGACGTGTGCTGACAGCAGAGCAAACGAATCGCCTCGACCTGTCCCAGATGGGTCTCAGGGAGCTACCGAAGCATGTTCTTGAGATGCACTCGCTTTCAGAGCTCTCCTTGACCGGCAACAATCTCCGCGAATTGCCACCAGAGATCTCGCGGCTGGTGGGGCTGCATGAGCTCTGGCTGCACAACAACCGTCTTGAGACGCTTCCTGAGGGTGTGGGATACCTAACTCACCTCAACAAGCTGCTTCTTGATTCAAACAATCTCACAACGCTGCCCCCGACTTTCGGGCTGATGTCTGCACTGCAGCGCTTGTCCGTAACGAATAACATGCTTCGAGTCCTTCCTCCAGAGCTCGGGATGCTCTCTTCGTCGCTCGCAACGCTAGTTTTATCCGGGAATTCCACGCTGCAGTCACCTCCCAGGGAAATCCAAGAGGAAGGCCCCATTGCAATTTTAGACTACCTTCGGCGTATGTTGGATTCATCGCGTAAGGAGGCAGGTTTCCTAGACATCTCCGGAATGGGCCTGCCCGTCGTCCCAGAGGAAATCTACACAATGACGGCAATTACGCACCTGAATCTCGCTCGAAACGAATTGACAGAAATCTCAGGCAAAATCAATGAGCTTCGAGCCCTTCGCGCGCTTGACATATCTTCCAACAAATTACTGGAGATCCCCGGATCACTCGGTGAGATCGACTCCCTGCACCACCTCAAGGCTGACAACAACGAGATTTCGATCTTACCAGACTCTCTTTACAAGCTTTCAAGCCTCACGAGTCTCGAACTTTTCAAAAACCAGATTGCAATCCTTCCGGCTTCGTATGAACATCTTGCTGCTTTGCGGCTGCTCAACGTGTCGTATAACAACTTCGAGGGCATGCCACAGTGCGTTGGCAAGATGACATCGCTGACAGATCTGCAGTTCGGCCACAATGCAGTTGCCTTCCTCCCTGTGACGATATCGAATCTCACGAATCTCACTCGGCTGCGGATTCCGAACAACCAGCTGCCATTTGTTCCTGTAGAGATTGGCTCATGCACGGCGCTGACTGAGCTTTCGCTCACAGACAACAAGCTTCAGCTGCTCCCTGTCGAGCTTGGCAATCTACGCCAAATGAAGAATCTGTACATCGAGGGCAACAATTTGCGCTCACCGCCTATCGAGGTCATCCATCAAGGCCCTCACATGGTAATGACGTACCTGTCGCGTGTCTTTGACGCGCGCGCGACGCTCTCTCTGGAGCTCATCGGCCTCGGCCTGGAGGAACTGCCGCTCGAGGTTACCAACATCACGTCGCTCACGCGCCTCTCGCTCACTGACAACGCCCTCACCGCGCTTCCAGCCAAGATTTCGAAGCTGGTCGACCTCACTGACCTCTCCGCTGTCGACAATCGCCTCACGGCCATCCCGCCAGAGATCGGTCGGCTCACCAACCTGACCTCGCTCTCCGTCGCGTACAACGAGCTCAAGGTGCTGCCTGTCGAGATCGGGCTCCTCGAGCGTCTGGAGGAGCTCACGCTGGACGGGAACTATGATATCCGCTCGCCCCCGACAGAGATAATCGCACAGGGGCCGTCGGTAGTTCTCGCGTACTTCAAGGCGCTGTTGTCGGCGACGCATACGGGGCTGCTCGACCTGCAGCACTTCAAGCTCTCAACGATCCCGCAGGAGGTGCTTCAGGTTCCTGGAATCGAGCGTCTCCGTTTGGACCACAACAATTTGCGAGACCTTCCTTCGGACATGAGCAATATCGCAGGCATCACAGCGCTCTCGCTCACCCACAATAAGCTCGCTTCGGTCCCGCCGGCGATTGGATACTGGACCTCGCTGACTTACCTTGACCTTGACAACAACGGGCTTGAGACGCTGTTCCCGGACGTTGAGAACCTGCAGCAGCTGCAGTTTTTGTCACTGCTGAACAACAACATCCAAATGCTACCATATGAAATGGGTCTGCTTACCAACATCAAGGAGCTACGAATTGACGAGGAGATAATCAAGATTCCCCCGCGTGAGGTGCAGGAGCAGGGTATCCACCAGACATTAAGATATTTGCGCAACGTTTACCTGGCACGTGAGACAGCCTCACTTGATCTCTCATCGATGGGCAATCCCAACTTTCCTCTTGTTTCTGTCATTCTGCCAACAATTCGGGACCTCAAGCTGTACAACAATAACCTGCGGCATATCCCCCCATCAGTTTCGATGCTAACTGCACTGGAGTCACTTGCGCTTGCGGATAATATGCTTGAAGACCTTCCTGATGAGTTTGGAAACCTCTCCAGCCTCAATACGCTCGATATTTCGCGCAACAATCTTTCTCGAATTCCAAACGATTTTGTATCACTGTCAGCCCTCACAGAGTTACGAATGGACATGAACGAAGTCACTGAACTCCCTCGACAATTCGGTGAACTCTATAATCTGCAGCGTCTTCAGCTCGATCATAACATTCTCAAGGCACTTCCACTTTCCATGATGAATCTGGCAAAACTCGAGATGTTGAACCTGGAGTTCAACGAGCTTGAGATCATTCCGGCACTTCACAACATGGAGTCTCTTCGCGTGCTGCTTCTCTCACACAATCGCCTCACTGTAACACCTGCTGGTGTCGGCAATCTGCATCGCCTCAATACTGTGCACCTCTCGTACAATCAGCTGGCCACAGTTGGATCTGATCTTGGCTCCTGTACGTCCCTTACCGATTTGCGCCTTGATCACAACGAGCTCTCGGTGCTGCCTCCTGAGATGGGCAAGCTGACCAAAATGGTCAATTTGGAGCTTGATGGAAACTCGTTTGTACGCCCACCATCGGTGATCGTCGATCAGGGCGTCGAAATCATCATTGAGTATCTTTCGCGTGTGCATGAAGCTCAGTCGACCCGCCTCTTGTTCATGGACAACATGAAGCTGACCTTTTTTCCGCCTGAAATGATGGATATGCCGACTCTTACTGGGCTCTCGATTGCTGACAACCAACTCGAGGAGATCGATCCTGTAATTGGAACATTTTCTACGCTTACAGCATTGCATCTCGATCGCAATAGGCTCCAACTGCTGCCCTCATCAATGGGCAGCCTTACACGGCTGGAGACCATTACTCTCGATGGCAACGATATGAAAGACCCACCACCCGAAGTTATGCTCATGGCGGAGCGAAATGCTCAGGATCTCGTGACGTACATGCGCAAAATCCGTCTGGCGGAGGTCTCAAATACATTGGATCTCGACGGTTATATGCTGCGCTCGATCCCGTACTCAGTATCGCTCTTGACAAATGTGACTCACCTCTCTCTGACTGAAAACCGCCTCACGGAGCTTCCACCCTTCATCGCGTCGCTGAAGAACCTCAAAACCCTTTTGCTCTCTGGAAACCAGCTTGGATCTTTGCCTCCAGAGATGGCCAGCTTGCAGGGGCTCCAGGAGCTTAACATCGACAACAACGTCTTTCACGAAGTGCCGCGCCCGTTGCTTGAGCTGTACGGACTAAAGCGCGTCTCGCTCGCCTACAATCGTTTGGAAGCACTCCCGTCAGACCTCTGTTGGCTGACCTCGCTGGAACATATTGAAGCCTCCCACAATGACCTGCTGGAAATTCCTCCGCGTGAGGTGATCTCGAGGGGTGCAACAGCCATTCTCGACTACCTTCGCAAGTTCAATCGCGCAAAGTGGACCGCAAAGCTGGACCTGAGCTGCAATGGATTGACATACGTGCCGCTGGAGTGTATCCGCATGTCGAATCTCACCCAGCTCAAACTTTTTAAGAACGAGCTCACCTCCTTGCCGTCGGCATTTGGCGGGCTAGCTAAGCTAACTTCGCTATCCGTTATTGACAACAAGCTCTCCGCCTTGCCACCCGAGCTTGCAAAGCTGCAGATGCTCAAAAAGTTGCGCATTTCTTACAACGAATTTGTGAAGCTCTCGCCGGTCATCGGCTCACTTACGCGACTTGAGGTTCTGAAAGCTGACAACAATTCAATAATGGCGCTGATCCCCGAGATAGGAAACCTTACTCGACTCAAGAAGCTATGGCTTCACAAGAACAAGCTGCTGCAGCTGCCCCCTGTGATCGAAAATTTGGTTCATGTCCGTGACTTCCGGCTGTCGCAAAACCACCTCGAGAGTCTTCCGGCGGAGATTGGTGGCATGTCGGCTCTGCGCCAACTGAAGCTGCCCTTCAACCAGCTCCGCACGGTGCCGCCAGAAATTGGCAAGCTAGGAGAGCTGGTGGAGCTTACGCTGCAGAATAATCTGCTTGAGCGCCTTCCGATGGAAATGGGGCAACTCTCGAACATGGATGCTCTGATCTTGGACCACAATCCTGAGCTTTCGTCGCCACCTAAGTGTGTGACTGAGAAAGGAACGTTATTCCTTGTGAAGTACATGCGGCGTTGCTTCGAGGCTCGAGTCACGGGTGTCCTAGACGCAAGCAACTACGGTCTTTCGGTCGTTCCTTCTGAGATCACCGAGCTCACATCGCTCACTTATCTCAAGCTCGACAAAAATCGACTGATGACTTTCCCTGCCGAAATCGGTAACCTGAGCTCCCTAACCGAGTTGTCTGCAACGGAGAATCGCCTCATAATGCTCCCAGCGGAATTTGGTCGCCTTGAAAACATGCAAAATCTCAAGATCGACGTTGAAGACCTCCGATCTCCACCCGAGGAAGTTGTAAATGGAGGAACTCGCTCAATCATGGGGTACCTCAAGTACATGTATGATTCTCGCAACGACAACCGCCTCGTTCTTGAGTCATTTGGCCTACAATACGTGCCCCCTGAAATAGGAGAGCTGCGCTACCTTGAGCATCTTTCTTTGACGGATAACAAGATCAATTGCGTCTCTGCGTTAGTTGGGAACCTCACGAATCTCACTTCCCTCTATCTGTCTCAGAACGAGCTAAACTCACTGCCTGGTGAACTTGGAAATCTCCAGAAACTTCGTGAGCTCATCATGGATAAGAATTTCTTCACCGTTCTTCCTCCGTGCCTAGAGAAGCTATCGTCCCTGCAGACCCTCTCTATGCGCGACAACAAGATCTATTCGGTATCGGAATTCATCGGCAAGATGCTTGGTCTCAAGCGCCTTCAGTTGCAAGGTAACCCCTTGCAGACATTACCGTGGCAGCTTGGCGAGCTCTCCAATCTGACGGACCTGGTTTTCGATACCAACGAGCTGCGGTCGCCACCTCAAGAGGTGTGGTCACTTGGCACTGCTGCAACCGTCCGTTTCTTGAAGAGCGTTCACGCGGCAGCCGAAACACGACGCCTCGATCTCTCTGGGATGGGTCTCCTTTCCGTCCCAACTATTGTCACCACGATACCCTCGCTTCTTGAACTTCAGCTGTGGAACAATAGGATTAAAGAACTGCCCAAGGAGATGAAGTATCTGGTGACTCTGCACGAGCTCTCAGTTGTCGACAACGAACTTGAACAGTTGGGAGCGGAGGTCGGTTCGATGTCCTCGCTAACGTCTCTGAAGTTGAGCAAAAATATGCTCACAATTCTGCCTACGGAAATTGGAATGCTGGTGAATCTTGTTGTGTTGAAGATCGAAAAAAACCAGCTGACCGCTCTTCCCTCCTCGATTGGCTACTGCTGTAAACTTAAAGAGCTTTGGCTCTCCGACAATCAGATCGCGTCGATGCCGGTTGTTATTGAGTCAATGACGCGTCTCGAGGTACTGAAGCTCATTGGCAATCAGCTGAAGGAGATTCCGAAACAAATAGGTGCCATCACTTCACTTCGTGAGCTGCATCTCGCCGAGAACAATCTGCAGACTGTCCCTCCAGAGATAGGAAACCTCAAGAATCTTGAAAAGCTCCTCTTGTCGCGCAACGATATATTCCGCATGCCGATTGAGGTTGGACTTTGCACACGCTTGCACGCTCTCTACCTCGACAACAACCCCAACATGATTACGCCACCAAAGCAAATCGCAAACAAGGGGACATACGGTATCATTCAGTACCTCCTGCGCCTGGTCGAGTCAAGGGCGACTTGCCGCCTCGACCTCGCACAACAGGAGCTCGACTCAGTCCCACTCGAAGTATGCGAGCTCGACATGCTGGATACGCTGATTCTCCATGAGAATGGCCTGCCTTCGCTTCGCAAGGAGATCGGCAACATGACCAACCTGACCTTGCTCTCGCTTACGGGGAATTACTTGGCAGAGTTACCAGCAACTGTGTCGAACTTGACCAAGCTCAAAGAGCTTACAATTACTGGCAACGAGCTGCGCCAGCTCCCCGCTGAGCTCGGCTGTGTCACCTCGCTCGAGAAGGTCAATGTAGACGCGGACAATGAGCACCTTCGCAATCCGCCACCCGAGATCGTCAAAGAAGGTGCTGCCGCAATTGTGGAGTACCTGAAGGAGATGTATCAGGCACGCTTTACGCGAGAGGTTGACATGTCACAGATGGCTCTCCAGATGATCCCTCTTCAATTATGCCAGATCAGAGGGCTCACGAAGCTGAACTTGTCCGACAACCTTCTGAAAATGCTTCCGATGAGTATCGAGCAAATGACGGAAGTTACAGAGCTCAACGTGTCCATGAATCGCCTCCTGGTGCTCCCGCCGGCAATTTCGCGCATGGAGAATCTTCGCGAGCTCAAGCTTGACCACAATAAGTTACGGTCAGTACCAGCTGTGCTAGTGTTGCTAACAAATTTGAAAAAACTTTCACTCATCGATAATCTTATCGATGTGCTTCCCGACGAACTTGGTCAAATGTCCTGGCTTGTCGAACTGTCAGTCGTCGGCAACAACTTGCAGAATGTGCCCTGGTCCTTTGGCATGATGCACTCTCTGGAGAAGCTCGAGGTCGACGACAACCCCCAGCTCAAGGTCCCGCCGCCGCCTGTCGTCTTGAAGGGGACGCTTGCTATGAAGACTTTCCTCAACGAAATTATGCAGTCGTACAATACGCTTTCGCTTGATCTCACTGGTCTCTCCTTGACATACCTCGTTGACGAGATCTATGAGATTAAGGGGCTTACACGCCTCAAGCTTCTGCACAACGAGCTGCACGAGCTGCCAGAGACAATTGGAAACCTGGAACACCTGGTGAACCTCAACCTTTGTGACAACAAGCTTGCGTGGCTACCGGATTCTTTTTCGCGTCTCCAGGCACTCGAGGTTCTCAAGCTTTCGTACAACCATCTTGAAGAGGTGCCTGAGGACCTTGTGCGGCTTCCTCGCCTTGAGCAGCTCTGGCTATCGCACAACATGCTCGAGGCTTTGCCGTACGAGCTGTACAAGCTTACCTCGCTCTCTGAGCTGCTTTGCACAGCCAATCCAATTCTCGAGCTTCCACAGGGCCTGATGCGCCTCACGAAGATTAAAAAGCTTGCTATTGAGGTGTACGACCTTACGATTCTTACAAAGCTACGTTTCATCATGGATGAGATGGAGTCTCTTCGAATCCCCCCTCGGACAATCACCATGAATGGACAGCTAGTGGTCCTGAACTATATCAAGCGCATCCACGCCGCCCGGCAGACGGGAAATCTGGTCCTTGACAAGCTGGGGCTCAAGAGTATTCCCGTTGAGGTCTTCTTACTCACATCTCTCACTCGCCTAAAATTGGTCGACAACGATATTTCCGAGCTACCTCCAGAGATCGAGCAGCTCGAGAATCTGAAACAGCTGATTGTCGACAAGAACAAACTCAAAGCACTCCCTGATGAACTTGGCAAGCTCGATAATTTGGAGCTGCTCTCGGTTGCAGCCAATCAAATCGAATTCCTCCCGCTCTCACTGTGTGAGTGTAGCAACATCCAGTCAATCGTCGTCTCTCAAAACAAGCTTGAGACGCCACCACCTGAGATCATCCAGGAAGGTACTGAGGCGATTGTTCAGTACATGCGAACTCTCATGGAAGCAGAGACTTACAAGCGTCTTGACCTCCGTCAGATGGGCCTTACTTTTTTCCCGCGTGAAATCTGTGCGCTGCAAGGGATGCTGGAGGTCAATCTGTCGGAGAACGAGATTCGGACGATACCAAATGACATCGGACTTTTGACAAGCCTCACAAAGCTTAAACTGCAAGAAAATCTCATCTCAAAGCTTCCTCCGGTCATTGGGGAATTGAAGGAACTGATATCTGTTGACATTTCTGAAAATGAGTTGCAATTTGTCCCAAATGAGGTTGGCAACTGGACCAAACTTCTACGCTTCAACTGCTCACGAAATTCGATGCGTGAGCTTCCAAATACGATTGGAAGTTGGGTGGACCTTATCGACTTGGAAATTCAAGAGAATGCATTTCGTACTCTACCGCGCACGATTGGCAAGCTCCTCAAACTCAAAAAGCTGGTTGCCTCCGACTGCGAAATATCACGTCTACCTGACGAGATTTTCGACTGTCCTGTGCTGGAGGTGATTCACCTTGATGGAAACCAGCTCATGGAGATTCCTAACACGATCTGGAAGGCGAATCGACTGCAAATCTTCACCTTCACCTCAAACAAGGTCAAGCGGCTTCCAATCGAGATGGGCAGGATCCGCAAGAATATCAAAGCTCTCGAGATGTCGGGTAACCCTATTATTGCACCTCCACGTGACATATGGACAAAGGGAACACAAGCAACGCTTGAATTCTGCCAGCATGTCCTGAATGCGCGCACTCGTCATGAATTCATCTACTCAGACCGCGAACTTGGCTCTTATCCGATCGATATCGAGCTTCTCGTGGACCGTCCTCCCAACGAAAACGGTGATCAGGGCCCTTTCGGAGCAGTGAAGGTCGACCTCTCAAAGAACAAAATCCGCCGCATCCCAGAGAATATCGGTGCAAATGACTCCATGGAGATTCTCAACTTGTCATCTAACCTTATTGCGACAGTTGACGCTGCCATCGGCATGTGTTCTAGGCTTACCGATCTTGACCTTTCGCGCAATGAGCTTTCTGGGCTTCCCACGACGCTGATAATGCTTACGAATCTTACGAGCGTCAAGATCCCCGAGAACAAGACCATCTCAAAGTTTCCTGATGATTTTTTCGAGAAAGTACTGAAGCTGACTTTGCTGGATGCGGAAGACAACCGTTTGACCGAGATCCCCCTCGAGATCAAGAACCTCACTATGCTCACACACCTCGACTTCGGAAGAAACAAGATCTCCATTGTACCAAAGGAGATTGGTGAGCTTGAAAGGCTCAAGATTCTCAAGATTCATCACAACGCAATTCAAGCTCTTCCGTCCGCAATCGGCAGGCTTATGGAGCTCGCCCTCTTTGACGCCTCTGAAAACAAGCTGACGACGGTCCCTCGGAATCTCTGTCGCTGCACAAAGCTTGTTGAGTGCCGGCTTGCTGCAAACCGTATAACACAGGTTCCGATCGAAATGGGCAAACTCCCGATCATCGAGAATTTCTCGCTGGAGGACAACAAGGCATGCAAGGCTCCGCCCTATGAAGTCATTTCGAAGGGTTCCGATACGGTGCTTGAATACTTCCGCGGATTTTTGAAGGCGCGCTCGGATCATAAGCTCTCATTGGTTGACCTCGGCATGATCACTTTCCCGCGAGATGCTGCAGCTTTTGCGGACCTCGTGTCAATCGACTTCTCTGACAACCAGATGCAAGCTCTTCCGGCCCGTGTCAATCTCTTTTCTGCTCTCACGTCGTTGAATATGAATAATAATCGTCTAGTCAAGGTTCCAGACGGATTGGGTGATGTAACCACTCTCACATACCTGAACTTGGGTAACAACAATCTTGATGATCTCCCTTCAACAGTCGGCAATCTCATGGAGCTCACGACTCTCATCCTCAATCGCAATAAGCTCACGATTCTTCCTTTGACCATTGGCCGCTTGGAAAAGCTTGTTGAGCTCGATGTAACGGACAATCATACTACCTCACCTCCTGTCGAAACGGTCGCCTTGGGTACCAAGGCCATCATAGAATTTTTCCACTGTCTTCTTCAGGCCCGAGTCAAGCGACGGCTGGAAATGTCTGGCCTCGGTCTCGAGGCTTTTCCCATGGAGATTGAGTATATGACCTATCTCACCGCTCTTGACATGTCGAACAACCGTATTCGCGAGCTCGACACAAAACTGACCTCTTTGGTTACACTACGTATCCTGTCGATGCACGGCAACGAGATGTCGAACATCCCTTCGCACGTTGCTGAAATGTCGCAACTGACGGAGCTCAACTTTGAGCGTAATAACCTAACAGAGGTGAACAAGCGACTTGCGGAACTGCTTTTGCTCCGGAAGGTGAATTTGGGGCACAACATGCTCACTGCGCTCCCGCCCATGATCTACGGAGGCGGCGTGCTTCTGCGCCACATCCGTGAGATCTTGTTGCATCATAACGAGTTCACCCAATTCCCACACATCCTCGTCGAGATGCAGTCTCTTCAGAGTCTCTCTCTTGCGCACAATGCCATCGTTACGGTGCCGGAGACGATCGGCAAGTTAACGAATCTCACGCACATGTGCATGTCGCACAATCGGATATCTGGTCTACCGCAGGGCATCGGCGCCTGCACGGCGATCACAGATCTCGACTTGCAATTTAACAAACTCTCGACTCTTCCACCCGGGATCGGCACGATGAATCATCTCATGAAGCTCAACCTGATCAACAATTCGCTCTCACGTCTTCCGGCCTCGCTCGGCAGTCTAGAGGCACTGACTCAGCTCTCGCTTCGGGACAATCAGCTAACGATTCTTCCGGCGAGCATGAATATGCTGTTCAATGTCCAAGTCATGTCACTTTCTGCTAATCGTCTTTACGAGCTTCCTCCGCTGATCGAAGACCTTACCTCGTTGGAGGTCCTCACGGTCTCCGACAATCTGCTGGAGACGCTGCCATCAAAGATAGGAAACTTCCGTGGGCTCACTCAGCTCGCCGTCTCAAACAATCAGGTGTCTCTTCCGTGCCCGATGAATCACCAATTTCAAAGCTTCATTGCGAAGCGGTGTAACCCATTAGTCCAAAGGCCCTGCAAAGTTTTGCTGACTTGAACCCCGCCTTGCAGCTGAAGGAACTTCCACCAACCATCGGAAACCTCCCTGCCATCAAGCAGCTATGGCTTGATCACAATGCGTTATCTTCACTCCCGCCCTCTCTCGGGCGCTGTCTGTCGCTTCAAGAGCTTAATCTCGACCACAACAATCTCAAGTCGCTTCCGATGAGCATATGCCAGCTGACGGCGCTCGAGGAGCTCTGGCTGCACAACAACGATCTGGAAGAGCTTCCCTCGATGATTGGAAAGCTGAAGAATCTGAGAACGATGACACTCTCGCACAACCAGCTGGAAACGCTTCCAGATGGCTCGTCTGGAATGGGTGGTCTGGTATCCCTTGGTGAGCTTTGGCTCAAGGGAAATCCGCTCAAGCGACTTCCTGCGGAGCTCGGAAATCTTTCGACTCTGAAGGTTCTTCTGCTTCCATGAGAGGCAGAGAGTTTCGCTCGCACCAGACGAATGCGGGATTTTAGTGGAACAAATCTTTGTAAATTTTGCGTAACTCTCCGGAGCGCGCACTGTCTGTAGTATATGCTCTCAGCAGAGTGCCATATGAACGCGAGAACGTCTTCTAATGAATATTCCCTGCTGCTGTTCCTGTGATTCGCAACTTATTGACACAGATTTCCACGCTGACTAGTTGACAAGTATCTCTACCCTCACAGGTTTCCACGCTGACTAGTATCCCTACACTAACTCCTCACTAACACTAATTCATCTTCTGCAAAGCCTTTTTCCATGCCTTGAAGGACTTTTGACATTGGTAGCGTCCGTTCCTGCAATTCCCCTCTTTTTGTTGTGAAGCTGAACATCCCTATCATCAGCAGGCAAAAGTCGGGTGCCCCCAATTTTGCCACCTTTGTCTGTCTCATCGAATTCTGCCTTCTTCCGTTGAGATTTCCTCTTGGTACTTGATTCAAATTTCAGTGACACGTCTGCATCGACCAAATGAACGATCTCTTTAGAACATTTGACCGTATCGCTGTCTTTTTCGGTGCTGACTTTCGCCATCGCTCCGCACATGCTCGAACCCATACCTTCTCCATCAACAGGGACTTGACTGGTCGTCATGCCTGAAGGGGGCAAGGAGATGGATGGAATTCCAATGCGCCTTTTGAGTTCTTCGCGAAGGTTTCCGCATGTTTGAGTGACCTCTTGAGCGAGAGTCTGGCGACATCGAAAGAGATGAGGGAATGGGCAATGAAGACAGAAGGGGCACCCTGATCTGATGCAGATGCTTCACACGGAAATCAGAGCAAGCGGGTTGCCCCCCATGCAGACAAAATCAGAACAACTGGAGAGGAATCCATGCACCTGGTACGTCTTTTTCCAGACTGGAAAAACTGGAAGTGTGTCCCAGACCGCCCCTATAGAGGACGTTATCTCCTCCAAAACTTCCGCCGATGATGAGCTTTGAAATTTGCTCTTGGATGCTCCAGCACCAAGGGAAGAGTTTTTGTGGCTTTCCGAGAGATTCTTGACCTTTTCAAGCGATGCCTGCCAGCCACTGTCAATATTTGCTTTCCCAGATTGAAGAAATACGTGTTGCGATGCTTCAGAACTTTCAACGATATCATTCAGAAAACGCTGGATTTGCGGGGAGAAGAACAGGTCATACCTTAAGGGCTTGAGTCTTTGCCTTGAGCGCTTCGATCTTTGCTGCGTGGCTTGGGAGTTTCGTTTTTGGTGCTGGATCCCCGTTCTTCGTCTCAGATGCGATTTTCATTGAAGAATTTGATGCGCCCTCACCACCAGCATCTTTTGTTCCCTTTCCAGCTATAGAGACAACTTTAGAGGGGGGTTGGATTTCTGCAAATGCCAAAAAGTCCGGAACCGGAAAGGTGAGAAACGTCTTGTGCCCATTGCTGAGCCCTGAGGCAACGCTCTTCTTTTCAAAAGAGGAAACATCGAAGGGATTGGACGTTCCGCCCCCTTGAAAGTGCTTCAACACTGATCCCTCAAAGTCGTCTCTTCCAAAGGTTTGGCGGAGAAATTTTGACTCATCTTGAGAAGACTTTTCTTGATGGGATGTTGCAGCCGACCCCTGAAAAGTTGATTTCGCTGTTGTTGACTTGGCAGAAGGAGAACTGAAAGCTATGTGATGCATACTTTTGGGAGTCGAAAGCTTCCCTTTGTCCACTTCAACCTCATCTGCGCTCCAGTGGGCAAATAATCCATCTGATGCAAACATTTTCCCGTCGACTGCACATGGAAGCTTATCTAGCCAGTGCCTCGGTCCATTGGCACCTGAATTCCCCGACAAAGCCTTGCCAGGCTCCAGCTTTTCTTCGCCTCCCGCCTCAGAAGAGTCCTTCAGCTGCACTTCCTTGCAGCTACGGCGGAACGTTTCCAGAAACTTGTCCTTTGCCGAGGGCAGCAAGTCTTTCGATGATGACCCTCCAACAGCGATGGCCCCTTTGACCTTACTGCTGCCACCACCAAACACACTGCTTGATACACTCGGCACTGCAAATGGTCCTTTTGGCTTGTATGCAAATGGTCCTTTTGGCTTCGATGACTCTTCTTTAGCGATCGAATCAGCCTGATTCCAAAACGTCTCTTCAGTAAAGCCAATGATCGGCCCAGTGAAGTGGCTCAAATCTAGCAGGCAAGAGACGCTCCTGCTTCACGATATTTCCTGAAGGAGAACACCTTTTCCGCATCTTCTTTGGCCAGAAGTTCCCAGATGTCACATTGACGTAATATTGAGCGCTGTTTGTGCAAAAAGTGCTGCTGAATCACCTGGTTACAGCGATTCGGTCGTCCGTCAAAAGGGTTTATCCAAACCGCAAATGGGCCAGGATCTAGAATATTTTGGGACAATTTGAACGGGATTCTTAAGGCATATTCGCTTACATGGCAGAAGACTTCTGAAGGGTTTACACTGTGCTCCAACATCGCAACTTTTAGTGTTGAAGAACGTATTCCTGCGTTGTATTGCCTCGCGACATCGTTCCCGTGTCTGGTCCCCTTCATGCAATCAAACCCGGGCTCGTTGAAGTAGGGCTGGGCCACCATGATTAAGCCTTGGATCGAAACGAGAACCTAGAGCGAGTCAAACAACCCCATTATGTATCGAATGCGGGAGCAATCAGCCTCAGGATGCGGATATCCCAAAACCTTGCCATCAGATGCAGAAGGCGTGGTTCCACATGGGTCGAAACCTGCAATAAAGTTGAGGTTCCGTCTGCCTGCCAGCTTGGCCCGGGCCATGTCCCAAGTAGGGATAAGCAGACTTTTCCGTCCTGCTCGAACGACACCACTCCACAAATGTCACCGTAATATTCATGCGCGCACCTTTCCGTCTGGATCAGCCGGCCCATCCACGAGTCTGGCCAATCTTAAAAAAGCAAGCTAGTAGGGGTGTAATGCTGCGAGACAGAACCTGGTAGAGATTTGGGTTGAATCGCACGCGCCCACCACCTGTCGTGGCGAAATGAACCAGCGGTGGAGAGTGTGGATAGTCTTCGGGCAGAAGGATATCGAACTCGAAGAGCCCGCACTCGTACGGCGTATCCTCGGGACCCGTAATCAGAGCCTTCATCACGTCCGGCCTATCCTCATCGACACGCAGGAACACCGCAGAGCCGTGCTCCACAGGCAGGTCCTTGGCTAAAGACGCCATTTCCGAGGCAATTCGCGCCATGCGTCCCTTTCTGCTCACGGCAGTCGGTTTCGCAGTACCCTGCCGCTCTCCAAAGAATTGGTTCCCATGCTCTCCAAAGCATTGGAGAATCAATTCTGCGGATTCTTTGGATGATTTGAAACCAAGCGGCCGCTTTGCATGCTGTGGTTGGTTCAAGGGGATTCCAAATGGCACTTTGGATTCCTCGATCATCTGGACAAGCGGTAGTGTCTTGAAGCTTTCCTTCCTCATGACGCGCACGTACTCCTCCGCTTCCGCTCTTCGCCAATCTTCCTCCTCCTTCGTCAGCGGGCGTGATACGGGCTGAGGCATCGAATCATTCATCTCTTTGCGTTGTTGGCGCCTCTCGATTGCCCTGAAACAGCCGCCTTCAGCGCACGCACGAAACAGAGGACGCGAAAGCCTGCAACGAGCAGGTATGGATCGCAGCCACTCACCGCATCACGATCTCGCCGAACGCCGGGGAGTCTCCGCTCGATGATTCGTGCGATTTCTTCTCTCCTGCAGGCTGCTCTTCCTTCCCAGAGGCACTTCCAGGCGCCGTTTGCGGCCAGCTGCTCGAAGTAGGAGCTGTCACTTTGGGATCCCCACGGTTGGAGGATTTCATTGTCAGGACGGACCGACAGCGGAGCCACGCTCAGACTCGAGCAGCCCACGCTTCCGCGCCCCCAGGAAACGTGAATATGCGTACTGGGCTGGCGTGGCGGCCCGTGCACCCGGGCGAAAGCGAGCGACTGCGTGAGGTAGGTGCGCCAATAATAAGGCCTCTCTGTACTCTCCCGGGCAAAAGGACTTCTTAACGAGGGGTTTTCTGTTTTTACCAGGATTTTGAATCGGTTTGTGAAATCTCGTTCCCTGGCGATGGGTACAAGATTCTGCCGTAATCTTGTATCCTCGAGCAAATTTTTTGGTATCCTGGCGGGCTCTAGACGATACTTGACCACGTACAGAGAGCCTCTAGTGCAGGCAGCAATCACTCAGTTCATGGCGCCTGGAGGCGGTGTTTAATG
>ENA-UOXV01001607-UOXV01001607.1-marine-metagenome-genome-assembly--contig:-NODE-1607-length-31267-cov-7.086729_pt1 | contig 31267 bp, 23 predicted proteins | sample MGYA00238165_ERZ766961 | MGnify/ENA primary metagenome ERZ766961 (study PRJEB28924, sample SAMN03173240) | marine metagenome | biome: Marine; feature: Water; material: Subsurface seawater | place: North... | reverse complement strand
CTCAACGCTTTATTTTATAGCGGGAGTAACATCCTCTGGTAAAACAAACCTAGCTTTGGATTGGGCTGAGGAAAACGGAGCCGAAATTTTATCTTGTGATTCAGTTGCTATTTATAAAGGAATGGATGTAGGCTCTGCGAAGCCGACAATTGCTGAAAGAAAGAGGGTTGTACATCATGGACTAGACTTGGTGAATGTGGACGAGCGTTATGATGTTTCTCAATATTTAAACTATGCAAAGGAGGTTATCTTAGATGCTTATTCCAGGAAATCTAAAATACTGGTTGTTGGGGGCAGTGGATTCTATTTACGTTCTTTTTTTGGATCGGTTATAGATGGGGTATCCGTGAGTACAGAAATTAAAAATTCGGTCGATAAAATTTACCAACTTCATGGATTGGATGGCTTGCTTAAAGAATTAAAACTCCTAAACCCAGTGGGTTTAGGAGAGCTTGATCAAGCCAATCCCATTCGGTTGATAAAAAGTTTAGAAAGGTGTTTGGCTTCGGGATTGAGCATCGTTGAGTTGAAAGAGGAATTTAGTAAAGCACCTATTCCATATTCGGACTTTCAAAAAAAAACCTGTCTAGTTGATCGGGAGAACAGTGAGCTCGAGAAATTAATACAAAAAAGAACAAAATTAATGCTCTCGAATGGATTGATTGAAGAGGTACAGGAATTAATAAAACAAGGTTTATCAAAAAATTATCCCGCATCTAATGCAATTGGCTATCGTCAGACTTTGTCCTATTTGATGGGTAAAGGAACAAAAGAAGACCTTATTCAGAATATTAATGTTTCCACCCGTCAATTAGTTTCAAAGCAAAGAAAATGGTTTCGGAAATATTACAATTCAAACCAAAACCTTACTCCAGGAAATGGGCAAGAATTGTGTGTTTGTGATCTGAATTGGACTTCGGATACTTGACCGCCCCATAATCTTTTGGCTAGATTAACAATATAAATCTTTTAACTCTAAAAAATTTGAAACCCCTTAAGAAAATTGCAATCGTTATAAATGCGTCTAAACCAGGTGCTGACGATTTAGCTCATAGACTTGAAGGAATCGCTGACGAAAACGGGGTTACCTCAATTAAAACCTCTGAGTTTCCCTGTCCGTCCGGGTTCATAAGAGGAGTTGATGCCTGTTTCGTGGTCGGGGGGGATGGTACGTTGCTTGGAATGATGAAAGAAGCAGTTCGGTATGATGTGCCTGTTGTTGGAATCCGCCATGGTAAGTTGGGTTTTTTAGCCACATTTTCGCCTGAAGAAATGGATGAATCTCTCCCCCTTCTTTTTTTAGGTAAATATCGGATTAGGCAGTTAAGTATGATCGGATACGCTGAGGCTGGCGGAGAATCGAAGTTGGCTTTAAATGATTTGGTGGTCAAAAGTGGAACAAATGGGCGTTTGGCAAGGTTTTCAGTTTATGTTGATGATGAGCGGATAGCAGATTATGCGTGCGATGGAATTGTTTTTTCAACTCCTACTGGTTCGACGGCATACAACCTTGCTGCAGGTGGGCCAATTGCTCATCCAGATGCTCAGGTTGTTATGATGACACCTATATCAGCTCATACGCTAACAAGTCGAAGTGTTGTTTTTCCTGCTGGACTTTCGCTTCAAGTTAAAGCTTTGGATAATGTAGATGACCCGTTGGTTTCGGCCGATGGACAGCCTGCTTTTACACAAAGGCCGACATTTCCGGTTCAAATTTCTGTATCGAAAGAAAAATTCAGCCTCTTAGAACTCCAAAATCATTCTCACTTTAAAGTGTTACGAAACAAATTAAATTGGGGTTGAGTAGATAATCTCTTGATTTAAAGCTATGCTCTCTCCAGGAACTAGAATTGGACCTACCCGGATTCTCGCTTGGCTTGGAGAGGGATCTTGCGGTCAAAGTTATCACTGCATTGGCTCAGAAGGCCAAATTAAAGATAGCGAATTTTATATTAAGTTGATTTCAAGGGAAGTTTCCGAGAAAAAGGGTTTCCAGGATTATTTTATGCAAGAGGTGCAGGCCCTTGAGCAACTGGAAGGTGAGGGGATTTGGCCTGTACAAGAATTTGGGGTAACAAAATGGAAGCACTGGATTCGTTATCCATGGATTGACGGAATAGAGTGTTCCATGAACTCTTCAAATGAAGGTAAAGCTGAAAGTAAAATCCGCAATTTAAATGACCTTTGTCAGTTTTTACCGAATGAGGTTACTCCTGAACAAATGCTTTCATTGATGGTATCTTTTCATTGCGGTATCCATAAGGCACATTTGGCAGGGGTATGTCACGGTAATTTAAAACCAACCAATATTTTAGTTCAAAAAAATGAAGGTGGTGCATGGGAAAGTGCGGTATCAGAATTAGGGCTGTATCGACTAAATTTATTTCTTTCCCTGGGTCTTGCAGAGGAAGGGAAGGAAGATGTATCTGTACGAAATCTAGATGGGAGAGATTCTTTTATTGAAAGCGATAAATTTCGCCCAGATGGCATAGAATTCAATCAAGTTCCTGATGAAAGCTGGGATTTATTCGCTATGGGTAAATTAGTTACTTGGGTAATTGATCAGGTTAAAGACCATTCAAAAGCAAATTTTTCGTGGTCAGAATGGGAAAAATGGTCATTTCAGGCGGTTGGGAAGGGAGGAGGAGAAGGCTTTGCATCCTGTGCGCATGCAATGGAAGCTTTACCCAATGTGGGTGACATTTCCCGTTTTGGAATTAAGGTCCAGGAGGTTGGTGGCTTTTCAAGTGAAGAAATTGAGGAAATAAAACAAAAAAGGGAAAGAAAATTTAAGCTCGATGAACAGACAAATTCACTCAAAACAAAGCGAGGTATCACGGGGCTCGCTGGTGGTTTATCTTTTATTTTTTATCTACTATATACGACCTATCTTTTTTTTGCACCTACCCCCTGGAAAGAGTATTCTTTAGATGGGTCACTCGATTCGTATCAATTAGGTGTTGGTTTTTTTAGTGGGCAGGCTTGGGGTATTGTACCTGGTGTGTATGATGAAGTGGGCAGTGGCGGGCAGGATGTTGTTGGAGAGTGGAAGCGGGAAGGTGATTTGCTAAAGTTAAAGTTTAAGCGATTTAAGAAAAGCCTTGAAGAAAAGAGTGGGAAAAAGCTTTGGCAATTTATTGGTAAAGGTGGCACATCAGAAAAAGACTATTTTATTTGGTATGATTTTCTAGAATATGACAATGATAGCGACTCACTTCAGTTAATTAAAAGAGAAGATAATAATCACATCTATGTTCCAGCAGTGGGAAAAGATGGAATCACCCGATTATATCCTGAAGAAAGAATAAAATACGGAGGAGGGAATATTAAAAAGTCAAAGATCCTTTTTAAAAGAGAGCACGAAAGTGATGTAAGTTGGTCGCTTTTTTTTGCACTTGGATTTTCAATTGCTAGTTTGCTATATAATCGAGAATTAAAAAGACTTGCTGAATTCAGCAACTTAAACATTTGATTTAATTTAAATTACTTTAATATTTATGTGAGATGACCACAGGAATACTTATAAAAAATATCAGGCAAATGATTTTTCTCCTGATGGTTTTTTGCTTCTCCTCCTGTTGGCAAGAAGATCCAAAAGGCAAGTTTAAAGGTGAAATCAAAGATTGGGAATATGAAGTGTTTGAAGGTCCTCTTTTAGCTAATGATCAACTATGCCAAATAACAGTCGTTCTTAAACAGGTACCTGAAGGTTTAGTCAGCACACTTTTTTTTCAGCAACCGGGAATGAAAGAAGTTGTTCGGGAGGGAAATTGGAAGATGGAAGACGGGTACCGAAGTATTTTCTTTTCGGATGGGAAGCAACCGTCTGAATATTTTCTGATTAAAAAAGGTGTTCGCTTCGCATTCCAGACTAAGGACGGATTAACGAATGACGATGGAAGCTCGATTCTTCTAATGAGAAATGAAGGTAAATCCAGAAAAAAAGGTTATCCCTTTTCGGTTTCTTTTTTAGCTGATGGAAAAGTTACCGTAGAGACAATGGGAGAGAGCAATATTTTTAAAGGGACTTGGGCATGGAATGGTGGAAAAATTACGGTAAGAGTTAAATTAGAGTCAGATGGTAGAATTATGAACAATGCTTCATCAGAAACTTATAAATACTTTCTTTCATGGGGGAGTGATAAAAATTATCTGCATTTAGAAAAAATGCTTATTACTCGACCTTTTAAGAAGGATGATGGTTCCATGAGACAGAGCTGGATGAGTTCACTTGTGTTTTCGGATCAACCAAAATTACGTCCTTTTTAATCTAAGCTTAATAACGCCCCAAAAGTTTGACGTATTTTGGTTCTAGTTCATTATATAAAATTTATTTTATTTAAATTTATATGATTACTGCACTCCAAAATCTAATTTCAAAAGGCGGAAAACTAGTTATTATTCCTCTTCTTATTGTCGTGATCATTGCATTTGTTTTGTATTTAGCACAGGGCCCATCTGCATTTGAGTTATTTCCAGATCCTTCGTATGAAAAAGAGGAATTTTACGGAGTTGACCTGAATGATCCTGATCAAATGAGGGTTTTAAATGTGCAGAACAGAATTGCATCTGACTTGGGTGTAATAATTCCCCCGCTTGCGGATTCTATGGACAAAGCGGACGCACAATTTTATGATTTCTTAAATGAGCAATTTCAAGCAGCTCTTAGAGCTGACCAATCAAGTGTTGATAGGAATGCATTTCAACAACTAATTGGTGCTATTCGATCTTGGCCAACATTACCTAAGAATATCAAAGTAATGGAGATAGCAAGGTCACGCATGTACGAGACTGTTTTTTCACAAGCTTCTATAAAAGCTATGCTAGTTATGGAAGGAATTGCTAGGTCTTGGCAATACTTATCAGATGAGGATGAAGATGACGGAATAAATAACGGTTTTGATAAGTATGTAAGTAGCCTGGCTCCTTCTCTCCAGTCAGAGGAGAATCGATCCAAGGTTTTGAGTTTCGTCGGAGCACAACATGGCGTGTCTGCTAGGTTTGTTGAGTTTAGCTTGTTTCAGCACTTCAGAGCCAGTCAGGTTGATGGGGTTTTTTCGAATGGCGGCTTTACATTATCTAAAGAGGCAGAATTAGACTTATTCAAAGATCGTTTTGGATGGAAAGCTGACATTCTAAAACTTTATTCTTCAGATGTAGGTTCTATTGACCCGCAAATGTATAAAATCCTTTTTCGTGACCAACCGAATTTAAATGATTCAATTAAAGTCTCTTATGGGATTAATGAATCTAAAATTCTCTTTGTAAGCAAAGTTTCCGATCTAAACTCTAGTGATTTAGAGGTTCAGATTGGTGCTGATTTGTCTATAACGTCGAAAAACTTACAGAAGGTTTTTGAAGCTAAGTTCTTAGAATTTAAAACTGTTGCAGTTGGAGGTGAACTAGTCATTTCACCTATTTTATCAAAATTGCCTCGGACTTTTCCCGAAATCGTTTCATCTACTGAATCAATCGAGGTTATTGATGTTTTGAGTGATAGCTTGAAAAGTTTCCATAATGAGAACAAGGAAGATCCGAAATTCATTGAACCATCAAGAACTTTTGCAACGATGGTTAGTTTTCCTGCAAAAAATTACATTTCTTTGCCACCGGAGCCTTCAGAATCACGTATTCGATCTTATTTTGATTTGAATCGCGATCAGTTTGCCCCCCCTCCAGTTGTTCCTGAACCGAATGATTTTTCCGCTGAAGGAGCAGAGGGACCTCAGGGTGAAAATGATTTAAATCAAAGTTCCGAAAATTTAGATATTCTTTTAAACCAAGATTTGGAGGGAAATGCCTCTAAAGAGGGTGGCGTAGAATTTGAAGATGTAAGAGAAGAAATCCGACTTAGAATAATTGAGGAAGATCGGTCCGTTGCTGATGAGGATGCAAGAATCCTTGCTCGAGAAGCTTCCTTGCAATTTTTAGATGAAATTAATGGTATTCGCGACCGACTCAAAAATAAGTATCCAAACTTTGCCAAGAAGAGGAATTCATTAGAACTGGAAACTATTATTGCGGAAAGCGGAGGGGTTGAGAGAAAAATTTCTTACAATTCAAAGGAAATGGTTGTTCAGTCCTCAATTTTAGGCCTCGTACGAAGGAGGAGTGAAGAACTAGACAATCGTGAGCCATTGGAGGAGGTATCATCCCTAACTGAAGATCTATTTTTTACCCGTTCAACTCGTGCGACTCGCGAGGGCTTTTCGGTCTTTTTACTTGATCGGAAAACAAGTGAGAGACCCGGATTGTATGAGGAAGCTTCTTTTTCAGATTTATTCGGTGAATATGTGGAAACGCTTAATTTGGATGCATTTTCTGAATTTGCTGATGGTATTCTAAGTAAACTTCAGGATGGAAAAGTAGACACTCCTCTTTCTGAACTTGGTAGAACATTATCTATTGATGGCAAAAATGTGTTTAAACTAGAAGTCTTTTACAACAGGATGGGGGAATTGTTAACCGCTAAACTTAATAAGCTGGAGCGGGAAAGAGAAGTTATTTCTAATGCTGAAAGAGATGAAAATGCTACAGCTCAGCAAATAAAAAGAAAGTTGGAGGTTGATATATTAATTGAAGGTTTGAGGGACGAACAGGATGAGCATAATAAGAAAAGAGCCTTGTCCCTACAACTAGCTGAGGCTTGCCCTAACCTTGAACTGGGTGGTGGCTGGTTAGAACTGGAGAGAACAAGTGAAGCTGTTGTTTTTGCTCGATTGAATGATGTTTATTCGCTTATTAGCAAACAAGTAGATGAGAATGATATCGAAACTCGAGAAAATGAAATTGAATTTACTAGAGCAGGTGCCAGTAGAGATCTTATTTTAGGCAATCTTTTATCTAAAGGCTATATTAGATCTGATTAGCGGTTAACTTTTTCCAGCAAATAAAAAACTCCTGGTTCCCGTCATTCCCCTTTGGGACCGATTCAACTTGTGCATACAATTCTGCATTTTTTAGGTAAGCATTGGAAAAATTAATTATTTCTTGAATAACTCTTTTTTGAATAAGCTTGTCTCTTATGACCCCTTTACCTCGGTCCGCTTCTTCCTTTTTACATTCGAATTGTGGTTTGACCAAGGCTATTAAGTATCCTTTTTCGGCTGTGAAACTCCACGCTTTTTCAAGGACTTTTTTGAGGGAGATAAAAGACATATCCATCACTACGAAAGGAAATGTAGCCTGATCAAGTTTTTCCTTTGTTAGTGTTCGCAGGTTTGTTTTTTCAATATTTTTGACCCTCGGGTCTTTTCTCAGTTTGTAATGTAATTGTCCGTGACCCACATCGACGCATGTTGCGGAGACCGCACCATTTTGGAGGAAATAATCACTGAAACCACCAGTGGAAGCTCCAAGATCCAATACTTGGTTTCCGCTAATTGGAATCGGGAATTTCTCAAAAAAACTTTTCATTTTAAAACCACCTCTGCCTACATAAGGAGAGGGATGTTCTAAGGTTAATTTACTTTCTCGATTAAGCATCCTGCTCGTTTTATCGATTTTTTCGGTTCCTAGTTTTACCTGGCCAGCAAGAATGTAAGCTTGTGCCTTCGTTCTTGTTTCGCAGAGTCCCAATTTAAGTACAAGTTCATCTGCCCTGATTTTATTCCCTTTTTTATTCCCTGTACTTGATTTCATCCGCTTTTGCTAGTGGAAATTAGTTAAAATGTGAACCGAAATTCATTAAAAAATTAAAATTTATTAAAAAAAACTTGACCTTGGTGGGTTAAAGTGGGATGAAATGGTTAGAAATGGAAACTAGTGGATAAAGTTTTATCGGGAATGGAGGCAAATACTACGACCTACTTTGTCGGTGAGTTCATTCATGCAATGGACACCAAGGGTCGTGTGACTATTCCTTCAAAATGGAGAATCCCTGGTGGGGATAATACATATTTGGCAATTCCTAATCCGGGTGGGTACATTACCGTCTACCCGCCAAAGATGGTTAATCGATTGGAGGAGAAAATTGCTTCAGCTAGTTTGAGTGATGTTCGGGCTCAGGCACTTTTGATGGAATTATTTTCCAAAGCTCATTCGTTTGGTTGTGATAAGCAGGGGCGAATTAATTTGAATGATAAACTTTTGGAGCATGCAGGAGTTACCGCGAAGGCAGTCCTGGTGGGCAACTTTTCTGCTTTTGCAATTTGGTCTGAGGAGAGATACGGAAACCGTGAAGCAGCGGATGAGAGAAATATTTTTGATGCAATGAGGGAGTTGGGGTTATGAGTCTTAAGCACATTCATTGGGCAACTTTTAGGGTGGTTGCCCATATAAAGGGAGATTGTGTTCGATTTGCCCAGCTCCCTCGCATTGTATTTTGGGGGATTATTTCGATTTTAAGTTTGAGAGGGATGCGGGAGGTCTCATTCAATGTACTGTGGTGCGGTTGAGTTTGTGTGTTCCCCGTCAATGGTGAAGCATATTCCAGTTTTATTAGAAGAGAGCATTGGTTTTTTGGGTGCTACTGAGGCTGGCCGTTATGCTGATTTAACTTACGGCGGAGGGGGGCATACAAATGCAATTTTAGGAGCAAATTGTGATAGCGAGTTGGTTTCTTTTGACTGTGACCCAGATGCTAAAATTCGTGCGGAGGCAACAACGGCGGAATTTGGTGGTAGGTTTACTTTTCATGATCTTCCATTTCAGCGAATGGATGAAGTTTCTTCGGAATCGGAGTTTGATGGTTTGATCATGGATTTGGGCATTTCATCTTTTCAGTTGATGGAGCCACTTAAGGGCTTTTCCTTTCGATTGGATGCTCCGATCGATATGCGTCTTGATCCAAGAACTGGAATTAGTGCTGCTGAATTTCTGGAAACCGCATCTCGTGAAAGTTTGGTGCGGGCGATTCGTGAGTATGGGGAAGAGAGAAAGTGGAGTCGTGTGGTAAATGCAATAATCGATGCGAGAGGAACCGGAGTTCTGGCAAGAACGACAACTGCTGCTGAACTTGTCTCGGAGGCAGTTGGAGGAAGAAGGTTCAGGCAGAAAATACATCCTGCCACTAAGGTATTTCAGGGTATTAGGATAGCAATTAATGGGGAGATGGAGGCTTTGGCCTTAACTCTCCCAAAGGCATTTCGTGCACTAAAAGTTGGTGGTGTATTGGCAGTAATATCCTTTCACTCGCTTGAGGATAGGATGGTAAAGCGCTTTATGCGAAAAATGGCAGGTAGACCTGAGCACAAATGGGATCGAAGTGTTTTACAAGACAGGAAACCTTTTGCTGAGTTGCTTAGTACGAAAATTATTTCTCCGACCCGTGAAGAGGTAAATGATAATCCACGGAGTCGATCCGCTAGATTAAGAGTGATGAGGAAAATAGAAGAGGCATCATTGTGAAGAGTCGAAGAAAATACTTAGATAGTAGAGGGCTGACTATATTTGGCATTATCTTAATCCTGTTTTTCGGGGTAGGTGCAATTTCTATTGTTTGGTTGAGAATGGAGATTAGTTCTGTGGCAAAAAATTGTGGTCGTTTAGAGGGCAAGACAGAGGTGGTTGGTAGAGAAGTTCATGAATTAAGGGGGCAAAGGTCAAAGTCGCTCAGGCCATCATCATTAGCGGTTATGGTAAGCGGGAGATTAGGTATTCCAAGTGCAGGAAATACATATCATGTATCAGAGCAGGAATTGAATATGGCAATAAAAGATAGATATTATCCTGGGTACAGCTTGCAGGATGAATATGCCGGGACACGGTAAAATGAAGAGTATATTCATTTCACCATTTCGTTTTTACCTTATATTTTTTGCTATCACATTTAGTTTTTGTTCGCTCGGCGGACGATTGGTGTACCTGCAGGTGTTCAGGGCAAATGACTTTACTGGAATCGCGAATGGAACCAGGAAGAATATTGTTACCCTTAAAGCAAGGAGAGGAGATGTTGTTGATTGTAAGGGTAACTTACTGGCAACGACAAGATCTGTTGTTGATATTGGAATAGATCCACAAGCAATTAATACGGATGACATGGGTAAGCTTTTACATCTTGCGAAAATACTAGATCTGGAACAGCAATTTATTGAAAGTGCAGTTGGGAAAAAGATAAAAAAGGGAGATGAATTTGATGGTGAGTTTAAAAAAGTTAGATGGGTGAAGTTGAAAGATAGTGTAAGTGAAAATGTCTATAATAAAGTAAAGGAGTTGGAGATTAGTGGTGTTTACGGAAATTATAAGCACTCTAGGTTGTACCCAGGTAATAAACTAGCAAGTCACTTGCTTGGATTTGTGAATAAGGAAGGACTTGCAGTTATGGGAACTGAAAAATTTGCTGATTATTATCTTAAGGGGCAAGACGGATGGAAGGTAAGTGAGAAAGATGGCAAAAGAAGAGAAATGCCACAGTTTAGATCATTGGAAGTCGTGCCAAGTGATGGTCTTAATGTTGAACTTAGTATTGATTGGTTTATCCAAGATATGGTTGAGAAAGAATTAGCAAGAATAGTTAAGGATTATGAGCCAATAGGGGCGAGCATGATTGTTAGTCAACCAACTACTGGAGCTATATTGGCAATGGCAAATGTACCTGATTTTGACCCTAATTTATATAATAAATATGAGTTAGGCTCACAAAGAAATCGTGCTTTAACAGATCTGTATGAGCCTGGCTCAACATTTAAAATTGTTTCTGTGAGCGGCTGCTTAAACGAAGGAATCGTTAAGGGGAGTGATATAATTGATTGTTCAGTGAGCGTCTTGAATAGGGGGCATAGAAGATACAGGTTGCCGAGCGACCATCATCCATTAGGGAAGATAAATGTAAGTACAATAGTTCAAAAATCAAGTAACAGAGGAGCGGCTCAAATGGGAATTTTATTAGGATCCATGAAGTTATATGAATATTGTAAGCTTTTTGGATTTGGTGAAAAATCAGGAATAGGCATTGGTGGTGAGCGGAGCGGGATACTGCATCATCCTAAAAACTGGGATGGCTTGACTATAACAAGGCTGCCCATGGGACACGCAGTAAGTACTACACCAATGCAAATCCATAGTGCTATGGCGACAATTGCAAATGGGGGAGTTTTAATGAAACCTAAATTTATAAATAGAGTTTTTGATAAAAATGGAAAAACAATTACACATTTTAATACAAAGCCAAAAAGAAGGGTTGTTACAAATCGAGTGGCAAAGTCATTAACGGAAATGCTTGTTAGTGTGGTCTCCAACGAGGGCACAGCTAAAAATGCCAAAATTAAAGGATTTAACATAGCTGGAAAAACCGGTACTACACAAAAACTGATAAACGGAAAGTATTCACATAAGCATCATGTTGGATCGTTCGTTGGTTATTTTCCAGCAGAAGATCCAGAAATTGTGATAACAGTTGTGGTAGATGAGGCAAAAATGAAAAGAGGGTTATTAGGTTACGGTGGAACAGTAGCTGCACCAGCCTTTAAGAATGTTGCTGAGAAAATTATAAGCTATCTAGGGATTACACCGACCGTTAATTCAAAATTAGTAGGATTTAATCAAAAGATAGTTCGGGAAACATTTTAAGATATCAACTCGAGGAAAACTTTATGAAAACAGGAAGTAGCAGAAAAGATTCGTTAGAAAATATTCACAATAGATTGTCGGGATTAGCTGAATTAAAAGACTTGGCAGGAGAAAACACTGATCTGATTCAGGGAAGTTTAGGCACAAGAGTGACTGGTCTTATTACAGATAGTAGAAGAGTTATTCCTGGTTCAGCTTTTTTTGCTATTCCTGGCGAACGTGCAAATGGAAATGACTATTTAGATGAAGTTTTAGAACGTGGTGCGTCTACAATAGTAACTAATGAACCTGAAATAAAACTTCCTGAGAATATTTCTGCAATTTATTCGAAAAATCCGAGATTAGCATTAGCAAAATATGCTAAAAGATACCATGGTTATCCAGATAAGTTTTTGAACATTGTCGGTGTAACTGGAACTAATGGAAAAACAACAGTAACATCTTTAACAAGACATTTATTAGAAAGACCAGGTAAACCCGTTGGTCTAATTGGAACAGTACGTTACCATTTAGGTGACAGAGAGGTGCCTTCATTTAGAACTACTCCAGAGGCATCAGATATTTATCCTCTTCTTAAAAGTATGATGGTTGCGGGATGTAGTGAAGCGGTTATGGAAGTAAGCTCACATGGTATTCATCAATGTAGAGTCGCAGAAATGGAGTTTGAAGTGGCAGTTTTTCTTAATCTAACAAGGGATCATCTAGATTATCATGGAAATATGGAAAGTTATTTTTGTGAAAAAAGAAAAATTTTTAATGGCGAAAATGGTCATTTACCAAAAGTCGCTGTCATTAATATTGATTGTCCTTATGGAAGAAGATTAATGGATGAACTCCCACCTCATGTTCACATTGTATCGTTCGGGGAAGATAAAAACGCTACATTTCGGGCTAAAAATATAAGTCTTTCTTCATCGGGGTCTGAATTTATTTTGGATAGCCCTTTCGGTTCCACAGTTTTATCTAGTTCTTTATTAGGGAGATATAATGTATTTAATGTTTTGGCTTCTGTTTCCATAGTTCACGCCCTTGGCATGGATGTTAGTAAAGCGATACATAAAATATCAAATTTTTCAGGTGTTGATGGTAGGATGGAAAAAATTGATAGAGGGCAGGGTTATAGAGTCGTAGTAGATTATGCACATACGCCAGATGCATTAAGAAATGCCCTTTTTATGTTAAGGGAATGCACTAAAGGGAAGCTTCACCTAGTATTTGGGTGTGGTGGTAATAGAGACAAGGGAAAAAGACTAGAAATGACAAGGATAGCATGTGCTGGTGCAGATCGAGTGTGGGCAACTGCTGACAACCCAAGGACCGAATCATTGCAAGAAATCTTTAATAACATGAAGAAAGGGTTATCCAGAAATGCCAAAATGAAGTTTGTTGATGATAGAAGAAGGGCAATAAGCATGGCTCTCGATGGAGCGAATGAAGATGACTGTGTTTTAATTGCTGGTAAAGGGCATGAATCTTTTCAAGAAGTCCAATATACAGCTATTCCATTTGATGATAGAATTGTTGCTGGAGAGTTAATCAGTGCAAAGCAACTAGCGTCTTAATGCCAATATTTGATCCAGATACTTTAGCAAGATGGACTTCGGGTGATTGGAAATCATCACCTGAAAGATCCATGACTGGGTTTGGCATAGATACGAGAAAACTTAACAGCGGGGATATTTTTGTAGCTCTTGATGCGGATCGAGATGGCCATGACTATCTTTCAGATGCAAAGGATAAAGGGGCTGCAGCTGGGTTGGTTAAGAAAGTTAAGCTAGATATTTCTTTACCTCAATTACTTGTGAAAGATCCCTACAAGGCATTTCAGGATATAGCTTGTAGTCATAGAAAAAGATTTGATGGGACGGTAGTTGGAATTACGGGAAGTTGTGGAAAAACATCAACTAAAGATATTTTAGCTATATTATTGGGTAAAGATGAGACTCTTTATACTGAAGGTAATTTTAATAATCATTTAGGCGTACCTTTGACTTTATTGAGGATAGATCACAAAAATCACAAGAAATGTGTAGTGGAAGCAGGGATCAATAAAATAGGGGAGATGTCATTGCTTTCAAAGATGATTTCCCCGGATATCGTTATTGTAACATTGATCGCCCCATCACATTTACAAGGTTTAATAAATTTAGATACAATTGCAGCTGAGAAGTCAGATTTATTTTTAAAGTCTGATCGCGAGACTACAGTTATATTTCCTGAAGATTGTCTAAAGTATAAAGAATTCACAAGTTATTTTAGGGATAATAAAAATGTCATCGTTCTTCGGGAGGGAAAGCCAAACACCGTAGTTGACCCTAAAGAAACCTTTTACTCCATTTGGACTGAAACAAACAAGATTGGGAGCCCGTTGATGCTAAGGCTTTGGCGACACGGGCTCCCTTCTATTTCTATCTCACTGCCTAGTTTGTCAAAAGGTATGGGAAGAAATGTTGCTCTCGCTGTCTTAGCTGCCTGTGAAGCTGGAGTTTCAGTCCAAGAAATTTCTGAACGCCTACCCCGATTTCGTCCCTCGGCCTTGAGAGGAAAATGTTTTCAAGGCCGGGGGCGATCCTATCTTTTAGACTGCTATAATGCTAATCCTGCATCGATGGAAGATTCTATTGAGTTTTTTAAATCAAAATTTTCTTCTACTCCAAAGCTTTATGTTCTTGCTGGAATGGAAGAACTTGGTGGAGATGAGAGGATTTTTCATGTCGAATTAGGAAAGAAAATTAATGGAGAAAAAGATGATGTTTTCATACTTCTTGGGGAAAAAGCATCATGGATAGCTGATGGTTTACTTGAAAATGGAATCAAGGAAGAACAGATTATTGTTTTAATGGAAATGAGTGATGCTATTCCAATTGTAGAGGATTTTGATGGATCAGTTTTATTCAAAGGGAGTCGGTCTTATGAACTTGAAAACTTACTTCCAGGCTGGGCAGTAGAAGGAAATATAGAAGAAATTACTAAATGCTAGTTTATTTACAATTTTTAGAGCCAGTTATTGGTCCACTTCGCTTATTTCAGTTCATCTCTGTGAGATCAGTATTAGCAGGTTTATTAGCTTTATTATTTGGTTTTGTATTAGGACCGAAATTAATTAGTGCTTTAAAAAGAATTGGAGCAAAGCAGGCATTTCGAAATAAGTCAGAAGTTGGAGAACTTGCAGATTTACATGAATCCAAAGCAAAAACTCCAACCATGGGAGGGTTATTAATATTTGGGTCTGTACTTTTCTCCACACTTCTATGTGCAGATTTAAATGTTTATGTAGTTACAGCTTTGGTAGTTTATGGGTTACTTACGGTAATAGGTTTTTGTGATGATTATTTAAAAATATCTAAAAAAAACAGTAAGGGTCTGGCTGGTAAGTATAAATTGTTAGGTCAGTTTTTAGCCGCATCAGTTGCACTTTTTATTCTGATTGGTCCGCTAAGTGATTTACTAAATGGAATTCATGGAAGAGCAGTTGGCAGTAATGAAAAAATGTTGGAGTTATGGATACCTTTCTACAAAGATGTATTGATAACAGGTATGCCAGTTATTTTAGTCTTTTGTTTGTTCTTAATAACTTTAACAGGGTCTAGTAATGCTATAAATTTAACGGATGGTCTTGATGGTTTGGCGATTGGTTGTACAGTAACTGTGGCTTTAACATATGGAATAATGTCATACGCTTCTGGAAACTATGTGATTTCAGATTACCTTAATGTGAGCTGGGTTCCTGGTACAGGTGAGCTTGCAGTAGTTTGTGCAGCTCTGTTGGGGGGAAGCTTGGCGTTTTTATGGTTTAATGCTCATCCGGCTGAAGTTTTTATGGGTGATACTGGTTCATTAGCTATCGGTGGGCTTGTTGGAATAATAGCATTGATGATCCACCAACCATTCACGCTAATTATTGTTGGAGGAATCTTTGTAATGGAAGCAGGGTCTGTAATTTTACAGGTTATTTCATTTAAAAGCACAGGAAAAAGAATTTTTTTGATGTCACCCATTCATCATCATTTTGAGTTGAAGGGTTGGCAGGAAACAAAAGTTGTTATACGGTTTTGGATTTTATCCTTGCTCTTCGCAATTATTGGACTTGCGACATTGAAAATTAGGTAAAGTGAGTGAAATTTTAAAAGATTGGAAAAATATGCGGAGTTATCCAGCCGCTGTTTTAGGCGCGGGTGTTAGTGGAGAAGGTGTCTGTGAGTTACTCAAGTCCTTGGATTGGGATTACCGTGTGTATGATGAACAGGGTCGTGTCTTTGATCAAGAGGAGGCATGTTCCTGTTCGATCGTAATTTCTAGCCCAGGGTTTCATTCGAAACACCCATGGAAATTACTTGCCCAAAGATATGGTAAGCGTGTCTTAAGTGAGGTAGACTTTTCCAGTTACTTTATTAAATCAAAAATTATTGGGATTACGGGGACAAATGGAAAAACTTCAGTAACGTCATTTTTAACCCATCTGTGGAAGGCAATTGGTCGAAATGCAATGAGTGCTGGAAACATTGGTTACCCTTTAAGCCGTTCGGTTATAAATGAAAAGACTAACTCAACGATTTTTTTGGAGATCAGTTCATTTCAAGCCGAAGATATGGCATCAATCAAACTTGAATCATTACTTTGGACAAACATAGACACGGACCACATTGACTATCATGGATCTATGGAAAAATATTTTAGAGCCAAAGCGAACTTAATGAGATTCACCGAAAGTAATAAAATTTTTGTCGGTCAATGTGTAGTTGATTACGCAAAAGAAATAAATTTTAAATTACCCAAAGAAATAAATGTGGTAAGTAACAAGATAGATTTTTTAGATAATAATGAAGATAGTAATTTTTTCACAACCCAACCTCAAAGATTAAATTTATCTTTGATTAGAGCATTTTTGAAAAAACAAAATGTAAACAGTCGAGAATTAGCGGGTGCATTAAGATCTTATTTTCCAGAACCCCATAGATTGCAAAGATTAGAAATTATTAATGATGTGACATTTTGGGATGACTCAAAAGCGACCAATTTCGCTTCTGCAATTGCAGCATGTCGAAATTTTAAAGGAAATGTGTTATGGATTGGGGGTGGGAAAAATAAAGGAGGTTGTATTGAAGAACTTGCCCAAAAAATTAAGCCATTGATTAAAAAGGCCTTCTTAATAGGTGAGAGCGGAAAAGTATTGGGTAAAATTTTCAAAAGAATTGGGATGCCATATTCGTTGTGTAATTCTCTTGAGCACGCAGTTAAGCAAGCATTTTTGGAAGCATCTGCGATGTCCAATATTCTCTTAAGTCCAGGGTTTTCAAGTTTTGACACATTTAAAAATTATCAAGAACGTGGTAATTTGTTTCAGAAATTTGTTTCTGAGATTAGAGCTTTTCATAATTTAAATATCACCCATAAAATTGCATAAAATTTTGTTCACCAGAAAATAAATACTATGAAACTTACAAAAATATTTGGAATTGTCTTATCACTACATGTTGGAGTTATTCTTTTAGTTATGTTTCAACCCGGTTGTCAGACTGGGGGGAAAAAAGATAAGGATATTTCCACGGTTGAAAATAACGCTACGGTTATTCCAGAATCATTTAATAGCGGAATAAGTGAAGATATAAAAGGTACAAGCGTATCCAATGACTCGAACAAATTTCGTGAGCCAACTCGTCCAATTACAGGGGAATTATTTGTTCCAGTGGAAAATGAAAAAGTAGAACCTATGCCATTACCGACTGTAAATGAAATAGAAAGTCAAAATGGAAATAAAATTGATTTAGTTCCTGATAATCTATCGGTTTATATAATTTCAAAGGGGGATACTTTATGGGGTATCGCACGAAAGAATAATCTCACACTTGATAATTTGTTATTATCAAACCCTGGACTTACAAAAAATAGTCGTCTGAAAATTGGTCAGGAAATTATGCTCTCGAAACCCCAAAAAGATATCAATGCAGGTGACCTGAAAAGTTTTGATAGTACAGTAAAAGTTGCAGTCGGATCTACTACTTATGTAGTGAAGTCAGGTGACAGTTTGACCAGAATAGCTAAAATGAACGGTGTCTCATTAAGTTCATTAATGATAGCGAATAATATGAGTGGAGGAACTATAATTAAATTAGGTCAAATATTAACTATTCCACCTGCTGAATCAAATATTTCGACGATTAAAGACGGAGTTGAAGGAGGCGCATCAAGTTTAAATACGCATACAGTAATGAGAGGTGAAAACCTGAGTAGAATAGCAGCACAATATCGCGTTACGGTTAGGGAAATTATGGAGTGGAACAATATAATCGATGCTAGCAAAATTCAAATTGGCCAAGTTGTTAGAGTTTCCAACTTATCTGTGTCGCCTCCAGTCGAAGAACAATCAAGCACATCAATTAAAGAAGTAGTTCCAGTTGAGGATTCAAAAGTAGAAGATTTCTTTAAGGGAGTAGTCGAGGAAAGGCCAATTATTGATGTGCCTGGGGAATAAATTTAACTAAAAAGTCATTACAGCGGGTGTGAAAAAATAAAGTGGCGGGAAAAGTATTAAGCAGATCTATAATTAGACAGAATGATTGGACTACACTATACATTATAGTCGTAGCTATGGGATTGACTATGCTTGGATTGGTTATGCTATTCAGTGCGGGGGTAGCAAAAGATGCTCATTCATTGCTAACTAAACAAATAGTTTGGGTTGGGTTATCAGTATTTATAGCAATTTATTTCTCCTTATTGAATTTAGATTGGTTAAAAGATAAGACATGGATAATTTTTGGTCTTTGTTTATTAGGACTGATTTTAACATTGTTACCTGGTATCGGTATAAAGGTAAATGGTGCACAGCGTTGGATAGGTTTAGGCCCGATGAGGGTTCAACCATCTGAGTTTGCGAAAATTGGATTGGTATTGGCAATGGCAGGTTATTGTTCATCCAACCAAAGAGAAATTAAGTCCTTTGTTAAGGGTTTTCTTTTACCCTCTTTATGCATTGGTGTAATTTGTGTGTTAATTATTTTACAACCAGATTTTGGAACGTGTTTTTTGTGTGGTGTTGTAGGGGCAATCCTTATGTTTCAGTCAGGTACTGCATTAAAATGGTTAGTTCCAATAGCAAGTTTGGCTGTTTTTGCCTTTAGTGTTTTGGTTTATTTTGACCCGGTTAGAATTAGGAGGGTTACTTCTTTTTTAGATGTTGAAGCCAACTCGAATGACAGTGCTTATCAACTCTGGCAAGGAATGTTAGCTTTTGGTGTTGGAGGCATTAACGGGGTCGGTTTAGGTATGGGACGCCAGCAAATGCATTTTTTACCTGAAGCACATACTGATTTTATTTTTCCTGTAATTGGTGAAGAACTAGGTTTGATCTGCACAATGAGCATTGTGCTATGTTTTCTTGCTTTGTTTGCTTGTGTCGCTTGGCGACTTCGGCAAGCACCAAAGTTATACGAATATTTACTTGCGATGGGATCCCTGTTGTTCATCTCGCTTCAGGCAATTATAAACATGGGTGTTGTTACAGGATCCATGCCAACGAAGGGAATGTCTCTTCCATTTATAAGTTATGGGGGTTCTAACTTAATGGTAACATTCGTATTTTTGGGTATTATCATTAATGTTTTTAGAAAATGGGATTGTCCCAAAGTTCGTAGACCTAGAGAAATTAGGGAAATATGAGAAATATTGTTATTGCGTGTGGAGGGACTGGAGGACATTTGACGCCTGGTATTGCACTGGCTCAAAGTTTAGAAGAGCGCGGATATCCATCTTGGTTATTCATTAGCCAAAAATCAGTCGATTCTAGGCTCGCTCGGAAGTATCCAAAGCTAAGTTTTCAATCAATGCCCGGGGCTCCAATGATTAAAACTCCAGTTGGGTTGATTAAATTTCTTTATGGGTTTATCGCATCTTTTGTCTATTCCTACAGATTCTATGGAAAGATTGGCGCGGACGCAGTAGTTGGTTTTGGTGGTTTTTCATCATTTGGACCTGCCATGGCGGCCCGGGTTAAAGGTTTACCTTTTTTTATCCATGAAGCGAATAGATCAGTTGGAAAAGCTGTTCGGTTTCTAGCTAAAAGTTCGACTCGATTATATCTTCCTGAAGGAATAAATTTAGAAGGTATATCTCCTGATGTAATAAGAAATATTGGGTATCCGCTGAGAAAAGAATTTCGTAGAATTCCCAAAGAGAGGGCTAGAAAGCAATTAGGGATATCGCTCAATGATCGTCTACTAGTAATAATTGGCGGGAGTCAAGGTGCTGTTGCTTTAAATGGTTGGGTGAAAAAAAATTTGGAAGCAATTGCCGGGGAGGGTATTTCCACTTATTGCTTAACTGGACTTAGAAATGAAAGCTCTGGTGTTATAAAGCTTGAAGGGGTGGGTGGGCGCACTGTTACTAGCCGGTTTGTTTCCTTTACTGATGAGATGAATTATGTTCTTTCAGCTGCTGATCTAGTTATCTCTCGTGCAGGGGCGGGTGCAATAGCTGAAATTGTTCGTTGCCGGCTTCCATCGATCTTAATTCCATATCCTTACGCAGCAGATAATCATCAGGCTTTAAATGCTGAGTTTTTGGAGCAAAAAGGTGGTACAATTGTTTGTCCAGAAGATAGTATTGAATCCAACTTGTTGAATGAAGTTCGTGAAGTGATGTATAATGAAGAGTTTAGAACTGTCCTTCGTCGGAATCTTTTTTCTTTAGATCATGGAGATATTGCAAATCGATTAGCTGACGATTTGTGCCAATGCCTAAAAACTCAGTCATTAGATAATTCATTGCAAAAAGGGGTTCTTCATATAACAGGATGATTGATCTTAAGAGAGTATTTTTAATTGGTGCATCTGGAATGGGGATGGCTCCACTAGCACTTTATTTGAAAGGTGCTGGCATACATGTTGAAGCATATGACGATTGCTTTAAAGAGCCATTGAGGTCTATTCTAGAAAAAGAGGGAATTCGGGTTTTAAGCGAACCGAATCCAATTGAAAAACCCGACTGTGTCATTCGTTCCAGTGCAATACCGGAGGATAGTAATCTTGTTAGTCCTTGGATTTCGCAAAATATTCCTGTTTATCGTAGGGGTGATTTTTTGGCTCACTTTACTTTAGATAAGAAAATTGTTGCGATAGTTGGAAGTCATGGAAAGACATCTACTGCTGCTATGCTCACATGGGCTCTACTCGAAAAAGGTTTTTCTTTTTCTTATTTAATAGGCGGTTTGTTTTCAGGTGACCGGATACCACCTAGTAAATATATTAAAAGCGATTGGGTTGTGTTGGAAGTCGATGAGAGTGATGGGACGATAGACTCGTTTTCTCCAGAGATTACCATAGCATTAAATTGCGAATGGGATCATGTTGATTTGTATGAGTCTAAGGAAGCGATTTATGAGACTTTTCGTACTTTGTTTAGTAGGACAGCTCAAACCATCATTACGCCAGAGCATTCAGAGCTTTTTGAACTGGCTAGAGTTGAAAAAAACAAAAAGCTACTATTTTTCTCATGTAATAAAGAACTTTCTAAATACGAGGAAAATAATATTTCTGCTGTTCGTGCTGCAGGGCTCTCAATGGGAGTTAATTTCCAAGAGTTAAACTTTAATGATTTCCCTGGTATCGCCAGAAGGAATACAGTTTTGTACAGAAGTGAAAATAGGGCAGTTGTTGAGGACTATGCTCACCACCCAACCGAGATTAATGCCTTTTTAAGTAGTCGGAGAGAAATACTTCCAGAGTATGCATTACAAGTAGTTTTCCAACCGCATAGGTTTTCCAGAACTGAGGCATTAGCAAAAAGGTTTGCGGAAGAATTATCTCAGGCGGATGACTTATATTTACTACCAACTTATCCAGCATTTGAGAAATTTAGTACAGGTGGAAGCGTTGAGAGTTTAATGGGATACCTTCCTCCAAGGTTAAGGAAAAGAGCAAATATATATTCTGACTTTAGGTCTCTTTGTAAGAGTTTAGCGATTTCATCAAGTACTCCAATAAAAGACCAAGTATTATTTGTAGGAGCTGGAGACTTGGAAAGGTGGGCACATGCATTTGCTTCTTGGGAAAAGGCAAACGGTCAAAAACTTGAAGCCTTTCGATTTTATTTGGATGGTAAATTGTCGAAAAATACTAAATTAATTGAAAATGAACCTTTAGGTAATAAAACAACTATCGGTGTAGGTGGCTCTGCTAAATGGTACGCTGAACCAGCTAGTTCAGAAGATTTAAGATCTCTGGTTGACGCATGCATATTGTTCGGTGTTGAAAGAGCAATGATAGGTCGCGGTTCAAACTTGATTGTTCCAGATGAAGGCTTTGGCGGATTGGTGATTCGATTAAAGGGTAAATTTTGGAAAGAAATTACAAAAAGATCTGACAATTCCATCATTGTTGGTGCGGGCGCTAGATTAAAAGAAATCTGTGGATTTGCGGGCGCAAATGGAATGCAAGGCTTTGAGTTTCTTGAAGGAATTCCAGGAACTTTGGGTGGTGCTTTAAGAATGAATGCAGGTGCAATGGGATGGGAGACCTTTGATGTAGTTGAGTGGGTCTCTTTTCTGATGCCAGATGGTAAAATAAAAGAGATACTTGGTACGGATTTAAATGTAGGATATAGATATTGTCGAGAAGCGTATGATGGTATTGCTCTGCGGGCATTGCTAAAGTCAGATGGAAAGTCGAGCCATCGGTCTATTAGGAATGCCATTGAAAAATTAGCAAAGCGTAGACGGATTTCTCAACCTCGTGAAGCAAGTGCAGGATGTATTTTTCGGAATCCTGATGAAATTTCAGCAGGATTGCTTATCGAGCAAGCTGGACTAAAAGGAAGCCGAGAAGGAGGTGCGATTATTTCCAAAAAACATGCAAATTTCATTCTAAACCAGGGTGATGCAACTGCAGATGAAATTATTTCACTAATTCAAAGAGTAAGGGATCGAGTACGTGAGTCAAATGGCCTGATTCTTGAACCTGAAGTGACGCTGATGGGGAAGTCATGGAATGAATATTTATCATAAAAAAATGAAAGAAAATCCAAGTATAACTATTCTTACCGGAGGGGTTGGTCCTGAGAAAGAAATTTCTCTTTTGACTGGGAACGCTCTTTTTCAGTCCTTGAAAAACCTTTTTGATGTTTCAATAACCGAATTAGTTGATGAGTCTATACCTAGTGTCAATGAACTTAATGACACCGTTGTGTTTCCTGCGATTCACGGTACATTTGGTGAAGATGGCAGATTGCAGGAAATGCTGGAAAATGCTGGCCTAAATTATGCAGGAAGTGATGCCAACTCTAGCCGGTTGTGTATGAATAAATATGATTCAAAGAGAGTTGTTCATTCAAATGGTGTTCGAATTGCACCTGACCTCAAATTTAATCATCCGGAAAAACTAGATATAGATGAGGTGCTGGAAGTAATTGGACCAAATGCAATTATTAAACCTGTAGACCAAGGAAGTAGCGTTGGGCTTCATGTAATAAACGGTGAAGATGAATTACGCTCTACTCTTACTAAATTAGAAGATGGTGATTGGATGATTGAGAAGAGAATTTTTGGTCGCGAATTAACTGTTGGAATTCTTGGCGATAGCTCAATGGGTATAGTTGAAGTAATTCCAAAAGGGGGGTTGTATGACTATGAGAGGAAATACTCCGCAGGTACGACTGAGTACAGGTATCCAGCTGTTCTAGATTGTCAGATTGAAAATGAAGTAAAAGCATTTGCAATTGATGCTTTTCGTGCTTGTGGTTGTAGGGATTTTGGGCGGGTTGATTTTATTCTTAATGAAGATGGAAAAGTGTATTTTTTGGAGATCAACACAATACCTGGCTTAACAGAAACAAGCTTACTTCCCAAAAGTGCTTCCTGCTCCGGATATAGCTTTGAAAAGTTAACAAATCAATTAATTCAACCCGCACTCTCTAGATACGCTCACTCTAATTTGTTGATTGCATAGAAAAGATACATGATAAATAACAGCAAAAGAAAAAGTAATTCATCCAAGGGAACATGGCAAAAGCTCGCCCCTAAATCTTCGAGAAGACCGGCATCAAAGGCAGCATTAAAAAAAAGAATAATCAGTATTTCGAAGGTCTTAAGTTTGGTTGCTACTCTAGGAATTATTGGTTTTGTTGTTTGGTTTTTTCCTAGTAATAAAAATAATTATGCTGGTCCGGTTGATCTAACGGGACCAGCGGTTCCTGTGTCAAATTTAGTATTCATTTCTGACGGAGTTTTACACAGAGACTGGTTCCAAAATTGGTTTGGACCGCTCCGGAATCGTACTTTAATGGATTTCGATATTGTTGATTTACAAAATGAATTAATTAATGAACCTCAAATTTCATTTGCACGTGTCAGTCGTATTTTTCCGGCAACCCTGAAAATTGAAGTTCAGGAAAAAAAACCAATACTAAGGTTATGTCTTCGCACTAAAATTAATGGAGAAGAAACATGGCTAATATCTGAAGATGGAAATATTTTTAAAGGTTCCTGTTATAGGAAATCTAGTTTGTCGCACCTTCCTTACTTGAATTTGAACCCATCACTTCTTAAGAAAAAAGCTAAAGATGAGGGCTATGAAAAGTTGGACGGAATACCCGCAATTGCTCCACTTTTGGAAATCGCAAGAAAAGAGTATCCAGGTTTTTACCAAGATTGGCAGATTTTAACTTATCAAAGACCATACGATGATGATCCTGGTGCTTTTGTTAAGATAAATTCTAAAAAGGTTAAGAATCTTCGTTTTGCCCCCTCCAATTATTCTAGCCAACTTCGTAGGTTAAAGTTTCTACTTTCGGATCCAAAGTTTAAGAAATCTTTAAATGTTGAATCTATTGATCTTTCCCATGACCGTTCAGTATTCGCTAAACTTGGTCGGTAATAAATAATTGTATGATTCAGAAATAACAGAATTTAAAATTATGAGCAAAATAATAGGTGCTGTAGAAATAGGAACTTCAAAAGCCAAGGCTCTAATTGGGGAAGTCTCTTCCACAGGAAGCGTCCATGTCGTTGGAATGGCATCACGTTTAAACGAAGGGATGAGAAAGGGTGAGATCGTTCACTTTCGTAAAGCTGCTGATTCAGTTCACTCTGCTTTAGCTGATGCAGAGAAAATGTCAGGGACGACGGTTGACGAAGTTTACCTAGCTCAAACCGGTTCGTATTTAAAAGGGAGAATGCTTCGTGGTTCTGCTTCTGTCTCATCTTCTGATAATCGTGTTAGTTCATCTGATTTGCAAAGAGCTTCAGACGAGGCAAAAAGGAGAGAACCTGACAATGGGCGCACATATGTTCATCACATTCGAACTCCCATTTTGTTAGATGGAAGAATTGTGCAAGATCCAGTTGGAATGATAGGGTCAAAAATTGATCTTGGCTATTGGTCAATTGACGGAGATGACCAGGCAATAAAGCAGGCACTTCATGTTATAAGTAATTACAGTCTTGATGTGAAAGATTTAATCCTTTCTTCAATTGCGTCCTCTACTATGATGGCAGGACCTGATTTACGTAGGGCAGGTACTCTGGTTATTGATATGGGTGCTGGGGTTACTGACTTTGCATTGTATCGTCAGGGCTTCGTTGCTTACACCGGAGTTATACCAGTTGGAGGTGATCATTTGACGGGGGATTTGAGTATGGGATTACGGATATTGGAGCCATATGCAGAAAAGTTAAAAATTGAACATGGCAAGGCGACATCTGAACCGATGGAAGACGGGGATGATGTTTGGATTATTGGGAATAAAACTATAGGAGATCGGGCTATTCCAAGAAAAGCTATAACCGATGTAATTCATGTTAGGATAGTCGAACTGTTCGAGATTATAAGTAAGGAGCTTGAAGGTCTCCTGGACCCGGACGAATTAAAAGGTGGTGTTTTATTAACCGGCGGAGCATCTCTTTTGCCAGGAGTTGAACAAGTGGCGTCAAAGATACTTGGACTCCCGGTTCGTAAAGCCAGTTTTCCAACTGGAATCGCAAACGAGCTAGCACAGCCGGAAAATGCAACTGTACTGGGTCTACTACATTATGGACTGGAAGATCATAGCTTACCCGGAAAGAAAAGAGATGATACTGAAGTAGGATTCCTTAGCAAATTTAGAAAAATGGTCGGCCTCAGTGCCCAAGATTAAATACTACTCAACCCCAAAATAGAATTTATTACTATGAGCCAAGATAGTTTATTTCCGAAAGAAACAAGTTTTTCACCTCCCAATGATTTAACTGGTATCAGAGCAAAAGTTATCGGGATTGGCGGTGCTGGGGTATCTTTAGTGGATGGACTTAGGTTTGATAATTTTGAAAGTGTTGAACACTTAGCTGTTGATGTAGATAGCCGTGCACTCTCAGACTCGATTGCGGGAGAAAAATTATCATTTGGTCGCAGACATACCAGGGGAATGGGAACCGGGGGTGAGCACACTTTAGCACGCAAAGCAATGGAAGAGGAAAAAGATATTATTCGCAAGAAGCTAGATGGTATTGATATAGTCTTTTTACTTGCTGGATTAGGTGGGGGTACGGGAGGTGGCGCGACTCCGGTGATTGCTCGACTTGCAAGGGAAGCAGGAGCAATTGTTTTTGCATTTGTACCTCTTCCATTTAGTTGGGAAAAAGGTAGGCATAAAATGGCGGAGGGTTGCCTTTCAGATTTAAGAAAGATTGCTAATGCGGTTGTACCACTTCCCAATGACTCTTTACTGCAAATGGGGGGTAAGGATGCCACGGCACTGGAATGTTTTGCTGAGGCGGGTCGATATGTCAGTAAGGGAATTTCCGCCATATGTTCGATGGTATTTCGACGAGGCATGGTTGATGTTGATTTTGTTCACATAAGTAAAGCTTTTAACCGTAGGGCGGGAAGAACTTTATTTGGGTATGGACAAGGTGAGGGGAAAGACTCTTTAAGGCAGGCTGTGCGCGAGCTTTTAGTTTGCCCCATGCTCCACCTTCCAAATGTTTCCAAAGCTGCAGATGTATTGTTAATCCAAATTACTGGCGGTACTGGTATGGGTATGGCTGCACTTCAGCAGGTATCAACCGAGATAAGGGAAGAGTTTAATGCAGGTGAGCATGTTGTATTTGGTGCTCATGTTGATGAGAATATGGGAGACCGGGTACAAATAACTGTCCTTGGTGCCACTGACCTTGAGGCAGGAACTAAGGTTGTAGATGTTGCCCCAGTTGCAAGTGACGTAATATCAGCTATTCCCAAGAGTAAAGTTGCACATCCGTCAAAACTTAAAGAAAAGCAAAGAAATTCTAAATCTAATTTGAGTAATAAGAAAACAAGTTCAAAAAATAATGATAAATTAGATCAGAATACCTTTTCGTTTATGGATGCTGAAAACCAAAGAGGAATTTTTGGTGATCTGCCTGCTAGAAATATTTATGCCGGAGAAGATTTGGATGTCCCATCCTATTTAAGGAGGGGTGTTAAGATCGGAATTTAACAATTTCCTAAATCCTGTTTCGACTTTTGAGGGTTTAATTAAATCCTGTATTAATAATTTTGAAGGTTTGACCTACGCTCAATCCTTCTTTTTGATAATATAAATGTTTAATATTGCGAATGTTTTTATTCTATCAATTTGCTCGGTTTGCATATTGAAAGGACAAGGAATGCATTTGTTACTTTCTAAAGTAGGCGAAGGTGCTTACTCAAAATTTGATAACGAGAATGAGAGAACTCTAAGAAGTGCTAGTTTTCTTCCTCGTGATACGACAATTTCCGTTCGTCCTGAATCTGGAATTGAGACTTTAGTCGCAGGCTTTCAATTCCGTTTTGGATTTGAAACTCAATTTCAAGTAACCAAAGATTTTATCGAACTCAATAAAGGTTCGATGCTCATTCAGTCTAGAAAGTTAAATAACAGAGTTTTCATACGGAATTCTAAGAATGAAATTCGTATCTCAGGTGTCGGTACATGTATGGTTGAAATCACCGAAGATAATAGTTTGAAAATTGTTGGAGTTTTGGGAAGGTTGCTACTTGGATTAAAAAACGATGTCATTTTGACAGATTTACTTGCTGGTGATTTAATTCAATTGGGACAAGACGATCAAAGTTTTGGATCCAAAGTGAATATAAATTTATCACGAGTCGTTGAAACTTCCTTTCTCATTTCTGGTTTTACCAATAGCAAAAGTTTTCAAAGTTCAATTGAATCAATGGTAATGGCTCAAAACCATTCGGCTTCAAGTGAAACTCCACTACAAATTAAGGAAAATGAAAATGTTTCTTCAAGTGGGTCTGCAAGCAAGGTAGTTAAACTTGGTCTTGAAAATGTTGAAAATCCTTCAGTAAAAGGAATTGGCTACACTAAGCCATCTTATGATGTTCCATCTAGTGACCCATTGAGTGAGCTTCTTGGAAGGCAACCTACGAGATCTGCTCCCGGCTTGGTGAAAATTGAACCTAAGAGGTCTATTTTAAAACGACTTCCTGGTAATCTGTTGAGATCACGCAAGTAATATAATTTCCATATTTTATGAATTCTATTTCGCCAATTATCTTAGCATCATCTGGAAGTCATGATTATTTATATGGCTTATTTTTTCTTATTGTTGCCCTTTTGATAGGTGCCGCAACTAGGCATTTTTTAAAACGGATTCCCTTACCATTTACGGTTCTACTTCTTCTTATCGGTCTAGGGATGGGGGGACTAAATAGAGCCTATGGTCCACATGGCGGTCAGGCTCAACATGGAGATACTATCGTACAGTCGGAAGGATTATTACATAAATTTGTGGATACTCTAAGTGGTGCAATAACCTGGGGCGGGAATCTGGATGGCCATCTTATTCTTTATGTTTTTCTACCAATCTTAATTTTTGAAGCAGGTTTTGCACTCGATGTTCACACTTTTAAAAAGTCTTTTCTTAATGCATTTTATCTAGCTGGACCGGGTATTGTTTCAGCGACTGTAATGTCAGGATTGGCCTTTTGGGGCTTGGTCCAAATTTTTGGTGGCGATGGAGGCGTTTTATCAGAATGGAATTCTGAAGCAGGGGCATTCATTTGGCTAGCTTCCATGTTGTTTGGTGCTGTTGTTAGTGCTACCGACCCAGTTGCAGTTGTTGCCCTGTTGAAGGATTTAGGAGCAAGCAAAAAATTGGGAACATTAATTGAAGGTGAGTCCCTTTTAAATGATGGAACTGCAATTGTGGGCTTTGTTTTGCTTATAGGTGTTGTTACTGGCTCTCAAGTTTTTACCAGTACCGGTAGTTTTATAGGTACTGCAGCTATAGGATTTGGCAAGATTGGAGCAGCGGGTGGATTAATAGGAGTTTTTCTTGGATTGATTGCAATCCTTTGGGTTCGCAAAGTATTTAATGATCCAATGATTGAAATTACGGTAGTGTTGGTCACATCGTATGCAGTATTTTTTATTTGTGAGCATTTCTTTCACGTGTCTGGCGTTCTCGGCTTGGTTGCACTTGGGATTGTTATGGCAGGTATTGGAAGAACCCGAATCAGTCCTGAAGTTGAACACTTTATGCATGAATTTTGGGAATTTATAGCATTTGTCGCCAATGTAATTATTTTTATCGTTGTGGGTGTGGTAATTGCTCAAAATGCTCATCCTACGGGAATGGACTTTTTGATCTTAGGTTTGGTTTACATCGGAATCCATTTGGTTCGTGCAATAAATATGGGAACATTTTACCCGTTAATGAAAAAATCGGGTTATGGTCTCCCTGGGAAAGATGCAATCGTGGTATGGTGGGGTGCATTAAGAGGAGCAATTGGTTTGGCACTGGCTTTGGTTGTTTATACCGAAAATTTCCGCTATGAATTTTCAGTTGTAGATGGTGGTAGTGGATATAATGAACTTACCACATCAGTCTTTGTTGTGGATAAATCGGAAGCATCCAAACTTTCTCAGCAGAGTGATCTCAACCTTTATCATGCATCATCAATCGGACATGCGAAGGCCAAAATCGTGAGTGGAACCGTTGTTGGAATTTCACAAGATTCAGAAAGTGCTAGCAAAACTTTAGGTAAGGACTCCACGCAAAAAGCTGCTAAAATTCGTGAAGGGTTGGAGAGCGGAGAGCGAGTAGTGTTTGTTTTAGGTGAAGGTAAAGGTGCTGTCGCCAAGGCTACGTTAGTGGGGATTTCTGCACGTGTTCGAGATCAGTTTTTATTTCTGATTTCAGGTATTGTCCTTCTTACGCTGCTGGTAAATGCAACCACGGTCGGTCCTTTGGTTAATTTTCTCGGCTTAACAAAGTTGCCAGCAGTCAAAAAATTGATGTTCTCCAACGCATCTGGAAATGTGGCAAAGGGTTGTGAGCAGGAAATGGATCTATTGAAAGATGATCGATTTTTAAGTGGTGCAAATTGGGGAGAAGTAAGAAAATATTTACCGGACCCTGTTGCATACCCATTAACTTCGAGTGAGTTATCTGAGATGGATACCCTTTCAGAGACTCGGAGAAGATTGTTGGAAAGAGAAAGAAGTAGCTATTGGGCTCAATTTAGATCCGGATTATTAAGTGCTCAGGCAGTTGCACTGTTAGACAATAATCTTAGCGAGTTTCTTGACCTGCAAGGGAAAGTACCGATGACCAAACGAGATTATTTTGATAAAGTATTTGGTGTCAGCAAGGTCACGGAAGCGTTAAAAGATCTACCACTACTTAAAGATCACTTTGCAGAAAGAATTACTGTCAGTTATGATTCTGCGAAGGCTTTTGTGGTAGCCCAACAGGATATGGCTAAAATGGTAGATAGTTTGGTTAAAGAACTAGATGATACTGGAGATGCTGAAAAATTACTTCAAACTAATCGATTGCTTAAGGATGAGATCAGGAAAAATCGTCTTGCTGGACTCAAGTTTATCCGAAATATGCATGAGAATTACCCTGAAGCAACTGTTGGTATTGAGACTAAAGATGCCATTCGATCTGTTCTCAATCATGAGCGAAATACCATTAAGAAGCTACGAGCGGAAGGTATGCTTGAAGCCGATGAGGCGGGTAGAATGATAACGAATGTTGAGGAGAGAATGAAGGATGTTATGGAACGATCTTTAGATCTTCGTTTGCCTGAACCCGAAGAGGTTTTAAGGGAAGTGAATTGGTTGAAAGGTTTACCGGATATTTTAATCTCAAAGATTGTTTCTGCATCGGAATCAAAACTTTACAATGAAGGTGATTCCATAATGACACAAGGTGGGGATGGAGATGGAATGATTGTTATTACCCGTGGTAGCGTAAAGGTATCTATTGGTGAATTAGTTGTTGATATAATGGGCAGAGGTGCTGTCATTGGCGAAATGGCAGTTCTTGCAGGGGTTCCCCGCACTGCAAATGTTGTCGCAGATTCCACGGTTACCGCACTTTGGTTAACAACTGAATCAATGCAGTCTATTATGGCAGAATCTCCTGAGCTTTCTGGTAGTCTCTGGAAAACAGCTGCCATGAGATTTGCTGAAAATTTAATTGGTGCAAAGTCACCCTACAATGGTTGGGATCAAATGAGATTGCGTCGATGGCTTAATGAAGGAACTGTATCTGCTCCACCTGATGGCGAATCTGTAAACTTATACGGTAAAATTGGAGTTTTAGTTGCCGGAAAAGCTACGGGTACGAGCGGGACAGATCCAATTTCCGCTCCTGCACTTCTTGACATGGCAGATGCCATATTTTCGGATTCAGCAAAAGTGTATATACGCGAATCTTAAATTCGAGGTAATTCACTTAAACTGGCGGAGAGGGCGGGATTCGAACCCGCGGTACCTTGCGGTACACAGCATTTCC
>ENA-UOXV01001605-UOXV01001605.1-marine-metagenome-genome-assembly--contig:-NODE-1605-length-31282-cov-6.579947_pt1 | contig 31282 bp, 18 predicted proteins | sample MGYA00238165_ERZ766961 | MGnify/ENA primary metagenome ERZ766961 (study PRJEB28924, sample SAMN03173240) | marine metagenome | biome: Marine; feature: Water; material: Subsurface seawater | place: North... | reverse complement strand
AAACTAGTTTTCATCCCCTGCTGACATCCTTGGCTGCATCCGCTAAAAGTTTGTTTTTCGTATGACGGTCATCTGCAACCTGATCGCCTCGGAAGACGCGCCTGACTGTGGTCGCGGGCATGCGCGCGCACACACATGTCGACCCAGATGAAGTTCATGCACAAGGATCAGCCGAATCTTGTGCCACCGTAAAGGCAGGTTCGCAGCGGTCGAAGCGCGCGGATATCCAACATTTCCCTCGCAAAAAGATGGCGCCAAAGGTATCCTCTTCGCGGTTCGGCGTTCTGGCGGGCCTTGCAGCAACAGCAACGATGGCCTTGCTTGATTCTACGGTCCAGGCTGCGCCAGGGATCAAGACTCCTGGCGGTACGATAGCCACGGCTCAGGCTCATGTGAACGAACAGTCCAATTTCGCAGGACGCAGGAATCGGAACTCGCGTCCAGGACTGCTCAGTGATTTTGACATGGAAAGTAGAGCACGGAGCAGTGTTGGGCTGCGAGTCTGGCAGAAGACTTGGAATTCCGCAGTGTGGAAGTGGGACTGGGACCAGACGGGCGGATCGGACCCTGATGGATTCGATGTCCAGCTGCCAGAGTGGAATGAAAACGTCAACGACCGCGACACTAGCTCTTGCCCAAAGGACGTTGATAAAAAAGATTCTGTGGTGTTCGGTCAGACCGAGGCAGACGTGAACAAGGACTGGAAACAGGGGAAGAAGTCGGGCAAATCCAATGACGAGGAGTGTGAGGGCTTCTCTGACACGCTCTTCAAACTCCCCTGGGGTGCTGCGGTACAACCCAAGCACACTCTTGAAAACCATGCGCAAGCAATTTCTTAGAATACTGCAGACCAGTTGGCATCATGCCACTTGTCTTGAGAGGGCTTTCGCATTCATTCACGAATTGGGCGTGGCTGGAGCAGGTGTCGCGAGACGGTGCAGTGGCGTACATTACAGACGTGGGAACACAATCGATCAAGATGCTGGACCTCGCAACGCGGACTATCAGCCCTCTCGCGGGGCACGCCTGCCAGGTCCAACCGGACAAGCAGCACTACGCAGAGCTGACCGTGTTGTGCCTCGGCGCCTGAGCCATTTTTGTGCATTCTCCTCTCACGGGCGTCGGGCGTTGCAGTTCTGGGAGCTCTCCGCTGGCTTTGTAGATGGGGTGGGCTCAAAATCGTATTTTCGGGCGCCACGTGGACTTGCGTTGTCACAGGATGGTGCAGAACTTTACATCGCAGACTCTTTGAATAACGCAATTCGGAAGCTCACCCTCGCTACCGGCTTCGTGAAGACCCTTGCGGGTACCGGTGCAGCGGGTGCCCGCGACGGGCTCATGATACCGATATGGGATGGTGAGGAGCAATGTGAAGTGGCACTGCTGCACAGCCCTGTGGATGTGGCAGTCTCCCCCGATGGCAATCTGCTAGCGGTTGCGGACGCGGGGCAAAGCCGGGTTCGATTGATGAACCTTGAGTCCGGCACGGTGATTCCCGTCACCGACCTCACTCGCATCGCAAGATCTCGCCGTAAACGCGAAAGGCTTTCGTTTTCAGGGTGACGTTTGGTATCCTTGCAGTGACAACTGTGTGTAACGTTGGGTGAACTTGGTGCACACAGGTGAGAACGGTGGCTTCGTCTGACAAATGGTCTCTGCACCGTACCCTGAAGAGGCCGCTTTCCGTAGCATTCGTCAATGGTGGACTCGGTCAAACTCCCTCCTCGGCTGTGCCCCCGCTCGCCACGGTGTGTATGAACTGACAGAGCTTGGTTGCACTCCCAAATCCTGAAACAGGCATCATGATTGCCGACGAAACCCAAGCAAGGATCCTACACATGACCAACTGGACAGTGAACACTGTTCTCGAGTCTCGCTACGACGGCAAATCAGACAAGTACAAGGCTCTGGTCGGTGAGGCGTGGCGCCACTTTCCAACTGGGGGTGGTCGCACACGGGACCTGTTACTGTTTGGCAACTGGGCTGGACAGCTTATCCATGTCACCGTGCTAGACCCCGAAGGATCGTTGACGCACCTGGACGAAACGAACGATGCTTACTGCGATTTGGACGAGAAAGAACGAAAGTTGAAATGGCAATTGGACGGGCATCAAGCTTTTTCAGCTCTCGCGATTTCCCCCGAGCTCCGTGACACTCTGGTCGTTACGCACGCGTGCAGCGGCCAGGTGCACGTTTTCCCCCTGGATGGCTCTGTCAGAGTGGTGGGAGGTCCACACGCTGCTGTCATCACTTTCTCGACTGTGGCGTATGAGAATTGGATGCCGCGTCGTCGCGAGCAGTTGCGTCTCGCTATGCAGACTTACCTTTCGAGTTGGACTGGCGAGGATGTTGAGGTGACTTCTTGCGACGGCCAGCCAGACGCCCAGTGTATGCGAGTGAAGGCAGAGGCGGAGGGGGTGCACGCGATAGCCTCTGGTCTGGCTATGTGGTCACTACCAGCAAGGCTCAACACTTTCCTCGACTTCCACGGGCTCAATCCCATTATTATTTCGAATGTTGATGTCGCCTGTGCGGAGCAGTACCGGGTCGATGCTAGCAAGTACTGCATCCAGGGGTGCCCAGCACACGCATTTCAGGAGTTGCCGGATGGATTATGCGAGTGCGACGAGGGGTACACGGGCGATGGCACCAGTGCGTGCGCAGCCTGCCCCAGAGGCAAGTACAAAGCGGGGCGCGGCAGCGGCGCTTGCCAGTCATGCGAGTCCAGTACCTACCAGGACTCCGCCGGTGCTGCGGTCTGTCACAGCTGTCCCCCCAACTCGGAGAGCCAGGCGGAGAGCTCCGCTGTGACCGACTGCAGATGCCTACCGGGCTTCGACGGTTTCGACGGCGCGCCATGCATCGCGTGCACGCCGGGCACGTCCAAATCCATTGCCGGGCGAACGCCCAGTGATCCAACGGAGGCATGTGCTGACGGGACGCCAGATGTGATCTTTTCAGACCGTGTTGTTGGCTGCGACACGCAGTGGGAAGCGCCGGGTTTAATGTCAGGCGCAGATGCCTGCTCGGCAGGCTGGAGTCTTTGCGCGTCAGAGGCCGCCGCACGCACCAACGGCATGACGGCAGCTGCGTGTGCTTCGCTCGCACCGGAGGGTACATTTTACGCATCCCAGGCGTCTGGCCCTGGCAAAGTGTGGAGGTGCTCGGAGGAACACCCAGGGCAGTCTGACGGCTTTGATAACATCTTTGGGTGCGGGAACAATTCGCCCAATTTCCAGATTAGCAAAGAGCTCGGCATTCACAGTTGCGGTGTGTTCACGAATGCGATCGGCAACAGCGATACGGGTACATGGACCAACATCCAGGGCGTGGCCAACAGCGAGCAGGAGTTCATGTCCGTGATCAAAGTCGGTGTCCAGAATGGAGGCGTGCTCTGTTGCAAGGATCCCTGTACCCCGTGTGCAGCAGACACTTTCGCGGACGGTCATTCTGAGCTTTGCGCGGCGTGCCCGGCGCATTCTCAGTCGCCGCCAGCGAGTGATGCTTTGAGTGACTGCATCTGTAACGCAGGATACAGCGGTCCCGATGGCGGACCGTGCCTCGCTTGTCAGGCAGGGACGTACAAGGAGGGACCGGGAAACGATGGATGTGTTGGTTGTCCGTCTGGTACGTTCTCGACGGTGTTGGCGGGGGACTCACCGGCGGTGTGTGTGGCGTGTCCGGACAAGTCGTGGACGGTCGTTTGGTCGGGCGCCAGAAACGTTTCAGCGTGTCAGTGCAATCCGGGATTCACTGGTGCGGACGGAGGGCCGTGCGAAGCCTGTGTGCCTGGGTCGTTCAAGGAAGAGCGAGGGGCGGGGTCATGCGAGACATGCGGGCCCAATACGTACTCGGCAATGACGGGCTCGACCTCGGCCGGAGCCTGCCGTGCTTGCCCCGCGAATTCAGTCTCTCCTCCAGGCTCGGGAAACGTCATGCAGTGTCGATGTCTTGCAGGCTATGTGGGAGCAGATGGGGACGCCTGCATTCCGTGCGGGCCGGGAACTTTCAAAGGCAACATAGGTGACGGGACATGCAGTGCGTGCCCGGCCAATACGTGGTCTGCAACTGTGGGCGCTGTGGACGATACTGTGTGCGTGAGCTGCCCAGAACATGCCTCGGCACCAGGGGGAAGCACCTGCATCGAGGACTGCAGCTGCCTCGAAGGTTACACCGGTGCAAATGGCGCTGAGTGCGTGGCGTGCCTCCCAGGCAAGTACAAGGAGAGCGCGGGTTCGGAAACGTGTGTTGCGTGTCCACGAGGGACCTTTTCTGGTGTATTGGGTGCCGTGTCTGCTTCGACGTGCGAGGCTTGTCCGGCCAATTCAGGGTCGGCCGAGGGCTCGAATCGGTGCACATGCCTCGCTGGGTTCTATGGCCCGCCGGGCGGGCCTTGCATAGAATGTCCGGAGGGCTCATATTGCGCGGGTGGCTCACTTGAAGACTGTCCGGCTCACACAAGCTCGCCGCTGAGGTCAAGTGTTGTGACAAACTGCAGCTGCATTGCGGGTTACGTCGGCCCAGACGGCGGATCGTGCGACCTCTGTTGGGTGGGTTTCTTTTGCCCGGGTGGGATGAAGTCGTACATTTGCAAGCAGCACAGCTCATCGCCCGCAGGTTCTACGCAAGCTGCCAACTGTGTGTGCAATCCCGGGTACAAAAGCATGACTGACGGCGGGGAGTGTGAGCTCTGCCCTGTCGGACAATTTTGCAATGGGGGTACAGCAGTCAGCTGTCCTTCAAACGCGCTAGCCCCAGCCGGAAGTTCCTCGTCAGTTCATTGCATTTGTAAGCCAGGCTGGTACGGTCCAGTTGGTGGCGATCAGTGCACTCGCTGCCCTGCAAACTCGTATTGTGAGGGCGGCAACTCTGTCGTGTCTTGCCCAGGTGAACTTTCCCTCTGCCTCGCTTCGCGCACCTCACGTTATTCTCCCATCTTGTATCGAGTTTGGGCGGTTGTCCCCTTGCAGCTGATTTTTGTCGCCCTCTTGGCAGCCAACAGTGACTCGCCGGCGCAAAGTATGGCGGCTGAGGACTGCACGTGTCTCGCGGGCTACTATGGTCCGCCAGGAGGACCATGCACCCTCTGTGAAGCGGGGTACTGGTGCATGAGAGGCCCTCACCGAGGCCCATGTCGGGACTTCAGCGTGTCTCTCGAGGGTGCCACATTCGCGCAAGCCTGCATCTGTATCGGCGGTTTCTACTCTGACTCCTTCGATGTCTGCGCGCCCTGTCCGGGAGATCACTGGTGCGCCAACGGCTTGATCAACCCGTGCCCGGACAACTCTTGGTCGCCGGAGAGCAGCAACGCTGAGACGGATTGCCGCTGCAAGGCTGGGTTTGGGGGCCCCGACGGCGGTCCGTGTCTTGCTTGCCCAGCTGGGACGTTCAAGCATGGTCTCGGCAGCGGAGGCTGTATTCCATGTCCGGAGGGTACATATTCATCGTCTTTGAGCGCCATCTCGAACCTCTCATGTGCTGTATGTCCCGCGAGCAGCACTTCCCGAGAGGGATCGGACTCGGTCTCCGACTGCAAGTGCCTCGAGGGCCACAGTGGAAGCGATTGGACTAGCTGTGCAGTGTGTGAAGCAGGTACCTACAAGCCTGATTCCGGCTTCGGGGATTGCACGCACTGCCCGAAGAACTATTTTGCCACCATCCTTGGCGCAACATCGCCAGAAACATGCCAGGCCTGTCCGCTCAATACGATTTCGCCTGAAGGGAGCTCATCGGCGGAGTCGTGCCTCTGTGCGAAAGGGTACTCCGGACCGAATGGTGGGCCGTGCATTGCTTGTCCAACTGGTACCTTCAAGGCACACGAAGGGATCGGAGAGTGCCAATCGTGTGCAGTCGGTACATATAGCAACATTGTGGGCGGCACGACTCCGGCGGCGTGTTTGCCGTGCCCCGAGCACACAAACACGACGAGGCCAGGTAGTGTGGACAAAAATGCATGCATTTGTGACAGCGCGTTCGACGGGGCGGGTGGGTCAGCCTGCCTTCCCTGCCCCGGGGGGCGAGCCAAGGCTGCACGCGGACATGGGGAAAGCGACCCCGCGGGGGCGTGTGCAGACGGCTCCTCGGAGGTGGTGTTTTCGGACCGCGTCGTTGGATGTGATGCTTCCTGGGACCACCCGGGTGTTGCAGGCGCGGAAGGGGTTTGTGGTTCGGGCTGGGAAATATGCACGTCTGAGCGTGCGGCGAAAGCGAACGGTCTGACTCAGGAGAGTTGCGGCACGCTGCCCGCGGAGGGCACTTTTTATGCGACGTACGAGTCAGGGCCTGGAAGGCGCTGGATTTGCCATGAAGATGGCCCTGGCCAGAGTGATGGGTTTAATGATATATATGGCTGCGGTAAGTCATCGGCTAATTTCCAGATCACGCGTGAGCCCCCACACCTTCTCTGTGGGGTGCTCACGCGCGCGATTGGGAACAAGGACATCGGCTCTTGGACCAATATGGAAGGAACTAATTCGTTTATGGAGTCGGCAGTGGTACAAAAGGTAGAGGGGAACGGTGGTGTACTGTGCTGCAAAACGCCATGTGAGGTTTGTGGCCACGGAACGTATTCACTTGGGGCGGTACCGACCTGCAGTCAGTGCCCTCTTCACACAAATGCTCCAATAAGCTCTGACGAACGGGCAGACTGCACGTGCAATGCGGGTTACGTCGGCAACAACGGAGGCCCGTGCGAAGCTTGCCCTGCAGGAACTTACAAGGAGATCGCCGGTGGAATCGAACCTCCTGCGTGCGAAGCAGGCCCGGCGGATGTGGTGTTCACGGACCGTGTCGTGGGATGCAACGCTGCATGGACATCTCCAGGAGTCACAAACGGTGCTAGTGCCTGTGCGGAAGGCTGGCACATCTGCCGGTCGCACCTCGACGCAGCGGCGAACGGTCTCACTCGCGAAGCATGCTCCTCTCTGCCGTCACAAGGAACGTTCTATGCGACCCTAGAGTCTGGGCCGGGAGGAGCATGGTCATGCAGCGACGCTTTCCCCGGACCTAGTGACGGGTTCAATGACATCTTTGGCTGTGGTAAATCCAGCTGGGATTTCCAGATGAGCCAGCAGGGTACATCCATCACTTGTGGTTCACTCACTGCGGCGCTCGGCAACAAAGACGTCGGTCTTTGGTCGAATATGACAGGTGAAAATGCCTTCAGAGAGTCAGCGGCCGTGGTCAAGCATGGATTAGCAAACGGCGGTGTGATGTGCTGTAAGAACGCAGGGGTGACTGACAAGGAGTTCTTCAACAATTACGGTTTTGGGCTCTGTGTGGAGTGTGAGCCCGGGAGCTATTCTGATGTGGGTTCGGTTGCCTGCACGCGGTGTCCTGCCAACACGAAGTCTCCGCGAGGTAGCAGCGACATTGGAAACTGCACCTGCCTTCCCGGGTTTGCGGGGTCGGATGGTGCAGCGTGTTCAGCGTGTTTGCCTGGTTACTACAAGGAAGCTGTCGGTGCTGGAGGGTGCTCCTCCTGCGCGGAAGGCAAATATTCACGAGTAACTGCAGCGACGAACCAGGATACTTGCCTACTTTGCCCGCCGCACGCTATCTCGCTGCCTGCGTCAAGCTCGATCTACGAGTGTGTTTGTGACGCCGGTTCATCCGGACCGAACGGCGGGCCATGCGAAGCTTGTGCTCCAGGTACATACAAGGAGGATCCAGGCGCTGCGAGCTGCACAAACTGTCCCGAAGGGACATACACGGACATGGATGGTGCGGTGGCACTGAGTAATTGCTCATCGTGCCCGCAACATTGTACCTCGATGCGGGGAAGCGGATCACTCACTGACTGTTTCTGCGAAAGTGGCTTTCGAGGTCCTTTTGGTGGTCCTTGTGAGGTCTGCCCCGCGGGCTCATGGTGCAAGGCAGGCGTCGCGCACGCGTGTTCGCCTGATCGCTGGGCACCAGAAGGCTCTGGCGAACAGAGTGACTGCGCGTGCAAGCCTGGCTACTGGGGCGAATCTGGAGGGATCTGCAAGTTGTGCCAACGCGACAGCTACTGCCCTGGAGGCAACGAGAGCGTGACCTGTCCTGAAGGAACAAGTGCTCCGGGCGGACAGATTGCTATTGAAAACTGTTCCTGCAGTGCGGCAACGTTTGGTCCAAATGGAGGTCCGTGCCAGATCTGCCCGGCGGGGTCATACTGTGAGGGTGGAACACTTTCGAAGAGCTGTCCTGCGCATGCAACATCAGCAGCTGGCGCAGATGACGCTTCGGACTGCGCATGTATTGCTGGATATTCTGCGGGGGCATCAAAATTATTGCTGTGTGAGGCTTGTGTGGCAGGGAAATTCAAGGAATCTGCTGGACCAGCCCCATGCATGCAATGTGGATCTGGCTCGTACTCTCGAGCTGGGGCAACTGTGTGTGAGACTTGTCCATTCGAAAGTACTTCCGAGCGATCCTCCGATGATGTCAGAGACTGCATCTGCAAGCCGGGATATTATGGACAGAACGGAACAGCTTGTCAAGGTTGTCCTGCGGGAACGTACAAGAGAGGTTCTGGCTCAGGACCCTGTACCTCTTGCCCAGCCGGGAAATTTTCGGTCTTGGTCGGATCAAAGCTGCCGGGAGCATGTAGGAGGTGTCCAACTGCAACGGATTCCAGCACGGGAGCAGATGCGGAGACAGGTTGTACATGTAACGCGGGATTCACAGGCTCGGACGGGGGACCTTGCCAAGCATGTGAAGCTGGAACGTACAAAGCTGAGCGAGGGTCGGCACCCTGCACTGTCTGCCAATCCAATTCTCAATCTGCAGCGGGAAGCATCGCTCAAACGAACTGCGTGTGTATTTCTGGGTACGTGGGTGAACTTGGCGGACCGTGCTCTGTGTGCCCTGCCAATAGCTACTGCGTTGGGGGTATTGCGACCAGCTGTCCCGAATTCTCTACTTCGCCGTCTGGAAGCAACGCGCTCACAGACTGTGTGTGTAGTGCAGGATACTTTGGGCCCGACGGAGGTCCGTGTGAGAAGTGTCCAGCCAATCAGTACTGTCTGGGTGGAACTGACGTCGCTGATTGCCCAGATGATTCTCTCTCTGGCGTCGGAAGTGCTCAGCAGTCTGACTGTGTGTGCCAGTCTGGTTATGAAGGCAGTGCAGGAGGGCCTTGCACTCAATGCCCATCAGGTAGCTACTGCAACGGGGGGGTTGTGATCGATTGCCCCCAAAACTCGGTTGCTCCAGCCGGCAGTACTACAGTCAGTGACTGCGTGTGCAACGCTGGATTTCATGGGTCGAACAGCTGCAATGAGTGTCCGGCGGGAGAATATTGCTCGGGGGGTTCGAGCAAGGTCGCTTGTCCGGATAACACCAACTCCCCAATCGGATCTTATTCCGTTACATCATGTGTCTGCAATGCAGGCTACTCAGGGCCAAATGGAGGTCCCTGTGCCGTTTGTCTCGCTGGAACATTTAAGATTTCAGGGTCTGGATCTTGCAACAATTGTTCCGCCGGGTCATATAACAGCGAGATAGGAGGCGCGTCCTCTGATGACTGCAGCATCTGTCCTTTAAACAGTGTGTCTCAACCCGGAAGCTCTGCTGTTACAGATTGCGTTGCGAAGGCAGGACACGAAGGAGCGAACGGTGAAGCTGCCACGGCGTGCGTAGCTGGCACGTACAAGAGTGTAGAAGGCTCGGGACAATGCTTAGCCTGTATGGGAGGCACATTCTCGACTACTATAGCGGCAACGAATGCCAGCACTTGCCTCTACTGCCCAGAGAACGCAGACTCGCCTGCAGGTGCTGGTGCACTTTCTGAGTGCATTTGTATTGATGGCTTCGAGGGAGCCCCTGGAGGTCCGTGCTCAATTTGTCCAGGTCCAGGATATTGCACAAACGGAACAATGGTTGTTTGCTCCAGCAATTCTCGCGCTCCCGAAGGAAGTGAGAACCTTCTACAATGTGAGTGCGAATCAGGTTACTCTGGACCGTCGGGTGGACCATGTGATGAGTGTGTATCCAGCTTTTTCTGTCCTGGAGGCACGGCAAACGCGTCATGCCCGATGTATTCCTACTCTGCGCCTGGCAGCAGCGCGATTTCGGACTGCATTTGTAAGCCCGGATACCAGGGACCTCCAGGCGGGCCTTGCGTCCCTTGCCCTCTCGGAGATTGGTGCTTTGAGGGAGGTGTGAACGACTGCCCGGAACATTCATCTGCAGCATCTTTGGCTTGGAAGGTCACAGACTGCCATTGTAAACCCGGATTCTTCGGGCCTGCAGGAGGTTCATGTGCAATCTGTTCCCTGAATCATTACTGTGTTGGGGGTACGGAATCGGCTTCTTGCCCAGCACAGTCATCCTCGCCTCAAGGTAGCGACCATAAGTCTGCCTGTGTATGCCTTGACGGTTACTACGGTGAAGCTGGAGAAACTTGCTCGGTCTGTAATCCGGGACATTGGTGTAAAGATGGCCAAGAGAACTCCTGTCCTCCGAACTCTGTTTCTCCAACCGCGTCGATCTCGCAGAATAATTGCACGTGCAATGGCGGTTTCAAGGCCACACCAGATTCTGCATGCCTTAGATGTCCATCAGGTGAGTGGTGCTCAGACGGCATCAGTTACAGATGTCCTGACCATTCGACTTCGACAGAGCTCAGCGATATCGCGACCAATTGTACTTGCCACCCTGGTTATACTGGTCAAAATGGGCAAGAGTGCATCGAGTGCCCTGCTGGTACTTTCAAAGCCGAGGATGGCTCAGCAGTCTGCACAGAATGCCAGCCTGGAACCTATTCTGAGACTATTGGTGCGGTTGACGCCAGTACTTGCATTTCTTGTCCAGCCTTGTCCAACTCATCGAGTGGTGCCAGGTCCAGAAACACTTGCCAATGCATCCCGGGATATACAGGCCAACACGGTAGTGAGTGCACACCTTGCACTGAGGGGACCTACAAAGATGCTCCTGGTTCTGGGGAGTGTTTGAGTTGCATGCCAGACAAATTTTCAGGCTCAGTTGCAGCGACTAGTGCATTAACTTGTTTGTCATGCCCGTCAAACTCTCACGGGGAGCTTGGAAATGTGCAGCTCGCTGATTGCAAATGCGACGAAGGATTTATTGGTGATGATGGTCAGGAATGCAGTGCTTGCTACCCAGGAACATACAAGGACGTTCGGGGGACTGGGACATGCGTCAATTGTCCCGCAAAGACTTATTCTGACATGCTTGGGGCGAGATCACTTGCCGCTTGCCATTCTTGTCCGGATAATGCTGACTCTCCCCACGGAAGCACCGCGATTGGAAACTGCTCGTGCATGGCAGGGTACACTGGCAATGCGTCGGATGGCGACCCGTGCTCTGCGTGTCCTGCAGGATCGTACAAAGAGACAAGTGGAGACGGTGCGTGCTTGCTGTGTCCAGACGACTCTTATTCGGGGACAATAGCTGCGAATTCTTCTGCTTTTTGCATGCTTTGCCCTGGAAATGCATCCGCACCGAAAGGCAGCACTATCGCCACTGATTGTCGTTGTAAGCCGGGATTTATCGGTGAGGACGGGAATGAATGCTTGGCTTGTGGTGAGTGTCTTTCCCTTGGCACTAATTTACCAAGCTTGAAGTAGAGCAGCGAGCCCGCGGCATCGTTCTGTTGGCCTTCTGACCCGATCATTTTGGTTGATTCTGATTCTGATGTGTGTGTATGTGTGTCCAGGACCCGGAAGTTTCAAGATTGGCTTGGGGTCTGGCTCATGTGAGCTCTGTCCTGCTGGAACATTTTCTTCTGATTTTGGTTCAGGGACAAATCTGACGTGCGCTGTGTGCCCCGCTCGTGCGAACTCGCCCAAAGGTGCAACTTCACAGGCGTCCTGCTCATGCAACGCCGGATACGAGGGAGATAATGGCGGACCTTGTACGCTCTGCGTCGCGGGCTCGTATAAGGTTACGGCTGGGTCAGAGAGCTGTACGTTGTGTGAGGAAGGCAAGTTCGGCACAGAGACCGGTGCTTTGAATGGTAGTTTCTGCCAGAGCTGCCCTCTGAACACTTCTTCGCCATCTGGGAGCGATGACCTGTCCGACTGCACGTGTGAGAGTGGCACATTCGGGCCCGCTGGCGGGCCGTGTGAGCCGTGCCCAGCCGGATGGTGGTGCGCTGGTGGGATGAAGAATGCATGCCCGAGCCATGCCTCATCGGATGTCGGAAGCGACGCGGAGACGGACTGCCAGTGCCATGCAGGCTACCTTGGGCAAGACGGTGGGCCATGCAATAGCTGCCCAGCCGACCGTTGGTGTCCCGGCAGGCAAGTTTCCAGGTCCCTCCACTATAAAGGGCATTGCATCGTTCCGCATTTGATGCGGAAATGGTCTTCAGCTTGCATCAGATTTCTGCAGTCATTGCGTGTGCTTTTAGGAGCAAAACAGTTTGGCGCACGCTACTGAATGGTGTTTACATGTGTTGCTTTGGCAGGAACATCTCTTTCGAATGTCCTGAGGACTCTTCATCACCGTCTGGTTCCACAAACACGACTTGGTGCACTTGTAACGCTGGCTTTCAGGGAAGACGTGGAGGGCCCTGCGTTCCTTGTCCTGCAGGAGAGTATTGCGAAGGTGGCGGATCTGCAGTCCAATGCCCGGACCACTCTCATGCTCCGGAAGGCTCCAACGATCAGGACGACTGTTCGTGCAAGCCCTCTTTTGTCGGTCCCAACGGCGGCGTGTGTGAAGAGTGCTCGACAGGTTCGTTTTGTGCAGGTGGAGAGGCCGAGACACCTTGTCCGCCACACACTTTCTCCCTCGCCGGGAGCAGCACGCAGCGAGATTGCATTTGCAGTCCAGGATACTACGGGTCGGATGGTGGACCATGTTTATCGTGCCCTGCAGGCTCCTGGTGCTTTGGAGGGGCCAGAAACGCGTGCCCAGAAAACAGTGACTCACCGCAACTTTCTCGAAGCGCCAGCGATTGTACTTGCAAGGATGGATTCATGGGTGTACCGGGTGGCTCATGCACCATCTGCAAGCGTGGAACCTGGTGCGAAATGGGCATTTTGACCAAATGCCCCAAACATTCGACGGCACCACAAGGCAGCTCCCATGTAACGGACTGTGTGTGCGTCCCAGGCTCGAGTGGACCTGACGGTGGACCGTGTGAGCTTTGCGCATCAGGTCATTTCAAGGCTGTGAATGGTTCCACGGCGTGCATCGCATGTGGCACGGACACCTACTCGCCACTTGAGGGCGCAGATTCGCCTGAGCGTTGTCTCGGTTGTCCGGCTAACTCTTCTTCACCAGAGGGAAGCGGCCGAGTGACCAATTGCACGTGCATACCTGGGCACACAGCTCCGAATGGTGCGCCGTGTTCGCCTTGCGAAGTGGGCAGCTTCAAGCCACATCCTGGTGACGCTTTGTGCACGCTTTGCCCTCCACGAACATTCTCTGGCACACCCGGTGCGACTTCTGAAGCTGCGTGTCTAGCATGCCCAGAACACTCCAGTGCGATAATGGGGTCTGCGCTCCAAACGGACTGCATCTGCGATCGAGGTTACGTGGGAAATAATGGTGGTCCCTGCACAGCATGCCAGGTGGGTACTTTCAAGGAGAACAGTGGGACTGGTGTATGTCAATCTTGTCCAATCGACACTTACTCTGCGACGGAGGGTGCTCAACGTGCAAGCAGCTGCTTAGCATGCCCCAGCAACACTACAACGGAGGAGGGGAGCAGCTCGCTGGAAGAATGCCTTGCGAAGCCTGGGTACACAGGCTCGGATGGTGCACCGGCGGTGGCTTGCATCGCTGGAACATACAAGCGGGGCATTGGCTCTGCGGAATGCACTCTTTGCGTTGAGGGCAAATTTTCGAGCGAGGTCGGGGCACACTCGGCGTCTGTCTGCCAGGCGTGCCCAGCCAGCAGCTGGTCGGCTGCAGGCTCATCAAGCTCTGCAGACTGCTCGTGCTTTGTGGGCTTCACTGGACCGGATGGAGGCCCTTGTGAAGGCTGCCAGGCTGGTTCCTTCAAGGACACAAATGGTTCTGCCGCATGCACAATCTGCCCGGCAGGTTCTTATTCGGACGCAACGGCAGCGGCTGATCCTGCAACCTGTGTCGCTTGTCCGTCCAACTCAAATTCAAGTGCCGGTGCAGTTGCTGTCACACAGTGCCTCTGTAATCCCGGCTACTCAGGTGGATGCGGCTGCTCCTGCACAGCGTGCGGGCGAGGTACTTTCAAGGAGACGCTCGGAAGCGAGAATTGCTCTCCTTGCCCCGAGCACACCTACTCGAGTGTCCGAGGTGCGACTAGCGCGTCGATTTGCAGCACGTGCCCGGACTATTCCAACGCTCCGTTGGCATCTGATGATATCACCGACTGCGTGTGTTGGGATGGCTACTCTGGACCGAACGGAGGAAATTGCACCGTTACCGATGCAGGTGAGTGGAGTGGCAGCGGCACGTCATACACATGCCCGCCTTTTACATCGTCTCCGTCGGGTGCTACCTCGATCGACGATTGTGCGTGTATTCCAGGATGGGTGGGATTCGCTGGTGTCTGCCAAATGTGCCCCGCCGGAATGTGGTGCCCCGGCGGCAGCGAGTTCAGCTTCTGCCCCCAGAATTCGATGTCTACTTTTGCATCTAGCAACATGACCGACTGCGTATGTAATGCGGGCTACCAGGGTGAGTCCGGTGGGGAATGCACGCTCTGTCCGAGTGGCTCCGTCTGCTCGTCCGGCGTCCTTTCGCCGTGCCCAGAAAATTCTTTCTCTCCTACAGGATCAGATGACACCAGTGAATGCAAGTGCCGACCTGGGTACTATCTAGATGCTATCACCTCGGAATGTGTCGAATGCCCAGCTGATCACTACTGTGACGACAACACGAAGGTGACATGTTCAGCGAACGCTCAGGCGCCTTCGAAATCCATGGACCACGAGGCATGTGTGTGCCGAGACGGTTGGTACGGCCCTCGTGGGGGCGCCTGTGCGGAGTGTGAAGCAGACTACTGGTGCTTCGGAGGCACAAGGAACACGTGCCCTGGAAACAGCCATTCGATCGCGGGCGCTTCAGTGCTGGGCAATTGCACTTGTAACGATGGCTTCTATCCGTCGGCCATTGGTGCCTGCAGCCGATGCCCTGCGGGGAGCTTCTGCGTTGATGGCGCAAAGATCGCTTGCTCCACGGGGTCCGATTCTCCCATCGGCTCCTCGACAAAGACCGCGTGCGCGTGCATACCCGGCTTTGTTGGCCCTGACGGAGGTCCTTGCACGAGTTGCCAAGCGGGATCTTACAAGGAAGGCTCTGGAAACGGTGTTTGCTCTGCCTGCCCTGCGGGTACCTTTCTCCCGACTGCAGGGGGGCTATCTATGAGTCAGTGCCTGGCGTGTCCAGCGAAGACGAATTCGTCACAGGGCGCAAGCTCCATCACTCACTGCACGTGCCTAGCTGGGTATGCCGGTCAAGCGGGTGCCATCTGCAGAGCCTGTGTGCCAGGGACTTACAAGGCAAGTGCTGGTGCTGGTTTGTGTGATAATTGTCCGGCGGGGACGTGGTCCCACGAGAGCGCTGCGACCGCGCAGAGCATTTGCACGAGCTGCCCCACCCACTCAGACTCTGCTGCGGGAAGTGCGTCGCAGGACGACTGCATCTGCGACCCTGGATACAGCGGCGGCGACGGTGGGCCGTGCCAAGCATGCGATGCGGGGACATTCAAGACCTCAAAAGGGACCAGTGCATGCACCAAGTGTCCCGCAGATACATTCTCGGAAAGCTCTGCAGCATCATCGCCAAGCACATGTCTCGATTGTCCGGCCCATTCACAGGCTGCGGCTGGGAGTGACACAGAGAGTGACTGCCGCTGCAAGGCGGGCTACTCTGGTCCTGACGGGGGACCGTGCGAAATCTGTACAGCGGGCAGCTACAAGGAGGCGGTAGGGTCGGCTGCGTGCTCGAGCTGCCCTGTCGACACATTCTTAGCGTCGGAGGGCGCTGTTTCGCGTGGTGCATGCACCGCCTGTCCTGCCAACTCCCACGCACCGGCAGGTTCCACTGATTCGTGGAATTGCAAGTGTGATGCGGGTTACACAGGGCCGGACGGTGGAATGTGCCGAGTCTGTGCGGCAGGGACATACAAGATGGAAGACGGATCTGGTACATGCACAGAGTGCCCTGCGGGTACCTTTTCAGGTGAGCTAGGCGCCTCATCGGATGTGGCCTGTCTTCAGTGCCCCGCGCACTCGCGCTCGGCTGCAGGTGCAGTGGACGTGGAAGACTGTGTTTGTGAAACTGGATTCTTTCGCACAGCTCCGGGCGGGGCTTGCATGCCCTGCGAGACGAGTTCATGGTGCGCTGGTGGTGTTGTCAACAGCTGTCCTGGGAATGCTACTTCTCCTATAGGGTCTACACATCAAACCAACTGCTCGTGCGTCCCAGGGTTCGTGGGAGAAGACGGCGGAACTTGCCATCTTTGCCCGTCGGACAACTTCTGTCCTGGGGGCAACACGAGCGGAGAGTGCCCAGATGGATCAACGACATTTCACGGTTCGAGTGCCCAGACAGACTGCGTGTGTGTGCCTGGATTCAGAGGTCCCGACGGCGGCCCGTGCGAGGAATGTGGCGATAACATAATGTGCCCAGGCGGCGAGGATTTCGTTGCCTGCTCGAACCATTCGTCTGTGAAGAGCAGTGCTGGTGACACTGCCTGCACGTGCAACCCCGGGTACTTTGGTCCGGATGACGGCGAATGCACACTCTGTCCGCCTGGAAAGTGGTGCCCTGGTGGAGACAAGGTGCATGACTGTTCACTGCATGCCACTTCGCCCGCTGGGAGTCACGCAGAGGGATCTTGTGCCTGCAAGCCGGGATATTTCGGTCCAAACGGCGGAAGCTGCACAGAATGTCAGGCTGGGCGGTGGTGCTCAGGCGGTACTGTTAACAACGTCTGTCCGCGAAATAAGGGCTCTCCTCCTGGAGCCCACGCACTCGCCAACTGCACTTGCGCAGATGGCTTCCAAGAGGCATCTAGTGGAGCCTGCGACCCCTGTGTACGAAACTGGTGGTGTGCAGCTGGTGTGACGTCGCCCTGCCCCGCGGGTTCAACTTCGGAGATGAAGAGCACCGTTCGCGAACAGTGTCTCTGTCTCCCTGGGTACCATGGCCCGAACGGTGGGCCATGCCCGGCTTGCCCGGCCGGCACTTTTAAGGAAGGACTTGGTCCTGGCTCGTGCGCTATCTGCCGCGCAGGCACCTACCAAAATATCCTCGCTGCGACATCTGAGCGCAATTGCATCCCATGTCCAGCGGGTTCAAGCTCGGAACCTGGTGCATTCGCTCGAAGTGAGTGCGCATGTCTCGACGGACGCTTTAAATCTCCTGATGGCATCTGTGAGCGTTGTCCACAGGGAAAATGGTGCAAATTTGACATGAACTACTCATGTCCGCTGCACAGTTGGTCAAGTGCAGGCACAAGCGAGATTTCAGAGTGTTCCTGCATTCTGGGGTATGTTGATGTACTCGACGACGGTGTGTGCCGCGAGTGCGCCGCAAACCACTTTTGCGCGTCAGATGAAATGGCGTGCCCGGAGAACACGGAGTCGCCGCCGGCGAGCGACCATTCCACAGACTGTGTGTGTCAGAGTGGTCACGAAGGACCGCCGGGAGAGCCCTGCACACTCTGTATTTCAGATGACTCGTGTCCGAGTGGTCCATGGAACATATGCCCAGAAAACTCTCAGCCCAGCCTCGTAAGCGGGCTGACAGATTGTAACTGCAAGGCGGGCTGGTATGGTGAAGACTGGGGCGAGTGCTACACTTGTCCGAAGGGAACCTACTGTCCGGGTGGTGAGAGCATCGAGGCGTGTCCCGCCAATTCAATGTCACGCCCGGGAAGCGATACCCGAGAAGATTGCATATGCGACAGTGGCTTCAAACAGTCCGGAGGTCCTGCAACTGGAGGAGAGTGTGTTCTTTGCGGCGACGGCGAATTTTGCTACGCAGGCGCACGATACCCGTGCCCGCTCGCCCAGCCGCATGCTCCGGCTGGTGCATGGCTACCAGATCACTGTTGTGTAGAGGCGCCGTGCGTGTCACCAACACCTCCCCCAGTTTTCAATGTGAGCGAGTTGCGGACGATCGACTTGGTGTGCTCTACAGAACCGTGTGACACAGGGGAATACCGGATGCCATGCCTCCCGGGGGTTGGAGCTATTTGCACGCCCTGCAGTAATACTATCCCCGCTAAGGCGGTTTACAATGGTCCAGGACGGCCATTCAACTCAGATAATTGTCCGTGGCAGTGTGCAGCAGGATACGGTGTAATTTCAGAAAAGCAATGCACGAAATTGGATCTGAAGGACGTACCGGCTGTATACATCACGTTCGGGCTTGACGTGACGCTTGAAGAATTTGCGGCTGTGGACGATGAGTTCATCGAGGCACTGGCGGCAGCGCTGGGAATCGACAAGGGATTTCTGACGATTACGCAGGTGTACGAGGACAAGGGCCAGCTAGTCGCTGAGGTGGGTTTCATCCTCGACGACCGCACGGTCGAAGACATCTGCGCGACGCTTACCCCAGACGCAATCAATGCTGGTCTCACCGGGTACAAAGCGACAATCCTCACGTGCCTCGAGGGCAGCGCGCCAGGTGCACCGCCTGAGGAGGAGACATCGCTCGCCAGCTTCTTCGCAGACGACGAGAACACGCGGACCGTAGCGATCGTCGGAGGAGCGGTCGGTGGAACCGCCGCGGTGGGCGGTGTGGCTACCATGCTCTACAACCGCCCGAGACTTCCCAAAGTCTTTCCAACCATGCCGGGGGCTGCTGCCTCGGCGCCACCCGCGAATCCGAATGCGCGACAGGTTTGGTCAGATCCGGCTTCCAATGTACAGGCGCGTGCCAATGGGGGTAGCAACCCGTTTTCGCCTCGTCGTCTTCCGGGGCCAGATGACGTCGAAAGGGCGTGATGGTAATATCATGGTAGAGCTCGACAAGCGCAGACATGAACAAAGCAGAAATCTAAAAGCGTTGAGGAAAGCTGGATTGATTGTTGTATAAAAATATGAACTAGATGGGAGCAACAGCAAGTGCAAAGCTTCTGCGTGTTGCGTAGCTGCACAAAGTTGCACGCCAACACAGGGCTGAAGGTCTTCAAATCCATTGACTGCGCATCGGTGGCAGATCTGATACCCGTAGACGTCCTTCCTCACACCTGACACAACGAACCCTGCTATGGCTGTCACAGACCCCTATCGACTGTCACCAACGACTCGGCCGCTGCCGGCTTCGTTCCACCGTTGCTTCCAGGCCGGCGGCGCAGGCTGCCTGCCTTGGCTCTGGAGACAGCCGCGCGCGTGCCGTCCGGGCGGATGAGGTCCACTCGCAGCCATGCGTAATTCTGCACAGCATCTGCATGTGACCTGTCCTTCCCCTGGGCAAGTATTTCTGCAGCCTCGCCATTCGGCAGCTGCACAAGACATACTTCGCCCCTGTCACCGCTAGTGCGGTCCGTGTAGTCCGACGTGCAGACCACCTACAGGACTCAGATCGTCAGGCGCCGCCATGAATCAATGTCCTGGGACGGGGTCTAGAGCTAGAAGACAAGTCGAGTGCGGGATAAAGATCAACTGCACATTGGGAGAGGTGAGACCGGAATCGTTTCCACAAGCCGCGGTTGGCGTTGATGGGGAAAGCTTTCAAGCGAGAGGCGGAGAGTGAAAGCAGAAGCACGAAAGTCTACTTTTGGTGTGTGCGGCGACGAAAGACGCACACCCGCGCGCCCGCCTTCGATGCGAACGATCTCGACTGCTGCGTCGCGCTGCGCACGCGCCTGCTCAAGGAGGCTCTGGGCCCGGACGCTCCGAGCAGCAGCGCTTTCGTCCAGCGCCCACGCGCACTGCTCGTCCTCCGCTGCTTCCTCTTTCTGCTCTCCCGCTCCTGCAGACCAAAGTAGCTCGTGCGTGCGACTCCATGCTGTACCAGGGAGCGTTACAACATGAAGCGCGGCGCCAAAACTCTATACTTTGTGAGTCGTGCAGCGACCCCCGCGCGGGGGCGCGGCACCGCGTGAGTGAGCCATGGAGGAGCGTCGGCGGGTTGGGCCACACCTCGGTCTATCGAAGGTTGCGCCGCCCAGAAACGTCGCTGTGCCTGAACCAGCGGGTGGCACGCGTGCAGCCGCCCAGGGTCAATCTCGTGCGAGTGCCCCTGTCCCCCACGCCTCGGTCGCCCAGCCGGCACAACGAGGTCGTTGTCGAAGGCACAGGCCGCGCCCACAAGATCGCGCTTGTTTACGACCACAGGTAGCACCCAAGAGTTAACGATATCCCAGTCCACGTCCCCCATCTCAGGATTCCACCTGCGGAACGGCCGCGGATGGTCAGCGACGTCGACCTGCGGGGCAGTGCGCGAGAGCAGAGCGCATGGGCGCAGGGCCCTGCAGCGTACGGTCGGGAGCGAGCGAAGACCTATGTTCGGTGTTCATGACAGCGAGAGCATTGATTTGAAGGCGGTGCGGGTGATAGAGGGCAGAGGCGAGGACGGTGACAATACGTTGGGAGAACCACCACGACTGGCCGTCGAATCCTGCATCACCCGATCCCGCGGAATTCAGCACGCGTGAGTGCCCACGCGAAGTCATGGGATTGGTATAGAGCGGGTCAGGAACCTGTCCAATAAGGGAGAAGGAGCGGGAGTGTGGATCGGTGGAACGCAACCATAAGGTGGTCCCACCAGCACGCGAGCACCGCTTCCTCTTCTGTCTCCTCTGGCAGCCCGTATCCTTTCTCGTCCGCCCATCGTCGCAAATTAGCGCAATTCGTTGTCTAACCTCACGGGACTGCACGCTTTTAAATGCATGCTTGGTCTGGTCGGGGAGCTGGGGCACGCGTGGCACCGTTGAAAGGGAACGCGACGGCGGGGCGGAAGACTGCGAGATATCGCTCGAAGGTGCGGTAGGGGTCCCCTGCTTCCCGGGTTGCATGGACGCTCGCTGGTGAGTCCCTACAGCGCAAGAAATCGCATCCGTGCGAGCCCAACCGGGGAAGGGGCAAGGCCTGTATTGAGGCCGAATTCAAGGATCTCCTCAAGCTCCGCGTCGTCTTCCGTGAAGACGAAGTAGTCGTAGTCGCGGCCCGATGCCTCCTCCATAGCCAAAGCATGCTGGAGGAGATAGTTTCGACCCTGCACATCCAGCCCAAGCCTCAGCTCGTATCACCCTCACGAAGCCACGCACTGTGAATACCGACGATGTACCTCCGTGCACGTTGAATTCGGTAGGAAGTGGGCATCTGTCCAACTTTCATCAGGCTCCTCACCCCACACAACCTGCAGTGGTCCATCGAATCCGTGCATACAGTTAGGGGTGGCCATGGCAGCACCATCTTGCCCGCTACGGGCGAGCACCTGGACAGCGTCCGAGGTTGGGGAGCGCAGGAACGAGAGGTCCATCGCCGTCTTGCCCTGCTCGAAACCAACCATAAGGACCTACATGGTTGTAGGGTTGTTGCATGTCAGCCTGGAGATTTTGCCCACCTGCATCATCCAGATCACACGAACTGGCTCAGCTTCGTCGCTTTCTCCAGCGACGACCCCCATCGCCACGAGGAGCAGCACCGCTAACCCCACCGCCCATTTCACACCGCGAACTTGGACGGTGGCCGAAAAATCCATGCCTCAACTGGAATTATGCAACTAGACGCCAGAACCTTCAGGTAGCCAGGTACTCACCACCTATCCCTGGATGCCTGAGAGGCAGGCGTGCTAGTTTGCGGGCATCGACCGCATCTGAATTTCAGGTTCTGAAATTCAGAAACAGCTTTCTGAACGGCCCGCCTCAGCTCCTGAGACGCCACTTTTCCCTCCTCTGGCGTCCCCAACAAGAGAAAGCAAGGGCATGCGCTGAGGACAGAAGGAAGGTGAAGAGCAAAAATGCAAGGCGAGACAGCGCAAATGCGGCGCTTGGTGCACTGGTCGGTTCCTGCGCCCATTCGGTGGGGGATTCCCGGTCGAACCGCATTCTCGCGATCGCGAGGCAGAAATTGCCGGAACCCTCGCTCCCCAAGCCTCTAATTTGTGGCCGAGCCTGCGCTGGATATACAATAGTCGGACTCAGTACTGCATCATCTGCGGTCCGGTTGCGGGGGCGGGCGCCCCTGCCCCCACGACAGCCTCGACCTCTCGATTATTTCGCGATGCCTGCCTGCAACACTGTTTCGTCCAGGGCGTGACGGCTCGACCCCGGCAGGTCGCCGCACCTTCCTAACCACTTTGCGCAAGTTTCACTGCAGAGCTCTGCACGACAGTCCGGCGGGACGGAAGTGCTCCTCTTCGAATCAAGTTCAAAACCAAACTCAGTTTCTTCCCTCTGCCGCCCGGCGCTCCGCGCGGTACGCTGCCTCCCATGGCCCTGGCCGCAGGAAGCGTGGACGGCTGCCCCGTTGTTCATGGTGTGGGCAGAGTTCTACTTGTTCCTGCATTTCGCACCTGAACATCTCACTTTGAGCTCTGCACTTGTGGATATGTTGCAACCTCGCTAGGTGTGCAAGGACTTTGAGGCGGCAAATGTATCGTGCTTCGACTGGTTCCCGGGTCCGGACCGGGCACTGCAGTTTGCTGCTGGGCTGAATAAGGGGCAGGTTGTGGTTTCACAGTTCGAGCCTGTGGCGTCCTCGGCACCGCGCACGGAGGTGCGGGAGCGCGAGGCGCGCGCAGTGGTGCTGCAGCACTCAGCGACAAGGCGGCGCGCATGCAACGACGTCGCGTGGAACCCTTGCCAGCCTGGACTTCTCGCAGTTGGCCTCGAGAAGCTCCCCAATGAGACGAGCCTGGTGCGCAGCCCCAACCCGCCTCCGCCTCCCCAAGTACGTCCCAGTCGCCGATCACGGCGGCGCCGCTGCGGCCGCGACCCTGAGCCCCCTTGACGACTTGCGATATGGCAGCACATTTGGGACATATTTCAGGCATCGGCGCAGAACGCTTTATCACAGTACAATCCCCAGCCGTGATCCTACTTCTGTGTTTGTTGTCAGTGTTTTCGGCTGCTCCCGCACGGCCACTGAAGTGCGGTGGGGCTTCAGGTATCTTGCAGACACGCCTGGGGCAGCGGAGGCAGGAAGTGCTCCTGTTTCGGAGGCGGGACTCCCGGCACCGCTGGATCAGGGAACATTTTCGGTCATTTCACAGGAACGCCTTGGTCTTGTCAAGGACGAGTCCTGCAACGCGGCGAGACCCCTCCCGGCACTCCACACTGATGCGGCTGCCCTAGCCTCACCCGTACCGCTGTGTTCAACTCCGGGAGAGATTCAAAGAATTCCAATCGATTGCTAGGTGTGCGATGTATGCACTCGAGCGGGTGCACAGATAGGGCTGAGTGCTAGGTGCTTGTGGTGGTTGAGCAGGTTCGGTGGCTCCCAAAGAGCGCGTCGGTGCTGGTCGCTGGGTTCACGCCAGGAAAGAGCCCATCAGCAGCTGACCGAGCGTCCCTCCGCATTCTGGACACACGGCATCCGCAGGGAGAGGTGCTCCGCGCTGCACAGGAAGGCTTCTCGCACGCTGCGGGGCGCGCACTGGTAGGCGCCGGACTGCTGGCCATCGATCCGCTTGCATGCGACCTGCGACGCTGTGCCACGCACTCCGGGGACCCGGCAGACAGCGTCGTCAAGATCTGGGACCTTCGTCGCGCCGATCGTCCACTGATGCACGTCGCCACACCCGGCTTGCCGCGGCGACTCGCGTTTTGCCCGACTGGCGAAGGCGCCCTGTCGGCACTGGTGGCGCCTTCCAGCGGGGGGACGGGGGCCACCAGCTCTGGAGCGATTGTCGTGTGGATGCTGCGCTCCTCAGACGCGCAGCGCGAGTGCTATGAGGGCTACCCCGGAGGTGGCGCGCGCAAGGGATCGGTGGGCGCGGGAAGTGGTGGGCGGGGAAGCGAGGGCAAGGGGCGCGGAGGCGGGGGCGTGGGTTGGGCAGCAGGCGGGTCGGAGGAACTTTGGAGCAGACGGGTTGAGACGGGCGAGCAGGTTGCAGCGTTTGACTGGCACCCATCACACCCCGGGCGGCTCATTGCTGTCGGTGCTGGTGATACTGTGCGTGATTTTGCGCTGCAATTTGGCGGCGGGGTGTCACTCTCGCCACACGGCGACCTTGCTGCCGCGAGTGCGGCGGGAATGTTCATTGTTTCAGCAGCGCATCAGGCCGAAGCAGCGAGCGCCGCGCGTGGCGAGGGTGGCCGCGAGGTGAAATTCGAGGAAGACATCAGCGAGGTGATGCGTGAGCGCGCATTGCGCGGCTACGTTCTTGATCCAGCTGCTAATGCCGATATTGCGCGGGGCATGCGTGACGACGCACTGGCGCGTGCATGGCTGCTAGTTGGGCGCCTTACGCAGGGTGCGCAGGCCGGCGAGACAGCGCTGGTGCGGGGCCTTGAAGCCGTGATCAGTGCTGAAGAAATTTCTTCCGGTGCGACTGCAGCCAAGGGTGAGTTGTACCCCAGCGGGAATGGGACGCGGCGAGTGGTAAAGCGGCTGCTGCGCGGTGTCGTGCCGCGGTCGATGAGTGAGGTGGAGACAGGTGGAGAGGGGTTTCCACACCTTCCACGTGACCGCTCGCTTCAGCGCATTGCAGGCGGAGGCTTCGCTCAGCTAAGCGCCAAAGGTGGCATGTTTGGCTCCTCGAGCGACTTTGGGCAGAGCTTCGGTGAGGTGGGCGCGTCTGGGGTTGCCCCTGCGAGCCCAGGCGGGCACGCTGGCACTCCGCGGGACCACTCCGCGCAAACGCCAAATGCTACCAGGGGAAGTGCTCCGGGCTCTGGCTCCGGGCGCGCGGCGCGTGAGCAGACGCGTGAGCAGACGCCCGCTAGCACGTCAAAGTCGGAGGAGGCAGGGCCGCGGGTGGAGGCGGGAGCAGAATTGCCCAGTGCTCCCGGGCACCAAGGGGACAGCAACCAGCAGGGCCAATGGGCGTCGGGCGGAGGTGCGACGCAAGTAGGCGAGCATACGGGGTCAGGGCGATGGGTTGGGACTGTGGGTACTGCGCAAGACTGGCTGCTGGTGGACGTGTACGTCTCGGAGTCTCGGCGCACGGCGCTCAAAGTCTGTGAGTATGACTTTGGCACAGGCTTCGACGACGATGGGGACTTTGCCGGGAGCGAGGCACTCGAGCGGCGCGTGACGGCACTTGAGCGCAAGTTCCTGTACGATCAGGCAGCCCTGGTACGGCTTCTTCAAGTGGATCTCTCCTCAGCAGTTGAGTGCCTCAACAAGGGCATGGTGGCGCACAACTCCGATGGCGCGTCCGGGGCGTACGCGATGGCCTCCCTCGCGCTTGCCGGCGCGGCCGGCTCGTCGCTTCCCGTGTGGAAGCGGGCCTTCAAGCATGCGGTGGAGCAATGCAAGGAGCCGTATTTGCGCGCATGCTTCCTTGTCTTGGCCCGCGACTGGCAGGCGGTGCTCGAGGAGGAGGGCGTTGCGGTGGAGGACCGCCTTGCCTGCGCGTGCCGATTCCTGCGCGACGATGCGCTGCAGGCGGCCACCACGGCGCTAGTAGCCGCCAAAATGCAGAGTGGTCAGCTTGACGGGCTGCTTCTTACGGGGCTGACGCCGCGCGCGGAGCCGCTGCTACAGAGGTACATTGAACGGACGGCCGACCTCCAGACTGCGGCGCTCCTGCTCTGCCACTTCAACACTGCCCCGTCGCTCTCCGCGGCGGCGCGCCGCACGCAGCACGGCACCGGATGGAGCGAGTCGCGGCGGCGCGCTCCGCTCTGGGAGCAGTGGCTTGATGACTACTCCGATCTCCTCGACCGCTGGCAGATGTGGGAGCACCGTGCAGTGCTCGACATCGCAATGGCTGCCATCGCCCCCCGCGCGGCGCCGGCCGAAGTGCATCTTGCGTGCACCTCGTGCGGTCGCCCCACCACCCTTTCCATCAAGTCGTCAGCATCTGACGCTCAGGGGACCTTATCTCGCCTCCCTGCCGAATCACGCAGCGGGTCTCAGTGCCATCACTGCGACGCCGAGGTTCAATGCCGATTGTCCTCCTTGCCCGCTGAACTGCAGCCGAGGATCATCACTGAAGTTACGCGTATGTCCCGCAGCTGCCTAAGTGTAGTGTCTGCCTGATGCCAATGGGCGCAACCAACGGCCCAAATGGTGCACCCTACCCGCGGCCCAGCCTGCCGTCCGCTCGCAGCCAGTCCAGTATATTGCGTTGCCCCCAAGCATTTCGCGTTTGCAGATGCCTTCCCGGCTGAGCTTCCCTCAGCCGGGACTAGGCAAAGCTGTCTGGCTTCCACAGATATAATCAGCTTGGATTAGAGTCATCTGCAAGGACGACGTCGTCCTTGCAGACAAGGGCTTCGCCGTCAGTACTCTGCACGCTTCTTGCCCTGGTTGGTGTGCTGACTCTAGGGTATCCTCTCTTTTCTGTCTTGTGCAGGCGATGTTTCCTTCCCCCGCATGCTCCAAGTGGATCCAACGCCATTCACACCACCCACGGTTTGTGCCCATGCCATCCTGAACACTTATTCGCTCTGCTACTCTCATGACCGGGACCTCAAATGCCTTGGGAAGGTCCGCTGAGCGGCGTGCGCACCTTGCAGCAAGACAGCCTTTGCCGCCCACTGTACAGCCGGAGCCAATTCGACAGTTGGACCTCGTGGTGTCAGCAGGTAAGCACTATGAATATTTCATTGCCCGCTCCCTGATTTAGCCACGTGATGGTCTTTGAGATCTGATACCAACCCGGATGGGCGAAGCGGCTTGAGATTGATCATCTTTCAGCCCTAGAGTGCGTGGGGTAAGAGAGTCTGATCGTACTTTTGCTCGTGTGCTGTCCACAGTGCAATCATGGAGGCCACGCAGGGCACCTTCGCGACTGGTTTCGCGACCACACGATCTGCCCGGTCGCCGGCTGCATGTGCCATTGTGCCGCAGCAGATGTGCACCTTCCAGCGGGCTTCACAGGCGTCCGCGCGCAGCCCTAAGACTTGGCGTGACTCAGTGAGTGGCGCATGATCGTATCTCAAGCCGCGTGGTGCGAGTTACCCTAAGCTTTGAGATCAGACAAGCCGATTTGTTCCTTTAAGCATTCAGCAAGCAGTGTGAAAATAGCCAACACCTTCCCACGCCTTGTGCTCAGTGGCACGTCCTTCCACTGCCACGTGTAGTGCGCGCCAAAATGCCTCGAATGAGATTACTTGGCGGATTCATTGCTCGCAAAAGTAGTAGAAGCAGTCAAGGACGCCGGTTCCACAGAGGCGCGCCTCTCCCCGGCTCGACCGCGCGAGAGCGATAGCCAGGAGGGTACTTTCGCGCGCCTGCGCCGGCAGCGGCTTCCTCCGCTTCCCTCGCCGTGCGCTCTTGCGCCTGCACATCTGCCCGAAGCCGTGCAAGCGCGCGAGCCTCTCGTCCGATCTCCCAACCGAGCAGCCCCGCCGGCAGCGCCGCCCGGCGCGCCTCATTCTGTCGCTCCCGCACCGCCAGCTCTGCCCGTCTTTTATGCGCCCTGGACCAAAGGTCCTCGACGGTCATCGCTGGGCGCCCCGAGTGCGGTGCCACCCGTGCCACCCGCCTCGCCGCACTCACCACCGCGCGGCGAGCCCACGCGCGCGGATCCACGGCCGAGATCTCGGCCCCACCGAGAGGCATCTCCCCATCCGGTCCTCGCAGAGCCGCCGGCGTCTCTCCCGCGTCCACTCGCTCCAATGCCACCTTGTGCGCCAGTGGGTCAGCGTACTTCTCCGGTGGCGGTGGCGGCTGAAGTGCAGGCTGGCCCCGCCGCACTGGCATCTGCCGTGGTGCTAGTTTCGAGAGTAGTGCCGTCGCCTCCTCTCGCGTTGCGGGCCTGCGCCGCGCGTCTCGCCGCTAAGCTAAGCGCACGCCACACAATGGGTTAGCCGTAGCGGTTCCGCTCCGCGGAGCGGGCGACACACCTAGCGGGCTTGCCATGGAGCGCAATCAGGGCGCAAGTCTCGCCCAAAAAGAGGAATCCGGCCGGAGTGAGCCACAAGTACAACCTGCCGTGAGAATCGCGATTGATATGCGTTGATAGGTTATGAGAAAATAACATAGCAAGCGCATGGCTCGACGCACTCAAACCAATACAGGGACCAGAAGCGGATGGTCACCCCGGCACCATCTGGTGGCTAGCGAGAACAGCGTCTAGCCTGCAAGGCACGAGACGCACCGTCAACCGCGCCGGGGAAATGGCCATTTCCCCGGCGCGGTGGCATATCCGGAGGCACCACGGCGGGCCGCGGGATGGCGGGGTGGCGAGTTGCGGGGTGCCGGGTGCAGGGATGCTTAGCCCACCCGAGCGGCAAGCGCCACTCCGGCCCAGTGCCGCTAGAGCCCTCGCGGGCCGCGGCTGGCGAGCGCAGGCCGTGAAGAAACTCGAGGCGCCAGCGGTGGAATTTGCAGGGGCGCCCGGGGCGAGGCACCACGCCTAGGTTCCCGGGGCTCTCCGTCCAGTCCAGGTCAGCCGAGCCTCCGACCAAAAATAGCTCCCTGGCGTGGTGGGTGAGCCCCTCTGCTGGGGCGGCCTGCAGGTCTGGGGCCCGCCACGCACTGATTGAAAAGTCTCCCGTTGGCCGAGCCATCGCCACGTTGGTCGAAGCTGCGCAGCGATCCGGGCTGCCAATGCGATGAGCTGTCTGAAACGTGACCTCGCCGTGTCCATCACCACGAAGCTCCAGTCGTATCCCGAGGCTCTCTTCCCAAAGCGCCATGAAGGGCGCCTCGGCATACTCTCCAGCGCCACGACCTGTCACAGCCCGCCATCCCTGCATCCCGTGCAGAGCAGGGAGAGGAGCCTTTAGCCGGGCCGTCAGACGCCTACTCTCCCGCAACAAGTCTACTACCCCGCGCCCTGCACCTCCGTCTGTCGTGTCGCCCTGTTCCCCTAGAATCCTCGCACGAATCACGTCGCCAGGCCCTGAAACGCTTGCAGCAAAGTGCCACCCGCCTGGCGGTGCCGAAGGGATCCTCGCCGGCGTCCCCAGCAACGTCCAAAGCATCTGTGCTCGCTCCTGCCGGCCCTTATATACGCGGAGCTCGCTGTTTCCGTCGCGGATCGTGATCACGAGGCGCACCAGGTCGCCCCGTCCGAAGGTGTGCCGCCCGGCGAGAAGGCGCGAGATCGCGCGCAGGAGCGCGCCACGCTCCCGGGCCTCACCCATCCCATAATCATTTTCAAGTGCCGCGTCGTCCAGCGAAAAAAGGACTGCGCCGTCGACGTGGCGCGCCTTGAAAATTGCCAGGATGTTCTTGTGCCCCCACTCGGCCAGCAGCGCCTGGACCTCATCTACCGAGTAGCTGTAAAGCGTGTGCACTTCCTGCACATTATGGGTCTGCTTCCGCGCGTGGTACGGATAGCGTTCCTCGCGGAAGATGCTTTTCCTTGTTCCTGCTGTCGCACCGCAAGATTCGACCCAAGTCATGTATGGCAGCCCCTTGCCCCATCCCACTCCCATGCCCCGATCGCCCAGCGGGGCAGCCAGATTCCCGCCCGACCCCACGATGCCAAAGAAAACTCCTCCTGCTCGAAATGCGTGTCAGTATTCACGCGCTGCTTCCTAACTGCAGTGTTTAGTCTCGCGCAGTGTGCAACGAGACACAAGAAGGCACACTCACCGAGAGTCTCCTCGGGGCTCTCGAGCACGCGGAACTCAGCAATCTGCTCCCCCGTCGTGAATGCGCGTACGGAAAGTGCGGTCCGCACATGACCATTCATGTCTGCCGTGCCAGTAAGTTCACTCCATCCCTCCGCAGCATCCACCTGATTTAGCCCGCGGTCAACTGAACGTGTTTGCCCTCATTCCCATCAGCATTGTGCGGGGTGGGGGGTGGGGTTGGTGGGGCGCTATCTCACCTGCCGGACGACCAAGCCCGGAGCAGCCTGTGCAGTATCCAGCATCCCGCTGATCAGTGAAAGCCCACTCGCTTCACGAAACGGCCGAAGACGCAGGCCCGGTTGAGATCCCGTTGAAAACAGAAATTGTTTGTCCGCTTACTTTCACTTTCGAGAACGAGAGCTCTGGCGGCACTACCGCGGGCGGTTTCCGTAGTCACCCCGTTGGTGGCGCACGAGCCTCCATTGTCTGTGAGCGCGCGTCGAAAATCGGCTCCCGTTCATACTCATCGTGGATCGCGGCTCTTGAGGCGAATATCCAGGGCCAGGGAACACATGCTGCCAGAAATTGACACAGAAAGGGAACCCGACGAGGAGGAGAAGAGGTTGCTTGGGTCCAAGTGGCTCAAGCCGGAAACTGGCATGCGGGTTCAGCTAGCGGCAAAGGTGACAGCGCGAATCGACGCCCCAATTATGTTAAAGAGTTCTGTCCTGCGAGGAACCTCTGTGGAATATTTCTCATGAACACCCGTGCCGACAGGGCGAATGTGACTCGCGAGACGCTCGAGCAGGTCCCATCCTTTGTTACGGAGCTGTTGGAAGAGCGTGGTATTCCGCCGCGCACAGCGGTCGGCACTGTGGTGCGGGTGATGTGCAATCCAATCAAGTCGCGCAACTTCAAGCCGACCGCCTGGTGTGACGTCGTGTGGGATACACCGGCCGACGTCGTCACCGAGCCACAGCTAATCACAGGCGCGTAATCTGCACCTGACCTTCCCGCGTGTAGGGCGGTTCGGTGCAGACGGACCGATTCTAGAAATTTTTCAGAGAACTGACGCAGCTCTCCTTGATCATCGCTGCGCGGGCGCCTGGTGCAGGTTACCACACCGGGCGGTTTGGCAATTATCACTTGCGGGTTGTTGGCGATTGGTGCGGAGAAGCACGATCTGAGGATATGGAGCGCATTCCGCCGGAAATGCTCGAGCCGGTCGTTTTCAATGCGTTCGGGAGGCAGGTGGAGGGCGCCCGGGGACGGGCTGTAGTGGAGGCGATGAAACACCAGCGCGAAGTGGAACGCGCGCGGGAGTTCCGCGAGAAGGAGGCGCTGCGTTATGAGCTTGAGGCTGAGCGTGCAGCGGCACCCACCGAGGAAAGCGTCCCCAGAGAGGTCGCAAGAGAACCAGTGGGAATGGAAATCGCCGACGGAAAAGCTCGCGCTCAGGACGTCAGCACCCCCGCTGCCGCCCAGTCGCCTGCACCTGCGAGCCAGGCGTCGCGCCCCCGGAGCGAGGGTGGACGGCCTGATTCAGTCTCTGTTTTTGTGGAGCGGAAAGAGTGGGAGTACGCGCGGCCCAAGACGGAGGGCGGCATTCGGATGCGCGGTGTGGTGCCGGGCCGAGAGGCCAGGCCGTTCACGCCAAAGGTATTCTCTCATTCTATCTCATTCTCCCTCTCTCTCTCTCTCACACACACACTCACTCCTCTCTCTCTCCCCCGCACCCGCCCC
>ENA-UOXV01001604-UOXV01001604.1-marine-metagenome-genome-assembly--contig:-NODE-1604-length-31283-cov-8.425868_pt1 | contig 31283 bp, 28 predicted proteins | sample MGYA00238165_ERZ766961 | MGnify/ENA primary metagenome ERZ766961 (study PRJEB28924, sample SAMN03173240) | marine metagenome | biome: Marine; feature: Water; material: Subsurface seawater | place: North... | reverse complement strand
ATTCGCCACAGCTTGCTGCGTTTCAATATTTATGGATAGATGGACATCGGTATCGGATAGCGGGTGCATTCCATCGCAAAATCGCATTCCTCCATCACCTCCAAAGCCCGCAAATGCCGGAAATCCCGCTTGGAATAACGGGCGACCAACACCTCTGCAAGCGCCTGAGCCTCAGAGAAGTGATAAGCCTGCTGCAACACATCAAGTCCCAGCTCGAGCGCCTCTTCTGGAGGGAGGGTTTCATCTATGGAAAAGGCATTGTAGCGCTTCGCAAACTCCCCATCCACGGCAAGACTCACCAGCGGAACGGCCTCAGCCAACCTTCCAGGGATGGCCCGGAGACACAAAGCCCACTTGTAGGCAAAATTCCGGTTGGCAGGCGAGCCTTCGAACAGCACGGCCATCAGCGCCTCCGCCTCTACCCAATTTTCCTCGATGATCAGGCGGTTGGCCTCCACGTAGGTCTCGGCCACATTCATCTCCACTTTGAAGACCTCATCCGCCGCCCAGTCCGTCAACGATTCAGGGCTCGGCCAATGGGGCGCATTTTCCATCTGGCCATAAACGGAAACAACAAGTAGAAGGGCAGTTGCCAGTGAAGTGAGACGCATCATCTGAGCGGCAAAATAGCGTCTTCAGTTCGATTAAACCGTCAACTTAGGGCTGTGATTGTAGCAGGAAAACACCTACAATTCCACAAGTTTTCCTCATACAGGGCTGCGGTTCGGGTCAAACGATTCCAAATAATCGCCCACCCTGCGCACAAAACTGCCGCCCAGCTGCCCATCGACGACGCGGTGGTCATAGCTGTGGGAGAGGAACATCATGTGGCGCACTGCAATGACATCGCCCTCCTCCGTCTCCACCACCGCCGGCTTCTTGCGTATGGCACCCAACGCCAGGATGCCCACTTGCGGCTGGTTGATGATCGGCGTACCAAATACATTTCCAAAGGTGCCCACATTGGATACGGTGTAGGTGCCTCCGCTGACTTCATCCGGCTTCAAGGCGCCTTGACGCGCGCGGCCAGCGAGGTCATTGACAATGGCGGCCAAACCGTTGAGGTTGTAGCGATCCGCATGGCGAATGACGGGAACGATCAGGTTTCCTTCGGGCGTGGCCGCGGCCATGCCAATGTGGATCCCCTTTTTGAGGATGATCCGGTCTCCATCCACAGAGGCGTTGACCCCTGGGAAATCCCGGAGCGCCTTGGCCACTGCCTCGATGAAAAACGGCGTAAACGTGAGCTTTTCCCCGGTTTTTTCTTGAAACGCCTGCTTGTTTCGGTTGCGCCAATCCACAATCCGCGTGACATCCGCTTCCACAAACGAAGTCACGTGAGGGCTCGTCTGCACACTCCGCACCATGTGATCGGCAATCAGCTTGCGCATCCTGTCCATCTCCACGATTTCGTCCTCGCCGCTCGTCGGCGCAGGTGCAGTCACCGGTGGCGTTGTCACCTTGACTTGCAATGGCTGCGGGGCCGTGGTAGCCGAAGCACCTGCAGGCCCCTGCGCTGCTGAAGGCGCCGTGCGCTGTTGGAGGTAAGTGAGGATGTCCCGCTTGGTGACGCGGCCTTCTTTGCCTGTACCAGGAATGCCATCCAATGCTTGCTGCCCAATGCCTTCCTTTTCGGCAATGCTGCGCACCAACGGGCTGTAGAAACGCCCACCGCTCATGCGAGCGGGGCGCCCTTCCAAAGATCCATTGGATCCATTGGCAGCCGAAGCGGTAAGGGGCGCTTCAAGCTCAGCCACCACACTGGGAGCCACTGGCGAAGGTGCAGGCTGCGGGGCTGTTTCAACAGGCTGAGGAACCGCTTCCGCTGCTGCAGGGGCAACTGCGGGTGCAGGGGATGCAGCAGCAGGGGGTGCTGCCCCCTCTCCTACAACTTCAAAACTGGCGATAGGCTCGCCCACTTTTACCACATCTCCCTCAGCTACAAGGTGTTTGACCACTATCCCATCTTCAGGGGCAGGCACTTCAGAGTCCACTTTGTCAGTGGCAATCTCGATGATCGGGTCGTCTGCCGATACATGCTGACCTTCTTCGACGACCCATCTGATGATGGTCGCTTCGGCCACACTCTCGCCCATTTTTGGTAGCAGGATCTCCATGGATGTATTGCCCGGAGGGGTGTTTATGATCTGGTGTCAAAGGTACGCACCCTGCCTACACCGCATCACCACTGAGCATCAATCCATTCTCAAGTTCATCAACAATTCCAGATCCCGCATCCACCCGAAATCCGAAGCATACCGCAAGTCCAATCGCCGCGCATCCTGTAGAGACTCCGCGCGGGAAGCTGCACCGGTGTAAAGAACACCGGGCGGCACATCGGGCAAGCGATCCGCCCCCTCCCATCCCTGGTGAAAGCCCAACCACGTCAAGCGGCCGCGCAGCACTTGCCACGCATTCTTGCGAGAGAAAGCCGCGGCCTGACGGCCCCGGCCTGGACCCACAGTCAAAATGAACACCGACCAAAAAATATCCATCCTGCGCTTGACCCTCAAACGGCCCAATCTGCCCAATCCATCAGCCCCCCATGACAAACGCGCTGCCGCAGCACCGACGCGTCGATCGCCCCCCAGGGCCAGCAATAAATCCGCAGGCACGATGCGCACATCGAGGCCCAATTCACGGCCCTTTCGCACAGCAGACAGGCATGCCGCACCCCCGCAATCCACACCGTGCAATACCATGTCACAGTCCGCCAATTCAGTCATGGCATCTGCCCCCGTGCCCCCTCCAAAGGACAGGTTCAATGCGCTGCCATAAGAAGACCCGACCCATTCCATCAAAGCCGCTTTCCGCTCCTCCGAGGCCACCACACCCACGCGCGGCCGGGCGGGCTTCCAGCGGTGCACAGCGGGCCAAGAAAAGACCAACAACCACCGCGTCAGCAGAGGCAAACACCCCAAACCAATGGCTGAAAGTAGAGCAGATAAACGGCTCACCCTCAATGTTTCAGGCAATAAAGAGTAAAGCAAAATGAGAGCAACCGATGCCCCGGCCCCGGCCATGAGTCCGCGCAACCGCTGAAACGGCCGGTCCGCGCTACCAAACCACCGACCCGAACACCAGGTCGCGATGGCCGCAATGGTCACCAGCGAAACCTGCGGAATCAAGGGGTGCGTCATCTCCGTAGAGGCACCGTGAACAGACAGGATGCCCCATGTGCCCAAAGCGGCCACCACCACATCCAGCACCATGGAACTGTGTCGCTGCACCAAGCCTTGAAAAAAGGCAGAAACCGACCGCAACCGTATGCCCAGCCGGATCATCCAACGCATGGCCAGCGCCTGCCGTCCCGCAAAATGCTTTTCGCTGAAAATGCGCATTGCCTCGTGAAAGACACGCACATAGGACAGGCTGCCCTTTTTGGTACTCTCACCCTTGAAGTGAACAATGGGCGCTTCACTGTAGTATCGGTTCACCCAACCACCCTTCAAAATCCTCAAGCTCAAATCAATATCCTCTCCATACATGAAAAAGGATTCATCGAGAAAGCCCACCTTTTCCAGTGCCGCGCGCCGCATCCACATAAAGGCTCCACTGAGCACCTCCACATTGGCGGTCTCGTCCTGCGCCACATGGCCCAGGTAATAGCCATTGAAGCGCGGACTGCGCGGGGCCAAGCGCCAAGCACCGCTGAGGCGGCAAAATGAAGCCCAAGGCGTGGGAACGCCCCGTTTGCTCTCTGGCAGCCACACGCCTGCACCATCAAACATGGGCACGCCCAAGCCGCCAATGGCGGGATCGGCTTCCACATGGGACAGCACCTTTTCGAAGGTATCCTCTGGCACAATGGTGTCCGGATTGAGCAACAACACCCATTCTCCCCGGGCCTGGGCCAAAGCCACATTGTTGGCCGCACTGAACCCCCGATTCTCCTCCAGGGCGATAAGCTTCACTGAAGGGTGAGACAAGGAAACCCAATCCACTGACCCATCAGTACTTGCATTGTCAACGACAAACAACTCAGACTGACCGGAACCCAGCCTCTCCATGGCCTTGAGTGCCGATGAAACGCACAGGGACAAATACCCTTTGACGTTGTAACTGACCACAATGACCGATAGCTTCATCGGTCACCGTCGTTGACGCCCGTTTGGGCGTTGTAAGGCAGGCGCTGCTGCAATGAGCGGATCAAGGTCAATTCGTCCGCATACTGCAGCTCATCTCCAACCGCTACACCCCGGGCCAAAGTGGTCACTTTGACCGTTTGCCCTTTCAGTCGTTTGTGGATGTAAAACGCCGTGGTGTCGCCCTCCATCGTGGTGGGTAGCGCAAAAATCACTTCCTCTACCTGTGCCTTTGTCACCCGCTCGAGCAATCCCTCGATGCGCAGGTCTGCAGGCCCAACACCATCCATAGGGCTGATGACACCACCGAGCACATGGTAGCGTCCCTTGAAATGGCCCGTAGACTCAATGGCCAGGAGGTCCCGCAAATCCTCCACTACCGCAATCCTCGCATCATCCCGGCGGAGGTCGGTGCAAATCGCGCACAGCGCCTCCTCTCCCAAGTTGCCACAGGTCGTGCAGGAGAGCACCCCCTCCTTCATGTCTTGTATGGCTTCGGTAAACCGCCGCACGTCCTCTTCCGTCCGCCCCAGCAAGTGCAAGGCAAGGCGCAAGGCCGTCCTCCTACCCACACCGGGCAATCCGGCAATCTGGTCCACTGCGCGGTCGATGAGACGAGAAGGCATTTCCACAGCCGCGAAGTTAACCGGTCACAGCGACTGATGGGGGAAGAAGGCCCCGGAAGGCCCGTTTGGATCACCCGCTGGCGTGACCAACATCAGGGCCTGTCATGACAGCGGTCATTTCCGCAGACAAAAAACGAAGCGTCCTTCGCCACCGGGGTTTAAAACCGGACATAAACACGGCGCTGTAACGGGCGCTACAACCCGCAATAAGATGACGCAATACAGCACTTCCACCGTCTTTATTTTGGCGCCAAGAAGGCACGGCTCCAGTAAAGTGCAGTCCATGTTGGCGGCCAAAACGCCCTTGTTGCATGGTCCTCATCCGCCCGTCCCAAGACAGGCCTTCATGAATCTCGAATCGGCCTTGGGCAAACACTTGATGGATGCAATGGTCCACAATGCCAACCTGAATCCGCACCGCTCGTCCTCAACCGTTGCCCGCCTGCACATCGAGGATGTAAACCGTGAATTGGCCGAGCGCGCGCTGCCCGCCAATGCGCTGGGCATCTATCTGGCCATGTGTCATTTGGATGCCAAACGCTCAGGTCAAAAGGAAGCGCGGATTCTGTGCACTTCTCCAGACAACCTCACCGTGGTGGAACAATTCAAAGGCCAATTCAAAGACACCTCATTGATCCACCTCTTGCGCGACCCCCGCGCCGTTTGGAACTGCACCCGCGGCACCAAATACGGCGCCAAAACACCCCATGAAAGCGCATTGCAATGGGCAGACTTCCATACCCGTGCCCGTCAACTATCCAGCACATTCCCGCTGCTGACGGTGCACTACGAGGAACTCATCCTGCGGCCCAATACCCAACTCAAACAAGCCTGCCATTTCCTGAACATCCCCTTCAATGCCGAAATGCTCGAAGACCACGGCCTTGTGCTCAAGAAGACAGGCAAGTCTCTCGTGGAAAAGCACTTGGGAGCATGGCGACACGAGCTCCCCAGAGAGGAGATCCGCATCATAGAAAACAGCTGTGCAGACGCCATGAAGGCCTTTGGTTACGCCCCCATTTGCGCTGAAAAACAGTTGAATGACGAAGACAAGCGGTACACACCGCAGTTCATCACCCCCACCAGCACGGGAGAAGCCCAACCGCGCCAATGGGCGCACCTCGAAAAGCTCTCCCGGCTTTCAGCCACGGATTGAGCCTGATTGTCGGACCGCAAGGACAATCGCCATCGGGAAATGACCCCGCAGATGTAGCTTGGTCCCATGCAGGTTGAATTGTGGGCCGGTCTGGCCGTATTGGGCTACCTGGCGCTCCTCATGTGGATCGGACGCCAAACGGGACAGCGAAACTCCATGGCAGACTTCTCCTTGGGCGGAAGACGCAGTCCATGGTGGGCCGTGGCATTTGGCATGATCGGCACCAGCCTGAGCGGCGTCACTTTCCTGTCCGTTCCCGGTTGGGTGGGCGATCAGCAATTCGGCTACATGCAGATGGTCATCGGCTACCTCTTCGGCTACGCCGTGATCATCGGCGTCCTGCTTCCACTGTACTACAGGCTGCAACTGACCAGCATCTATCGCTTTCTCGGCGACAAGATTGGCGCACGCTCCTACCGCACTGGCGCCGCCTTTTTTCTTCTTTCCCGCAGCATTGGTGCGGCCTTCAGACTCTACCTGGTGGTATTGGTGCTCAACGAGACCCTCCTCCCCGAAACCACCGCTTCTGGCGGCTGGCTGCGGCTGGCGCTGCTGGTGACCTTGGTACTGGGCGTCATCTGGGCCTACACCCGACAGGGCGGCATCTCCACGGTGGTATGGACCGACACGTTGCAGACGGCGTGCATGCTGCTCGCCGCTGGAGCCGCAGTCTGGCTGATCGGACGGGAACTGGGCCTGGGTGTGGCCGAAATACCCGGGGCCATTGCAGATTCCGGCCATGCCCGTTGGTGGTTCTTCGAAAACTGGGGCGCGGGCAATCACGGGGCCAAGCAGCTCATCGCCGGCGCCTTCATCGCCCTGTGCATGACGGGACTGGACCAGGACATGATGCAGAAAAATCTGAGCTGCAAAAACTTGCGCGAAGCCCAGATCAACATGGCCTCCTTCTCGGTGGTCCTCGTCTTTGTCAATTTGATGTTCCTCGGCCTGGGCGCCCTGCTGCTCATGCACAGCGAGTTGACGGGCATGGCCCCCGGCAAACCCGACCTGCTGTTTGCCCGCGTTGCATTGGACGGGTCGTTGGGGCTGGCACTGCCCATCCTCTTTCTTCTGGGGCTTGTGGCAGCGGCATTGTCTTCTGCGGATTCAGCGCTGACCGCCCTCACCACCTCAGTGTGCGTGGACTTTTTGGGCCACGATGCCGACGGCCAACCCACACCGGCATCCAAGCGGCAAAGACAACGCACCCATTTGTTGGTCTCTGCCGGTGTAGGGGTGCTCATTTTGGCCTTCCACGCCGTCAACGACACCTCTGTTATCGCCGCCCTTTTCAAGGTCGCCAGCTACACCTACGGCCCCTTATTGGGCCTGTTTGCCTTTGCCTTGACCCACCCTGGGGCCCACCCCCTCACCGATCGGTTTGTCCCGGCCATCGCCGTTTTGGCGCCGTTGACAGGCTGGGCGCTCGAGCAATGGGCCACCGCTTCAGGGTTCAGCTTTGGATTTGCCCTGCTCCCGGTCAATGGCTTCTTGACATGGTGCGGTGCATGGTTGATGGCCTTTTTAGGACGAAAGGGATGGACCCCTGCGTAATTTTGCCCGCAGACACGAAGACCATGGAACCCCGTACGTCCCATCTGCTCGGCAGGCTTAGCGAATCCGCCACCATCGCCATGAGCCGCAAAGCGCGCGAGCTCAAAGCCGCCGGCCGAGACATCATCAGCCTGTCCCTCGGGGAACCCGACTTTGACACCCCGGATGCCATCAAAGCGGCTGGCATCCGCGCCATCGAGGAAAACCACACGCACTACCCTCCCGTCCCGGGGTTTGCGGATGTGCGGGCCGCCATTTGTGCCAAACTCGAGCGCGACAATGGACTCTCCTACCAGCCCGAGCAGGTGGTGATTTCCACTGGAGCCAAGCAAAGCCTGATGAACGTGGTCCTGAGTCTGGTCGATCCCGGAGACGAAGTGATCCTTGCCACGCCTTATTGGGTCAGCTATGCAGACATGGTCAACCTGGCCGGAGGCAAAGTCGTGGAGGTGACCACCGGCATCGCCCAAGACTTCAAGATGACCGCAGACCAGCTGCGCGGCGCACTGAGCGAACGCACACGCGTGGTCATGCTGAATTCTCCCAACAACCCTTCCGGGAGCGTCTACACCCAAGAAGAACTCGCTGCACTGGCGGCTGTCTTGCGCGAACACCCATCGGCCATCGCCATTTCAGATGAGATCTACGAGTACATCAACTTCACCGCGCAGCACGCCAGTTTCGCCGCGCAAGAAGGGATGATGGACCGCACCGTCACCGTCAATGGCGTCTCCAAGGGGTTTGCCATGACAGGGTGGCGCATAGGATATATCGCAGCACCTCAATGGATTGCAGCAGCTTGCACCAAGCTACAGGGGCAATTCACCAGCGGCGCCAGCGGCATTTCACAAAAAGCCACGGCTGAAGCCATGCAAGGAGGCGGCGCATTGGCCGCCACCATGAAGGCGGCCTTCTTACAGCGCAGGGACCTGGTCATCGAAGGCCTACGTGCCGTCGAAGGCTTCGAAGTCAACGTGCCCCAAGGCGCCTTCTACATCTTTCCAGATGTGTCCGCTTTGTTTGGCCGGACTTTCGGCCAGCATCAAATCCGTTCCGGACAGGACCTGGCCATGTTCCTCTTGGAGGAAGCGGAGGTCGCCACTGTCGGCGGGGACGCATTCGGCTCCCCCAATTGCATCCGCATCAGTTATGCTGCCTCCGAAACCCAATTGCGCGAGGCCATACGCCGGATCGGCGAAGCCGTGGGAAAACTCAACGGATGAGCAACAAAGACACCATCGGATACGCCTGGAAGGGAGACGATTGCGCCGCCGCAGTGCAAGCCTTGGAGCAAGCCAAAAACTTGCGCATCCTCGTCGTAGGCGACTTGATGGTGGACGCCTACCTGCTGGGCAAGGTGAACCGCATCAGCCCCGAAGCACCGGTGCCCATACTCAGCGCCTCGCGGAGGGAGCGCAGGCCCGGTGGTGCCGCCAACGTGGCGCTCAACTTGAAAGCCCTCGGTGCAGCCGTGACCGTGGCCGGTGTGATCGGTGCGGACCCCGACGGCCAAGACCTCAGGAAGGCCATGGAGGACATGGACATGGATACGGCCGGCGTCCTCGCCTTTGATGACCGCCGAACGACCGTCAAAACCCGCATCATGGGTGGTGGACAGCACATGTTGCGCGTGGATGAAGAAGACGACATGGACCTGTCGGCAGACCAGGCACAGCGATTTTTGGAACGGCTCGCCGTGGTCATGGGCAAACAGTCTTTTGACGCTATCCTCATCGAGGATTACGACAAAGGCGTCCTGTCGCCCCAAGTGATTTCGGGACTCCTGCACATGGCCCAGGAAAAGGCGATTCCAGTCAGCGTAGACCCCAAATTCCGCCATTTCCAATGCTATACCGGTGTGGCGCTGTTCAAGCCCAACCTCAAAGAGTTCCGCGAAGGACTCGGGTTGGTATGGGAAGACGGTGACGCGGAGGCCATGGAACGCGCCTTGGCCAAAGGCCTCAGCCGGTTGATGGCGGATTGGCACCCCGATGCGGTCTTGTTGACCCTGTCAGAACACGGGGTGCGGATCAAAACGGCATTGGCCGATGTACAGCAGCCCGCACATCCCAGGGAAATCCTGGACGTATCCGGTGCCGGAGATACGGTCATCGCGGTCGCCACGGTGCTGCTGGCCCAAGGAACCGACGCGGCCACCATGGCCCAAGTGGCCAACCTCGCGGGCGGGCTCGTCTGCGAGAAACCCGGCGTCGTCCCTGTGGACCTCCACGCATTGTTGGATGAAGTCCGGCGCCTTCCCATCCAAGCATGACCCTCAACGACATCAGGGAACGGGTCAATGTCTTCCTCCACCCTCGGAGAGAGCGGGTATTGAGCACCTTTCGGACCCTGAATGTTTTTGTCACCCTCCTCGCATTCGGCAGCCTGATTGCGTACTACGGATACCCGTTTGCCTCCGAAATGGCCGACCGGCTCATCACCGTCATCAAGGCGGGCTTTGGGTTTTACATCCTGCACTTTTTGGTGCGCTGGTCCTTTGATTTTCACCCCGTTCGCTTCCTCAAGGCCCACACTTTTGAAGCCCTGATGATGGCCACGCTGCTGCTGGAGGGCCTCAGCGACATCCTCACAGGACAGGTCTTCTTGGGGCGGGCACTGTCGCCACTGGGGATAGAAACCGTCGAAGATTGGACCGTCTGGCTCGTCCAGGCCTATTTCCTTGTGGTGCTCGTCATCGAGATCTCGGACAGGGCGCGCACACTGCCCCGCTTTCGCTTCCATCCCGCCACGCTGTTCATCTTTTCCTTTCTCTTCCTCATCCTCTCCGGAACGGGCCTGTTGATGCTGCCGGAAATGACCATGGATGGACTGGGCATGCCCTTTTTTGACGCGCTGTTCACCTCCACCAGCGCCACGTGCGTCACGGGCCTCATGATCGAGGACGCCGAGACCTTCTTCTCGCACAAAGGCCATGTCGTGCTCATGGTACTCATCAAGCTGGGCGGACTGAACATCATCGCATTCGGCTCGCTCATAGCCCTGCTGGCGCGCTTTGGCGTGGGGGTGCGCCAGCACGAGGTCATCGAGGATTTCGTCAACCGCGGCTCCATCCTCGGCAGCCGCAGCATGTTGGGTCGGGTCATTCTCTGGAGCATCGGCATCGAAGTCATCGGGGCCCTCATGCTCTTCATTTTTTGGCCGGGTCAACTTTTTGAAGGGCCGGGGGATCGCCTCTTCAACAGCTTTTTCCTGTCCATCAGCGCCTTCAACAATGCCGGCATTTCCCTGTTCAGCGGTGGGCTGGCGGACGCCCGTGTCGGCAGCGCTTGGCTGGTACACTGGACCGTCACCCTGTTGGTCTTTGTCGGCGCACTGGGCATGGTGGCTGTGTTTGACCTCTTTGGCCCTGACAACCTTCGAAATCGCATGCGCAAACCGTGGAAGCGCATCGGATTTGCCACCAAAATTGCCCTGTACTACTCTTTGGGCCTGGTCGCCTTTGGCACCATCAGCTACCTCCTCCTCGAAGGCGGCCAAGGCGGCACACTCGACGGCATGGGCTGGACAGGACGCATCACCACGGCCGTATTCCAAAGCGCCACGCGCACCAGTGGTTTCAACACCGTCGACATTGGTGCAGTGGGCACGCCCATGCTGTTCCTGATCATCATTCTGATGTTTATCGGGGCCTCGAGCTCTTCAACAGGTGGCGGCATCAAAACCAGCACCTTCGCCGTCGTCATCGCCCACGTGATGGGCACCATCCGGGGTCGCCAGCACCCCCAGCTGTTCCGCAAGAGCATCGGCATCACCATGCGCGGCCGGGCATGGGGCATCCTCATGTTCTTCATCGTGTTCAACCTCATCGGCACGCTGGCCTTGACCCTCACCGAGCCGCATATTTTGGCAGAATCGAACCGGGGCTTCTTGCAGTTGTTGTTTGAGCAAGTCAGCGCACTCGGAACCGTGGGGTTGAGCACAGGCATTACAGGAGACATCAGCACGCTGGGTAGGGGCATCCTTATCGCAAGCATGATCATTGGGCGCGTCGGCACCCTCACCGTCGCCTTTGCCTTTTCCCGCAGCGTGGTGAGCCGGAACTACAAATACCCCGAAGGCCACACGATGATCGGCTGAGGACAAGCTTGCACCACGACATGGGAACCCCGATCAAACCTTATGCGGATGACACCGCCAAGAAGGCGCAAGTGGCGCGGATGTTCGACAACATCGCACACCGCTACGATTTCTTGAACCATTTCTTTTCGCTGGGCATAGACAAGCTTTGGCGCCGAAAGGCCATCCGGATGATGCTCGCTCACGACCCGCAAGAAGTCCTCGACGTCGCCACCGGAACGGCCGATTTCGCCATCGGGACAGCGCACCGGGATGCCGACATCAAGGTGGTGGGGGTAGACATCAGCGCCGGCATGCTCGACATCGGCCGCGACAAGGTGCGCCGCGCCAAGCAGGAAGGCCGCGTGGACCTGGTGTTGGCCGACGGAGAGGCCCTCCCTTTTGAAGATGGCCGGTTTGACGCCTTTACCGTAGCCTTCGGCGTCCGCAACTTCGAGCACCTCGAAGCCGGATTGAAAGAAATGCTCCGCACCCTCAAGTCCGGCGGCAAAGGCTATATCCTGGAGTTCTCAAAACCACGCTGGTTTCCCATGAAACAACTGTTCTGGCTCTATTTCAGGTACATCATGCCCACTGTCGGCAAGTGGTTCTCGCAAGACGCCTCAGCCTATACCTACCTGCCCGAATCGGTCAAAGTCTTTCCCGAAGGACAGCAGATGCGCGACATCCTCTTGGACTGCGGCTTCAGCCAATGCACCCTGCATCCCCTGACGGGCGGCATTTCCACCCTGTACGTGGTCGAAAAGGGATGAACCTCGTCGCCCACCCCTCTGCCCTCTCCGGGCAGGTGCAAGCTCCGGCATCCAAGAGCCACATGCAGCGCCTGCTGGCGGCGGCACTGCTGGCCCGAGGAGAAAGCTGGATCCGCAACCCCTCTGATGCCGCAGACTGCCTGGCCGCAGCCGAAACCGCAGCCGGACTGGGCGCCGACATCGAAATCGGCCCCGACGCCTTGCGCATTCAAGGTGGGTTGACTCCGCGCACCGATCGGCTTCCCATCGGAGAAAGCGGCCTCGGCATCCGCCTATTCTCCCCCATCGCCGCCCTGTCCGACCACCCGTTGACACTGGAAGCAGAGGGCACCTTGCTTGAACGGCCCATGCAGCCCATCGCCGACACCCTCGCACCGCTCGGCGTGCAGGTCACCTTGCACAACGGCTGCCCCCCCATCACCCTCCAAGGCCCGCTGCAGGGCGGCGAAATCTCCCTTGACGGCGCGCTCTCAAGCCAGTTCCTCACGGGCTTGCTCATGGCACTGCCGATGGCAACCTCCGATTCCACCGTCCACGTCAAAGGCCTGCAAAGCCGGCCCTATGTCGACATGACCATGGAAGTCATGTCCAGTGCAGGCATCGCCCTGCAGCACGAGGATTACGGCCGTTTCAACATTCCTGGAGGACAGGCCTACCAACCTTTTGACCAAACTGTGGCCGGGGATTGGAGCGCCGGCGCCTTTCTGCTCATCCTTGCGGCCCTGTGTGGCGACCCCTTCCTGGAAGTAGATGGCCTCGGCAACCACCCCACCCAAGCCGATCAAGCGGTGACCGGCGCCTTGCTGATGAGCGGCGCCAAACTGATGCGAACAGAGACTGGCATACGGGTAGACCGCGGCAGACGAAAGGGCTTTCGCTTTGACGCCACCCATTGTCCAGACCTCTTCCCTCCACTGGCAGCCTACGCGGCCTTTTGCAAGGGAAAGACCACCATCACCGGCCTGCACCGCCTGCGTCATAAGGAAAGCGACCGTGGCCTGGCCATCAAGGAAGAGTTTGCCAAAGCGGGGGTCGACGTCCAACTCGATGCAGAAAATGACGCGGTGATTGTCTCTCCTGGCCGCATCCAACCCGCTGTGCTCAACGGCCGTGGAGACCACCGCATGGTCATGGCCGCCGCTGTTTTGGGGCTCGCAGGCGCCCCGATCGAAATCGAAGGCGTGGAAGCGGTGGCCAAGAGCTACCCGGCTTTCTTCGACGCATTGTCGGAAGTTGGCGCCACATTCGCCAAAGCGTAAGCCCTGCCTTGCGAAATTGGGCCCGTGCCCAACCCCAACCCACCTGCTGCTTCTGGCCTGCGCGATGCTTGGCGCGCCATCCCCATGTGGTGGCGCAGCTTTGCCTACCTGAGGCGGCACAGGTTGCGGCGCTTCCACCTTGCTGGCCCTGCAGTCCTGCTGGCCCTTGCTGCCGCCAGCATATACTTCACCCGCTGGCTGACCGCCACATTGACCGCCTTCGTTCACGGCTTCATGCCCGAACAGCTGCCTTTGGAAGCAGAAGGTGGCACGGCCTCAGACGTGTGGTCCGGGGCCATGCAATGGGGACAAACCATGCTGGATTCACTGATCGAATGGGGCGTCATCCTGCTCGTACTGTGGCTCAAGGTAAAAGTGGTGAAGTACCTGATCATCACACTGATGGCACCTTTCATGAGCGCCTTGGCCGCTGCGGTGGGCGCTTTGGAAACCGGGGAGTCCATGCCCTTCAGCTGGGGCGGCCTGCTGCGGGACATCCTGCGCGGTGTCAGGATTTCCTTGGTGCTCCTCACGATGGAGTTGGTGCTCGGCGCCGCATTGTGGTTGACCGGATTGGCGCTTGCGCTGTTCGCCGCACCACTTGCTGTGTTGCTCGCCCCCGTCCTCTTCTGCCTCTCATGGGCCATCGGCGCTTACTTCTTTGGCGCAGCCGTTTACGATGCCGTTTACGAGCAAGCCGGTCTCAGCTGGCGCCATTCCCTGCGCATGGGTTGGCAACAGCGCGGACACCTCTTCGGCATCGGTGCCCTGTTTTCCTTGTTGATGGGCATTCCTGTCATTGGCCCATACATCGCGGCCTTGCTTGGGCCTGTCCCCTGCACCACAGCAGCGGCCCAACTCTACTTCAGTCCACGCCCCAAAGCCACGCCATGACGCCCCAGCACATCCATTTCATCGCCATAGGCGGAGCCGCCATGCACAACCTGGCCCTGGCCTTGCACGACCTCGGCCACAACGTCACAGGGTCCGACGACGCCATCCACGACCCGAGCAAAGGCCGCTTGGCCGCTTCCGGACTGCTTCCAGACCGCATGGGCTGGTACCCGGAGCGCATCCACGCCGGCTTGGATGTGGTCATTCTCGGCATGCACGCCCGAGCAGACAACCCTGAGCTCAACAAGGCCAACGACCTGGGTCTGCGCATTGTGAGCTACCCGGAATACCTCTACGAGGCGGCCCAAAACCAGCAGCGCATCGTCGTCGCAGGAAGCCACGGAAAAACCACCATCACGGCCATGCTGCTGCACGTCTTGGACCACATCGGAAAGAAAACCGACTTCATGGTGGGCGCCCAATTGGCCGGGTTTGACCGGATGGTCCAATTGACAGGAGCCAACGACATTGTGCTGGAAGGCGATGAATACCTGAGCTCTCCTCTTGATCTCACTCCAAAATTCCATTGGTACCGTCCCCACTTGACCATTTTGACGGGGGTCGCTTGGGACCACATCAATGTGTTTCCAGACCCGGATTTCTACCGGGAGCAGTTCGTGACCTACCTGCTCAAGATGGAGCCTGGCGGCACCGTGGTCTGGTATTCAGGCGACGAGGAGTTGCAAAAAGTCATGGACGAGGCACTGCCGAAACGCCCTGACTTAAAGTCCATCCCCTATGCGGAACCCGAGCACGAGGTCGAGGATGGTACGCTGATGCTGTGCCTCCCTGATGGCCGTTTCCCGCTCGGCACCGTCGGCGGTCACAATGCCCTCAACACCGTCGGCGCCCTCGCCCTTTGCACGGCATGGGGCATTTCACGCAAGGACTTTTTAGAGGCTGTCAAGGGCTTCACCGGAGCCGCAGGCAGGCTCGAACGCAAGCGCGACCTCAAGCTGCAAGGCGGGGATTGCACCATTTTCCGGGATTTCGCCCACGCCCCGTCAAAGGTGAAGGCCACAACGGCGTCAATCAAGCAGCAATTCGCTGGCCGTAAGCTCATTGCCGTGCTCGAGTTGCACACCTTTTCAAGCCTCAACCCCGCCTTCCTGCCCACCTATGCCGGCGCTTTAGATGCCGCTGATGAAGCGTGGGTGTGCTGGTCACCCGATGTCTTGAAACACAAAAAGCTGCCCCCTTTGTCGGCATCCGATGTGCACAGGGCGTTTCAGCGCAAGGACCTCGGAGTCTGCACTTCACCTGAGCAGATATTGACCGCTGTCACCCGAGCCACAGCGCCAGACACGGTATTCCTGCTCATGAGTTCCGGGCGTTTTGAAGGTGCCGACCTGATCGGCGCGATTGACACCGCCGCCGGCAGCTGATCAAAGTGGGCACAAGCCTTTCATGGGCCATGCCGCTTCAGGATTCTTTATCGATCAGCCCAAAACCACGTCGAGCACCATCATCAGGACAAATCCACCGATGAATCCCAGGGTCGCAATGTCTGTAAACTTGTCGCGCTGGGTCTCTGGAATCACTTCTTCCACCACCACGTAAATCATCGCGCCGGCAGCAAATGCCAAGGCGTAAGGGAGCAAGGGCTGTATGCTCAACACCGCGATGGCGCCGATCACGCCCGCCACAGGCTCCACGACCGCACTGAGCTGGCCAAACCAGAATGACCGCAGCCGAGAAATCCCCTGCCGGCGCAAGGGCATGCTCACCGCGAGGCCTTCCGGAAAATTCTGAATGCCAATGCCGATCGCCAAGGCGAGGGCCCCACCGATGGTCGCCCCTTCCAGACCTGCTGCAGCGCCTCCAAACAATACGCCTACCGCCAAACCTTCGGGAATGTTGTGCAGGGTAATCGCCAGCACGAGGAGCGTGGTGCGGTGCCAATCCGTTTTGGGGCCCTCGGCCTCATTGCGGTCAAAGTTGATGTGCAGGTGGGGCGTCAGCTTGTCCAAGAGGTACAGGAAAAGCGCACCCACAACAAACCCCACAGCCGCGGGCATGACACTTGCCGCCCCCTCTCCTCCCGTCATCTCCATCGCGGGAATCAACAGTCCGAAGCAGCTGGCCGCCACCATCACACCGCCCGTAAAGCCGAGCATACCATCCAGCAAGCGCCGGTGCATGTTCTTGAAAAAGAACACCAAAGAGGCGCCGGCTGCGGTCATCAACCAAGTAAACGTCGTGGCAGCCAATGCGGCCAGCACCGGGTCCAAAGACATCAACCATTCAATCAATCCATTCATGACGGGGGGTCGTTTTCGGGAAATACAATAACCGGGGCCGGGTTGCTTTGATCGACCCACAAACGCGCACATACAGAGGGCGCCAACAACTGAAGTTCATCGACATCGGCAAACCGAACGTGCAGGCTGCCATCAAAAGAATGCCGTTCCATGACGGTCAAACGGGAGCCCAATTCAATGCCCAACACCCCCAAATGGCGCAGAAAAGCATCGCCGCCATCCACCACACCCACCACCACCAAGTCCAAATTTCTGGGGGCCTCAGCCAACAGCGTTCTGGCTGCAACGGATCGAAAACGCCCATTCGGCCCCGGAATGGCATCGCCATGGGGGTCCAGCTTCGGGAAACCAAGAAAGGCGTCCAGGCGGTTCACCAATTCCCTGCTGTCGACATGCTCCAGCTCTTCGGCGATCTCGTGCACCTGGTCCCATTCAAAACCCAAATGATCCACCAAAAACCGCTCCCACAGCCTGTGGCGGCGCAAGATTTCCATGGCGATCCGCTGCCCCTTCTCGGTCAGGCTGACACCGTAATAACGCTCGTGCTCTACCCAACCCCTGTCACCCAATCGGGACATCATCGCCGACGCACTCGCCGGCGTTGCCCCGACTTTTTCAGCAATCGCGGTGGTGCTCACGCGGCCCTCCTCTCCCTCCTCCAAATGCAGGATGGCCTTCAAGTAATTCTCAACTGAAACCGTGGGCATGTGCCAAAATTAGATGATCCGATTTAAATTTTTAGGCAAGACTAAACAATTTTCAAATTGCGACTAGAAATTTTTATAATCTTGCCAAGACAAAACTTCAAAATCATCTAAAAATGCGGACCCTCTTGATCATGCGGCATGGAAAAGCGGCGAACCAAGCGTCTCATTTGGGTGATCACGACCGTCCCCTTACCCCGGAGGGCATCACCGCGGCGCAACATCAAGCCGTCCTCCACCCTCCTGCAATGCGCCAAACCATGCTGATCTCCAGCGCGCGCAGAACCCAGCAAACCGCCCAAGCCCTTATGGAGACCTGGACTGCGCAAGGGCAGGAAAGACTGCCCGAGCATCGGTCATTGGATCAAGGCTATTTGGCCCCCGCTGCATTGTGGATGGACCTGCTATCCCTTGTCGACGACCACAGCACCAGCGTTTGGATCATTGGTCACAACCCGGGCATCAGCGAATTGATTGTCCACCTCACAGGGGACTATTGCAGCCTCTCCACGGCCGACATCGCGCGCATTGACCTCAACATTGAATCTTGGAGCCACATTGCGCCGGCTTCCGGGGTCACGGTATTCCACCACCCCGGCCGAGGCGCTTAATTTGCGCCATGCAGCAGCCCGAAAAAGCCTCCCCTTCATCAGCGCGTCATCCCCTCAAGGCTGACTTCTGGACCCTGCGCAGAATCGCAGGTGCAGCAGGACTGGCCATCCTGATCGGTGGGCTCGTCAGGTTCTCGGATTTGACCGCATACCTCATCATCTCCATCGCACTCAGCTTTATGGGGCGCCCTTTGGTCCAACTTGTGGACCGCATCTCGATTGCCGGGCGCTCGCCCGGGCCCGCAATGGGGGCCATGGTCGCCTTGGCCTCCCTGTTTGGCGGGTTTGCATTGCTGATCAATCTGTTCATTCCCCTCGTTGCGGCTGAGGCACAGGTACTCGCTGCCCTGGATTTCGAGCGCATCGCCGAACGGCTTCAAGAACAGCTTGCGGGAATTGAACCCCTGTTGATAGACGCGGGAACCGATCCCATGATGTGGGTGGACAGCACCACTTTGGGCAAAGGCCTCGCCTCCGTTTTGGGGCCATCGGGCATCGGAGGGGCAGTCGGCAGCGCCTTCTCCGCACTGGGCAACCTGGTGGTCGCCCTCTTCAGCATCGCTTTCATGACCTTTTTCTTCCTCAAGGACAGGGAGCTGTTTCCAAGCATCATACAGGCCTTGACACCGGATGAGTATACCCATCGCATTCAACGCATCCTGAAAAACTCCACGGCCTTGCTCACCCGCTACTTCATCGGCCTCGCCGCACAAGTGGCCATCATCACCACGGTCATCACAGGAGGGCTGCTCATCCTTGGGGTGCCCAACGCTTTCCTGATCGGCTTCCTCGCGGGCTTGCTCAACCTCATCCCCTACGTCGGGCCCCTCATTGGCGCGGGACTCGGGCTGGGCATCATCCTGACCACCCACTTGCAATACCCGGAAATCTGGGGCCTATTGGGCAAAGCCGGCGCGGTTTTCCTCCTCGCACAACTCGTCGACAACCTCTTTACCCAACCCGTCATTTTTGCTGGCAGCGTCAAAGCGCACCCGCTGGAAATCTTCCTGTTGATCTCCGTCGCCGGCAGCTTGGCCGGAATCACGGGCATGATGCTGGCCATACCGGCCTATTCGCTGTTGCGCGTAGTCGCCAAGGAGTTTCTCAGCGATTTCAAGGTGATCCAATCCCTGACGGACCAGCTGTGAAAGCTCCCGTGAAAAAGAGTGAATAATTCAAGCGCCCAACACGAGGAATAGCTGTACCTTAGAATCCCGTATGCATGCGACTACGGGAAAGGCCTCGGCCACCAAATACATCTTCGTCACAGGTGGCGTCTCCTCAAGCTTGGGGAAAGGGATAATCAGCGCTTCATTGGCCAAGCTTTTGCAGGCTCGGGGGATGAAAGTGACGATCCAAAAACTCGATCCCTACATCAATATCGACCCCGGTACGCTCAACCCATACGAGCATGGCGAATGCTATGTGACAGATGATGGCGCCGAGACTGACCTCGACCTCGGCCATTACGAGCGCTTTCTCAACGTCACCACTTCCCAAGCAAACAACATCACGACCGGACGCATTTACCAGAGCGTCATCGACAAGGAGCGGCGCGGCGAATACCTGGGCCGCACCGTGCAGGTCATTCCGCACATCACAGACGAAATCAAGCGCTGCGTCCAAATCTTGGGGGAGGGAGACCGCTACGATTTCGTGATCACAGAAATCGGCGGCACCGTGGGCGACATCGAATCCCTGCCCTACATCGAAGCGGTGCGCCAAATGCGCTGGGAACAACCCGAGGACACCTTGGTCATCCACCTGACGCTTGTCCCCTATTTGAAAGCCGCTGGTGAGCTCAAAACCAAGCCCACCCAGCACAGCGTTAAACAGCTGCTCGAATTCGGGGTGCAACCCGACATTTTGGTATGCCGGACCGAGCACAATCTCTCCAAGAGCATCCGCAACAAGTTGGCCCGATTCTGCAACGTAGGCGTCGAAGCGGTCATCCAATCCATCGATGCCAACACCATTTACGACGTTCCACTACTCATGCAAGAGGAGAGGCTTGACGAAGTGGTCCTCAATAAGTTAGGAGTACAGCACGACAACCGAATTGACCTCAACGATTGGTTGACCTTCCTCGACAAACACAAAAACCCGAAAGGGAGCATCAACATCGCGCTGGTCGGGAAATATGTGGAGCTAAAGGACAGCTACAAGAGTATCGTTGAAGCCTTTACCCATGCCGGCGCAGCGTGTAGCGTCAAGGTCAATCTGTTGTGGATTCACTCCGAACAGGTACAGGCCGCCAACACTTCGGAATTGTTCGATGATGTCCATGGTATCCTGGTCGCCCCGGGGTTCGGCTCACGGGGAATCGACGGAAAAATCGAAGCGATTCGGCACGCGCGGGAGAACAACGTCCCGTTCTTCGGCATCTGCCTCGGCATGCAGTGTGCCGTCATTGAATTCGCCCGCAACGTGATCGGCCTCGAAGAAGCGCACAGCACCGAAATCAAAGACTACACGGCCGACCCCGTCATCGACCTCATGGCGGAGCAAAAAGGGCTGGCAGACATGGGGGGCACCATGAGGCTGGGGGCCTACCCATGCAACATCGCCGCAGGCTCTTTGGCGGCCAGTGCCTATGACGCTGAAACCACCGAAGAAAGGCACCGCCACCGCTACGAATTCAACGACGCTTACCGCAAGCGCTTTGCCGAAGCGGGCATGATTCCCACCGGAACCCATCCCGATTCCAACCTCGTGGAGATCGTGGAAATACCTGATCACGTGTGGTTTGTGGGCGCCCAGTTCCACCCAGAGTACAAGAGCACAGCCGTCAATCCGCACCCGCTTTTCAAGTCGTTCGTACAAGCTGCCAAAGCGCAGGTTCTTGCCGGTTCAACACCGAAAAGCAACGAGAAAGAAGCCTGAATCAAGGACGGCCCAGCGCACCGGCCAAGTCCCAATTCCCCGCTGAATCAAAAGCGTGGGGATACATTTCCTCGAGCTGTTCCCGGATAAAGGTCAGCGGCAATGCACTGTGCAGTCCATAGTCTTCGAGATACTCCATGAAGCGTCCCCCTGCGGCATCCGTGGGCTGAAACAACATGTCGCTGCCGGGATTCCAATCCAATGGCGCCGTGCCCAAGCGCTCACAGAGCGAGCGGTTGAACACCGGTGTGCATTTCACCCAGCGCGCGCCATCCCAGAATGCGGCATAGCCGTGTGGCGTCAGGATATCCGTTCCCAATTTTTCCTCCAAACCCGCTGTCGCCAAATGATTGCGCACACGGGCCAGCCCCACCCTGGCGGGGACGCCCATGGCCCTGAATCCCGCCACAAGCAGGACGGACTTGTGCACACAATGCCCCCGCTGGTTTTCCAAGGTGCGCGAAGCGGCATTCTCCTCGGGGTCCAAATTGATGGCAAAGGGATCGTAGCGAATCGCATCGCGAACAAACAGGTACCAACGCTCCATGCGCTCCATCCGCCCCTCCATCCCCGCAACTTGGGACAGCTGCCTCATAACCAAAGGATTGTCTCCATTGAAAATGGCGTCCGGCAGCAAGTCAGACGGTTGTGGGGGAATAAAAGGTGCCGGATGTGTCATGGTGCCTGCAGGTCAATGTAGGGCAAACCAAGATGGATTCAACCGGCTAACGCTCAGGCGCCTGCACCATGAGCATCCAGAGGATGAACACCACGCCGCGCTGCACCTCCAGGACGGACTCCACACCGGCATGCAGCATGACCAGCAGAATGCACAACCACGCCAAACCGTTGCGCGTTTTCCACGACCAATACCACACACTGCCAAAGGCCAAGGTGAGCAAGAGTACCCCAGGCCATCCAAAGGCCACACCGGCCTGTAACCACTGGTTGTGCGGGTTCAACCGGCGCGCTGCCGCATAATCGACCCCGTCCCGCTCATACAACGCCATCAGCTCGGAAACCACATCTCCGGTCCCCACACCAAAGGGGTGCTGGCCCACGATTTCCAATGCCCCCCGCCACACCGCCAGCCGCCCTGAGGTACTGCTTTGGACGGGCGCTTCGGGCTCAGTCAAAACGGCAGCCGCACTGCCCATCTCTACAAAACGCGCGCTGGAAATAGCCCAAGACGAGACCGTGACCACAACCAGAAACAAGCACCACCGCATCACATCAGGAGCCAGTGATCGGGACAGCGCGCGCGCGCCCTGAAATGCCGCACCTGGCAGGTGGAAAGCCAGTCGCGTCAATACCACAGCCAAAGCAAACAATATGCCCGCTTTGGAGCCCGAAAACCCCAACGAAAGTGCCAGCAAGACCGTGATCCCCCAACGCCATGTTTTGGGCACAGTGTGCCCCCACGTTTGGCCCAACCCCAAGAATGCCACCGCGGCATGTAGCCCCAGATAGGTGGGGTGTACGTCCCCTGAAAACCGGGCGTATCGCCATTCTCCAGGCATGTCCCAGACCACGTGGCACCATCCCGCCCGGACCATACGCCACATCAGAAAGGCAGAAATGGACCACCCCAGGGACCACCAGAATTCCCTTTGGACACTGCGGCCAGGCATGGCCAGCAACACAGGAAAAAACCACAGCGCAGATTTGACCTCCAGGCTCAACCGCCAGGCGTCCAAGTCATCGGACCAGCATCCACCAATGACCTGCAAACCGAAATAAGCCAGCCACCAAACCCCTCCCCTTTTCCATGTCCAGGCATGCCCTCTATGATGCTGTCGCCACGAGACAATGCGCAGAACAGCCACAAAAAACAACGTCAGGCCCGCAGCATTGCCTCCGAGGAGCAACGCTGGCATGACCGCGCGCCAGGCCCAAGATTCCAAGGTGCCCGAATTTGGCCACCTCATCGGGTCAACGACTTGAATTCAGCAGCCGGTGCTTTGCGCCGCAAAACGAATTGCCAGATTCCCTGACAGTACCCCCATCCATAGGCCACGTGCAGGGTCATAAACGTGCGGAATACCCCAAAGGCATCGCGGAATGCAATGCCCGCCAAAGCCATCGCCCCCAAAGCCCCAAGCAACCACAGGCCCCATATCGTGCCCAATGCGGGGCCGGCAAGCGACAACAAGCCCGCCCCTTCTGGCTGCAACAGCCCCGCCAGCGCGAGCCCTGAAAGCAGCATGGTCGACATCAACAAGGCCGCAGGGGCCATCTGTCGCCAAGTGGTGACGGTGAAGTGCTTCGTGTTGACGAACACCTTCCAATAGCCGTATTGTCGGTATTGACTGAAAAGCTGGGCATAATTGGACCGCGCATGGTAGCGGGAGCGGATCCTTGGATCAAACCAAATGCGCCACCCGGCCTCGGTGAGCCGGTAATTCAATTCGTCATCCTGGTTTCGGACCAGCGATTCATCCAACCCACCCAATTCCTTGAGCACCGCCTTTCGATAGGCGCCAAATGCCACTGTATCCACGTGTCCGGATACACCCCCTGTTCTGAATCGCGCATCACCGACGCCAAAAGGAGAGGTCAATGCCAATCCAATGCGGCGGCTCAATTCATCGCCGTGCACCTGCTCCACCACGCCCCCAACGCACCCCGATTCGGGGTGTGCCTTCAAGGCCTCGAGGTTGCGCCGAATAAAGTCCGGCGTCACCTCTGCGTGGGCGCCAAGAATGATCACCACCTCAGATGTTGCTGCCGCAATGCCCTTGTTCATGGCAATGGGCGTGATCCGCTCGGGATTGTCCAGCACATGGAGCCAAGGGGCCTGTGCGCGGCGCGCATCCAAGATGTCCCGGGTCCCATCATCGCTGCCCCCATCGACCACAAACACCTCGGGGGCGCCATCCAGCCCTTCCTGCGCGGCAAGGGCGTCGAGACAGGCCCCTATATGGGCTGCTTCATTCAGGCAGGGAATCACCACCGAGGCGCACGGGCATTCGGACATGGCGGCGAAGATAGTCCGGGCGATCAAGCCGGACCGGCAGGGCGCGTCATCGCCACATGGGGAATCCCATCTTCGAGATAGGACGCCCCTTGCGTGGCAAATGCAAAGTCCGAATAGAAGGCCTCGAGGTACTGCTGCGCAGAGATGCGAATGGGCACGCCCGGCCAAGCCGCGTGCACCTCATCCAAGCTGCGGCGCATCAACGCTTTCCCCCAACCTCCCCGGCGGACATCCATCGCTGTGACCACACGGCCAATGCTGACTTCCCCCTTGTAAGAGACACCGGCGGGCAAGAGCCGCGTGTAAGCCAAAACCTGCCCCCCTTTGGCCGCGGGCGCTGCCGAACGCTCCAACCAGCAATGCAGGCTCTGTTCGTCCTTGTCATCCAAGTCTTGGTAAGCGCAGTCCTGCTCCACCACAAATACTTCCGACCTCAGGCGGAGCAAAGCGTAGAGGGTGTTTCTGTCCAATTCTGACCACGGCAGGCACCGCCAAGTGAAGTCTTCTTCCCGTTCTTCAGCCATGCGCGCAAATTAGCCCTCCTCCCCCGCTACTTTTGCGCCATGGCCAGCAGCAATGTGCTTTCGGTGGAGGGACTGACCAAACGGTTCGGTGAACGCCTCATTTTTGAGGACCTCCACTTCGGGCTCGACCGCGGCCAAAAAGCGGCGCTTGTCGCCCGAAATGGAACCGGCAAGAGCACCCTGATCAAGGTACTGCTCGGCATCGAATCGCCCGACGAGGGCAAGGTCACTTTTGCCGGCAACGTCCGCATAGCCCACCTCTCCCAAGACCATGGTCTGGACCTGGACCGCACCATCCTCGACAACCTTTTCCAAGCCGACAACGACGCCATGCGGGCCATTCGGCAATACGAAGAGGCCACGCAGGGCAACGATGCAGAAGCACAGCAGTTGGCCTACGAAGCCATGGACCGGGCCGAAGCTTGGAGCTACGAGGCGCAGGCCAAGGAAATTTTGGGCAAGCTCGGGCTGCACCAAACAGAGCGTTTTGTCGACGGCTTGAGCGGTGGCGAAAAGCGGCGCGTAGCACTCGCCAAATGCCTGATTGAACAGCCCGATCTGCTGCTGCTGGACGAGCCCACCAACCACCTCGACTTGGGCATGATCGAGTGGCTCGAAGGCTACCTCGCACGGGCCAAGACCACCCTGCTGATGGTCACCCACGACCGCTTCTTCCTCGAAGTGGTCTGCGACACCATTTTGGAATTGGAGAATTTCTCCTTGCACAAATACCCGGGCAACTGGAGCTACTTCCTTGAAAAAAAGGGCGAGCGGTCCTCCAACGAGCACGCCCAACGCGACCGGGCGCGGTCCATCATGCGCCGCGAACTCGAATGGGTCAGGGCCACCCCGCAAGCACGCACCACCAAAAGCAAGTCCCGCCTGGACGCCTTCAAAGACCTGAAGTCCAAGGCTTCTGTGCGCCTCGAAGAAGACGAGGTCCGGCTGGAGCTCGACCCCGCGCGCATGGGCGGCAAAATCTTGGAGATGCACAAAGTCCAGCGGGCCTATGGCGAAAAGGCCATCCTTACAGGCTGGACGTACCACTTCAAGCCCGGCGAACGCGTGGGGCTCGTAGGCGACAACGGAGCGGGCAAGAGCACCCTCATCCGACTGATGACCGGCGAAGACAAGCCCGACGGCGGAAAGGTGGTCATCGGCGACACCATCGTATTTGGCCACTTCAGCCAAGAGCCGCCCGAATTCGACGAAGGCATGAAGGTCATCGAGGCGCTGTATGAAATCGCCGAATACATGCCATTGAAGCGGGGCCAAAAGCTCGCCGCAGGTCAATTGCTCGAGCGGTTCCTCTTTCCGCGCCACCGACACCACGACTTCATCCACAAGCTCAGCGGGGGCGAGCGCAAACGGCTGCACCTGCTTCGTGTCTTGATGGGCAACCCCAATTTCCTCGTCTTTGACGAGCCCACCAACGACCTCGATGTCTTTACCCTGGGCATCTTGGAGGAGTTCCTGCTGGACTTTCCGGGCTGCCTCTTGCTGGTGAGCCACGACCGCTACTTCATGGACAAGCTGGTGGACCACGTGTTTATCCTGGATGGCCAAGGAGGTGTGCGGGACTTTCCGGGCAATTACACCCAATACCGCACCGCAGCTGACGCAGAAGAAAAGGCCATATCCGCCCGCAATGCCGCTGAGCAGAAAGCCAAGACGGAGGCCGCGCGCCAATCAGGCAAAACGGCCGCCCCCAAGGGGGATTACTCCCAGCGCCTCAGCTATAAGGAAAAGCGGGAGTACGAAGGCCTGGAGGATGTCATCGCCGGACTCGAAAAAGACAAGGCCGACATCGAATCTGAGATGGCCGCTGCCGACCTGGGACATGAAGCGTTGAGCACGCTGGCCACGCGCTTGGGCGCAGTCACCGCAGACATCGAAGCCAAGACCGAACGCTGGATCGAATTGGACGAGCGGGCCTGAATGCCCTTCAAATCAGCGTCGGCGGAAACCGCTTACTGCTGATCGAAATCGATGACAAAACGCGCGTTGGGGTCCTTGGGCTTGGTTTGGCAGGCCAGAACGAAGCCCTGCTCGACCTCACCGGGCTCCAAGGCATAATTGACCGCCATTTCTCCCACCCCGTCGGTCACCAAAGCGCGACAGGTGCAGCACACGCCACCACAACAGCTGTAGGGCAGGTCGATGCCCGCATCCAATCCGGCATCCAATATGGTCTTGGTGCCGTCAAAATCCAGCTTGTGGGTGGACCCATCAATCACCACAAACACCTCTTGTCCGCCCGCAGCAGCCGGTGCACCTGATCCGGCGCCTCCCTCCGCAGGGCCAGCGGCTGCAGCATCCGCAGCCGGCTTGGGCGCGCTGCTCGTAAAGAGCTCAAAGTGAATGCGCTCCGCAGCCACTCCGGCGCCCGCCAGCCCATCTTTCACTGCATGAATCATGGACTCAGGGCCACACACAAAAACCTCATCGATGTCCTTGACGTCCAGCAGGGCATCGCGCACCGCATCCACCTTGGCGGCATCCATTCGCCCTGCATACAGCGGCACATCTACCGGCTCCCGTGTAAAGAAATGGAACACCCGCAGCCGGTCCATGTACCGGTCCTTGAGGTCATCGATCTCGCCTTTGAAGATGATGCTCGACTGGTCCTTGTTGGTGTAGAACAGCGAAAACCGGCTTTGTGGCTCTTGCGCCAGCACCGTTTTGACGTGTGAAAGGATGGGCGTGATGCCCGAACCTGCGGCAAAAGCGACATAGTGCTTGGCCTTACTGGGGTCGATTTCGGTGTAGAAACGACCGTTGGGCGGCATGCTGCGCAACGTATCCCCGGCTTTGAGGTCGGCATTGGCCCAAGTGCTGAACCGTCCATCGGGCACCGCCTTGACCGCCACCCTGAGCTCCTCTCCGACTCCTGCACAGATGCTGTAGCTGCGGCGCACGGGCTCTCCATTGATGGCCTGATCGAAGGTCAGGTATTGCCCCTGTTTGAAGGCAAAGGCGTCCTCCAACCCAGCGGGCACTTCAAGCACAATGGAAACGCAGTCTTCGGTTTCTCGCCGGACCTCGGCGACCTTGAGTTCGTGGAATCTGTCTGACATGGTGGTGCGAATCTCGTGATGGAATGTCTTTGGTGGAGAACCCATCATACCCTTTATCGGTTCACTCCATGATAACCGCCGTATTTTTGGACTGCTCATGGAAATGGACCTGTTGCAACGATTCGAGGCTTATGTGGCCTCAGAAAAGAAAATCGAGCCCAAGGACTGGATGCCCGATGCGTACCGGAAAACCCTGGTGCGCCAGATCAGCCAGCACGCGCATTCCGAGATTGTCGGAATGCTTCCGGAAGGAAATTGGATCAGCCGGGCCCCGAGCCTGAAGCGCAAGGCCATCCTGATGGCCAAGGTCCAAGACGAAGCCGGACACGGCCTTTACCTCTACAGCGCTTGCGAAACGCTGGGCGTGCAGCGCGACGACACCATCGCCGACCTCCACAGCGGCAAAGCCAAGTACAGCAGCATCTTCAACTACCCCACCTTGAACTGGGCCGACATCGGCGCCGTCGGTTGGTTGGTGGACGGTGCCGCCATCATGAACCAGGTGCCACTCTGCAAGTGCAGCTATGGCCCCTACGCCCGGGCCATGGTCCGCGTGTGCAAGGAGGAGAGCTTCCATCAGCGCCAAGGCTTTCAGATCATGATGAACATGGCCGGCGGCACGGCTGAGCAAAAGGCGATGGCACAAGACGCCCTCAACCGCTGGTGGTGGCCATCGTTGATGATGTTTGGTCCTCCGGATGACAACAGCCCCAACAGCGCGCAATCCATGGCATGGAACATCAAGCGCTTCTCCAACGACGAGTTGCGCCAGAAATTCGTGGACCTGACGGTGCCCCAAGCTGAGCTCATTGGATTGACCATTCCGGATGCCGACCTGCGGTGGAATGCGGAGACCGGACATTACGACATCGGCGAAATCGATTGGTCTGAATTCAAGCGCGTGGTCGCCGGTCACGGCCCCTGCAACAAGGAACGGCTCGAAGCCCGCCGCAAAGCATGGGATGACGGCGCCTGGGTCCGAGAGGCCGCAGCCGCCCATGCCCAAAAACGCGCCAGCCGAAAGGCCGATGCCAACACCGCCGCTGCTTAAACCCCAACGCCGTGGAAAAGCAACAGTGGCCCCTTTGGGAAATCTTCATCCGCAGCAGGCAGGGACTCTCCCACCGGCACGTAGGCAGCCTGCACGCCGCCGATGCAGAGATGGCCATCGAAAACGCCCGTGACGTCTACACCCGCCGCCAAGAGGGCGTGAGCATTTGGGCGGTCCCCGCCAGCGAGATCACCGCCTCTTCCCCCGACGAAAAGGACGTCATGTTTGACCCGGCAGACGACAAGGTCTACCGCCACCCCACCTTTTATGACCTCCCCGACGAGGTCAAGAACATGTAAATGGGCGCCACCATGAACGCGCGCTTCGAATACCTGCTCCGCCTCGGCGATGACGCCCTCATCTTGGGACAGATGCTGGGACTGTGGACGGGCCACGGCCCGGTGCTCGAAGAGGACATTGCCCTGACCAACATCGGACTGGACCAAATCGGCCAGGCCCGCGCTTGGCTGACCCTTGCGGGCAAAGCCGAAGACGCCGGCCGCGATGAGGACAAGCTCGCCTTCTTTCGCGACCAAGCGGACTTCCGCAACGCACAGCTTTGCGAGCGGCCCAACGGCCACTTCGGCGACACCATTGTCCGCCAATTCTTGTTTGACGCCTACGCTGTGCCCCTCCATGCGGCCCTCTCCAGCTCCTCCGATCCGGAAATCGCCGCCATTGCGCGCAAGAGCGCCAAGGAAAGCGCCTACCACTTGCGCCACAGCCGGGCTTGGATGCTCCGACTCGGTGACGGCACCGAAGAAAGCCACGACAAGGTGCAGCAGAGCCTAAACGATCTGCTCCCCTACGCAGGCGACCTCTTTTACGCGGACGCCGTGACCGCCCAGGCCACAGCCGAAGGTTGGGGCGCCGACCCCACCGCTTTGAGGGCACCTTGGACCACCGAACTGGACAGCACCTTGGCCGCAGCCGGACTGGAGCGCCCGCCTGCTGTGCCCGAACAAACCGGGGGCCGGGAAGGCCGACATACCGAGCAGCTCTCTTTCTTGCTCGCCGAGATGCAGGTCCTGCCCCGCACCTATCCCGACGCCCAATGGTGACGCGTTCAGCCGACGATTGGCTGGCCGTTTTGCAGCAAATTCCAGACCCGGAAATCCCGGTGCTGAATATCGTGGAGATGGGCATCGTCCGCGGCGTCGAATGCACGGATTCTGCCGTACTCGTAAAAATTACGCCCACCTACATGGGCTGTCCAGCCATGGACGCCATCACCGACGACATCAAGGCGGCCCTGACGCCATTGGCCCGTGAGGAAAACCGGACCATGACCGTGGAACTGGTCTACGCCCCTGCCTGGACCACCGATTGGCTCACCGTTGCCGCCCTCGACAAGCTGGAAGCCTATGGCATTGCCCCTCCTGGCAAAACCACCGACAAACGCGCGCTAAACGGCGAAGCACCGGAAGTGGCTTGCCCCAAATGCAAGAGCGCCCACACCACCCTGGTCAGCCTCTTCGGCTCTACAGCATGCAAATCCCACTACCGCTGTAACGACTGCGCCGAGCCGTTCGACCACTTCAAGTGCATCTGAACGGCCCGGCGCAAAATCCGAGCGGGATATGTACTGGGGTTAGAATCCAGCGTTGAGCAGCGGGAAGCCCCATTGCCCGCCATTGCCCGTGACTTGCATCACATAGGTTCCGGCCACTTGGGGGCGCTCTACACGGTAGATATACCCTTCCTCAGCTTGTACCTGACCTGACCACACTGTGCGGCCGGCGGCATCGGTCATCCGCAATTGGGTCAAGCCCAGGTTGCTGCCAAACACCAAAGACCAGTGGGTCGCATCCTCGCGCACTGTAACCGGCGCTTCGAGCAGGCGTGCTTCGTTCCAATTGACCACCAAAAAGTCCAACGCTGTCATATCGGAACAGCTGCTGTTCCACGCATCCAGCATCACAGTGTACTCGCCAACGGCATCCACAGGGTGGAAAAGCGGCTCATTTTCTGCCACAACTTCGCCATTGACCAGCCAACGGTAATCGTCCTCTCCTACACATGCCGGGAATGCCTCCAAAGCGGCACCTCCGATGGGGTCCATGACCACAACGGCATCGTACACGGCTTCGGCCGCTACAGCGGATTCATCAAACAGATCCAAGACCACCGTCTCTTCAAGACAGACATGGTCCACCTCCAAGGCATAGGTGCCTGGAGACAATCCAGCGATGGACACCTCGCCGCCCTGCTCCATGTTGGACCAAACCGCTTGGTTGCCCAACCTCAAGGACGTCTCAAAATCACCATGGCCATAGAGTTCGAAATCAAGGCTCACCTCGCCGGCATTGCAAGCGGGCACCGTCCAGTCGAGGCCGAGCAACTCAGGCTCCTCGCCTTGTCCAATCTGGAACAAACGGTGCTCAGTGCCGCACATCATATCGGGACCGGCCACTACCAGTCCGTACTCACCTGGAAGCAGTCCTTCAAATACGGCCACATCCACAGCGCCGAGCACCTGCTCGAGCACATTGTATCCTCCGTCGGTGAGCAACACGTTTGTGGGCTCCTCACCGACCGTCACCGACACGCGGCCATCCTCAAGCTCCGGACAGCTCGGCGGGCGCGCTGAAACGCGTGCACTGGGCCGCACCCGCAGCACAAACCGGCCTTCAGCCGCCTCATTAGCGGGCAGCGTAAATGTCATTTCATCGCCAACCCGCGACACCATCACCTCACCGGTCTCGGTATCCGTGATCGTCACGCAGACCTCCGCATCTTCAGTGAAGCCGACCACACGCATCGTGGTTTCC
>ENA-UOXV01001602-UOXV01001602.1-marine-metagenome-genome-assembly--contig:-NODE-1602-length-31331-cov-6.586936_pt1 | contig 31331 bp, 31 predicted proteins | sample MGYA00238165_ERZ766961 | MGnify/ENA primary metagenome ERZ766961 (study PRJEB28924, sample SAMN03173240) | marine metagenome | biome: Marine; feature: Water; material: Subsurface seawater | place: North... | reverse complement strand
TTTATATCTCGAGAAGCATCATGTGTAACCGAACGACATATTATTCATGGCCTGAGGAACTTAAAATAGCAATGAGTGAAGCTATTCACGAAGCTGTTTTGTGGCAGAGAGAACAAGCTGAAAAGGAAGTAATTGACTCCCGCAAAGCAATTGAAGCGGCAGGCTGTGAGATAGTTGAATTAACAACTACACAACAGGAATTATTCACCCAGGCAACAAAATCACAATACGATGAAGCACGCGATCTATTTGGTTCGAAAATGTTTAACTTGGCAAAAGAAACTTAGTCACAAAGCAAAATTGCACGAAAGTCATTTACATTTGTATAGGTAGGACCTGTTTGAACCAAATTGTCTAATTCTTTAAAAAAATTATAAGAGTCATTATTTGCCAGCATAAAGTCTGGGTTTAGCCCGACCTTCTGGGCAGAAACTAAGGTTTCCGGGCATATAAATGCACCAGCATATTCAGAAAAACCATCAATACCATCTGTATCACAGGCTACAGCACTAACGTCAGAGCGGCCATTAAGGCCTAATGCTAATGCTAATAAAAACTCCATATTTGGTCCCCCTTTTCCGGTTCCAGTTACATTCACCGTTAATTCACCACCCGATAATAAAAGACATGGTTTAGCATTAATATATTTTTGCACTTCATCTGCGAGGTCGTAACCCATTTTCTTTGCTTCACCTTGTAAACCTTCATCCAAAATAATGGGCGTTATTCCAGACTTTTTTGCAAAATTTGCTGAAGCTTCCAATGCCATTCGATTATTCGCTATCATCTCAAACTTAAATTTATTGAAAACCTCAGGAGCGAGCTTAGATTCTACTTTCTTTTTAGAACGCAGATACTTGAGAATTGATTTTGGCTCTGTTATCTCGTATTTCTCAAGAATTTTTAACGCTTGGTCGCATGTACTGCGATCTGGAACAGTTGGGCCAGATGCAATTACAGACGGATCATCTCCAACAACATCAGATATTGCCAATGTCAAAACAGGGGCTGGCAAACAAGCTAGCGCTAACTGACCACCTTTAATCCTCGATATGTGTTTACGAACAGTATTAATTTCACTAACTGTCGCTCCACATAACAATAATTTTTTATTGATTAATTGCTTTTCTATAATTGTTAAATCAGACGCTGGCAGGGTAAGTAACGATGATCCTCCGCCTGAAATGAGACAAATTACAAGATCATCCTCGGTGAGATCCTGAACCTCTTCAAGAATTATTTTTGCTGCTCTTACTCCCGTTTCGTCGGGTATTGGATGCGATGCTTGAATTACATTTATGAATTCGCATTGAACATTGTATCCGTAGCGAGTCACTACCGTTCCAGTTAAAGGTCCTTTAAAATATTTTTCTAAAGATTTAGCCATAGCCGCAGAGGCTTTACCTGCACCAATAACTACAGTTCTGCCTCGAGGCGGATCAGGAATAAACTTAGCTATACATGATGATGGTTGAACAGCCTCAATCGCTTTATCAAAGCAAGCAGATAAAAAATCCCTGCGATTACTAATCATCGATTATTCTCGTTTTTTACCCAGTATTAAAAAATATAGACAGCTAATAATTCTGAATTTTTATATTTCTATAATTTTAATAGTTTTTCTGAATTACCATGTAATATCTTGGCCTTATCAACACTATTTAACATAATTCGTTCCATCCATTTGGGACCCGGTTCATTAGGAACGAATGGATAATCAATAGCAAAAAGGATATGGTCAGCACTCATTTCCTGAATGCATAGCATTAGCGCTGGATCTGAGAAGAAACCGGACGTTGTGATATAAAAATTATTTGAGAAAATTTTACGAAACTCTACACCATCATTTCCGGGGCGATTCAAAGCTAAGTCTATTCGCCACATCAAAAAAGGTAGAGTTTCTCCTAAATGTCCTAATATTATTTTCAGATTTGGATATTTTTTAAAAACGCCTGAAAGCACCATCCGAATGCCAGCAGTAGCAGTTTCTAACGTAAAACCCCAACCTGCATTTAAGAAACCTGGATATTTTTCAATGTAATCGCCAAGGTAAGCCTCAATAACTTTTTCATGCGGAATACCAGGATGAAGATAGATTGGCACGTCTAGCGCCTCAGCCCTCTCAAAAATAGGCCAGAAACGCTGATCATCAATAAACAGCTCTCCACCTGTCAGGCCGTGTATCATAGCACCCTTAAAACCAAGTTGTTTTACCGCTCGTTCCAGCTCGTCAGCCGCTGAAACTGGTTCAGCAGTGGCTAAATTGGCAAAACCAGCTAACCTATCTGGGTTTGTTTGACAAATCTCATACAACCTATCGTTAGCAGCTGCAGCTATCCCAGGCCCAATATCAGCTGCCAGTTTTTGGGTTGATGGGGCACCATGAGAAAGAACTTGAACGTCTATTCCAGCCTCATCCATAGAGTCAATTCTAGCCTTACCAACATCCAACAAAGTCTTTTTTAGAAAGCCTGCTAATTTCCCATCTCGACCATCAAAATGTTTTACAACCTCAGGATCATAGTAGTGCTCCTCAATTGCTATAACGCGCTGATTATCCAAAATAGTCATATTTACTAGCCTCCATAAAATAATTCTCGTTAATAATTTTTTTCTTGTTTCTCTTTAAAGTCCACTGCAATCATAATAAATCTCTCGTAATACTAATTATTATATTGACTTTACTTGATGTCTTTACATTTAATTCGCATTAAAGACTCTTTGCTATGATATACTTCATTACTTCATTCGTACCAGCGTAAATACGGTGCACTCGAGCATCCGCCCATGCCCTTGCTATTGGAAATTCCCAAATATATCCGTATCCTCCATAAAGTTGCAAACAATCATCTAATACTCTATCTGCCAGTTCAGTAGCCCACAGTTTTGCTTTTGCAGCTAATTCAGGTGTTACACCGCCTTCAGCATGAAGTTCTATGCAGCGATCCATAAATGGCCTACCCGCCTCGATATCAGCAGACATTTCAGCAAGTTTAAACTGTGTGTTTTGAAAATCAAATACGGTTTGCCCAAAGGTTTTTCGTTCCTTTGTATAATTAATAGTTTGTTCGACAGCTACTTCTGCCATAGCGATAGAACGTAGCGCTACAACTAGCCTTTCTTGAGCTAATCCATCAATTAATAATGACCATCCCTGATTCAAATAACCTACCATGTACGACGCCGGCACGCATACATTATCAAAAAATAGTTCTGCTGTGTCCTGTGCTTTATTTCCTATCTTTTTAAGGTTTTTCCCTCGACTTACCCCTTCCAAGGCAAGATCAACCCAGAACATAGAAACTCCTTTTGAACCCAAAGCAGGATTAGTTTTAACTGCTAAAAGTATATAATCTGCGATATGCCCGTTCGTAATGAACGTTTTAGCCCCATTAATTATAAAGTTATTACCGTCGGCTTGAGCACGAGTTTTAATTTCTTTCAAATCACTGCCCCCACCAGGCTCGGTAAGGCCTATCGCTGAAATCCATTCACCGCTAACCATTTTAGGGAGCCAAGATCTTTTTTGATCTTCGGTACAAAATTTATGCAATATAGGAGCAATTATAAATGAGTGCATATCAAAAGAGGGTGCTGAAACACCAAAACGGCCAAGTTCCTCAAGTACAATAGCGTCAAAAAAGAAGTCTCCCCCCATGCCACCATATTCTTCTGACGTACTTGTTCCTAAGATTCCTATCTTTCCGGCTTTAGACCATACATCTCGGGGAGTTCTTCCCTCTTCCTCCCATTGAGCATAATGAGGCAGAACCTCTTCCTTAATGAAATTAGCAACACTATTACGAAATATTTCATGTTCTTCATTATAGATATTTCGAGGTATACTTAATGTCATCTGTATTTCCTATTAGTAATTCGACTTATAACCTTCAAATTTAAACCCCAAAGTTATCAAACTAGAAAACTAATCAAATTTAATCACTTTTTTTTGAGGTGTAAGATTTATTTCATCAATAACCGTTCCTTGTCGCATAGACAAAACAGTTAGAATAGATTTAGCAACATCACTTGGTTCAATAGCATTTTTATCATCATCACCAGGCCGAAATTTTAAATCATTAAAAAATTCTGTTCTTACCATACCTGGATTAATTATTGTAACACGTATATTCTTATCTGCACTTTCCTGTCTAATTGATTGCGCGAAACCTCGAATACCAAATTTAACTGTACAATAAAGACTTCCCATTTGTGAACCCCTCAAAGCGGCCTCAGACCCCATAAATATAATATCCCCCATTTCACTTGACTTAAATTGCGATATCACGGACCGTGTCACAATGAGATGTGAAATAAGATTTACATTAATATAGGCCTGAATTTGTTCAGATGAAAAATTTTCAAGACTTCCAAATTTACCAAAGCCAGCACAATTAACGAGACCGTTTATATCTGGTGATGAGGTCATTATTTCTGTAATGGTGCTCGTTATATTACTCAGGTCGCCTAAGTTTAAAGCAACAGTATTATAATTTTCATCGTTAGGTTGAAATTGCTCATGGTTCCTAGCTATACCTGTTACCTTTGCACCCGAACTTAGCAATAACTCGGTAGTAGCTCTGCCAATACCACTAGTAGACCCACTTACTAAAATATGTCGACCCTTCATACTTGGTCAGACAAATTGGAACTTCCCTCAGATACACACTGAAAAATAATACTATCTGAAACAAAATTAGAAAATAATTGTCGACAATGAAGTGCCATCTCGTTTTCAATTTCTTCGCTATACGCCATAATTGAACCTCTTTGAGTGATAGGACCAGTGAATAGTATATCATCTGGGTATAATTTAAATATTTTTTGAAACATTGCACGAGGAAAACGGAGTGGACCAAAACTAATGGAATGAATAGCCTCACTTGGAATATTTTTAGAAATACTTTCAATCAACTCTGTATAAAGTTCTTTCCAATTTTTTCCATAGATAAGTGGATCAAACCTGAGTCCTATTTTCCATCCTCTATTTGCCAAATCAGTCATCGATTTAATTCGCCGCTCTATCGAGGGAGCTTTATGATCTAGCACCTTAGACATAATTTCTGGCATAAGGCTATAAGCAATAATACAATTGTCTGGCGGGGATACAATTGCCATCGGTTTCAGCTTTGCACTTTTGGTTCTAACTTCCAACATCGATTTTGGATATGGGCTGAAAATAGGCAGAATATAATCTAAAAAACCCGTTATATTTTCTAACGCAAGGGAATCGCAGTCATAACCTGAAAAAAAAGTTATATTATCTTTAGAAAATTCCTTATTAATTTGAATAATTTGTTCGGCAAAGTCCTCAAAATTAATAAAAATAACATAGTTAGCCGAGCTATACATACCTTGCAAAAAACAATACCTGCAATCATATATACAATTATACATATGAGAGAAATAATAATTCCGCTTCCCACCAATACCGAAGCCATCGGGAGCCGGAAGTATGAGCTTTTTATATTTCTTTGCTAAAATTATGGCAGGATTAATCTTTTGTATTTTAAAATTTTGATTGCGCTTATTAAAAACTTCCCCAAATCGATCAATCTCTATTATTCTAGCCAAGGGGAATTTAGAGATAATTAATTTAGCTCGGGGGTGTTCTAAAACCTCTTCCTCAACATAAATTGTATCTACCACAAATTTTCCCAATCAACTTTATTATTATCTAAACTAGACTTCAAAAAATATAAAATCTGTTTAGAGTCTGAAAATTTCTTAATTTCATTATCTAATGTTCTATTTGGAAAGGCAGTTAACCATCGTTTTACCAAAGCATTTAATTGGTGCTCCTGCGAAACAGTAAAATGCCATCCACTCAAAATATCGCTGCAAATATCTGGCGGCGATAGGCGTCGAGCTTCAGAAGCAGAGATGCTTCGTAATTTTTCTGATACATCTAATATGCTGCCAATATTCGCAGAAACTAATTTAGAAACCTTTTTTCCTGTTAAATTCTTCACATCCTCCTCTGGTCCATCTGAAACAATTTTGAGCAATATGATGAGTTCTTTTGGTGATAGTCTGCTGGCAGTCTTAAAAAAACCATAGCCTTCCATATCAAATAAAATATCCCGCTTATAATCTGTGGTAGGATAATCAGAAGTTAACAATTCAGATCGGGGCAATTTCAGAGGGAAGACAACACTGGGATAACTATATTTTGTAGAATTATGCTGCCTAATTTTATCAACCAGAAAAAGCGTTCCCATACTTGCTATTCCATGTCCAGCGATTCCTATATTTATAAAACCAGCCCACGGAGGCGCCTTATTCTCATTCCTTAACAATTGTGTGGCTTGTGAGGAGTTTAATTGACCTACTCCTGTTATTATTAAACAATTATTTTTTGTTTGATCCTCAAAAATTGGGAACTTTAAGCCATGATCAATACGTGACATTTTAAAGTATGCGATAATCGGTTTAGCCTCAACTTTTAAGGCGACAATCCAACAAATAACTGGTGTATTTTTCATGGTAAAACAATAATCTATTAACATAATTAAAATTTATAGTTGTTGAAATTCTTTTAATTTTTTTTGATAAAAATTGACAAATTCAGCATTGCCCCTTTTCATAGCTCCATTAATTAAAATCTCAATTTTAGCAATAGCCACCTCCTTTGCGGCATATGCTTGATTAGCAGTTAACGCGTTACTCGCAACAAGTTTCTCAATTGATTGTATTCGAAACCGATCCATTCCCCAAAACTTTCTAGATAATTGATCATCGTGCCCCCCATATTTAATAGTCAGTGGGCGATCAATATGGAGAATAGTTTCACGTGCCGTAATACGAAGCCAAAGGTCATAGTCCTCACAAACTGCTAGATCTTCATCAAACAACCCCACTTCGTTCAACAAATCTCGCCTGATCATAACGCTACTAGGAGAGACAAGACATCGCTGTAAACAATCGTGGAAAATATCACCCCCGCTTTTCTTATGCTTCTTCATTTGATTCACAAACTGTCCTCGCCGATACCAAATCTCATCCGTGTGTACTAAACGATATTTATTTTGCTCTAAAATAGCGGCAACTTGTGACTCGATTTTTCTTGGGCACCATTCGTCATCAGAATCCAGAAAAGCAATCCACTCACTTTTTTTATCAACTTTAGATATACCTGTATTGCGGGCAGCGCTTACTCCTAGCTTTTTCTCCTCGATACAAACTATATTGGGAAAGTCTTTTTTTATTAGCTCTACCGTATCGTCAGTTGATCCATTATCAACAACAATTATCTCATGTATATTATATGTCTGTGACAAAACCGACTTAATGGCCCTACTAATAGTGTGCGAGCGGTTATAAGTGGGAATTATGGCCGAAACGGCTAGTGGATTAGCTTCTGATAATTCACTTCGTTTCATATACTTGTTTCAAAACTTAAATAGTAGTCTCATAAAATTCTAGATAACCAATTACAAACTTGTTCAGTGACCACATCTTCTTTACCTCGATAAAAATGATCACAATCTTTCAATATTTCAACGTCACAATTACCTGAACAATTTGCAGCAAAATCTTCAGCTGGATAGGCCTCTCGAATCTCTTGGTCGCCTCTAATAAAAAGCACTGGGCAAGTAACTTGAGCCGCACTTTCAACCGTATCAGGCATCGTTGTTAACCGATCAATATAGCTTCTAGCAGTAGCAACATACCACCAACCAGGGAGAATCATAAGGTCATCACCCTGGCCGTTAGATACCATATTTTCAGCCTTCTCACGCAATTCACTTGTTTTGTCGCCTCCTAATAAACCAGTTTTTTTGGCCAGTTTCTCAGCTGTCCTACCGCCAGAATGCGCCGATAACAAAACTAAAGCCGGGGTATCTGGATTATTCACAACATGTTGAACCGCCAGAAATCCACCGTTACTATGACCCACTAAAATAGGTGTCTCATATCCTTTCGCCTTTATCCATTCAGCGGCATACTCATTATCTTCAATACCCTCCGCCGTTGTTTGAAAAGCTGCTCCTTCAGCCATCCTAGAATCACGAATTCCCATTATGTCATGACCCCTGCGATTAAAAGAGAGGCATGCAAAACCCATTTCACACAGTGCGGGGGGAAGAAAGCGAGCCGCACCAACATAAAAATTCATTGTATTGCCATGGCAGATCATAACAACACCTTTAGGCTTCTTATTAACTGGTAAGTAAAATAATCCATCTAATGGGGTCGTATTCGTTTCAATTTGGATAAGTTCTAATTGCATATCTAAAGTTGCTGCTCCTTATTTTATTTTCAAATTATAGCTACGTTAAGTTTGTTGTTTTTTTAAGGCACTAAAATAGACGATCCCTTCGTCTTCCCAGCTTCGGTTTCTTCGTGCACTTTGACCGCCTCATCGAGACTATAACGTTGACCTATCTCAACTTTTATTTTGTTGGAGCTCACCATTTCAAAAACTGAATTAGCTGATAAAACTAAATCCTCTCGTTTCGCCGTATACGTTGCGACTGTGGGCCTCGTAAAATAGAGTGAGTCACGTTTTTGGAGTATTGGTGGATCCACCGCTGGCATAGGCCCGCCCGTTGTACCAAATGAAACAAAATAACCGCGTGGCCCCAAGCAATCTAGGGTTTGTTGATAAGTTGGACCTCCAATAGGGTCATAAACTACAGGCACTCCACGACCCTCGGTGATTTCTCTAACACGTTCAACAACATCCTCTTTTGTAAAATCAATAACTTCAGCGTAACCACTATCCCTAGCGAGTTGACACTTCTCTTCACCGCCATCAACACCAATCATATATGCTCCCTTGCTATTCCCCCATTGACCTGCAAGTGTTCCCACCCCGCCACCGGACCCTAAAAAAAGAACCTTTTCATCAGATTTTATATTGTAACAACGATTCAGCAGATATTCGACAGTCATACCCTTAAATAATGTTGCCGCACATTTTTCATCACTCATTTCATCGGGCAGATGTACGACTCTCGCTGCAGGAAAATTCCTATATTCTGCATAAGCCCCCTGAGGTGCCGTAGCATACGCAACCCTATCACCTACTCTAAATTCTGTTACATTTTTGCCGATATCTTGAATAGTGCCCGCTGCTTCCAATCCAATTCCACTAGGGAGTTCTAAAGGATATAAGCCAGAGCGTTGATAAATATCCATATAGTTAAAACCAATAACATTCTGCTTGATTTGCACCTCGTCGTCTCTTGGTGGGGCAATTGTCACTGTGTTTAAAGTCATAACAGAAGGTGGCCCTTGTTCAGCTAACGTAACAACACGTGTTTGCACCATTTTCTCCTTTTTTATATTTTTAGATAATGTGAGTTCTAACATTCTCAAACAAAAGTTTAAAAGGGTCAAATTCTTATTTTATAATAATATTATTAATAATTAAAAATTTTTATAAATAGTCTAAGCTTGACCAGTATCAAAAACTTAAAATATTATAGCATTTTATATCATCAGTTAGGGGATTAAGTATGTTGTTTGCTGTTTATATGGTCGATAAACTCGGCATGGAGGCCGTACGCGCTCAAACCGGCAAAGCACACGCAGAATATATGGCCGCAAATGAGGAGGGCATTCGAATGGGCGGCCCCTTATATGCTGATGATCACAAAACAATGATCGGTAGTGTAGTTATTAAAGATTTCTCTAATCGAACTGATGCAGAAAACTTTATAAAAAATGAGCCATTTAACAAAGCTGGGTTATTCGAGACGGTAATGATAAACCCCTTTAAGGCATTTGTTGATAATTAAACACCCACTATCTATCTCACCTGGAGAATCATATAATATAGACTTTTGATTTTTTTCTGGCGTCAATTCTCTTTATTAAATGCAACTTTTATATGTGCCAAGCTGAATTACTCATCCGAAATTTATGTATTTAACGATGAATCTTAATAACTTTAACCATTTTTGTAATTCACTCCCAAATACAACTTATACTGTTCAGTGGCGCGGTTCACATGTATGGAAAATTGGTGGTAAAATCTTTGCAATTGGTAATTGGGGTCGTAAAAAAAATTCTGGCATAACTTTTAAGGTTTCTAAAATTGCTTTTGAATGTCTCAAAGATGAACCTGGTATACGACCGGCTCCTTATTTAGCATCGAGAGGAATGAGTTGGCTGCAGTGTTACAACGAAGATACCTTGAATTCAGGTGATCTAAGATCACACCTAACAGAATCTTACAGATTAGTATCTCTCAATTTGAAAAAAACAGTATGATTTGATTTTATCATTGTACTATTTTTTCATCCAAAATATAAAAATTATTTTGAATTAATTCCCACACTAACTATTTTCGACTGGTAAAAGCCAATGTTCATAAATCTCTATCTCAAGCGTGTCATTAACAGCGCCAGAGTAGTCACTCCAGATATCAGTTTGTTTGAAGGAAACTCGATAGAGTATTCTTTTCGGCAATCCATCAAATCCATAAGCTAATTCCTCTGGGTTTAAAAATTCTCCGCATATACGCTCAATTATTCCCATTCGTCCTCTTATGTAACCAGGTGTTCTCCTATGGCCTGGTGAAGAATTAGAATGAACCAACACTCTGTCTCCGATATTAAAACGATTATTGGGCGCTAGAGTATAAGAAGATATAATTTTATCGGTCATTGCCAAACTCATTGAGTATTTATCTCTGGAATACTAATTCCAACAAGAGCATCTCTTGAAATAATGGATTCTAACCTGGCTTCATCCCAACCTTCTGTACCAGAAGGACGCCGCGGTAAAACCATATACCGCATGTCCGCGTTTGAATCGTGTGTTATTACTTGCATTGTTAGCGGTAGTTTAGTGCCAAATTCTTCTAAAACGCCCCGAGGGTCCTTAACAACCCTCGACCTGTAGCTACGAGACTTATACCAAGTTGGAGGCTGCCCCATCAACTGGCGCGGGTAGCACGAACATAATGTGCAAACAACAATGTTGTGAATATCCAGAGTATTTTCAACTACAATTAATTTGACAGCATGTTCTAAATCTATTCCCATGCTCTCAATCGCGGGATTTGCATCTTTGAGTAATTGCGATTTAAACTCTTCATCCACCCATGCCCTGGCCACTACTTTAGGCCCCCTATTTGGGTAGTCTGCATCAAATTTTTCAATCTTCTCTCGGATTTCGACAGAATCAATAAAACTATGCCGCTCGAGTAAATCCTGAACGGCTAGACTTACAAGTTGATGGTAAAGTGGACCCTCACCTGACTCGTCCTCTTGAATTGGTTTACCATCATGATCGTGGTCATGGGGGAGATCTACGATCGGAACATTAAATCGTTCTTTCACAACCACAATTTGGCTATCAAGCTCCTCATCGGTAATGATCTTTTTCTCTTTTAGAACAATCACAAGAGCCTCTGCTAAACGCTCAAAATAACTCAATTCAAAATACCGTTCTCCCAAATCTTCAGCAGCTCGCCTCATCTCATCAAGTGTTGCCAATTTCTTTTTTGTGACCGTCATCCGGAGTGCATTTGATTGTTTCTCCCAGTGCTTCATCCCATAATCTTGAATATCAATCGGACCAGCATCATCACCACCCAAATCGTGTGGCCCCATTTTTTCAGAAAGGTCATTCATTATTTTTCTCCCCAAGCTTCTCTCTTAGCGAATAAATTATAGGTCTATTATTACCCAAATGTCTAATGCCAAAATTTATTTCAAGCCACGAACTCATTCCACTTAATAAAATATACTAAGAGTTCTTATACTTGAGTATATATAATAGATTTAATTAAGCTAAATGTATACAAAACCTGACTTACAAAATTCAGGCTTGGCAATACAGAAATTACTAGGCAAAGTCAGAATATTTAGAGAATTAGTTGTTTTTTTTAACAGAATGAAGGGTTGAATTTGTTATGATTAAAGCGGGTTTAGTTGGCTTAGGGTGGTGGGGACAGGTATTAGCAAATTCTGTTAAAGACAGTAATAAGATTACAGTTTCGGGTGGTTTTACGAGAACGCCTTCAAACGCTTCCGACTTTATAAACGAGTCAGGAATTAATATTTATGACTCCTATGCATCTATGCTAGAAGATGCGGGCCTTGATGCTATTATTCTTGCAACACCGCATTCCTTGCACGTTGACCAAATTAAACTTGCGGCAAATAGCGGTAAACACATCTATGTAGAGAAACCAATTGCTCTTACCCTCGAAGAGACCCGCATAAGTATCGACGCAGCTAGAAATGCTGGTGTAGAAATTGCGGTTGGTTTTCAACGTCGTTGTCATCCCTCTATGGTGTCTGCGTTAACTGCAGTAAAAGACGGTTCATTAGGAAGAATTTTACATGTTGAGGGCCACCAATCTGCCCCAGGGCTTCGGATTTATAAAGAGGGAAGTTGGCGCCAGGCACGAGAAGAACAACCAGCAGGTGGAATGACTGGAATGGGAATACATCTTTTAGATAGCATGGTTAGCGTTCTTGGCTCAGTTGACAATGTCACGGTTAAAAGTAAAAAAATACTCCAAGACAATGGCAGTATTTTAGATGATATGACATCTGTTTTGTTAGAATTTGACTCTGGAACAACTGGTTATATTGGAACGTCCATTGCTACATCTGGTTATTTTAGCTTGCGATTTTTCGGGGAGAACGGCGTGGTAGAGGTAAGACGACCAGATCTTGGAGAATTCGTATATACTGATCAAACCGGCCAAATAAAAGTTACTGAAAATAAAGGATTTAATATGGAAGGCAGGAGCCTTGAGTTATTCGCTGACCAAGTCAATGGCGAAGGGAAGTTTTTAGTCTCAGATCAAGAAGTGTTAAAATCGAGCAAAGCATTGGAGATGGTTATAAACGCAGCAGATTAAAAGACATTTAAAAATCTAAATAGCACCAAAATCAGGTGGTGAGATTCGACGCTTTGAAGCTAATTCATAAGCTGAAGCAATTTGAAGAAGTTTATCCTCAGTTCCAGGCTCTGATCTAAACACCAAAGAAAAGGGAAGACCAGGTTCATCTATTTTTGTTGGTTCTTTAGTAGGCGAAGAAATATATTTTGTCTGATCTCTGTTCAGTTTAAAAACTGGATCATAAGCAGTAGTCACGTACCCAGCAGGAACCAATATTTCTGTCAGGCCGGCATTTGGACCATAAAGACTTTCTGGCCTTAAATTATTTGCAATATCATATTGGTGTGGCTGACCAATAATACCCGGTGGCCACGGAGTATGTAATCGCACGAAAGCGTCTAAATTGTTTTCAGTTAAAACCATCATATCCACTCGCCTGAGTAGCTCTCTCAACATTATTCGCTCATTAACTCCCTGGCGACCATCAAGAGCATTACGAGGATCATCAATCTCTTCCCAATTCTTAAATGCAGCACGTTGATCATCACCCCAAAACTTTGAGCGGGCATTAAGCTCCGACCAATTATCGAGAGCTTCATGAAAGCCTGCCAATTTCCAGTCCTTAGAGCGTCTCATCAAATATTGACTGATGTGAAATCGAAAACTATTTGAAAGTTGCTGTTGTTGTATAGTACCGATATCTAGATTATCGGGGGGTTCAATCTCCCCCTCGGCAAGTGCAACACAGTAATCAATAGGGTCCATTAAACCATTACCAAAAACTTTACCCGGGAGAAATTCTGTCGGTTTAATAAGATCAGCAAACTCAGTAAAGAGCGGTTCACCATTTGAATCTAACCTAAATAAAATATCCGGCATAAATATAGGAATAAGTTTAGCGAGCGCTTTTCTGAAATCAGTTTTCATTTGCTCAATATCAGTATCTGGAATCCAGAGAGGATCTCCTGATTCAACCAATGTCGCACCAAGTTTTTTTGATAAGACCTCTTTTATTTCAATGTTTGCTGCATCCACAATAGGTTTCTCGGTAAGAGAATCCTTGGGATAAACCATTGACTCTCTTATCACCCCAAGTCTGATATTGCCAAGACCGTTTTCGTTAATCTCTAACGTTAAATTGTCAATAAAATTTGAAGAAATTATAGAAGAACGTGGAACAGTTGTATATGGATCCCGCGGATCGTAATATCCTTGATTTTCATCCTTTAGAGCATCCAATATTTTTGCGCAGTCAGGCAAAGACTTACCGTGAATCCCGGATCGGTCACAATAGATATCAGCACCGATCGCCCCTCCATCAAATCCTATCATTGCTTTATGGGGCAGGATTAACGCAACCGAGTTATGATTTGATGGACCGCGGCAGGAGGCCCGAGTCTCTTCACCCAGGCTTGCCATCACTAGGTTGGTACTAACAGATAACGCAGATCCAGAACTTGATCCTAGAGATGCTGCTCTCGTTGTGTCATAGGGATTAGATGGGTTACCTCCCCAAGTTGCTCTCTGATAGCCTAGGGTTGATGGCAACACCTTATCTGGATTATTTTTACCTCCGGGATTCCCTCCCCTGCCATTATATTCTGTATTTACAGATTTAGCTAAAATGATGGCACCCTTTTTTCTCAACTGCTTTACAAGAATGTGATCTTGAGCCGGAAAATCGATCTCATAGTTGGCATCAGCCCCACCTGTTGATCGCATATCCTTGGTATCAAATGGATCTTTAAACGAGAAAGTAACACCGTACATTGGCATAGCGTCTAAATCGGGGTTAGAACCGAATTCATCGTCAAGTTCAGTAGCGCGTTCGATAGCATCTGGCTGTTGTCTAAAAATCTCGCAGACTGGTGGAGCTCCATCAGGTAACGGACCATCAGAGGGATGCCTGTCATATTCTCCCCAACAGGTTAGCGAACGTTCGCCCCTAATATTTAGAGTAGAGAGCGCATTAACTTGCCTAGCCTTTGGCATACCAGCTATCATTCCAAACTGCTGGTACACTTTTGGATTGGAAGCAGTTGATTCCATCCTACCATATTCCAACGGGGGACCTTTATATTTATCCAAGTCAGGAAGAACTTTAGATGCTTCCAGAGTTTTTATAGGAAATTTAAGGGGTATGCCACTACGAACAATTCCAGTAACTTCAGGGACGTCTCTCCCATCTTCAGTAACCAGCATACTTGCGACACCATTATACTTCCGAGATCTATTTATATATACTTGAACAACTTCTGATACACTCGTATTTCTATTTTTTATCGATTTATGAAATTCGCTTATTGATGTTTCTATCACATTAAACGGTATTTTTTTAGCTGGCATATTCAATCCAAATACAGTGAAAACCTAGACCATCAAACAATTTAAATAGGGTATTAATAACTAAATCTAATTTGTAAAAGACTACTACCTATTTTATATTTTTACAAAAATATTTATACTAGTTTTTGACTAAATGTTGACGTCTTGTATTACCATTAATTCCGTCAGCAATTGCCCATTCTGCAAAGTTCTCATTTGAACGCTCAAAGTTTCTTGGCTCCCATTTGTCGGTGCAATAATCCTCGTCAGTAAAATATTCAGCAAGACCACCTGCTGGATTCTCAACATACCAGAAATATGCTGAAGAAACTGGATGCCGACCGGGTCCAATTATAGTCTTCCAACCACATCTATCGATATTCAAGCCACCACCAAAAACTTCGTGAATATCTCTAACAGTATAAGCTACATGATTGAGACCAATTTTCTTTTCAGGGATGTTTAAGAGAAATATGCTATGATGTACTCCGGGAGTCGTACAGCGTAGAAATGATCCTGAACCAGGATACCGGTCTGAGACTGTAAATCCAAGAACATCCGTATAAAACTTTTCTGTCTTCTCCAGTTCTTCCACAAACAAGACAATATGGCCAATCTTAATTGGTTGAGCCTTTGGGTAGACTTTACTTGGCTCATCTATTCTCTGATCAGGCTTATCCCACGTATTCATAGGAACCCCCCTAGCCTCAACTTTGAGCCTTTTACTAGGACGAAAAGAGAGACTTAGGCCACTTGGATCAATACAACCAGGGTACCCTTCAAATTTATGATAACTATCCAAATCCGAGATTTTATCATCTAACTTTATTAGATCCTTCTCACTTTCGAGTCCCCAGACCACATGACGCAAGGTGGATCCATTTTCAATCGCAACGGGTAGGTCCGGATCTTCTTTATGTCGCAGGACCACCTCTGAACCGTCAAGAGTATTAAATTGCGCATTTTCTCTATTGATCTTTCCTTTATTAAGGCCCCAATCTTCATAAAATCGAACGCATTCATCAAGATCATCAACACCATGTACAATTTGATCAATGCCAATAAATTTCATATTTATTCCCCTTTAAATAGAAGTTGATTTTATGCGGTTGTTTATAGCCCTTACTGCACTGTAAGCAGTCAGCGAAGACGTTTTTGGATTGCTTTTTAGAGCATTGCCCTTGACTGTAATTTTAAATTCACCAAAACTTCCCTTAGCCTCAATATGATGAATATTTTTTGTAATATTCGGATCAGCGACTAATTTTACCCGAGTTTGATCAAAGCCTAATCCCGCTAGTGCAATAGTTGCAGTTACATTTGCATTTTTGGGGTAAAGCATAGCGGCTTCACGTGCGTCACCCTCATAAATAGTCTTAGCCTCCAAAATATTTTTAAGGTCTATGATTTCTTCAGCTGGCGTTCCGAGCCAACTTAATGGTGGTTTTCGCGCTGAATAGGACACTTCTTCCAAATTATCGACACCAGCAGCAGAAAGTAAGTCAATACCACCAATAGCACCAGGAATTATAAATAATTTAGAATTCCCCTTCTCGCTCGCAGATTGTAATTTTTGATATAATAAAGGATCTGATAGAGCACCTACCGAGACTATCCCAAAGTCTATGCCTCGCTCCAAAAAATATGGACCAAAATCAGCAACCGCCTTATGGCTCGCACATTCAAGAACAAAATCTGGTCTATGGCTTAAACTATTTACAGATGTAATTACTTTTTGATGCATTTGGTCAGAAATCTTAACTATTCTGCTTTCTGCGCGCACCAATACCTGATCGACAGAAATACTTTTATCGCCTGATAATTTCTTTATAACTTCCGTGCCAATACCCCCACAACCAACAAGTAAAATAGATTTTTTCATTCATTCATTTCCAGAAAATTTATATTATTATTAAATTTATTTTTTTACTGGGGGACCGCCAAAAGCCCTAGAAAATGGACCAATTTCTGGCATATCTAACTCTATCATTATTGACTTTGGGTTAGCCCTCGCCTGCTTCAGAATCTCGTTAATCGAATTCAAATTAGATAATTTTTGGTAATCCCAACCATTACTATTTGCAATTCCTTGAAACTCTGGAGTGTAAATATCTGAAAAATATATTCGCCCCCCATAATCAGCCTTCTGTATATTTTTAATAACTTCATAGTCATGGCTATTCATCAGTAAAAGCGTAATTTTAACTCCCTCTTGAATCGCCGTAGCAAGTTCACCAATATTAACCTGTAAACCCCCATCACCAACCAAACAAACTATATCCTTTTCCGGAGATGCAATTGCGGCACCAATCGCCATTTGAAGGCCATGACCAATTCCACCACCAAGTGCATGAACGCCATGGTTGGATTCCGATATTATTACACCTCTATTACCCCAAGTACTATTCGAAATAGTAACATCCCTAACCCATATAAGGTTTTGGTCAAAAGTTTTTCCAATCGAATCCATAAGCTTTTCATATGGGCCTAACCCCGACCGCATAAAGATCTCTGCATCGTGACGTGCTTTAGCTACATCATCGCCGAATCTCGAATCAACTGAGAGTTTACCTTCAAGATGATCAGCCAAACTCTCCAAAGTGAGCTTGCTATCGCCTAATAGGAAATGATTGGCAATATAAGGACGTCCATTTTCTGCGGATGGATCAATATCTATTTGATACATAGGGCTAGGTAGTTTTAATTTATATTTTAAGGTCTCGTTTCCCCGCAACCGGGATCCAACAACTACCATTGCATCACACGTAGAATAAAAGTTCTCAACGGAGGAAAACATATTAAATGCTCCCAAACTGGCCGGATGGTTTTCTGGAATAACACCTCTCCCTTGAACGCTTGTTACAACTCCAAATCCCATATCAATAAGTCGCATAACAGCCTCAGAGGCCTGACGGGCTCCTCCACCCAACCAAAGCAATGGTCTTTTAGCTAAACTTAAACTTCGTGCTAACTTCTCTACCTCATTTTGCTCAGGTGCTTTTGATAAAATTGGCAAGGGAGTGAAATCTAATGGCCAATCAAGTTGTGCCTCCTGAATATTAATTGGTATTTCAATACTCACTGGCCCCATTGGAGGAGTCATTGCCTTCTGAACAGCTTCTTTGAAAATGGATAAAGCTGTTTCTGATGACGTCACTCTGTACGCTCTTTTAGATACAGCCTTGAGCATTGCAAGCTGATCACGTGCCTCGTGAATATACGCATGATTTTTATCCAAATGCTGAGTTTCAATTTGCCCAGTTATATGAAGTAGAGGCGTTCCAGCCGTTTGAGCTTCAATTAGGGAACCGGCAGCATTTCCCGCGGCAACGCCTGTACTAGTGAAAACAACCCCTAAGCGCTTGCCAACACGGGCATAAGCATCAGCCATATTAACAGCCCCCGCCTCACCTCTAGAGGCAATAAACCGTATATTTTTCCGCCTACCAATTGCATCCAAAAATGGCATATTGTGAATAGAAATAACTCCAAAAGCAGCACCTACACCACATTGCTCCAAAAATGCGGAGACCACTTCTCCTACTGTTACCTTATCCAACATGTCTTGAATATCCCCCTGAAACATCAATTGTTGATCCTGTCGTATAAGATGATAATGGTGTTCCCAAAAAATAAATGGCTCTTGCAGCCTCCTCTGGTTTCCCAAAACGTCCAAGTGGAATACCCTTAGTTAGTGCCTTTTCTTTTAACCACGCATCATAGTCATTCCCAGAATTCTTATCTGCCTCAAATCGTTTTAACCATTGTCCAGACTGCACTGTGCCGATTAAAATAGAGTTTACTCGGATATTTGGTGCCATTTCTTGAGCCATAGAATGAATGAGATTGAGTTGTCCTGCTCTCGCAGCGGAAGTCGCAACCAGATGGCGCTCGGGTTGTAAAGCCAGCAACGAACCAACACACACAATAGAGCCAGAGGGAGATTTCTCGAGACATGTTTGGAATATCTTACTGGGATATATTATACTAAAAAATTTCAGATTTAATTCTTCATTCCACGCAAGATCATCGGTATCTGCGAACTTTGATAATCTCGCTTGGCCAGCATTATTAACCAAAGTATCAACACCACCAAAATTATCAATTACTGATTTAGCAAAATCTTCCACTTGCTCTTTTGAGGTCACATCTGCCAATTTTGCAAAAATCCTATCTTCAGAGAATTTGGAGGAGAGCTCCTGATAGGCGAGGTTGAGACGATTTTTATCTCTCCCGCAAATCGCAACGTTTGCATCAGCTGCTAGAAAGCATTCTGCTGTCGCAAGTCCTATACCTGAGGATCCACCTGTTACAACCACCGTGCGACCTGAAATATTATTTATTTCTGATAATTTCATCCAACGTTCCTTATTGCTTTTTGATCAGAGTAATTCAGTTGACGTGACAATTCCTCTGCAGCGGCTAAAACCGACTCTAATAACAGGCCGTTAATTACAGATTCTTCTACTGTTCCTAATTGATAAGTAACGTTTATAGCGGCAACAGCTTTTGAAGAGCCGTCCCGAATAGCCGCAGCGATCGAACCTATACCATTTTCAAAATACGCCTCGCTAATGGCGTACCCATTAACACGATCCAACTCGAGAACTTGGCTCAGTTTATCGACGCTTTCTGGTGTTTGCTTAGAAAAACCGACCAAGTCACTCTCAGGATAAAGTTTTTTTAATTCGGCCTTAGATAGATCGGCTAAAAGCACTCTTCCAAGGACAGTTCCGTGAGCTGGTAATCTAGTTCCAATATTAACCGAACTAGAGAAAGTCAATTTTGCTGACTTCTTAGCAATAAAAACAACGTCGGTTTTATCGCGGATGACAACATGGGCAGATAGACCGGTTCTATTGCTCAATTTTTCTAAAATAGGATTAGCAAAATCGGTAATTTCTAGAGATGCTAGAAATTCAAAGCCTAAGCCAAGAGCACCTGCTGCTAATTTATAATTTGAAGTATTTGGTACTTTTTCAATTAAGTCCATATATTCGAGGGTTTGCAGTAATCTAAATATTGTTGAACGTGGAACCTGTAATTCTTTTGCAATTTCAGGAGCGTTCATCTGAACCCGTTTCCTATTAAATATTTTAAGAATATCTAATCCACGTTTCAAGCCTGGCACTATATATTTAATATCAGGCTCATGACTTAACGTATCAATCGCCACCGGATCAACGTCATGCATCAGAATTCACCACAAAATCTAAGATTACATTATTAAATTGATTAGGCTTTTCTATATACGAAGCGTGGCCTGCCCCATATAGAGTTCGATATTCCGCGTTAGGGATGATATTGGCTATTTCCTTACACTTAGTTTCTGGGGTTATCGTATCTTCCGATCCACACAAAATCAGAGTAGAGCCATGAAACCGGCCAAGGGTGCCTTTCAAGTCACCTTTTGCTAGCATATGCGCTGCCTGATTGTGCCCCTTAATGTTTAATTTTTTCATATTATAATGCACAATCCCTTTTGCATCAGACGATGAAGATTCTGATAGTAACGCTGTAGATCTGGCATTGGCCAAGCCTTCTGGACCGAGCTTCCTCATATTTGCTAGTCTTTTTTCGAGAATCTGAGACCGAATATGTGGGTCAGAGGCTCCATACCCATTTGCTGGATCGGCTAAGACAAGTATTTTATCAATTACGTCCCTCTGAGCAACGTAGGCACCCGCAATTAAAGCACCGAGAGAGTGACCAATAAGTACCTTTAAACATTGTGTTCTGTTTTTTATAAAATTATTTAAAGCACTGGCATAATCTGAAGGTTCTGGTTTTTCAGTATTTATATTCGAAGACTTACCATAACCTGGAGCATCCCAAGCAATAATATGATAGTTTTCGGAGAGGCCCTGTAACTGATAAATCCATGATCCAGAGGCGGAGCCAATTCCATGCAATAAACAAATAGTTGGACTCAATATAGATCCGGCTTCTCGATAAGAAAATACAGAATCATTCTCCCGCATAATTTTGAGAGGAAAACTCTCTTCTATCATATTCTGAATAGCGTTTGAGGGTGACTGATCAATATTCATTTATTGATTCCAAATCTTATCTCTTAAGTTTTGAAACGGGATGATCTGATGGATAAGTAGGTCTCACTGGTTTGGGCGTTCCAAGCATCACGACCATTGCTGCCTCTTCCAAACCAATATTTTCAAGGCCTCGATAAACACCTGGGGGTACAGATATTAGATCCCTATCTTTAATAATTGTTTCGTAATGATCCTGGTCCCGATCCATGAAAAGGCGTACCGTCCCCCGCAACATAAAAAACACCTCTTCAACATCAATATGGATATGAGAGGGGCCCTCGCAACCAGCTGGTAGAATCATTGTAGAAAATGTGAAATGTTCTGACGGTACAGTATTCTCATCACTTCCGACACCCGTTCCACCAGTACCCATATATCTCATTTGAGCTCGCCGATATTTTGGATCAAAATCTGCCTGAAATTTTAGAGCATCCCAATCCAATGTTCGAGTTTCATACCTTGCCACTCGGCTCTCGATCCAGTTACCAAAAGAAACCTCTGAAGGTTGTTTATATGTTGAGAGATCTTCCCTCTCGAATTTTGTTTCGTTCGACATTTTTTCCTCATTTTATGTTTTAATAATTAGCTCATTACAAAACCACCATTTACCGCAATACATTGTCCTGTCATAAAGTTAGAGGCGTCAGATAATAAAAAAATTGCAGTTCCATCAATATCACTAGGCAACTGTTCGCGTTGAATCGAACGACCTTGAATATAGAGTTGCTTGCGCTCCTCTGGGACATATTCGGTAGCTTCCACTTTTGTTAAACCAGGAGCTATACAGTTTACTGCGATTCCTTTTTCACCTAGTTCCCTTGACATTGACCGTGTCATAGAAATAATTGCTCCTTTGCTAGCAACATAATGCATAAGTTTTGGGGCACCCCAAAGCGCAGTATCCGATGCGAGATTAATAATTTTACTATTGTCATTCTTTTCCAAATGAGGGATTGCCGCATTGCTCATTAACCAGGTGCCACGTACATTTACACTTAATACTTTATCCCAAATCGCAATTTCAATCTCATCCATTGTAATGCCGCCTATTCCCGTTGCGATAGCGCCACAATTAACCAAACCATCCAGACCACCCAATTCTGAAACTGCAGACGCTACACAATTGGTAATAGAAACTGGCTCAGATAAATCGAGGGGAACAAATGCTGCACCAATTTGGCTTGCAGAATTGAAGCCCACGTCCTCTAAAATATCAGCAATAACGACCTTGGCTCCATTTTTAACTAATGCAGACGCAAAAGACTGGCCTAATCCTCTCGCACCACCAGTTACAATGATCCGTTTTCCCAATAATTCTAATTTATCTTTCATACCTAATGAGACCTCTGAGGATTTATCTTAAAGTTCAGCCGACACGAGCTCTTTATCAGACAATTTTGAGATTTGTTCGTGAGCTTTTTTCTTTAACATTCTTCGCACCCGCGCAAGGCCCTTATCATGATCGTATAATAGCTCATTTTCTCGCGCATTATCCGCCATATTTTGTAAAATAATTCTATCTTGCTCCAATACTTCCCAGTGTAGTTTTTCAAGTCGGTTACGATACATAAAACGCCAAATGTCTTTTTGCCATCCAGTTACGCGCCTCGCTCGCCAGAAAAATACTTGACAATGCGTCTCATCAACTGGTGTGGCAAAACCAACTATAAAAAAACTACCACCCGGGCCAGCATTTTTACGATAAGGGATGGACAAACGCATCCAAATTCCACCGGTATCAGAGATTTCAACCCAGTCAAAATTAACATCCCGCTGACCAACCTTTTCGAAAACTAAACCTGTTTTAGTTTCGACAATTTGCATATCAGCCTCTTTATCACCAAAAGCCATTGAGTGTGATGCAGCATGCAGATAAGCTCCGTGCATAGGATCCATTACGTTGTCAATAGCGTACCGATAATTACAGTTCCACATGGCGGTACAGAGAAAATTACTGAATTCTCCGCTCGTTAATTCTTCAGGAAGTGTCAAATCACAAGGTTCAGGATTTTCTTGGTCACCGAAGTATAAAAATATTGCTCCCTCAATTTCTTTAACGGGATAACTTTTTATAATTTTCTTTCCTTCCATTGAACTCTTTTTCGATGCTGGCACACACTTTATCATTCCACTACCATCCAGTTCAATTCCATGGTACCAACAGGCGATATTATCACCAAGGTTCCAGCCTAAAGATAAACGCGCCCCACGATGTGGGCACCTATCTTCGAGGGCGCTTAAATTACCTTTTTCATCTCTCCATAAAACAATTTTTTCTGATAATCGTGTTATTCCTACTAGCTCATTTTGAACTTTGTAGCTTGGTAGAACGGGGTGCCATTTATTTAATAATCCAAGGTTTAATCTCTTGGACACTTTTTTATCAATCTCTTTTTGGCTCAAATCGACCATATTTTCCTCCACGAGTTACAATATTGTAACTCATATTCCATTGTATTCACTTCGTGGTAAATAATGGAGTACTCGTCTTTCTAATAAAATTACTGCGCCATAAACAATAATCCCAACGATAGTGAGCATAATGATAGAGACAAAAGCTAACGCAGTATTTCCCGCTCCTTCAGCAAATACCAAAATAGCACCAAGGCCAATACTCCCCCCAACCATTTCACCCACAACAACACCAATAATTGCAAGGGTCGAACCTATTCTCAATCCAGAAAAAAGAGGTGGCATTGCATCTCGAAATTCAATCATCTTAAAAATCTGCCATCTCGACGCATTAAATGTTCGAGCTAAATTTATCATATCAGGGTCTACTGTTCTTATAGCACCTAGAACATTTACCATTATTGGGAAGAATACAATTAAGACAGCTACCAGAATTTTCGGGTATACTGTAAAACCAAACCATAAAACAAAAAGTGGGGCAAAAGCAACTTTTGGTGCGATTTGTAACGCTAAAATATATGGCGAAAAAACAAACTCAGCTTTCGGAGAGACACCAAGGATATATCCGACGCTCATTCCCAACAATGAACCAATTACGAACCCTGCAATAGTTTCGAGGAACGTAATTCCAGCATGCCAAAATAGCTTTTCAGTCTCAATAGCTCGAGTGAATTCGATAAAAACCGAAGAAGCGGATGGTATAATATAGGGTGGAATCTCAAAAAATACTGGACCCCACTCCCATAGAATTAAGAAGAATACTGCGAAGGCTAACCCTGCCCAAAGTCCACTTGATATTATATTAAGTTTTAATTTTTCTAAATTCATTACAATCCGCTTTTTCGGTTTTATATTATCTATTTAACAAATTGATTAGTATACAGATCGTCAAGTTTTGACGATTTTCTAACAATTCCCTGTTTTACATAGAATTCTTGCAAACCCTTTAAACGATCTCGATCCATTGCGCCTAATTTTTTTTGCCCAGGATATACATATTGGTTATACAGCTTGAACACACCCGCCATGGCTTTTTCTTTACCCTTATGACGTGTTACATGTTTTACATAATCTATTGAGGCTCCATCTGGATCTTTCATGATATCGCTCATCCCTCGAAGAGTTGCTCTAACAAGCTTCTCAATTAACATTGGCTTTTCCTTAATCACTTTATCCGATGCAAGTATCGCTTGAGCCATGCTTTTGAAATAGTCATCTGCTGGCCATATTTTAACCTTAACTTTTGCGCCCATTGCAATTCCAATCCAATCAGGCACACCAGCCATCGCATCAGATTTACCAGCTATGAATAATTTCCATACACCTACTGGGCCAGCACCTTGAGCCTTAACATCATTTTTTGTTAAACCCACGCTAGCAAGCATCCCAAGAAGGCCATAATAGGTCGTATCTTGCAATGACAGGGCAGTTATCGTTTTGCCTTTCAAATCTTTAAGTGTCTTAATTGGACCATCTGCGCGCGTAACCAATTGCATTAGAGATTTACCACCCAAAACCGCAACAGCTTTAACAGGAATACCATTCGGGCGAACTATAATAGATGTATCACCGATTCCACCTCCTATGACAGCATTCCCTGCACCAACTTGCTTTGCTACATCAACACCACCGCGAGCAGTTTGAAATTTTACCTTGAGACCCTCGGCCTTATAATATCCACGCGCCTGAGCGAGCATCCATGGTCCGAATGCCGGCAAAAACGGTGGGGCTGGCAAGAGGTAGGTAACCTCTTCTGCTGTGGCTTTTTGTGTCAATGAGACATTTAATAAAAATCCCGCTGTAATTATTGGGACTAAAAATATTTTTGAAAATTTACTTACGGCTATCATTCTTGTTCTCCTCCCTAAAAAATTTAAAAGTTAAACTTCCTCTTGTATTGCCAATTCATCAACATTCAATAGAGTCATAAGTTGTGCAACATATTCTCCAACCTCCTTCTGTAAATCGTGTCGACGAGCCATTGGGTTTTCCCGGAGAGGCAAATCGATATCTATTTGCTCGATAATCGTTCCGGGCCGCTGGCTCATAACAAAAACACGATCAGACAAAGCAACTGATTCCGTCAAATCGTGAGTAATAAAAAGTGCTGTCTTGTTTTCTGAAAAAAGGGTCTCAGCCAAGTCTTGTTGTAAAATCATTTTCGTTTGAGCATCTAGAGCTGAAAAAGGCTCATCCATTAAAAGCACCCTAGGTTCAGTTGCCATCGTTCTCGCGAGAGCTGCTCGTTGTCTCATCCCGCCTGAAAGTTGGTGAGGATAGTGATTTTCAAAACCGCTCAAACGACATTTTTCTAATAACTCAGAAGATCTTTTTTTGCGTTGTGAGGAATTTGTTCCATTAATTTCAAGGCCAAATTCAACATTTTCACGAATGTTTCTCCAAGGTAGCAATAAATCCTTTTGCAACATAAATCCAACGTGGGAATTTGGCTTATCAACTTTTTCTTGATCAATAAAAACTTCGCCAACCGTTGGCTGATACAAACCAGAGCCCATGTTAAGAAGAGTTGATTTACCACAACCACTGGGGCCAATTAGTGAGACAACTTCCCCATCATTAACTGTCAAATTAACATTTTTAACAGCAACAATATTTTCTTCAAGACCATCCTGGCCCCTATTATTGAAACTTTTACCTACCTCTTGATATTCAATACGAACATTGTTCGAAGAATTTTTATTTGGTGTTTGTTTTGAATTTATCATCAATAAATATCGTTAAGCACCAAGGCGCTTAATCTCTAACTTAAAGCTCTTTTCGGTCCAAGGAGAACCATCCGGCGCATAAATTCCTCTTTTATTTAGATCTGTAATGATATCAGACAGTTCACTTATATCATTGTCGAATATTTCTGTTAAAGCCGAAGCTAAGCCGTTTTCATAATCGGTGGGTGGATTTTCCCGGGTTTGATGAACAATATTCTCAACATCATCAGGTAGTTCGATATTACCTTTACCAGCAATTTGGTTGGGTTTAGAGCGGGACCAAAGTTTAAGATTAGGATTGTAATCCATTTGAATAAGCCCAATAAAAAATTGTTTTATATATGAAACGTTGGTTTATTTAAGAAACAATAATACGGTATATCAAAATTCTGTCAATAATTTTGTCCCATAAATTACGAAAGCTATAACTTGATAGATTATTCTAATATGATTTATTTATGACTCAGTCCCACTCGGCAAAGTTCTATAAATTTTATCACATATGGTTTCAGACTTGCTTCCTCTCTCGTGGCAGCATGCAGTGTACGGCTTAACCCGTACTCAGTAAGGGGTAGGGCCGTCAGATCAGGTGACAAGTTTGACGAACCCAAGACCCAGTCAGGTATGACAGAAACACCTTTATTGGCTCCCACAAGCAATAGTATAACGGCAGTTAATTCCACTTGCCTAACCAATTTGGGTTCTACCTTTGCCGGTAAAAGAAATTGGCTAAACACATCTAGACGAGAGCGCTCAACTGGATAAGTAATTAAAGTTTCCTCAGCAAGATCATTAGCCTCAATAAATGACTTTTGGCTTAATGAATTTTCTTTCGATGCGATGAACGTTGGAGCGTATGAAAATAATTCATGAAATTCAACTTCGCTAATTTGCTCAGGATCTGAGGAAATGACAACATCTACTTCACCCTCCGACAACGCAGGAAGTGCGCGAAACGAGAGGCCAGGACGAATATCTATATCTACATTTGGAAAGCTTTGTCGAAATACGTTTAACACGGGGAATAACCATTCAAAACACGCATGACATTCAATTGCAATATGCAGTCTGCCAGCATTTCCATCCTTTACATCTATTAACTCCATCTTCAAGGCGTCTAATTCAGGAAGTATTTTCTCCGCCGATCTCAAGAAACGATAGCCTTCAACGGATAGCCTGAGAGGCTTAACGCCCTTAACGAAAAGCTCAACACCCAGTTGATCTCTCATATTTTTTATTTGATGCGATAATGCGGACTGCGTGATGTGTAATTGATCAGCAGCTTGTGCAAGTGACTTAGATTGGTGAATGGCAACAATTGCTCGTAAGTGTCTTATATCGATATGCATTGAATATTTTTCATAATAGTTATTATTATTATGAGCTGTTATCATAAAAAAAAAAGGGGTACAAGATCTCGAACACAGCAAAGCTAGAGAGTAACATTTAAAATTCAAGCATTATGAAACAAGTTACACCAAAATTTTCTTTTGAGTTATTTCCACCAAAAACATCAAAATTACGAAAACAATCGATGATTTGTCTTGATCAGTTAACGTGCTATTCGCCTGATTTTATATCTATTACATATGGTGCTGGTGGAAGTTCGCGAGATAAATCTAAAGATATGATAAAGGTGATACAACAAAACCATAAATTGGCAGTTGCTCCTCACCTTACTTGTGCAGGAATTAGTAAAACTAAGACATTAAATTTTGCACAGAATTGCTGGGATAAAGGAATTAGACAAATGGTTGCTCTTCGCGGTGACCCGCCAAAAAATACAGATAGATTTGAAGCGCACCCGAACGGTTTTAAAAGTTCAATCGATCTAATTCGAGGTTTAGGTAAAGTCGGTTTTACCAATATAAAAGTTGGTGCTTATCCAGAAATGCATCCCGACTCAAAATCGATGAGCTCAAACATTGACTGGCTTAAACAGAAGATTGATGCTGGGGCCACCTCAGCAATTACCCAGTTCTTTTTTAATGCTAAAGTTTTTTTAGAATTCAGGGAGAAATGCATGAAGGCTGGTGTAAACATTCCAATTATTCCCGGAATACTGCCTATTGAGAATTATAAAAAAACAAAAAATATGGCAGAGAGATGCGGCACAACTTTTCCTCAACATTTCAATGAACAATTCGCTAAAATAAACGATGAAAATGAAGAAAATAAACTATCAATCGAGATCTCAACTAAAATATGCGATAAACTAATTAAGGAAGGTGTTCAAAACTTTCATTTTTACACTCTCAACAAACCAACGTTAACAAGCCAGATTATCAGTGCTTTAGGGTTCTCAAAATTTTCACTAAATCCTGGAGTTAAAATTGCTAGATGATTTAAACATAATTAAATTCCCCAACCTATCAAAATTTAATCCAGATAATTTTTTTGAACAAACCCAAAAATTTATAAATGAATTAAAAAGTCGTATTTTGGTATTTGACGGTGCAATGGGAACGATGATCCAGCAACATTCGTTAGAAGAAAGTGACTTCTGCGGAGACGTTATTTTAGATACAACGATTCCCCAAACAGGTAATAACGATCTTCTTACACTCTCCAATCCAGAAATTATTGGTGATATTCATAGAAGTTTTCTAAACTCCGGCGCAGATATTATTGAAACAAATACGTTTTCATCTACTCAAATTGCGCAAAGTGACTTTGGTTTATCGCATTTAGCATACGAACTAAACCTTCAGTCAGCCAAACTAGCACGCAAAGTCGCTGATGAAGTATCAGAACTAAACCCAAACCGGCCACGATTTGTTGCTGGTGTTTTAGGCCCAACAAATCGAACGGCATCCATGTCACCTGATGTGAATAATCCATCTGCAAGAAATATCACTTTTGACGAATTAGTTGAAAGCTACGAAGAAGCAACCAGAGCGTTGATGCTTGGTGGAGTGGATTTCATCATGGTAGAAACCGTTTTCGATACCCTCAACTGCAAAGCAGCCCTAATTGCGATTGACTCCATCGCAGAAGAAATAAAATGTAAAATACCATTAATGATATCGGTAACAATAACTGATAAATCAAATCGAACATTATCTGGTCAAACGATCGAGGCATTTTGGCACTCTGTTCGACATTCTGAGCCACTAATCGTAGGAGTTAATTGTGCACTTGGCTCTGAGGATATGCGACCACACGTTGAAGATCTCTCACGAATTGCCAATTGTTATGTTTCCTGCCATCCAAACGCTGGACTACCAAATGCTTTTGGCGAATATGATGAAACCGCAACGATGATGTCTGAAACACTTGGAGAGTTTGCAAGCTCTAACTTGGTGAACCTCTTGGGAGGATGCTGCGGAACTACCCCGGATCACATAGCAAGTATTTCAAAAGCAGTTCAAAAAAAACCCCCGCGCAACATTCCGGCTCTGAAAAAAGAACTGAGCCTTTCAGGCCTCGAACCGCTAGTTATTGATCAAAGCACGCTATTTATAAATATTGGTGAGCGGACAAACGTAACAGGATCTAAAAAGTTCGCAAACTTAATCAAGAATGGCAATTTTGAAGAAGCCATGGAAGTAGCTCTTCAACAGGTCCAAAATGGCGCGCAGATTATTGATATAAACATGGACGAAGGCCTATTAGACTCAAGACAAGCAATGGTCACATTTCTAAATATGATTGCTTCAGAACCAAATATTTGTCGAGTCCCAATAATGATCGACTCATCAGATTGGTCGGTTATCGAGGCAGGACTGAAGTGTATTCAAGGCAAGTCTATCATCAATTCAATTAGCCTGAAAGAAGGTGAAGCATCTTTCAAGTTTCAAGCTGAAATAGCGCGCAAATACGGCGCAGCAGTCATAGTTATGGCATTCGACGAGCATGGCCAAGCTGATACTGCTACTCGAAAAATTGAAATCTGTAGCCGAGCATATAAATTGTTATCGGAGGATTATGGGTTTCCAGCAGAGGATATAATTTTTGATCCCAATATCTTTGCTATCGCAACCGGTATGGAAGAACACAATAATTATGCTAATGATTTTATTGAAGCTACAAGAACTATTCGTGAAATTTGTCCTCACGCCAATATATCCGGTGGCCTAAGCAACATATCTTTCTCATTCAGAGGTAATGAACCTGTTAGACAGGCCATGCACTCTGTCTTTCTATTCCACGCTATCAAGGCTGGAATGTCCATGGGGATAGTAAATGCAGGCCAATTGGCTATATATGAAAATATTAATCCAAAACTCCGTGAATATGTGGAAGATGTAATCTTAAATCGGAGGAACGATAGTACCGAGAGATTATTGGAAATTTCTCAAGATTTCTCATCAAATACGATAACAAAAAAAGATACTTTGGCTTGGAGAGATAAACCTATTTCTGAGCGCCTCACATATTCTCTTGTCCAAGGAATAAACCAATTCATCATAGAAGATACTGAGGAAGCCCGTCAGCAAGCAGTTCAACCCATTGATGTAATTGAAGGACCATTAATGGACGGAATGAACGTTGTTGGAGATCTCTTTGGTGAAGGTAAAATGTTCTTACCCCAAGTTGTCAAGAGTGCCAGAGTTATGAAACAAGCAGTTGGCCACCTAGTTCCGTTTATCGAAGAAGAAAAAAGAAAACTCGGCTCTTCTAAATCATCTCGCGGTAAAGTTATTATGGCTACAGTAAAAGGAGATGTTCATGATATTGGAAAGAATATTGTCGGCGTCGTTCTACAATGCAATAATTTTGAGATTATTGATCTCGGCGTTATGGTGCCCGCACAAACTATTCTTGATGCGGCAATTAAAAATGAGGCCGATATTATTGGCCTCTCTGGCTTGATCACGCCTTCTTTAAACGAAATGGCGCACATAGCGAAAGAAATGGCGCGGCAGAATTTTAACATCCCAATATTAATCGGTGGGGCAACAACCTCAAAAATTCATACGGCTGTAAAAATAGAACCTTATTACGATGGATCAATAACACATGTTAATGATGCATCTCGAGCCGCCTCTGTGGTTTCTTCTTTGT
>ENA-UOXV01001596-UOXV01001596.1-marine-metagenome-genome-assembly--contig:-NODE-1596-length-31372-cov-9.629530_pt1 | contig 31372 bp, 32 predicted proteins | sample MGYA00238165_ERZ766961 | MGnify/ENA primary metagenome ERZ766961 (study PRJEB28924, sample SAMN03173240) | marine metagenome | biome: Marine; feature: Water; material: Subsurface seawater | place: North... | reverse complement strand
GTAGTGTGGGGTCTCCCCATGTGAGAGTAGGACATTGCTAGGCTTTTATTCTAAAATACCCCGACCTTTTAAGGCGGGGTATTTTTTTTGTTTAAAAATGCTTGTATTGTTAAACAAAAATTAGCTCCATTAAAGACTTGATTTCAAATAATTCATTATTAAATAGCTATAATATAGCTCTAATTTAAGCAAATAGTTATGAAAAATCTTCTACTCTCTTTAAATAAGTATTTTGCAAAAGTACCTGCTCAGTTAATACCCTATCGAAAAACAGTCATTCTTTTAGCCCTGCTTTCAACTATTTTTATGGGTTTTGGCGCTTCACGTTTTGTTTTAGATACCTCATTTGATGTTTGGTTTACTGAGTCTGATCCAGCTATAGAAGCTTTAGATGAATTTCGAGACCAGTTTGGAAGTGATGACGGCTTATTCATTGTTTATGAAGCTAAAGATGGTGATGTATTTTCAAATAAATCCTTACGATATATCTCAGAAATAACTGAGGTTCTTGATAATTATGAGCAAATAAGTGATGAAGTATGGCTTGAAAAGTATGGCTTAACTCCTGATATTGTTGAGTCTCTGACTCACGTCAAGCGAGTTCAATCTTTAACTAATATTAGAATTCAAAAAAATGAAGATGATGTCTTAAGCTCACCACGTCTGGTTCCTAAAAATATCCCTAACGACTCAATAGCACTCAGTGAAATAAGTTCAGAGGCAGATGATCAACCGAGTTTACCGCTCTTTATGTTTTCAAAAGACCACCGCTATGGTGCAATTTCTATTAAGACTGATTTTGGAGCTATTCCAATTGTGCAGGAGATAGATGATAACTTTTCACTATTCTCTGATGATGATTGGAGTGACGATTTTGATGCTGGAATTGATGATAATGCTGTAGTTCAAAAAATTGAATATCAATCGGATGAGCCAGCACTTTATATTCCTTTTATGAAGGCTATCACAGCAATAACAGAGCAGCCAAAGATGCTTGAGCACTTCAACTTTTATCCGATTGGTAATTCGGCAATGATTTCTTTAGCGATGGATACACTTATTCAAGCTGCATTTTTATTGGTAGGTATGGTGGTAATTATTAACCTTCTATTATGGACATTGTTTCGCTCTGCAAGTGCAGTTGTTCTTCCACAACTTGCAATTGGCCTAAGTATTCTATTTGTCATTGGTGGACTCAGTTGGTTAAATTTGGCATCAACAACTCTAATTGCCCTTACTGTCATGCTGATTATTGCTGTAGGCGTAGCCGATTGTGTTCATGTAATGAGCTCTTATTTATTTTTTAGAAAGGATGGTAAAGATCATGATGAAGCCTTGTCGAAGGCTTACGGTAAAACTGGAGTGCCAATCCTATTAACAACAATAACTACGATGGCAGGAATGTCATCATTGGCTGCAACTGGAATGCCAATGTTTGTCCAGTTTGGACTCTCATCTGCCGCAGGTGTCTTTTTTGCTTTCTTATACACAATATATTTACTGCCTGTATTGCTTAATTATTGGCACCCACTGCAAGCTAAAAAGATAAAAAAACCAGACGAAAAGAGAAAAATTGGCATAAAGTCAATGGCGCTATTAATAAAATCAAAGGCCTTAAGCTTTGGATGTTTTTTTGTTAATCCATTGATGAAAGGTGCAAACAAAATTGGCTTAGTTTGGCTTCTAAGTGCCGAATGGCTGCAACCATTATTAGATAGAATTCCTAGTTTTGTTGAGCGTTTTCGATATGCTATTGCAATGATTTTTGTTGGCGTATTTGTTATATGTTTATACGGCGCAACTCAAGTAAAAATTGATTCTAATCTAGTTGAGCTTTATTCTGATGATGTGCCAATTGGTCAAGCATATGAAATTGTTGATGAGAACATGATGGGAACTGGAAATATGGTCATAGTGGTAGATACTGCAAGATCAGATGGAATTATGGACCCTGAGGTATTGAATTCAATGGATAGACTCCAAAATAAAATTGAAGAAAGTTATAGTGAGTATATTATTCGTACAAATTCTTTGGCAGACTTAGTAATAGATACACATGCCATTATGCAAAACTCTGAGGATTACCGTAATATCCCTGAGACTCAGATTGCAGTGTCACAATTGCTTTATTTATTCAATAGTTCTAATCCTGAGGAGCGACGAGCCCTTGTCAGTGACGACTATAGTAAGAGTCACATAAGTGTTCAATTAAGAAATGCAGGATCTAATGAATATAAAGAGTTTTTTAAAGATATTCAGCTTGATATAAATAAAGAATTTAATGGCTTAAAAGATCGTTATCCTGATTTAAAAGTACAGATTACTGGCTCTTTTGCATTAATGATGAGGCTTGCTGATGACATCAGTAAAAATCAGTTTAAGAGCTTAGCCATCGCTGCCGTTGTTATAAGTTTATTATTAATGGTAACACTTGGTTCATTACAGGCTGGAGTTATGTCGATTGTTCCCAATTTAATTCCAGCTACCCTGGCATTTGGATTGATGGGTTTGCTTGGAGTTCCACTAGATACCGATACGCTAATGATTGCCCCTTTAATTATTGGTATTGCAGTTGATGACACTATTCACTTTATTAGTCATTATAGAATGTCGCTTGCCCAAAATCATAATATGAAGCTTGCACTTGTAGAGACTATAAAGGAGGTTGGGCAGGCTGTGACATTCACAACACTAATTTTGGGCTGTGGATTTTTAATGCTTACCTTTAGTGACTATTTAGGCCTAGCTAAAATTGGTGGGTTTGGTTCTTTAGCAATATTTGTTGCACTTCTTTGTGACTTATTGTTTTTTCCAGCATTGATAATGATATTTAAGCCTAAATTTGGCCAGAAAGACGTAGATGATAATTTAAATTTTATAGAGGTTGCAAAATGAATAGACTAATTCTTAATAACTTAAAATCAAACCTTTTTATAGCTCTAATAAGTATATTTTTTATACTTTGTAGTTCAATCACGATTGCAGAAACTAAACTCACTGCCTTAGAAATTATGGAAAAGGTTGATGAAGAAAGTCGTAAGTCAACTGATTCAGCATTCACTCGAATGAAGCTTACTTCTTGTAAGTATGGGAAAAAGGATGGCAAGATTAAGTGCGCTGAAAAGGCGCGTATTAAATTAGTAGAAAGTGCCCAAATAAATACGGGCGATGATAATCAAGATACTAAGAGTGTTTCAATTATTCTTGAGCCAGCAAGTGAAAAAGGAATTGGTATGCTATCTTATAGTTATGATGATAGTAATCGAGATAATGAAACATGGTTATACCTCTCTGCACTTGGCAAAGTTAAAAGAATAAGTGTAAGAAACAGTGATGATGAAGAAACTGAATCTGCAAGTATTTTTGGGACTGAAATGACAACAGAAGACCAAGAGACTGGAAAACTTGATGACTATACATACGAATTATTGGAGCAAGGTAAGTTTAGAGGCCGAGAGGTGGCAGTAATTGAGTCAACGCCTAAGCCATATCGACTTAGTAAAAGTAGCTATGGAAAAACACAGAGTTGGATTGATACTGAAAGATTTATAAGTCTGAAAGTGCAAATGTTTGATAAATATAATAATCCAATTAAGAGGCTTGAGGTTGGAAAAGTTGAAAAAATTAATGATGTTTGGATGGGAAGAAGTTTGACATTTTTTAATACTGTTAGTAATCGGTTGACAAACATGAAGCTTGAAGCTATCAATTTTGATATGGATATCCAGGAAGATTTTTTAACTCAAAGAGCATTAACTGATCAAGCTTTTAGAGAGAAGTATCTAAAAGATCTTCGTAAGCAAGCGAAATAACTTTAAAAAAATGGTAAATTTATTTAAAAAAGTCATTTTTTATTTAATAGTTGGCCTACTTTTAAATTCTGCTGTTTATTCTGAAGACTCTTTTTTTGACGATGAGGTTATCTTTGAAGATTCTGATGAAGGCTTTGATGAGTGGTCAGATGATAGTGATATTTTTGGGGAAGATGAATTAGAAATTGAAAAACCTTTTTCCTGGTTAGATCTTGGAGTTTCACAGAAGTGGGGTTTTAATCCTGCAAGTGATTACACTACCTCAATGGAGAGAACTGAGTTGAAGCTTGGAACTAGTGGTTCGATCTCAGATTCAGGATATGGTGAAATAGAAATAAAGGCTACTAAGTATTGGCCTAGTGATAGTAATTATGCTACAGAGTCTAGTGACGTAGAGGTTGAAAAGGCCTTTGTTCAGTTCAGTTTTGATGATTGGAGTACAAAATTAGGTCGTCATACAATTGGTTGGGGTGAGTTAGAGGGAGGTGCACTTGATGTTATCAATCCTTCAGGTGGATTAACAGATCCATCTATGATTTCCCAATGGTTTTTAAGTGCCACTCGATACTTTGATAGTAGTGATCTAAGTTTTTTTTATAACACCAATCCTAGAGTTATAAAAAGCACACTTTTTACTCTAAAAAATAAAAGCTATGATGAGTTTGGAGTGCGATATGGAATGAGTGCCGAGGGAGGTGATACGGCTATTTATTTAGCTCAATTAGTGCCAAATAATGCACTTATCAATCTTTCAGATGGATTAGTTTATGCGACTCCATATCACTTATTAGGTTTTGGAATGAACAAAGCATTTGATGACTATTTATTAAAGTTTGATCTAGCATATAAACAAAATCTTCAGCATAATCGTCTCGGACAGTTTGTCAAAACTAACAGAATAGACTGGGATTTAGCCTTTGATATTCAAAAAAATGACAGGACGATAGTTCTCTCAATTAATTCTCAGTACTTGTTGGATTTTAATAATGATTATTTAACGCCAACAACAACTGGGGGTGTTAGCACAGACAGAAATAATATGACATATATGTCAAGAATTAGTGACAAGTTTGGAGATTCAGATTGGAGCTGGAATGCCTCCCATTCAATACTATCTAATAATGATTTATCGATGTCATCTGCTGGAATTGACTGGGATATTAATGATAACTGGAAAGCATCTTTCGGTGCTTTATATGCAGATGCTAAACCAGATCGAGCACTCAGTATCTTCGATGAATATCAAAGAGTAAGTCTAGAAGTTAATTTTCAGTATTAGAAAGATAATGCTCTTACCATGAGCATAAGATACAGCTTTGTATCAACTTCATTAGGTATAACGGATATTGTATAATTTAATCATACAAATTTAGGTTTGAACGATGTTAGATAGTAAGCTTTTAAGAGGAAATATTGATTTTGTAGTTGAGCAGCTAAAGAGAAGAGATTTTTCTTTTGACGTAAATGAGTTTAATAAACTAGAGGATAAAAGAAAAGTCATACAAGTTGAAACTCAAGATTTACAAAATTTACGTAATACAAAATCAAAATTAATCGGACAAGTAAAGAGTAGTGGAGAAGATATTAAACCACTCCTTGCAGAGGTCTCAGATTTAGGTCAAAAACTTGATAATGCCAAGTCAGCTCTCAATGCGATTCAGCTCGAGATTGATAAAATTATTATGGCGATTCCAAATATACCCCACCCATCTGTCCCAGAGGGGACTAGTGAGGATGATAACCTTGAATTATTAAAATGGGGTGAGCCAAAAAAGTTTAGTTTTGAAGCAAAAGACCATGTCGATCTGGGTGAGCCACTTGGTTTAGATTTTTCAACGGCAGCTAAGATTTCAGGCTCAAGATTTGTCGTTATAACTGGTAAGCTTGCAAAACTTCAGCGTGCATTAACACAGTTTATGCTGGATCATCATACTGAGAAGAATGGTTACACAGAAACTTATGCTCCTTACTTAGTTAATTCAGATTCACTTACAGGAACTGGGCAATTACCAAAGTTTGAGGCTGACTTATTTAAAACTCATCTTCATGGAGAAGAGGGAGAAGCAAAGGCATTATATTTAATTCCAACTGCTGAAGTTCCTGTTACTAATATTGTCCGTGATTCAATTATTAAGGATACTGAGCTTCCTCTTAAGTATGTTGCTCATACTCCATGTTTCCGATCTGAAGCTGGCTCATACGGGAGAGATACAAGAGGATTAATACGACAACATCAATTTGAAAAAGTTGAGTTAGTTCAAATAGCTAAACCTGAAAAATCTTATGAAATTCTTGAGGAGCTAACAGAGGATGCCGAAGGTATCCTTAAATTATTAGAGTTACCTTATCGTAAAGTACTTTTATGTACGGGAGATTTAGGTTTTTCTTCTGCCAAAACTTATGATCTTGAGGTTTGGCTTCCAGGCCAAGAGGCTTATCGAGAAATTTCATCTTGCTCATGTTTTGAAGATTTTCAGGCTAGAAGAATGCAGCTCAGATGGAAGAGTCCAACAACAAAAGATACTGAGTTTCTTCACACACTCAATGGTTCAGGCTTAGCAGTTGGTAGAACTTTAGTTGCAGTAATTGAGAATTACCAAAATGCTGATGGAAGTATTACTATTCCAGAAGTCTTACAGGCGTACATGGGCGGCTTAACTAAGATAAAATAACCCCTTTATAATTTTTGGAGTCAGAGATGAATTTACCCCCAGAACTATTTTTGATAGCAATGTTTGTGCTGATGTATTTTTTATTAATCAGACCTCAACAAAAGCGCGCTAAGGATCATAAGAATCTTCTCAAAGAACTTAAAAAAGGTGATGAAGTAGTTACCAATGGTGGAGTGATAGGAAAAATTACTGCGGTTGATGAGTCTTTTGCTGAGATAGAGATTGCTTCAGGTGTCTCTGTCAAAGTTCAAAAGCAAGGAATTAATCAAAAGATGCCAAAAGGTAGTATCAAGCCAATGACTAAGTCAAGTTCTAAAGCAAAGGCTAAAGATAAAAAAGAAATAGCAAAAAAATAATAAGTAAAAGATAATTTATATGAATCATTACGCAGCCTGGAAAAATACATTAATCGTATTCTTCCTGTTTATTTCAACACTATATGCATTGCCAAATCTCTATGGCTCGGATCTTGCTATACAGATTACTGGTGCAGGTGATTATATTGTTGATGATAATGATTTAGAAACTATAAATAACGAGTTACTTGAAAATAATATTGCATTCAAATCACTAGGATTTCAGGATAAAAATATCTTGATTAGATTTAGTGATTCTCAATCTCAACTATCATCTAAAGCATTATTAAAAGAAAAACTCAGTAGAAATTATGTTATAGCTTTAAATCTTGCCCCCTCTGTTCCCCAATGGTTGGAGGGACTAGGAGGAAAAGCCATGTCTCTTGGGCTTGATCTTAGGGGCGGTGTTCATTTCTTACTGGAAGTAGATATGGATGCAGTTATTTCTATGTCCATGGATCGTTATTACAATGAATTAAGAACAACTCTTCGTAAGGATAAATTATATAAAAAAATTAGAAAAGAAGATAATCTCTTAATAGTTAGTTTTAAGAGTGAAGAGCTTAAGAATCAGGCAAAAAAAATAATTAAAAAAGATTTGCCAGACTTAGCTATTGCTGAAGATACTGAGCAAGAGCTTGAATTGGGTCTAGAAATTTCATCCACTGCTAAAACAACTGCAAAATCGAGCGCTCTTAAGCAAAATATAACGACACTTCGCAATCGTGTAAATGAATTAGGCGTTGCAGAGCCGATTATTCAGCAACAAGGTACAGAAAGAATTGTGGTCCAGCTTCCTGGAGTCCAAGATACTGCTAGGGCTAAAGAAATCTTAGGTGCAGTTGCAACAGTAGAGTTTCGTTTAGTTGACGAAAAAAATGATGTCCAAACTGCTGTCAACTCAGGAAAAACACCAGCAGGCTCTAAGTTATATAAGTTTAAAGATGGGCGGCCTTTATTGTTAAAAACTAACGTAATTACAGCTGGTGAAAATATAGTTGATGCTTCTTCAAGCATGGATGAAAATAATCAACCTAGCGTTAGTATTGTTCTTGATGGCTCTGGTGGAAGGTCTATGCTTGATACCACTAAGGAATTTATTGGTTATAGAATGGCAGTTGTGTTTATTGAGAATCAAGTCGAAACATTAATAGTGGATGGTGTTGCCACTAAAAAAAGAACTAAAACCCAAGATATTATTAATGCAGCAACAATACAGGGAACTTTTTCAAATCGCTTTCAAATAACTGGTTTAGATAGTGCTAGAGAGGCAACAAATCTTGCTCTTTTATTAAGGGCTGGATCTTTATCAGCACCTGTTGAAATTATTGAAGAAAGAACAATTGGTCCTAGCCTTGGTGCCGACAATATTCAAAAAGGTTTAATCTCAGTTCTTGTTGGATTTGCATTGGTTCTGGTTTTTATGGGATGGCGTTACCGTGTTTTTGGATTAGTTGCAAACCTTGCTCTTACGCTAAATTTAATAACAATCGTCTCAATTTTATCAATGATTCAGGCGACTCTAACATTACCAGGGATTGCAGGTATTGTTCTAACAGTTGGAATGGCAGTAGATGCTAACGTATTAATTTTTGAACGTGTCAAGGAAGAGTTACGTGCAACGAAAAATATACAAAAAGCTATTTCTGCTGGATATGAAAAAGCGCTACTTACAATTGCTGATGCAAATATTACAACACTCATTGCATCATTAGTATTGTTTAGCTTTGGCACAGGAGCCATTAAGGGTTTTGCTGTTACCCTTTCAATTGGAATCATTACTTCAATGTTTACTGCCATTATCGTATCAAGAGCGGTAATTAATTTAATTTATGGTGGTAAAAAAGTTGAGGAGTTGTCAATATGAGTATTAGATCATTAAATATTCCAGTTATCGACTTTGTTAGTAAACGCAAGTATGCAATGATTTTCTCAGCAATTTTGCTGATAGTTTCAATTGCATCTATTGGTTTTCAAGGGCTAAAGTTTGGTATTGACTTTACAGGTGGAACGCTTATAGAGTTGGGTTATGATAAAACAGCAGATTTAGAAGATATTAGATCAAAACTTGAATCTGCTAATTACTCAGGAACAAATGTGCAATATTTTGGTTCTGATACGGAGGTTTTAATTCAACTAGAACCACAAGCTGTAACAAGTGCAAAATTAAGTTCTTCAATTATTAGAATGCTTGGGGAAGATGTTGATGTAAGAAGGGTTGAGTTTGTTGGACCTAAAGTAGGTGAAGAATTAACTAATGATGGCGGTTTAGCAATGCTTTATGCGCTCATTGGGATTTTAATTTACGTTGCATTTCGATTTGAATATCGATTTGCTTTAGGATCAATTGCTGCTCTAGTCCATGACGTGATTATTACCTTAGGAGTTTTTTCTCTACTTCAGATAGAGTTTGACTTAACAGTGTTAGCTGCAATCCTGGCAGTAATTGGCTATTCACTAAATGATACTATAGTAGTATTTGATAGAATTAGAGAGAACTTTTTAGCTACTCGCCATATAGAGCCAAAACCAATTATAAATGAGGCTCTTAATCAAACATTATCAAGAACATTGATGACATCATTCACAACGTTGATAGTTCTTCTTGCGCTATTTTATTTAGGAGGTGAGGTTATTCATAGTTTTGCTGGTGCCCTTCTAATTGGAGTTATTATTGGTACTTACTCATCAATTTATGTTGCAAGTTCTATGATTTTAGCTCTTGGAATTTCTAAGGAAGATATGCTTCCTTCGGAGAAAGAGCAAAAAGAGATTGACGCTAGGCCATAGACTATTAAGCTCTATTTTTTATTGATTAAACCTTTCAAAAACAAGGCAAGCATTAGTTCCACCAAAACCAAAGCTATTTGATAAGATTCTATTGAGTTTTATATTTTTTATTTCTCTAACAATTGGCATTCCTTTGGCCTCTTCATCAAGAGTTTCTATATTAACTGACTCAGCTACAAAATCATTTTGAAGCATCAATAATGAATATATAGATTCATTTACCCCTGCAGCTCCTAATGCATGGCCAGAAAGAGATTTGGTAGATCCAATTAATGGCAATTCTGAATTACTAAAAACTTTTTTAATAGCTTGTAACTCTTTAACATCACCCACTGGTGTTGATGTTCCATGGGCATTAATATAGTCAATAGACCCATTAATAGTACTAGTTGCAATCTCCATACAACGCTTTGCTCCTTCACCAGATGGAGCTACCATATCATAACCATCTGAAGTTGCACCATAGCCAACAAGTTCAGCAATTATTGTTGCTCCTCGAGCTGCAGCATGATCTAAAGATTCAAGAACAAGTGCACCGCCTCCACCTGAAATTACAAAGCCATCACGGTTAGCATCAAATGCTCTTGATGCAGCCTCAGGCGCATCATTGTATTTTGAAGAAAGTGCACCCATAGAGTCAAATAGCATTGAAGTTGACCAGTCTAATTCCTCACCACCACCTGCAAAAACAACATCTTGCTTTCCTAGTTGAATTTGTTCCATTGCGTTACCAATACAGTGAGCACTTGTTGAGCAGGCTGAGCTAATTGAATAATTAACCCCCTTTATTTTGAATAGTGTTGAAAGACAGGCCGAAGTTGTTGACCCCATAGTTCTTGGAACACGATATGGACCAACACGTTTTATACCTCTTTCTCTTAAAATATCAGCAGCCTCAACAACATTTATATTTGAAGCACCCCCAGAACCCATAATTAAACCTGAACGTTCATTTGAGATCATTTCTTCAGTCAACCCAGACTGTTTGATGGCTTCATCAAGAGCAATAGCGTTATATATTGCTGCATCAGCCATAAATCGAAGCATTTTACGATCTATAACTTCAGTTGTATCAATTTCTGAAACTGAACCATGGACATGAGATCTCAGTCCCATCTCTGCGTACTTTTCGCTAAACTCAATACCAGACTTTGAGGTTTTTAAGGAATTTAGAACTTCTGATTTATTAGCACCTAAGCTACTAACAATGCCCATTCCAGTAATGACGACTCGATTCATCAAAATGAGGAGGTATCTGTGAATAAACCTACTTTTAAGTTTGTAGCCTCATAAATAATTTTTCCATCAACTTCCATAGTTGCATCTGCAATTCCCATATAAAGCTTTCTTGCAATTACTCTAGAAAGACTGACATTGTAGGTGACTTTTTTACTTGTTGGAAGTACTTGACCAGTGAATTTAATTTGGCCAGAACCTAGTGCTCGTCCTCTACCAGGTCCTCCAAGCCAACCAAGATAAAAGCCAACTAATTGCCACATTGCATCAAGACCTAAGCATCCAGGCATTACTGGATCTTCATTAAAGTGACAATCAAAAAACCATAAGCTTGGATTAATATCTAATTCTGCAGTCATACCACCTTTTCCATAATCACCACCATTTTCTGTGATGTCAGTAATGCGATCGAACATCAACATTGGAGGTTGAGGGAGTTGGGCATTACCAGGGCCAAATAATTCCCCCTTTCCACAACTAATTAAATCATCATATGAGTAGCTGTTTTGCTTCATAAGCACCGATATATCAAGTATTACATGAATTTTATCATAGTTAAATTAGTATACAAATTCAACTTATAACTTTAAGTCATCAATAATATCTTCAATATTCTCTAATCCAACTGAAATACGTATAAGGTTTTCTTTAATGTTACTTAGTTTTTTTTCTTCCATTGATAGCCTAGCATGAGTTGTAGTTGCAGGATGGGTGATGGTCGTTTTTGTATCACCAAGATTTGCAGTAATTGAAATCATTTTTGTATTGTTTATTAAGCGAAAAGCTTCAGACTTTCCACCTTCAATCTCAAATGAAACTATGCCACCAAAATTAGATTGCTGTTTCTTGGCAATATGATGATGAGGGTGATTTTCAAGTCCAAGATAGTAAACTTTTTTGACAAATGATTGCTTACAAAGCCAGTTAGCCAGTTTTTTGGCATTTTCACAATGTGCCTGCATTCTTAATCCAAGTGTCTCAAGACCTTTAAGAATTATCCAAGCATTGAATGCACTTAGCGTTGGTCCAGTACTCCTTGTAAATGAACTAATTTCCTCAATAAGTTCTCTATTTCCTAAAACAGCACCTGCAAGACATCGACCTTGCCCATCTATATATTTAGTGGCAGAATGGATGACAAGATCAGCACCTAATAATAAAGGTTGTTGAAGGGCAGGAGTCATAATACAATTATCAACTGCTAGAATGATATTATTTTTCTTTGAAATAGCTGATAATGCTTTTAAATCTGCTACCTCTCCTAATGGATTAGAGGGCGTTTCAAGTAAAAATAATTTAGTATTTTCTTGGATGCTATATTCCCAAGCCTTAGTATTAGATAAATCTGCAAAAGTAACTTTGATTTCAAATTTTCTAATAATGCTATTTAAAAGAACTATTGTTGTTCCAAACATATCAAGAGATGCAACCATATGATCACCAGGCTTAAGCAGAGTCATTATCGTTGCAAAAATTGCTGACATTCCACTTGCTGTTGCCTGACATAACTCAGCACCCTCAAGGGTAGCTAATTTTTTTTGAAATGCATCAACTGTTGGATTTGTAAATCGTGAATATACATTGCCCTGCTCTTTTTTTTCAAACCGATTAGCTGCTTGTTCAGCACTATCAAATTGGAAACTTGAGGTTAGGAAAATCGCTGCAGAATGTTCTTGTTCTTGTGTGAATTGATTATTAGAACGAATTGCTTTGGTTTGAAAACTTTTATCTTGAAAGGGTTGAGACATAACTACCTCCGTTTTAGTGCTTTAAGGAAATCCTAGGGCGACAATAGGGAACAAATGCCCAGTTCGTGAGGTGAACTAATCCTTATTTAAGTATCATTATAAACTCTATTTGAATAATTGGCAAAAGGTCTTTTTAATTAATCAGCGTCGTTATAAATTAACTCTGAACTCTCATTAGTTTGATCATTTTGCTTAGCCTTATCAGATCTTAGTGCCTCAAGATTATCTAGATAGGGTGTGTCAATATCTTTTGTAAGGTAGTTTCCATCAAAGCAAGAGCAATCAAAAGATAAGATATCAGGATTTCCTTGTTGAACTGACCAGATAAGATCTTCAAGATTTTGATAAATTAATTTATCAGCACCGATTGTTTTACATACCTCATCTGTGGTTTTATTGTGCGCAACAAATTCATTTTTACTCGCCATATCAATGCCATAGACATTTGGATATCTAACTGGGGGCGCAGCAGATGCGAAGAAGACTTTTTTAGCACCAGCAGCTCTAGCCATTTGAACAATCTCTTGGCTTGTAGTTCCTCGAACAATCGAGTCATCTACTAAAAGAACATTCTTATCCTTGAATTCAAGTTCTATCGCACTTAACTTTTGGCGTACAGATTTTTTTCGTTGTTTTTGCCCTGGCATTATAAAGGTCCTTGCAATATAACGATTTTTAATAAAACCTTCTCTATACTTCAAATCTAATTCATTAGCCAGTTGAAGAGCAGCTGTTCTTGATGTGTCAGGAACAGGCATTACTACATCAATATCTTCTATAGACCATTTTAATTTGATTTTTTCAGCAAGTTTTTCACCCATTCTTAAGCGGGATTTATAGACTGAAATATTATCAATAATTGAATCTGGCCTTGCAAAATAAACAAACTCAAAGATGCATGGAGACAATATTGAGTTTTCAGAACACTGATGAGAATGAACTTTACCATTCCGGTCAATGACAATTGCCTCACCAGGTTTTATATCACGAGTAATTTTAAAACCAAGCGCGGTAAGACCAACACTTTCTGAAGTAAGCATATATTTAGTGCCATTCTTAGTAGTTCTTTCGCCTAGTATCAAGGGTCTGATTCCATGTGGATCCCTAAATCCAAATATACCGTAGCCTGGAATCATTCCAATAGCAGCATAAGCCCCTCTAACTCTGTTATGAAGTTTGGTGACTGCTTTGAAAATATCATTTTCATTTATCCTATGTTTTTGTTCTTCAGCTATCTCACTAGCAAGAATATTCAGAAGTACTTCAGAGTCAGAATTAGTATTGAGATGTCGAAGATCTTGTTCAAATATTTCTTTGGATAATGCTTCGGCATTAGTTAAATTACCATTATGGGCAAATGCTATTCCATAGGGTGAGTTTACATAAAATGGTTGAGCTTCTGCTTCAGAAGAGCTTCCAGCTGTGGGATATCGGACATGTCCTATACCCATATCACCGACTAAATTTTCCATGTCATGAGTTCTAAAAACATTTTTTACAAGGCCGTTACCTTTGCGCATACAAAAACGTCCCTTGCTTGCTGTTGTTATCCCTGCTGCATCTTGACCACGATGCTGAATAATTGTAAGTGCATCATAAATATAAAGACCTACATCTTTTTTTGTAGTTGAGAGAATACCCACGATACCACACATAAACTAATCCCCTAAAATTTCGTTCTCGATGAACTCAACAACAGCATCACCAGGCTCAAGTTCAATAAATAATAAATGTTTTGATAGCAAAGGTTTGATGTCTACTGACCAATCTTGAAAAGTTCTTAGTGCCCCACTTGTCTCAACCCAGCCATGATTTTGGGTGACCCATGTCATGCTTTGGAGTATTAGGACAATTATCAGAACAAAAATTCCACCCTTGAATAAACCTAATATGGACCCAAATAAATTATTTTTTAAACCACCAATATTCCTTGCATTTATCAGAACATCAATTGAGCTAAAAATTCTTATAAATCTACTAAATCCTGGCTCCATGAAGCAAGGACCCTCATTATCAATTTTAATATTGAGAATTTTTGATAGAGCAAGTGTAGCCAGAATAAAAGCCATTAAAACAATAACAAACGCTACAAAATTTCGTAAAGATTCATTGACAATTGTTGCTTCAATAGCCTTAATATCAGAAATAATTCCCAGATAATTGTAGCTTATAATGGCAATTATTAGTGTAATAACAGACATAGCAAAAGGCCTATTTAAATCACATGGATTTACAATACGAGAACAGTAGGCTGTTAATCTATAGAAGCCCTCTTTTATAAGCCAGGTGCCTATAAATATAAAACCAAAAGAAAGTGCAAAAATTGACTGACTCTCCGAACTAATCCAATTACTCAGAAAAGTATTTGCAAATTCATCGTAATACAGCCAAGCAATGATAATGGCTAAAATTACAAAAATAAGGCTAATAATTTCTTTTGCTAGACCTTGAATAAAGCCTCTTATAACAAAAATTATTAGAATGATAAGGGTAAGCCAATCTGACCAAGCCAGTAAACTTATAGTATTCCAAAAGTTGTTAAAAAAATTACCCATGGCCTCCCTGTTTGTTAGCAACAATTTTACAACAGTTTCTTAGGGTCTGTTGCTAACTAAAATAACTAATAATACTTACATTAAATTCAATATCTCTGAGGCATCTGCAATCGTATAAAAAGAGCCAAAAATAACAATTCTTTTTATATTTTTAAGCCCTAGAGTTTCATTAATTGCACTATCCATATTGGCACATACTGTTGTTGTTTGAGAGTCAGCAAACTTATCATTAAGAGCATCTAATTGAATTGAGCGTTCTGAAGAGAGCGGAACTAAGAACCATTGCTTAATTGAATTTGATGAGAGCTTAATCATGTCGTCAATGTTTTTATCAGCAAGCGCTGAAAAAATTGCCACTGTTTCTATTGGTGATTCTAAAAGGGTATTTACCAGAGTTTCAACCGCAGCTGGGTTGTGCGCTACATCAAGAATAACAGTTTTATCTCCAATAATTATTTTTTGAAATCGTGCGGCAATTTGAGCTTTTTTTATTCCCTCAACGATCATATTATTTGTTACAGGGAAGAGGTAGTTGAGCTTTTCAATTGCCTTAATAGCAACCGCTGCATTAATTCTTTGGTGGGCTCCTTCGAGACCAATTTCACCTTGATATCCCTCTTTAATAAGAGTTAAGGGGGCATCTATTTCTTTTGCATAATTTAATAAGCTTAATGGCGGGTCTTGATCACCACAAATACAGTGAATAGAGTTACGCATGATGCCAGCTTTTTCATAACCTATAGCCTCTCTAGTATCTCCAAGATATTCGATATGGTCAATTGCAATGTTTGTAATTATGCTGACATTGCAGTCAACAACATTTACAGAGTCAAGTCTTCCACCAAGTCCAACCTCAAGAAGGGCAAGATCAACTCTTGCGTCTGCAAAAATAATTAGTGTTGCGAGGGTAGAGAATTCAAAGTAGGTTAAGGTGATATTGTCACGTTTTTGTTCTATTAACTCAAAAGCACTAATTATTGAGGCATCAGAAACTTCCTTACCATCTATTGCAAAGCGTTCATTATATTTTAGGAGATGCGGTGATGTGGAGCGACCTATTTTATACTTTGATTGTTCATAAATACTATCAATGAAAGCAATGGTAGAGCCTTTGCCGTTTGTTCCACCAATAGTAATAACTTTAAATGGGACACCATTTGGGAAGAGTTCATCATAGACTATTTTGACCCTGTCCAATCCTAAAACAATGGTTTCTTCCATGAGGGTTTCTTGCCATGTTAACCATTCATCAAGAGTTCTTTTAGTTTGCATATGAGGGGTTTTTATTAAATCAAAAATTATTTTAGGTTATTTATCTTCCCAAAACTCACCCTCAATTGTTTCATCTTTATTGTCAGCCTTTGAATTGTTATTTTTACTTTTATTGATAAAAACTGAGCTTCTTTGTTTAAATACACGCTCAGCATTCTTTTCTAAAAAGTGATTAATAAAATAACTTCTACTCCAAGGCATTAAGCCAAGAAGCCCAAGACCATCTGTTATAAAGCCAGGAGTCAGAAGAAGAACGCCTGAAACTAAAATAACGACACCCTCAAGTATTTCTATAGCTGGCGACCTTCCTTCAGCTAAACCCTGTTGAGCTTTTGCCAAGGTTGACCAGCCCTGTTGCTTAAGAAGTGTTGAGCCAATCAAAGCAGTAACAATAACAAGTAATACTGTAGAAAGACCACCTATTGCTTGGCCTACACTGACAAGAACATAAATTTCAGCAAGAGTAACAACAACAAATATAGGAAATAACATTTAACCTCCTTTTATGTTTGTAAAAATAATATCCCAAACACCATGACCTAGTTTATGACCACGATTTTCAAATTTAGTAAGTGGTCGATTCACTGGTCTTTCAGAATATATATGGTCACCAGCATTGTTTTTAAAGTGTTTATGTAATTCTAGCATCTCCATAATATGCTCTGCATAATTCTCCCAGTCAGTAGCAATATGAACAATTCCGTTATTTTTAAGCTTTTTTGAAAGCAAATCTAAAAAGCTAGTTTGAACAATTCTACGCTTATGATGTTTCTTTTTGTGCCAAGGATCAGGAAAAAATAATTGGAAATGGGAAATACTATTATCCGTAATATTATTATTAAGAACCTCTACAGCATCTTCTTTTATGATTTTAAGGTTATTAAGATTATTCTTACTAGCCTCATTAATTAGTCTTCCAACACCTGCCTCATAAACTTCTATGCCAAGAAAGTTTTGATTTGGTTGCTTTATTGCCATCTCAAGTAAACTATCACCATTACCAAATCCAACCTCAAGGGTAATATTATTGGTATTCAAAAAAAGCTCATCAAAATTAAGAGGATCTTTAGTGATATTAATACCATAATCACTCCAAAGTTCATTTAGACCGATAGCTTGTGCCTTAGAAAGTCTTCCAGATCTTTTAACAAAACTTTGAATTTTTCTTAAATGAACTTCAGTCATAGTCAATAATTAAAGGAGAGTGGTCAGAAAAGCGTTCCTCCTTATAAATTTCGCATGAAGTTGCAAGACCAGCCATGTTGGAGCTGACAACCTGATAATCAAGACGCCAACCCGTATTATTAGCCCATGCTTGTCCTCGATTAGACCACCAGGTGTATTGAAATTCTTCCTGATTAATTTCTCTAAAAGAATCAATATAGCCAACTTCATCATAGAGTATATCTAGCCAAGCCCTTTCCTCTGGAAGAAAGCCAGAGTTCTTTTGATTACCCCTCCAATTTTTTAAATCAATTTTTTTATGAGCAATATTCCAGTCACCACAAATGATGTATCTTCTGCCATCTTTTTGCAGTTTGCGCAGGTGAGGTAGAAAACGGTCATAGATAAATTCCATCTTGAAGGCTTGCCTTTCTTCTTTTGATGAGCCTGAGGGTAAATAGATTGAGACCACACTTAAATCTTCAAAGTCAGCCTGAATAATCCTTCCTTCTATATTCATATCTTCCCAAGGACTATAAGAAATCTTATCAGGTTTTGATTTACAGTACAAACCCGTGCCGCTGTATCCTTTTCGCTCTGCAGGATGATAAAAAGTGTGCATATCATCTGGGTAAAAGCGCTCATCTAGTTGATCTTCTTGCGCTTTAATTTCTTGTAAGCACACAACGTCAGCATTTTGTTTTTTTAACCAACTAAAAAAGCCTTTTCTTTCAGCAGCTCTAATTCCATTAACATTAATTGTTATAATTCTCATTGCACTTATTTTAATAGTTTAGGAATAACCAATGGAACAGTATCAAAAGGATTTTGTAGATTTTACGTTAGCAACTGGTGTCCTTAAATTTGGTGAATTTACTCTTAAGTCTGGTCGAATTAGTCCTTATTTTTTTAACGCAGGACTATTTAATTCTGGAAGTCATTTATCACAATTAGGTATTTTCTATGCAAAAGCAATCGAAGCAAGTGGGCTTAAGTTTGATGTCCTTTTTGGCCCTGCTTACAAAGGAATTCCTTTGGCAACTGCAACAGCAATTGCGCTTAATGACAGTCTTGGAAGAAATATTCCTTACAGCTTTAATCGCAAAGAAGCGAAAGATCATGGAGAGGGTGGCAGTATTGTTGGACACCCTTTAGAGGGCGATATTCTAATCATTGATGATGTCATAACAGCGGGAACTGCAATTCGAGAGGCGCAAGATATTATCACGGCTAATGGTGCTAAAACAAAAGGAGTTATAGTTGCCTTAGATCGTCAGGAAAAAGGGAATAGCGAACTTTCAGCAATCCAAGAGGTTGAGGAAATTTTTGGAGTTAAAGTTCTAAGTATTATTAACTTATCTCACATTGTTGATTATTTAAAAGATTCAAAAGATGAGGAAACTCTTCTAAGAATTGAGCACTATAGATCTCAATACGGCATCAACTAATCAAGTTGTTATGAAACGCTTTATTTTAAAGGTTCAATAATAAAGGTTGAGGACTCAACATCAATAATTTTAACTGTTTGACCAGCACTAAGATTTGAACCTTTAGCAAACCAAAGAGATTCCCCTATTTTAACTTTAGTAACTCCATTTTCTATTGATTCAATAATGCACTCTTTACCAATATATTTTTTAGCTTTGTCATTAAGTTGATCATCTACTGTTTTAACTGGGTAATATCTTTTTGATAAATAAGTAGCTGAACTTGCTAGGACGAGAAAAATAATTAACTGTAAGGTTCCTGAAATTTCTGGAATAAGATAGAAAATAATACTAACAGTAATTGCAGATGCTCCAATCCATAAAAGGAATACAGACCAAACAAATAATTCAATAATTATAAGAACAAGGCCAATTACTAGCCAGTGCATATAGTTTAAATTTTCGAATAACAATTCCATGGGTACCAATTTTATATTCTTTCTATTAAGGTATTAAATTTTTCTTTATTTTTTCACTGATTTAGTACATAATTCGATTTGGAGGCTAAATATGAAAAAAAATAATCAAGAGTTGATCGATCAGTTTAATAAAGATGGTTACATATTTTTTGAAAATGCTCTTTCTGATGATCAATTACTAGCAGTTAATGAACAGCTTGCTGCCTGGGTTGAGGAAAGTAAAAGCCATAACGAAAATTTTGGTGAGATCATGGATGGAAGGCCACGCTTTGACCTTGAATTAAAAAGTCATACTAGTGAGACTCCAGCTGTGAGAAGAATTACCTCACCTGCTGAAATTTCAGATATCTGTCTTGATGTTGTCAAAGATAATAACGCACTTGATCTTGTTGCTGATATCTTTGGGCCAAATATCACACATTTAGGCAACAAAATAAACCTTAAGTTACCCAGTTCTGGGACTGAAGTAAAGTTTCATCAAGATTTTCCTTTTGAGCCTCATTCTAATCAAGATATTATGACAGTTCTGTATTTTCTAGATGACGTAACTCTTGAAAATGGGCCTCTTGAAGTTGTTCCTGGAACACATAATGGTCCGCTCTTTTCTCATTGGCATAATGGCATTTTTACTGGGGCGGTAGATGCAAAAGTTGAATCTGCAAGTAGGAAACAAGCTATAAGTTGTATTGGTAAAGCTGGCTCAGCATGTCTAATGCATGGAAAGTTATTACATGGCTCTGGACCAAATCTCTCTAAGCTTTCACGATCTTTATTTATTATTACTTATAAGGCTGAAGATGCTGTTGCGCTCTCCCCAAACCATCTCCCAAGTGAGTTGGTTGGGATGATTGTTAGAGGTGAAGAAACTGGAACTGTAAGATGCACTAGTTATAGTGTTGAGTTGCCAGAATATCCTAAAGAGGCTTCATTCTTTGGACAACAATCTAAAAGTAAAAGTGTGGGAATGTAATAATTTATTAAAAAAAGACTGGCTTGGAGTGCACTAAATCAAACTAATTAAAAAACTTACTTTAGAGAATGATGATCTTATCATTGTTTGGCAAGACGGTAAGCAAAGTCAACTATTTAGTCATTGGTTGCGCGATCATTGTCAAATGCCTGTATCAAGAAATGAGAATAATGGCCAACGCTTATTTAGTATTATTGATATTCGTAAAGATCTATATATTGAAGAAGTTACTCAAGATTCAGAGGGCAATGTTTGTATTCTTTTTCAGCCTGAAAACCACTTATCAGTTTTTTCACAGGATTGGTTAAGAAAAAACTGTTATGACCTTAATAATCACTTCGATGATAGAAGTGAAAAAAATAAAAAACTTTGGCAAAAAAATACTTTTAATGATGGTGTGCCAAAAATTTCATATAATTACTTTCATCAAAATATTGAAGGTAAGTTACAAGCTTTATGTTCCATTAGGGACATGGGGTTTTGTATCATAAAAGATGCTCCTACTAAAGAAGGCCAAGTTCTAGAGGTTATAAAAGAATTGGGATTTACTAGAGAGACAAATTATGGCAAATTATTCGAGGTTCGCACAGAAGTAAATCCAAATAATCTTGCTTATACAAATATGGGGCTTGGTTCTCATACTGATAATCCATATCGTGATCCTGTTCCAACAGTTCAACTCTTGCACTGCATAGAGAGTTCAACTGAGGGCGGTGATTCAGTTTTAGTAGATGGTTTTAATGCTGCAAAAATTCTGCGACAAGAAAGTAGTGATAATTTTTTAACATTAACAAAAAACTGGATTAATTTTCGCTTTAAAGACGAAGAAACAGACCTTAGATCAAGGGTGCCAATGATTGAAGTCAATGATAATAATGAAGTTATTAAGGTAAGGTATAACAATCGCTCTATAGATACAATTAATCTTCCAGCAGTGAAGATTCGATCGTTTTATTCAGCCTATCGTCACTGGGGTGAGGTGATTGAAAGAGATCAGCTGAAGATTACATTTCAGCTATTACCTGGTGAAATAATATTATTTGATAATACTAGAGTGATGCATGCTAGAACAGCTTTTTCTAAAAAGGGTAAGCGTCATTTACAGGGAGCATATGCTGATTTAGATGGCCTTTATAGTCTTCTCAATATTCTACAGTCAAAGCAATGACAAATCTTAACAGCCATAATATTGTAAATCATATTGAAGATATTTTTAATAGGCGAGGGGCTGAATCTTATTTAGGTGAGGACGTTACAATGTCACAGCATATGCTTCAAGCAGCTCAGTGTGCAAAAAAATCTGGTGCAGATGATAGTCTTATTGTTGCCGCACTGTTGCATGATATTGGCCATTATCAAAATGAAATTCCAGAAACAGCATTAGCTAAAGGTAAAAATAATTATCATGAAGAGGCAGGTGCTAATTTTTTAGAAGACTACTTTCCACTATCTGTTGTAGAGCCTATTCGACAACATGTTGCCACAAAGCGCTACCTCTGTGCAGTCAGACCAGAATACTTCGAATTGCTCTCTGCTGCATCGATAGATACTCTTAATCTGCAAGGGGGGCCAATGTCCTCAGAGGAGGTTATAGAGTTTGAAAAAAATGATTATCTTGAAGAGTGTATCAAACTCCGTTATTGGGATGAAGATGCTAAAGATTCGAATAGAATTTGTCCATCATTTTCTTATTATCGAGCTTTGATTGAATCTTTAGTTAAAAACTAAAATTAATTATAAAAACTTCTCAATTCTTAAACATGCGCTATATCTTCATTCGGAAAGTATAATAATGCTGTAATAAATTGAATTTAAACACTTAATGAATAATAGATTACTAATAATTAATGGACCAGGTCTCTCTGATTTAAGTAACTTTAGTGAATATGGTCATGATGATCTAACTTTAGAGAAGGTTCAGCAAAAATGCTTAGAAACTTGTGAGAGCTTAGGCCTATCTTTGGTGTTTTGTCAGACTGATGATGAGGTTGAGTTAACAAATTATTTAACAAGTGCTTGTAAAGAGTTTGATGCACTTATCATTAACCCTATTGGCTACTCTCATGCATCCTTGATAGACTCCGATGTATATACTTCCAATATAGAGACAATTACCCTTCAGAATAAACCAGTTATTGAGGTGCATATTGCTAATATCTTTCAAAAGGGGATTGATATTACTAAACCAATAAAAGTATCTGAGGGCAGTGTTGGATTTGTAAGTGGGTTTGGCATTCATAGTTATGATCTAGCTATTAGAGCGGTTAGTAAAAAACTGAGGATTAATTAATGAACATCTATGTTATTAATGGTCCAAATATAAATCTACTTGGCACTCGTGAGCCAGAAATCTATGGTCACGAGACATTAGATAGTATTTCTAAGGAGTGCATTAAGTTGGGCTCTAAAGATGGCCATGATGTTAAATTTATGCAGTCTAATTATGAGGGTGAACTGGTTGAATGGATTCAGGATGCAATAAATAAAAAAATTGATGCAATTGTTATTAATGCAGCTGCCTATACGCATTCATCAATTGCAATACATGATGCACTCAAATCCTTCCCTGGCTTTAAGATAGAGCTGCATATTTCCAATCCACATTTACGTGAAACTTTTAGGCATATTTCTTTTATCTCACCAGCAGTGGATGCCGTTGTTGCAGGTCTTGGTGCCGATGGCTATAGTCATGTCATTGAGTTATTGGCAGATTTACAAAAGAGCTATAAGTAAAAATAAAACTCTAATAATTATTTCAAGTTATTAAATATCAGCATATCTGTTTTAATACAAATATCAATCCTAAGCTAATATTCGACTATAACTTGGATCATAAATCCCAAATGGAATGACTTCAACTGAAATCATTTCACCTAATAAATCTAGCATCATTCTAGTTCCTTCTATAGATTTATCTAGATTTACAAATGCATATGCAAGGTTGAGATTTACTCTGTGTCCCCATTCTCCAGATGTTATTGTACCAATGACTTTATCATCTTCAATTAGTGAGGCTCCACCATATGCAGGAGAATTTTTACTATCTATTTTTAGACAGACAAGTTTTTGTTTCATGCCATCTTTGAAGCGATTTTGTAATGCTTTTTTTCCAATGAAGTTATCTTTATTTAGATTGACAAAACGATCAAGGCCAGTTTCATAAGGATCAAACTCAGTTAGTAAGTCTGACTTCCATGCTAAAAATCCTTTTTCCATTCTCATGGACTCTACAGCTCTTGACCCAAAAAGCTTCATTCCAAAACCTTTTCCTGCATTAGAGATTGTTAGATAAGCTGCGTATAGAAATGAATTTGGGATATGCACTTCATAAGCAAGCTCACCTGAGAAGCTAACTGACATTACGGTGGCTGGAGAAAAACCTATGAAACATTCCCTGACACTTAGCCATGGAAAGGCCTCCTTACTCCAGTCTTCACGGCTGCATCTTGATAAGACATCTCTTGCTTTGGGCCCTGCTAAAAGGAGGATAGTTTGATCATTAGTTAGGCTTTTAATTGTGACTTCTTCATCATCTTTTAAGTGTTGCTTTAGCCAATCCATATCATGGAACTCCGATGCTGCAGCTGAACCATACCAGATTCGATTAGGCCCTCGATCTGATGACGGAATATTAGAAATAGTTGCCTCACTTTTTATCATTCCAAAGTCATTCAATAGATAACCTAATCCAATTCGACTTGGCTTGTGAGTAATATTTCCACAAAACATACGATCGATAAAAGTATCAGCATCTGGGCCACTAATTTCAAACCGATTAAAGCCATTGACCTCTGTGAGTCCAACATTGTTTTGTATGTTCTTTACTTCTTTTGCGACAATTTCAAATGTTTCATCAAAATGAAAAGAGAGTGATGGTTGAAAGTCTTTTGAGGGCTTTATATATTCAACACGCTCCCATCCATTAATCACTGTGAATGCTGCATTTTCAGAATCCATGAATGGAGTAAGAGGAGTAGTTTTTGCATTGCGAGCTGCAGGACGATGCTCATGAGGAAAATGAAAGCGAAACTCATTTTGATAATCTTCAATGGCCTTTAGAGAGGTCATTTCAACATTCGCATGAGAGGTAAATCTTCTAGGATCAAGACACCAAGTGTCATAGCATGCCTCACCATGAACAATTTGCTGAGCAAGTAACCAACCGTGTCCGCCACCTTCACCAAGACCAGCTCTTAAGCCAATTATGCAAAAAGCATTTTCTTTTCCTGGAATTTTTCCAACCAGTGGAGCACCATCAATTGTGTAGGTAATTGGGCCATTAATGATGCTTCTGATTCCAGCATTCATAAGAGCTGGCATGCGCTCAAATGCCCCATCCAAAACATCAGTCACTCTCTCTAAATCATCCGGACAGAGAGCATTCACAAAGTTTGGATCAATACCATCCATCCCCCATGGTTTACAATTTTGTTCATAAAATCCAATCAGAAGTCCATTCTTATCTTGTCGACAATAATAATCAGATATAGGACATCTTAAGAGAGGCATTCGATGATCTGAATGGATAATTTCTGGAATATCTTCTGTTAAAAAGTACTGATGCTCCATAGAAGCTACAGGGTGATGGACGCCCATCATTTTGCCTACCTCATTTACCCTGTATCCACAGGCATTAACAATAATATCACAATCAATATCACCATTCTCAGTAGTAACCTTCCATGTCCCATCTTGATATTGCTCTAAGGCAGTTACTGGAGTATTTGTGTAAACTTCAGCACCAGCTTTTCGAGCTCTTCGAGTTAATGAGTGACATAATTGATAAGGGTCTATATCACCATCAAGTGGATCCCATAATCCACCAATTAAATTATCTTTTGATATTAAGGGGTGACGTCGTTGACATTCCTTGGCATCAATGACTTCAAAATCAACATCCATACCTCTAGCCATTGATGCAAAGTGATGGTAGCCCTGCATTTGTTCTTTTGTACTGGCAAGTCTTATTCCTCCATCACCAAAATTGTAGTTGACTGGGTGATCTGAATCTTCAGCTAATTCTTTGTATAATTTAATTGAATGTGTTTTTAAGCCAACCATTGTTTGGTTCATGCCAAAATTTGTTACCTGTGCCGCAGAGTGCCAAGTGGTTCCACTAGTAAGATCATTTCGCTCAACTAGAACAACGTCAAACCAGCCCTCTTGAGTAAGATGATACAATGTTGAGCAGCCTGCAATCCCACCACCAATGACTACAACCTTGGCTCTTGACTTCATATTAATACATTATGAGCTTAATAATAAAACTCTAATGTTGAAACTGAAATATCAGAAACATGATCTCTGCCATAAGCAACAATTCCAAAACTCCTAATTTTTTTTGGATCCAAGGCTGTCTCTTTTGACCATCTACGTTCAAATTTATTGAAAGGAAGATCTATCATTTGCCACTCAGTATTTGTCTTAAAAGTAATAGCATAATAGTCCGATGGTGAATAACTTTCATTGGTACGAATATGAATATAGTATTTTTCACCATTTCCTCTAACGTTGAGTCGAACGCCTTTAAGATTTTTACCTTCCCTTTCGGAGTTTGCAAATGAGACCCTAGATCGTAACTGAATAAAACCACCATTATTTGCTGTACTGACATTACCAGTTAGTCTTGCATAAAACATTTCTCCATCTTGTTCAAGATTTACCTGGCCATCTGATACACCCCCCATTACTCGATCACTGACGTACTGCCAGTAGTTTCCACTATCTGCATTAAATGGAAATGAAAGGTCCGCCACAGCAATAGCTTTTGAGTTAATAGTAATCATGAAAATTATCGATAAAAAAAAGAACGCTTTTGAAGACTTAAGAGATTTGTTCAACATAAAAATTAATATTTCTAGAAAATAAATTTAATTATATGGGGAATTAGTCAAAAATTATTTACATTTACTGCAAAATCCTTGAAATTCTATAACTTGCCCGTCCTTAATTGAAAACTTATTTGACTCTGGTAATGAAAGTTGAGCTGAGACTTGGCAAGACTCCTCTATGGAGTTACACATGGAGCAATGAAGTAACACATGAAAGTGATTAGTATGACTGTCATTACACATTAAAAAAGTATTACTTGAATCAATTTTATGCACGACATCCATTTCAATCCAGAAATCAAGAACTCTATAAATTGTGCTGATATTAAATGCTTGCCCTTTATCTTTTAGTCGCCCCAATAGATCATAGGCAGACAGATTTTTACCTGAATGATTTAGTTCATCGACAATAGATATTCTTTGGGGTGTTGCACTTCTTCCAGAATCTAGGCATTTGGAAATTAACTCAGATCTTTCAATCATCACTTTCCTCTATATTGTAATCATCATCATCAAAGTGCAGTGTTTCAATTACCACATCACTAATAGTATACCCACTATCTGCAATATCAAAACTTTGAGAGCCAACAGATATCCTGCCATAAACAATTATAGGTACATACAAATCTCGAAATTCTGTTGGATCACTTGACGCATCAACAAGCAGTGTTTGATTTAAAGGAGGGGGCGGAACATGGATGCATTGTCCAGATTCTGGAACAAGTAAAAACTTACTCACATCAGAACCCTGATATTCAATTGGAACCATAAAGCCAGCCAATGCAATATCTTGGCCTTCTAGTGAGTTATTTAGTTTCTTGCTAGCCTCATCAAGTTTAGTTTGAAAGTCTTCACTGATATAGGTTTCATAAGATAAGTCATCAGGAATAAAATCGTATGCACCAGCTGGTTCAAGGCTTAACCAATTATCTTGAAGATCCATTAAATAGTCATCAGTAACAACTATTGCTAAGGAATTTAATGCTAGAGCCATTAAAAAAATTGCAATTATTTTTGCCATGATAGAGTTTAACCTAGTGTTTGATGTAAATTCTTTCTAAAAACCATAATCGCTGGAATTAAGCTGCTTAAAACTCCAGCCAATAAGATAATAGTAAATATTCTGATTTCACCCAAACTTACCAACTTAAATGATGGCGTAATTCCTAACGCTAGGTTAAGCTGATTAGTTGCAAAATAAGTTACTATTGTTACAATTAAAATTGCACCAACAATTGCAACTAATCCAATTATAAGGGCCTCATAAATTACTATTCCACCTAAGAATATTGGAGAAGCTCCATTAGCTCTATAGATTGTCATTTCTTGTTTGCGATTCTCTAAACTGGCAATAATGAGAGTGATCATTGCTATTAAACTAATGGCAATGATAATCCAACTAAGCAACTCAAAACCTTTATCCACTAGTCCAACAATTGACCAAAGCTGAGATAAAGCAATACCTGGAATAACTGCAGATATGGCCTCACTTGGGTACTCCCTAATGCTCTTGGTAAAATTAAATAGAGTTAATTGTGACTTGAGTCCTACAAAAGCAGCAGTTATAGTTTTTGGATTTAGGTCGTCTTCAGGAATAGCGGATAAGTCAATATTATCAAGACTGAATACTTTTCTTCCACTTTGCCAGCCCAAGTGCAACAACTCATAACCCCTTAAATCCAAAAAAATAGCTTGGTCAATTGGTGTGGCTGTTTTATCAAGTATGCCTGTTACAATAAATGAGAAGTCATCATGTTTACTGCCTATCGACTCAGATGATCCATGAGTTATCTGAATGCTTGTCCCAATTTTATAATTAAGTTTACTAGCAACATCTGCACCTAAGACTACTTCTGATATTTCAGAAAAAATTCTACCTTCTGAGACTTTTAATGATTTATTAGAACCATATTTGATATGTTCAAAGTAATTTGAATCAGTGGCTATTACTCTAAAACCTTTATGACTATCACCCAAAGCAATAGGGACTATCCAATCTATATCATTTCTTAGTTTAATTTCATCAATTGTTTTAGTCGTTATATTATTTGTAGGCCGTCCAAGATGAAATACCGTATACAGAACTAGCTCAAGGGAGCTTGATCTTGGACCAATAATTGCATCAACTCCTGAAATACTTTGGTTAAAGCCTTCCTCTGCTCCCTGTTGAATCCGTTCAATACTTAGTAACAGAACCATAGACGCCATTAATGATATTGTGACCAACGAAGTGGGCAGAATTCTTGACCAAATTGATTTAAATAATGGAATGAGCATTATGTTTATTAAAATCTAAAACAGTATCAAAGTAGGGTGCAATTGAGAGATCATGACTTACCATTATTATTGCCTGATGAGATGGATCAAAAGTATTCATTACTTCATCAAGAAATTTTTTGGTTGTATCGTTATCAAGTGCTGATGTTGGTTCATCAGCTAAAATTAAATCTGGTTTTCCTAGTAAGGCTCGAGCAACTGCAACCCTTTGCTGTTGGCCAACACTTAAGTTATCAATTGCTGTATTTAAAATTTCTTTTTCCAAACCAAGTGAGCTGATGAGCCTCTCAATCTCTTGATGCATATCGCTGACTTTAGATTTCCTATTTTTAGAAAACTTAATTCCAAGAGCAATATTTTCTGAAACATTTAAAAATGGAATGAGATTTAGCGTTTGAAAAATATAACCAATATGATCTGCTCTAAATTTATCCAGACTCATCGAGGACATATCTGAGTAATCAGTGTCATTAAAGTTTATCGAGCCTTCTTGAAGCCTAAGAGCTCCTGCAATAAGACTAAGCAAGGTCGTCTTACCACAGCCTGAAAAACCACTAATCAATAAGCGTTGTCCTGTTTCAATTTCAATGTCTGGAAATTCAATAGTCTTACCATGCTTATAAAGATATTTCAGGCCTGTTGTTTTGAGCATTAAAATTTCACATTTTTTAGAAGGTTATCATATTATCCAATGAATCAAAGCTTTTAGTGAAACCTTTATTATTTATGACAGCATCAAAATTTATTGTCTCTAAATCGTCAAACCGATCAAAAGCAGAAAATCTTAGACCGTTTAGTAGCGAAGGTTCTTCACATATAAATTCATAAGCTAACTCAATGTCTTTATGATCGCCTTCAGTTGAAACTTTATGAAACTCAGATTCAAAAGAGCTAAGTGCACATTTTGCTGAGAAAGGCAAATCAAATAGTAATGAATAATTTTTAAATTCCTCTAAAGACTCCTTAGTAATTTCTTTGTACACATCATCTTCTTCATGTTCGTCATGCTCGTCATGTTCGTCATCATGCTTGTCATCGTCATGCTCATCATCATGCTTGTCATCGTCATGTTCATCATGGTCATCATGGTCATCATGGTCATCATGGTCATCATGGTCATCATGGTCATCATGTTCATCATCATATAATTGAGCTATTGGCATTTCATAAGATATTGCTACTTCTTTCTGACTTAAGATCATTGTTACATTATTTAAGCCATGAACATGAGCATTGGCATGCCTAGTTTCTTCTGCGAATGTGTATGATGAAACAAGAAGTAATATAATAAATTTAAGTTTTGACATCAGTTCTAACCTTTAAAAAAATAATTGCGACAATATACCATTAATAAAATACTATTGCAATATTTTATTTGATTTAGTAGACTTTCTGCTTGCTTAATTAATTTTTTCTAAATACTGTGATGATTACTTGGTCTTTGCCATGTGCTTTATCTGGATTATTTCCATAAACATCTACTTCATGGAAAATTGGCTCAGTAATATTCTTTTTAATTTCTATAAATTTTTTATCAAATCCAGCTTTTGTAAATAACTTATAGTGAATCGTGAAAACAAAAAGACCGCCAGACCGAGTAACCCTTATAAGCTCATCAAATACTTCTGGTCCAACATGACCATGAGTAAAAGTTCCTGCGCTTACAATTGCCCCATAATGATTATCATTGATAAATAATTTTTTAGTTAAGTCTGCCTCGATTATTTTTGAATAGCAATTTTTTACTCTAGCAATTTCTAGCATTTCAGGAGAGATATCTAGGGCATCAATTTCTTTTGAGGAAGATTTTAAACACTCTCCAACGAGCCCTGTACCCGCCCCAACATCTAGAATTGGAGTGTCATTATTATTAGAATATTTATTAAAATATTTCGCTATTTCAAAGGGTGAACGATAATCATTTTGTATAGCAAAATCACTATCATATGTAGATGCCCAAGTTCGATATAAATTTATTGAATCCTCAGGAGTTACTAATGAATACGCGTCTTGTAACCCTTTTTTATTAGACATACAGTCCTTAAGAAGATTTTATTAATTTAGTTTGCGTTTTATAAATGCAATTATTGCGATTATGATTCCTACTAAGATTATCAAATAAGTAAGACTGGACATTACCCATTTAAAGGAGTTAATTCCAGATCCAACGGACACTAATGTTTCTGATATTGAATTTGAAATAAAATAGCTTTTAAGCATTAATATTTCAGCAAAATTCTCTGACCAATCGGCAAGCATTCCTAGAATAGGGACTATCATTAATAGACGCCTCTTATTAAATAGATATTTAATCCAAGTTGCGTACATTAAAGTATAAATTATTGCAAAAATTACATCCCAAATTTGAAGGAATTGGCCATAACAAATAAGTTGTTCCTGTGTCCTTAATCCAAAGAAACCTTGAACCATTTCTTGAGTATAAGAAAAAGTAAGGCCTAATGAGTTTGATCCAACATCGACAGCAAAACATTTGCCATTAGGGCTTAAAACAAATAATAAGTATAGGAAAAATGCTAATGTAAATCCTAAAGCATAATATAACGTTTTTCGTTCTTCAGATTGATCAATGATTTCAGACATATTTTTTTTATCATTATATTAATTAATATAATAATGTTAAACAGTGTGGCTATGTGAGTATTATTTTTTGATTTATTCACATTTAAATACAACAATTGTTTAAGGATGCTTAAGTAGAGGGATTTATGTGGTGGAGGGACAGGGATTCGAACCCTGGAAGGGTATTAGCCCTTGCTGGTTTT
>ENA-UOXV01001593-UOXV01001593.1-marine-metagenome-genome-assembly--contig:-NODE-1593-length-31422-cov-5.837728_pt1 | contig 31422 bp, 30 predicted proteins | sample MGYA00238165_ERZ766961 | MGnify/ENA primary metagenome ERZ766961 (study PRJEB28924, sample SAMN03173240) | marine metagenome | biome: Marine; feature: Water; material: Subsurface seawater | place: North... | reverse complement strand
ACTCTGGTCTGGCAACGCCGCTTGCGCAGTGGGCGCCGCGCCCGGAGAAAGTGCTCTTCAACCTGCTCCGCCCAGGACAGACCGTCTTGGGGACCGCGGAACCGTACCCGGGGCTGTATCCCAACACAGTCGAAGTTGCCGACTCGTCGTGCCAGGTTCGTCCGCACTGCCGCAGGCCTGCGCTGCTGTGATTGTCGGCGAGTTGACAGAGCGACGTGCGGCGGCAGGTGCTGCGTTTCAGTAGGGTGACCACGAAAGATACCGGCTGGCCAGCGCGCACGCCCGACACTGGCTCTATGTTCTACCAGCGCCTAGAAGCTTCCCGCAAGCTTGCTTCTTGCTCCGACGCTCTGGCCAACTTCACGCAGCAGGCTGCCCATGACGCCCTCTCCCCCGAGTGCCGCCCGATCAAGGTCTGGCTTGAGCCCGCGCTGCAGCTCTCCCCGGAGACTTCCCCCGCATTCTGCAGCTCCGCGTGCGGCCGCCGCTTCCTCGCGGGTGTGCGCGCGGCCTCGGAGGCCTGTGCTGCCGTCTGGCTCGCCGGCCCGCGCGACTACGCGGGCACGGACGCCTACACCCTCGAGGTGCGCGCGGAGCTGACGGCGCGGCTGCTGCACGCGGAGGACATGCGGCTGCGCGCGGCCCTCGGCTGCGCCTTCAACCTCGCCGGGGCGGCTTGCCACAAGGTTGAGGAGACGCTTCCCTACACGCTCGCTGAGTGTCCGCTTTACACCCCCCGGTCGCTCGCTGCGGGCTCTCTCGAGTTCGTCCTGCCGCCCTTCTCGCTCCCCGCGACGACTTGCTCCGGCTGCGCCTCCCCCTGCGGATCATCGTGCATGGCGGCGCTGCGGGCGCTCCCTCCGACCGCACACTGCTGCCTCGAGACGATGCGCGCCGCGACCGAGGCGTGGTGGGACCGCGTGGTGGGCCGTGCCGATGCGGTGCGGGTCGACCTCGGGCGCTACCGCTGCCTCTTCCTGGACGGCTGCAGCACCGCGGCCGCGTCCCACGAGTTCCGCCGCCCCGCCGTCGCGTGCCCGGGCGCAGGCCCGCGCGCGCTGGCGTGCGCGTCGGAGCGGTGTGGGGGCGACCCGTTCTGGGTGCCGCCCTGCTGTGTGAACCTTGAGTGCGCCAACGGCGGGAGCAAGAGCTTTCCGGGCGCGTGCTGGTGCGACTGTCCGCCGCCGCACGTCGGCGCGGACTGCTCGCGCATCGAGGCACACACTCGCTTCACGCTCACCCTCTCGGGCGCGCCGCGCGCGTCGTTTGACGAGGCCGCCTTCACCTCGGTCGTCGCAGCTCTCGTCGGGCGGCCCGCCAGCAGGGTTGAAATGGCCCAGCTGACCGAGGCGCCCGCGCCCGCGCGGCGAGGCCTGCTCGGCCTGCTCGGCCTGCTCCCGAAGTGGGGTGCCCGCCGCGCAGGCGGCGCGATTTTCGCCGGGGTGCGGTTGCTGGCGGACGACGAAACGGAGGCGCTGTGGTTCGCTGGCGAGGTGCCGGGCCTCATCACGCAGAGCAAGTTCCGCGCGCGCACGCGCGCGCTCAACCTCACCATGGCGCTCGACGCGCTGTCGAAACCGAGCCCGTTCGACCCGTTTGGCCGGGTGCTGTGCGACCACCTCGTTGCTCCGTGCAGCGTCTACGTCGAGAAGGACATGGTCCTCACCGCCCCGTCCGGGCGCGCAGCGGACGACGGCATGAACCTCGCCGCCATCGTCGCGGCCGCTGTTGCCGCCACCGTGGCGCTGGTTGTCTGCTGCTGCTTCGCCGCCCTCGGCTTTGCCACGGAATGGAACCCGCGGATGATGTCTCGCTTCATCAAGAACCCTGTCCACACGCTCCTCATGAGCTCGGACCCGCGCAATACCAACTCGACGTCGCGACGGCGACGGGGAAGCGAGGAAGCGCCGGATGCAGTCCTGGATTCCAACACTGCTGGCCCTCTGCGGGAGCGCCCGTCGTTCGGCTTCAGGTTTGAGAAGAGGGAATGGAACCAACGTCCTCGCGCGCAGTCCTACATCTCTCCCAGCGCGGGAGCCTTTCCCTTCGGCGGCGTTCCTGAGGGTGCACCCGGCGATACTGGCCGCCTGAAGCGTACGCTCTTCCTGAGCCCTACAAAAGAGGAGCGAGCGTCTCGCCGCTCCTCCGACGCGTCCGCGGTGCAAGTCCCTCTCAAGCCCAAGGACTCGCAGAAGTTCTCTCGCGATGGTGCACGCGACGTCGGCCGGACACGCGTTGCTGTGCGCTCTCCGGGCGTGAGCAGCCCAGCGGTATCCATTTCGCCGCAGGACATGACGATTAGCGCTCAGCTGGTGGAGCCAAAGTATGCCGCGCGCTACGACAGCCGTCAGACGAGGATGAATAGTGTCACTAGCGCTCCCGCGGACAACATTCCGTTGACGGACAACACCCTGCGGTTGCACCAGATCGACCTGAGTCTTGGGAGGCGGCACACAATCTCTTCCGGCCAGGCTGCGCTTGACTCGCGCAGCCCCATGGAACGCACCCCTGCGCAGCGAGGCGCAGGCGCGTCGCTGTTATCTCTCGCAGCGCTCGCGCGGGAAGAGCTCGCGCGGGACGATCGCCTCTCCGCGGCCTCGTTGTTGGGCGCTGCCTCGCCCCCTCGCCAGGCGGCGCGCGCGCTCCAGAGCCACGGCAGCTTCCTGCTCAGCAGCCCCCAGGGCCCTGGGGGCGACACGCCCCCGCCGCGGAACCTCTCGTTCGGGCCCCCCTTGTCACGCTCCCCGCTTGTCGACCCGCCGGGCCCGATCGCGGCTCCCGCGGGGCCGGTCGTCGCCTCTCTCGCGCCCACGGGGCGAATCGTCCCTGGAGGCTTCGCGCCTGGTGTCCACCCTGGCGCCTCCCCTAATGGTGCGCCATAACCTGTCCCCTTTCTCCCCTGAACCCCCGACCCTCTGCGGCGTTGTCTGAATGTCTTGCCCCGGCCGGCCCCGGCTCCGTCGGACTGAGACAAGCGTGTCTTGCCACCATCAGGTCAGAGACAGCGTGGCGCAGCGGTGATCGCGGCGGTGCCCTACCGTGGCAAGCTGGAGGCGGCAGCCACCACGTCCACCTGGCAGCTACTGCACGACGCAGGCGCCGGTGGCGGCCTGCCCCATCCGCTTGCCTTGTTGTCTGCTGCAGCGCTGCGGCGCGCGATGTTCACGTTTGCGGGACACGCCGTGTCTGGCAGGCCGTAGCGAGGAGCAACCGGCGGTCGCTGCTACGTCGCCGCTGGCGTTCTGGCAAGCGCCGCTCGACGCGCCTCCGCAAGGGCACCGTTTCGCTGCCGGCTCCCTGCAGGAGGACGCCGCGTCGCTGCCCATGTGGGTGTCTGCAAAGATCTCGGGGGAGGACCGCGTCTCCACGCCCGCGGCCGCGTCGCTGCGCGATCCGGGCGAGGATGACGCGAGCCAGAGCGCTCAGCGAGTGGCGCTGACCGCGCGGGCATTCGAGCAAGCGCCGCATCCGGTGCCCTCCTCCTCTCCTCAACCCCTCCCAACAACCCCATACATAAGGCCTTTCCGATTCTCTACGACCCACGTCTCTGCTCCGGCCCACGCAGTCGAGAGACCGTCGCTCCTGCCTCGTGTGAGCCTCGCATTCTGTCCACGGCACTTATACGCTGACACGGCACTTTTCCTGGCAGACGTCCTCGCGCCCGCATCCTGAGGATTGCCACAGCCTCGCCGCACCTAAGAACACTGCAGTGTTGTTGTCGGCGCGCCCCACGCCGCCCAAGTCTTCCGCGGCACTCTCCACCCGCCGCGCCTCGCTATTCTCCGACAAAGTGCGACCCGGCGCGCCGCCCGAGCCGGCCTCGCTGTGGACAGCAGCTCTGGTCTCGCCAGAGGCTCGGCTGGCGAGCCGAGAGTTCGGCACCCGCCCGCAGCCCCAGCCCGCCTTTTCGGATGCGTCGCGTGCAGCGACGCGTTGGGGCGCGCAAGAGGCGTATGCGGAGAGAGGAGGAGTACGCTTTGAAGGGCGCGAAGCGAGGGGGTCGCTACCCGACGCCGATTCGCCATTCGAAGGGTCCATGTGCTAGACGAGGAGCCGCGCGCCTTGGACAGCCCGATACACTTGCGGATTTGGATGCACGCGGATTTTGATGTGAATTATACGACCCGCGTGTTCCACCCCGTGCACACGTTTGGGCAAGTCCCAAGGCAGGATCAGCAGACGACTTGATTACAATGGGTTCAATGAAACCAAAGAGATGTGACTATCGCCAAGTACAGATACGCCTATACACTCCTGTGAATGCCGTAGTACTGCGCTCTTGTTACCCGTATCACATTCTAGAGGAGCCGAGCACCACACGAGCCAGGGGATACCCCCTCTCTGCCATGATGCTCGCGCCGCGGAATCAACAAGCTCTAGTGCCTCTGCGCCACGCATTTCCCCCTGTTCATATCACCATTGGAATGCTTCCGCCCGCACCGTTCGGACCACCGCTAATTGGGTTCTGTATCTCTACCCCGGGTATCGAAACTTCTTGATCCCCAAATTGGTGGGCCGTCCACAGGTGCATAATTTGCGACTGCTGCAGCCATCGCTCCACGTCCTGATCCGTCTTGTCGGCGTGTGCCACCAAAAAGCCATGATTCAGAAGGTCCTTGGCCCCCCAACGTTGCGCATCATTCTTTTGAAGACAGCACTGGACAAAGTCGACGAGCGCTGGCGACATTCCCGAGTCGGCGGGGAACGTGATCGGCTCGTTTACGACCTGCTGCATCATCTCAAAGAAAACCGTCTCGCCCTCGGCGCGGAGGAAGGGGTGCCGTCCCAGCGCCATTTCCATCGCGATAATGCCGAGGGACCAAATATCTGCCTTATGTGAGTACTTGAACCCCTGTAGACGCTCAGGGCTCATATAGCTTGCCGTGCCAACGAAAGTCTGTCCCATCGCCATGCTATCCAGCATTCGGCTCGTGCCGAAGTCGCTAAGCTTGACGGCTCCTTTCGTACTGAGGACGACATTCCCCGGCTTGAGGTCGCGGTGGATGAGTTGGTGCTCTTCGTGCAAGAAGCACAGTGCGGCTGTGATCCCGCGGATCACTACAGCAAGAGCACCCTCGTCCATCCTGCACGGCGGCACCATATTCGCCTGCACACGAAGCAAAACCTCGAGCGACCCCCAATCCATGTACTCAAGGACAAGGTACACCCGGCCTTCCTCGTAGAAAGTGTCGAAGAGCTGCACGATGTTGGCCATTGCGCCGCACTCACAGTGGGTCTTCAGCTCCATCGCCAGCTGGTGCCTCTCGGCCTGACCCGCGATGCAGATCTCCTTGAGGGCGAATAGAGTATTACTGGGAGTGTGCAGTGCAACTGTGACTGCGCCGCCCTCTCCGCGCCCCAGCTCCCGCCCCAGTTGGAAGTCGGCAAAGCGGAACCCCCGCTGCTGCCCTTGCGCCCCGATCGTTATCAGGCTCGTATCTCCCACCGAGCTCACGTGCCTAAGCGTGTATTGCCGCCCCCCGATCTCTGCGGGTGTCACACCGTGAGAGGAATCCCATACTGCTCCTGCACGCTGCTAGGTATTTTTCGCACGCAGCGGGGGGCCGCGTTGCGGGGCGTGCAGGAGAACACAAGCTGCGCTGTCACTTCTGGGCCCGGGGCACACCATCTTCGTTGACAGAGAAAGATGGGTCCCGTTGCATTTGCGGTGGCGGAAGTTCGAGCGTCAGGTTCCGCCGCCGATTAGCCGCCATAGCGGCGGCTGAGGACGGCGTAGTCCGGTCCCTCGCACCTTCCCGCCTCCCCAACCGAAGAGGCACCAAACGAACCACTCAGCAAGTGAGGCCCGCAGTTTCCTGACTCGCTGTGACTGCTCCGCCCAAACGGCCTCACAACGCTGAAATCACGACATCAATGTGCCCTACCTCGCCCGCGGCGCCGGGGCGTCTGAGGGTAGTCAGTCGTGAAAACTGACGAGCCAAAGCTGAGCCAAAGTTGACAACAAACATAACTCAAAATTCTGATTCTGAGCTGTCTTCTCTCAAAATCAAGCTTGGAGCAAGGACGTGGACGTGCGCAGCAAGCACAACGCACGAGACACGGGAAAGTTTGGGATGCGGGTCAAGGTTTTTTCTCCTCGCTCCCAGGCGCCGATCTTGGTGGACGTTGCAGCGGGTGAGACTGTCGCTGCGCTCCGAGGGCGGGTTGCTCAACAGCTTGGAGGCAGCGCCAACAGCGTCCTCCTCCTTGCCGGCCAGAAGGTGCTTGATCCCGTGAAAGTAAAGCAGCAGCGTGTCCAACATCTGCATCCGTACTTGGCGATGATCTGAGCAATTGGTTGCCTGCAGCTCGAAGATGGTGACGCGGCTGCGAACATTTTGAAGAACGAGGAGGAGGTGCCTGAGTCTCAGCCTTGAAAGCGTGCCTTTCGGGTCCCACACGGCACCCGCAAAATGTAACGCAATTGTTCGTGCTGGAACACCAGGTCGTGTTTTTCATGGACGTTGCAGCGCCGCCGCCGCCTCTACCAGGATTTGACGGTGTGCCCCCGATCCTGTATCTGCCTCTTCCGCCCCTCACCCTGCTGATTTGGCCGCGGATCTCTGCAGATGCACGGGCAGCTGCAGGCCGCCAACGAGGGGGTACGTCCCCCGAGAAACCCGAACCCCTTGGAGCCCTCTACCCGCGGGGATCGCTGAGTGCCTCGGCCCTGCATCCTGCAGGTGGGCGGGCCGGAGCAGGAGGGCCGGCCAACAACCAGGCTGCGGCACTGGCCGCGAGTCTGATGGAACGCATCAGACAGACTGCACCCCAGGGGGCGATGGGCGCTCAGGCGCCTGCGAGGGCTTCGGCAGCTGCTGCTCCAGGCCCCGCTCGGGCGGCGCCAACTGGTGGACGAGCAGGCGGGGGCGGCGGAGGTGGTTCCGGGGGCGGCGGGGCGGCAGCTGCGGAGCAGGGAGTGGTGCAGCAGCTGCTAGAAATGGGCTTCAGTGAGGTGAAGGCGCGGGCCGCGGTCAGACAGGCGGGCCTAGACCTCATCGACTCGGTCGCTTGGCTTTCCACGTACGCAGACGAGTCGGACGCATTCTTTGCTGACAAAGCCCGTGCGGCGCCGCCAGCTGCCGCTCCTGCGCCGTCTGCCGCAGCGCCCGCACCCGAGCCCGCAGTGGGCCCGGAGGTGCGTCAACTGGCGACACTCTTCGACCCAGTCTTCCGTGCTGTTGCGGCGGCCGCCCACGGGGACGCCGGCGCACGCGAGGTGCTGGAGCGAGAGCGGCTCCCGGCAATGGAGGCTGAGGGCTGGAAGGGCTTCGCCACGGCGGTGCGCCGCGTGTGTGCCGGCGAACGGGAGCATGCCACTCTTGTCCGCGACCTCGGCCTCGATCCAAACACCGCCTTCTTTCTCGCACGCGTGCGCGCCCATTTTCCACGCTGCTTCTCGCTGCTGCTTGCCTTTCCCCCGCCAATGGTTGCTCCGCTCGCAGTAGTCAGTCACCGTGCGGGCTGCGCAGGTTCTCGAGACCGTCGCGCTTCCTCCTGGACAGCTGGCCGCGCGAGCGGATTTCAACTCGCGGCGGGCGCTCCCGCGCGACCTCGAGTTCGAAGGCGTCCTGCGCACCCACGACGCCGTCTTGCGGCAGCTCGCCACGGTGGCGCGCGCTCTCAGCGCAGCAGCGCTTGGCGAGGACTCGGGTGCAATGGTGGACGACGCCGAGGAGCAGCAGGTCCGCGACCCACACGCGCGTGCAGCGGGGCTTCGGCAGCGGGCGCTGGCAGCAAGGCGCGGCGGCCTCACCGCCTGCGGGTCCTCGCACCATGCTCCTCTTGTGCGCGCCACCTCAGCGGGCGGGCGGTGGCGCGTGTGCGCAGGCGGCGCGGATCATCGAGCAGATGGAGGCGGGCGGCTACCAGCTGCGTACCGGTTGGGAGCTGCTCTGTGCGGGCGTGCGAGGCGAGGCCGACCTCTGCGAAAGCGTGGGGCTGACGCCTGCCGGCGTCACAGACGTCAACTCGCAGCGCGTGCTCGCCCAGCTTCTTGCGTACGTCGCCAGCCCCTAGGCTCACGCGGCGCCCCGAGGGCATCGGCGATGGATTACTCGAGGGGGGGCGGCGCTGCCGTGCGGGGCGGCCCGGCAGCGCCAGGGGTTCCGAACAAGGATTTGCCGCTGCTCTGCTGCGCTCTGCTGGCGCCAGGCGGGAGAAAGATGGGAGGAATAAAGAGAGTTAGAAACAGATACACGGTAGGGGGGAAGGAGCCTCCCGCTGGGCCGAGGACAAGAAGACAACCGCTGCGCCTTTGTTCGCAAAGGGACGACCTCTGCAAACTCAGTACAGATCGGACAAGACTGGTGGCACAGAGTACGGAGGCGGAGGGTGGCCTCAGCCCCGGGGTGCTTGTGGAAAACAAAACGACGGCGGCTCCTTGGATCTGCCTGCTGTTGCTGTTCGCGCTAGTGATGGCCGAAAGCGCTGGCGCCCACGTTTTCGACACAGTGTTGAATGCTGATGCAGTGGAGTTCTGTCCAATCCAGTCATGGCGTGACCGCGCCATTTGTGGAACCTACCAGCTGGTGGAGAGCAACGAGGGCGGGAAGGCCGAGCAGCAGGAGCGGAAAGGAAGGCTCTGGGTGCTTCGGGTCGGCAGAGAAGCTGAGGAAGAAGCGGCCCCACAGGTCAAACAGGAGAGCTATCTCGATGTCCCTGGCGTGTTTGACATCAAGTGGAGCGGCGGATCAACACCTGAAACCTCCACTTTGGGGCATGCAGCAGCTGATGGAAGGCTCTACACTTACCGATTGCGATCTGGCGGAGGCACTGATAGCGGGCCCTTGTATCTCACGAAAGAGAGCGAACTGCAGTGCGGGGGGCAACCAGGGTCGCTGGCTCTATCGTTGGATTGGAGCGACAAGTACGCACAGCAGGGGCTGGCAGATGTCAGGCCGCCGGAGACAGGGTCGCCGCGGCGAATCGCCGTCAGCCTCTCAGATGGCATTCTCTGCATCGCAGAATACCGCGACGGCGGCGGGCTTGAGCTTCTTGATCAGTGAGTCTCCTTCCACTTCATGCCATTCCAATTTGCGCGCGTGGCAAGCGCGTCATGTGCCTGGATGACGTGTGTCTCATTGTGCGTGCGCACTGTCGGCAGGTGGCAGGCGCACGAGATGGAGGCGTGGGTCGCGTCATGGGACTGCCATGAGCGTGACCTTCTCTACAGTGGTGCTGACGACGGCTTCCTTAAGCGTTGGGACATGCGCGCTCTCGGAGCGCCAACCTGGGTGGACCGCCGCTCGCACCAGGCAGGCGTCTGCTGCATCCAAAGCCACCCGAAGTTGCAGCATCTCCTCGCGACTGGGAGCTATGACGAGACGGTGCGACTCTACGACACTCGGCAGGCATCAGATCAGCCCGCCCCACCACGATATCAAAACCCTGCATCATCCTGCCGGCAATGCCTAATCGTGCCACACTGTGTGAATCCAACTGCGACGCAGACACGTGCACCGCTAACAGAGCTCAACGTCGGAGGAGGCGTCTGGCGACTCAAGTGGAGTCCTGACCGTCCAGAACTCCTTGCAGCCGCAACCATGCACGCAGGCTTTGCCGTTCTCCGCTACGACCACGCAGCTGCGGCATTTGCGGTCTTGCACTCAAGAGCCCGCGTCCAGCACGCAGCTGGACCCTTAGTTACGCGCTGCATCACCACGCACGTGCCCGTGCCGGAATTTTGATGTTGCGTGTGAACAGAACCCTTTGGCACAGGGCGACGAGCCGCTGCGACGCTACAAGGGCGGACACACTTCTCTCGGATACGGAATCGACTGGCAGCTCCCGCTGACGAGGGATAGGGGTGGTGATGGTGGCTTACTCGGAAGTGCGTCGTTCTATGACCACCGCTTCGAAGTGTGGGATGCTGCCGCGTCAACAGCGAACCCTGAGGAGTGATGGGTGCGGTCTACTGCGGCCAGCAGCGCGAGCAGCAGCTGTAAATTCGAATTTTGCAGTGCGCAATCACTGCTTGAATTCTGGCACACTCGCACATTCGCGCCTCGAACATGGATTGGATAAAACTCGGTTAGTAGAAGGGCCCGCGCTTCGCTGCGAGCTGCAGCTCGCTGGACGCAGCCTCTAGCCAGGCGGTTTCAAGCGGCACAGGCAAGGTTAGCTTGCCATCGACTGTCTGAAAACCGAGAGCTTCCATCATGGCCATGCCACCTGGCTTAGACCCAACGAGGCGCTGGAATGCCGCGTTCTCGATGTTGATGGAGCGGAACTTGTCCTCGCTCGGGTTTTTGAGGATGTTCTCGACGTACTTGTTCGCCGTCTCAAGCGCCTTGGTCCCCGGGTTCGGGGTCGCGGGATCGTTCCGCGTCGCAGCGATGATGTCACGCAGTTTGGTTCCCAGCGAAACCTTGCGCGCCTTGAGCGGGTCGGCGGGCTTTTCCTTCGCCTGGGCGGCTTCTTCTGGCTTGATGCCCTTGGCCGCTAGCCGCTCCAGTCGGTCTTTCTCAAGCTCCGCCTTCACGCGCGCCCGGTCGCGCGCATCGCGCTCTTTTTCCCGCTTCAAGCGCTCCTGCGCCAGAATCTCTTCCTGCTCTTTTTGCTTCTGGCGCGCCGCGTGCAGTTCCTTCATTGACGCGATCCGGTTGATCTCCTGCAGCCGCTCGAGCTCTGCGTTCTCCTTGGCCTGCTTTTTGCGCATCTCTTGGACGCGCGCCTCAAGCATCGCCTTCTGCTCCTCCTTGCTCAGCTTGGGCTTGTTCGACTCTGGCGCTAACATCAGCACCTCGTCCAAATCCATGTCGTTCGCATGCTCCTCGAGCCAGACGATCGCCTTCTCCAGATTCTCGTTCCCGGTAAACCACAGTGCGCGCTCCGATCTATTCTCAGCAAAGCCCATGTCCTTCAGCTGACCCAAGAGCTCCTGGTTAAGCTTTTCGGTGATCCTCTCTTTGGGTCCGTCCGCCTGCTCCGCCGCCAGAGAGTCCTCCGCCGCCTTCACTAGCGCCGCCTCGGCCTGGGGAGAGCAGTCAAATCAGAAGCCCCGTTCATGTTCGCACAGGCACATGAGAAGCCCGAACCGCCAAACTGCCGTCAGAGCAAGGTGTACTCCGAAGTACTGAGAGAATTCACCTTGGCGTAAGAGAGCGCTCCTTGTTCGCTGGTCTTGTCGACGAACTCTGTGTGGCCGGGGTTGCGTTGAGTGTGCATGTCCTGTTCGACCTTGCTCCTACACGGCTTCCCGCATTCTTTGCACACTAGTTGCAACACCTGTGCAACGGGCCAGCAGGGTGCCGTAAGGGTTTGTCTTTTGTTCTCTGGAGAGAAGAACAGCGGGCAGTGTGGTTAGCTTGGCGCCTGCCGGGTTCAGGGGAGTTGGCGTACCGCCTCTGTGCTCTCTGAAAAGTTCACGTGGCCAGTAGCTTCGGCGTGGGCCTGGGCTTCATCCGCACTCTTGAGCTGCGGTGAATAGCAGGGGAGAGGTGAGAAACTTCAGCGAAGAGCGGTTGGCGCAAATCCCGACTGCTGTCCGGACAAGAGCAAACCACGATACGGCCAATCTAGCTGGCGGTGCGCCGCAAGTGAACAGCGGATGTTGGGCGCCCCGCCAGAGAGAAAAATTACGACACCTGTTGGCCACAGTCGCCACACACAAGCGATAGCGCACTCATCCCAGCGGCGCCGAATTCAACGAGGTGCGCTGGAGCGAGAAGAGCTGTGAGTTGTCAGATCCAACGACTCCACCCTCAATGGCTCCAGCAGCGCTGGTGAAGCCAAAACCTACCAGAGCCTGTCCAGAGGGTTCGTGAACAGGACTTGCCGGGCTCGAGGCCCCCAAACAAAGTCAGGACAGCACTTCCGGAAAGTTCTGAGCGCAGCCATGTCTCTCGCATTCCTGAGTAAGAAGTCATGGTGCGGTTTCCAACCAGAAGACTTGCTGCGCACACCACGTCTGCTGACTTGCGGAATTTGCAAACTGCGATTCCTGACAGAGCGGACGATGGATGGCAGGCACACCACCAACTTTCAGAACCAGAGGCGCGTATTTGAGGCCGAAGAAGCGCAGAAGAAGCGTGAAAAGCTTGATGCGGAGCGCCAAAAGACCCTAGAGCAGGTATCTCAGCGACTGCCTCCGAGCGGAGGCGCCTCCGCATGCGACTGACTTGTCGGCTGCGCCACCTTATAGGAACGCATGTACGAGGCAAGTGCACGCATGGTGGCGGCACATGGAAATGCGTATGAAGACCCGAACGCGGTTAAGAAGAGAGGCGGCGCCCTTGGCTTCATGTACGAGGCACCACCAGGCATGATTGCAGACGCGCCGGAACCTCAGCGAATCAGCAATGACGATGATGGGCAAGCTTCGGGTGTACCGGAGGAGGGGGGTGCAGCACAGGGTGGCGGGGGGCCTGACCCCCGCGCCATCAAGCCCCTTGGAGTGCAGGTGGCTCCCCGCTCCAGTGCGGAGGTGTGACATAGTGGGGCACAAATTATTCCTCCTGACGAGCGACGCGCGGGGTAGGTGCGAAACGTCTTTTGCGCGAAGTGCAAGGAGTGGGGGCATCAGATGGGAGACGACGAGTGCAAGCTCAAGGCGCTCTCGGTATTCTCTCCCACAGCACCCGGCGCCCTTTTCCATGCCCTTGCGACCATGCAGTGCGCCAGCGCACACGGATGAGCGCAGAGCACGCTCAAATACCAGATCCTGAGCGTTTTTGGATTGGATTGTTTGGCAGGTGGAGCAAGAGCGCTTCCGGCAGCAAATCGAGGACCCGCTGCTGCTGTACGACGGCTCCTCGGGCGCGGCCGTCACGGATCGCCTCGTTCTGCGTCAGGCCATCGACGGAGTGCACGGGGGAAATCGCGGTTCTTCAGCCGCAGAGCAGGATATTCTACTGTCGGATGACGATGAGCCGCCACGTGAAAAGAAGGGTCCAACGCTATCGAAGGAACACAAAAAGGCAGCTAAGGCGCGGCTCAAGGAGCTAAAAAAGGAGCTCAAGGCGCAGAAAAAAGAGCGCAAGAAAGCAAAGAAGGCCCAGAAGGAAGAGCGGCGGCGTAATCGCACGCCGTCCTCTTCGTCTTCCTCCTCTTCGTCGTCCCCGTCACCGTCGCGGGCGGTCAGGGAGCGCAAGGGTGCTGCGGCATTCTGGGAATCACACGGCGGCAGTGGTGGAGGTGGAGGTGGACGCGACAGAGAGGCAAAGACCAAGCGTGACAAGAGTGAGGAGCGCCAGCGCTCGCGCCCACGCTCTCGCGCGCGATCCCGGAGCCGCGATCGAAAGGATGAGCCGCGCGCGAGGGAGCGGAGCAAAAGTCGAAGCAGAGGGCGCGAGCGCGAGAGTGGTCGGAGTAGGGACTATGGTAGGAGCCGGCGGTAGACCGTGCATCGCATTCGGTGCGGGAGTCCTGTTCGGAATACACCCTTGCATGAGAGCCCAAAACTGCCTAACGTGGCGGCTGAAGATGCTCAGTGTACAGAAAACGTAGAGAAACGTCCTAACACAAAACAAGCGTGTGAAGAAAGGTGAACAGTCCCAAGAGTCTTGCAAGCCGGGCACACACCCGAGCTCAAATTTCAAAAGTGAATACGTCTACCAAGTGGACAACCTATGAAAAATCTTTGGTCAACCCTATTTCGAGACCACTTTGAGCGGAGCTCTTCGGGATGCACTCCTCGGAGACGCCTGCGGGCGCAGCCTTGGAGTATGGTTCCCGGATTGATGTGATTGAGGAGGGTGTTGAAATTAGCGAGAGACCGCAGAGGATATCGAGGGCCAGCTGGCTAGCGCGGAGGGCTGCTGGAGTGGCTGTCGGACTCTTCGCGCTTGCTCTGATCATCGCGCCTCAGGTGCCCCATGACTACCCACGCAGCGAGCTGATTGTCGATATCCATGCTGGTTTATGTCGCGCTATGTTATTCTGTGAAGCTGACTCTGCGTTACTGCTCGCGATCAGGATCTGGTGCGGCCAGGGTCCGCAAAACACCCGACCTCTTTCAAGCGCTGGGCTGTTAGGTCGGAGACCGATACACTCGTGGCTACTGGAGCATTTACGAAGCGCGTGGAGCTGCTTCAATTCCCTGGTATGACCAAGTCGCAGGCCCAAGAGCTTTCCGATGACATGCAGGGTCTCAAGCGGCTGGCGAGTGGGGGTGGGAGCATTGCTCTGGAGGAGAGCCGCTCCCAGGAGATTATGCGGGAGGCGCGCAGCGAGATGAAGAAGGCTGCTGAACTTACCGCTCTTCCTTCGGGCGTCGGTCTCGCTCAAGCTGCCCAAACGGGTGCCGAGCTGCGGGAGGCGACCAGCTCACTGCCAGACAACCTGAGCCCCGGGGACGTGAAGACTGACAAGACCGACGCAATCAAGGCTGAGGCGATCACGAGCCTTGCCCGGCACAGTGGCCCCATCGTCGTGCACCATGTAGTGCCGAAAGATCAGTCAAAGAAGTCGCCTGTGGCCTCCGTGTCGACTCAGAAGGTGGCTTCGGTGCCTGAAGTGGCGGCGGCGCACAAGGTTGCGCACACGGCAGCGCCGCAGCCCAAGGCCACGCCTGAAATCCACGCAAAGAAGAAATCTGCCCCTTTTTCGGAGGACAAGAAGTGGTCAGTGGCTGCAGAGAAGCAGGACATGGACTCATACTTCGACAACCTCGACGACCACGCTGCGGTCGCCGAGACTGCCGCACGTGAGAAGCGCTCGCTTGGGTTGCACGAAACCACGGTTTCGGCGGCACACATCCGGGGCGCAGCTAAGGACCTCAAAGTCATCCCGCCGCTGACGGCAAAAGCTGCTCGTAAGGACGAGGAGTCATATTTCGATGATGAAGTGAAAGAGGCAGCAGCAGAGCGACGCGCAACGCTTGCTGGGGACGCGGAAAAGGCGAAGCTGAACGGAAAGGACAGCATTGCGGTCAAGGCTGGGGCAAAGACGGCTGTCAAAAAGCCTATGGGATACTCAGATGCAGCTGCCAAGGCGCATTTCGATGACTACTTTCAGCGTCAGGTGGAGTCGGCACAGAAGGAGGCGGAGAAACAGCACCATGAGCAAGCAGAAGAGCGCAGGGTTGAGGCGCAACGCGCAGCGATGCGCAAGGCAGAAGAGCTAAAGGAAGAGGGTCGCAGGCGCGAGCACAATCGTGCTGTTCGTGTGGAGGAGGAGGAGAAGCAGATGGAGCTCAAAATGCAGGACGAGCGCGAGCATGCGCGGCAGGAGCGTATTATGAGGGAGGAGGAGCGGCACTCAAAGATCAAGAAGATGTCTGCCGCTGAAGCACGCATCGATTTTGAGAGCTATTTTGACCATCAGCTCAAGGCAGCTTCCGCCAAGCCTGATGCACAGGCTCATGAGCCAGCAGCGAAAGCGCCGGCTGCGCCGCAGGCCAAGCGAGCTGCAGCCGAGCGTCTGAAGGCGAAGCAAACCGCCGCAAAGAAGGCCGCAGCACCAGAGCTGCAGCAGTGGCCGGGTTTGGGTGGGACTTTGTAAATATTAAAGTTCTTATATCAAGCACAAACGCATTGCAACAAGAGAAAGAAGAGAAGATCGAACCTGGTTTTCGTGTTGGCTTTCAGGTTATGGGTCTCTGGGTGATCCAACATGAAAAAGCGTCGCAGCTGCGATCGCAGGGAAGCGCAACCTGGGGTAGATCCGATAGGCGAAAGATCGGGCTGTGAAAAGATTTCCTCTTTAGGCGTCATGCCCCAATCAGCGAAGGATGAAGAGACAGACCAGTCGTGGGATATCCTCCCAAATCCACAAGGCCGGGAGGTTGTCACCGGGGGAAGTGCCGAAGACTGGTCCGCTCTGATACCCGGCCCGGCATGGAGCGACGCAGGCCCGTCCCAGTCGCACGGTTCAACAGCCAGCAACAGTGGCATGGGCAGGCGGAACCGGCGAGATCTTGTGGCCCCATACAGTAAGCGAATGCGACAGCGAAAGCAAGTCTCATTCGCAGCCTCTCCGAATGGTGTGACCGACGGCACTGCTGATGTGCGCGCTATGCGGGAAAGAGCAGCAAGAGAGAAATCTCGAGTGCTGCTCCTCCCGAGTGGTACGTATCAACGGCACCGGCTCCGTGTGCTTTCACAGATCTTCAAGTTGCTCGATAAGAAGGAGCCGCCTCATGATGAAGTAAGTGACTTAATGAAATCGCTTGCCCTGTGCTTTTACTGTCTGAGGGGTTCAGTTTGTCCGTTGGCTCAAGACCCGGTGGACTTCTTTCTGGGATCCATGGCAGCACTGAGCATAACATGTCTCTACAGCCTCCATCCCAGGCGCTGCACAAACCTTGCATGGGTCAAAGTTACTTTTTTAACATGTGGGCCTACACCCGATCCTTCTCTTGCTCGCTCGCTCTCTCGCTCTCGCTCTTCCCCCACCCCCTCCCTCCCTCCCTCTCCTTCTCACTCTCTCTGCCTCTCTCCTCCCTCCCTCCCTCACCCGCCCTCCCTCTCCCTCACTCCCTCTCACTCTCCCTCTCCCTGCATTCGCTCCACCTGAACATGCTCACACCTTTGAGTTATTCAATCATGTCCCACGTCCTCTGCCAAATCGTCCATGTCATCGTTGGTCGTCAGCGTCAAAATTTTCACTACACGCAGAAAGAGCTTCTTGTACTGGGTCTCGTTGAAGTCAGCATTCCCAAATCGCGCGCTCTCGTACGTGGAAAGGTAGAGGCGGCATAATCTCTCGTCGAGCGAGGGCGTGCTCCGTAGCAACTCGAGCATGTGGTCAGACGGGAGCATGGTGTGCGCCGGCGTGTCTTCGTGCTCTGGCATGTCTTGGCGAATTTTGCGCTTGAGCAATTCATACGACTGGATAATTGTGCTCCGGAAGTGGTTCGTCTTGAACTTGCTGTCCAGTCGCCCCCAGCCCGAAACAACGCAGCGCTTCGGGTCCGGTTTAAAGCGCGCGGCGATTTGGCGGCAGCGCTGCGTCTCCTTGTCGATGTTATCGAGACTGGTCGAGGAGAGTGGGAGCGCCTGCACGCCAAACGCCCGGCCGTCGCTTGATAATCCCTTAACACGCGCCTTCAGTTTCTTGATTTCGTTTCGGCGTTTGGTAGAGCGTGCACCGGTGAGCCCGAAGAACATCACAATAAATATGAAGATGATAGGGATCAGGATCAGGCTCTGCAAGCAAGCAGAGCAGATTCAGACTCATCGCAGCAGGGCCTCGCTGTCGCACTGCAGCGGGATGTGACGGAACGGGCATTAGGAACGATTGAAACGATGGCAAATAAGCACGCTGTAGCACGCTTAGGGGAGTGGGTTGCACACAAAAACGGCTTTGTTGAATGAAGATTGAGCATCCTCGCCAGCGGTAGAGTTTGTGACGTTCAACAGAAGGTCGCTCGACATTTTCAGGGAGGGCGACGACCAGTGCTGCGCTGTACTACCTTAAGCTGTTACAACATCGCATCTCACCGACCTACTTCCTGCATTGGAAGGGACTCTGAGTCCCTTCCCGCCCCCCCCCCCCCCCCCTTGCCCCCCCCCCCAACCCCCTCAACTGTCCACTTCCCCAATGAAAATCCTCAAATGTGGAGTCTCAACCTTCGCTAAATCGAGCTGACTGAGCAGCCTGCCCGGGCAACTTGTTTCGGTACGCCGCGATGCAGTCATATGTAGAGGAGATGGTGGTTTTGGAGGACGGAGGAGCGCGACGTGGGCGGTGGGTGAAACGAATGGCAGTAGCGGGATCAGCTTTCATGGCATGCACCGTGGCGGCTGTAATGTTGTCCCCGCGGGGGCAGTATGGCTCTCGCGCCGAGTTGCTCATGGGGGGAGGCTTCCTCGGAGACCTACCACACGGCGGGGAGAATGGCCATGCCATGGTCAGAGATATGAAGGCAATGGTCCACTCGCAAGCGCAGGCCGCCAAGATGCAGGCCTCACTAGCAAGTTCGATCATGGGAGGAGGGACCGGAGGCTCGAGCAAGGCTCGCGCCGCTGCGCTGCGGGCCGCTGCTGAGATCGCGAAAGTTTTGGATGTTCCTTCGGCACGCGACATCGTTGAGGGGCACGCGAGGGCCCATCACGCGGCTGTGAAGCCGGTCGAAAGCGACGTTGACACAACAGGGCTTGCCTCGGATTCGAAGAAGGACAAGAATCCCACTCCGTGGCTTAAAACTCCGAAAGAGTACGACGAGTTCAAGTATTCGCGAACACAGAAGGCCCAGCTGAAGCCTGTGCTGCAGCACTGCGACCACCTAGATCCGAGCGAGTGCAATGATGAGGACACCGCGAGTCAGGCCCACGGGTGGGCGGACACCCCTGACCGCTCGGCAATGGGTGTGCATTCTTACGAGTCTGAATGAAGGCGTCCACCGTGCGTGTAATCGTGTGTGTGTGCCGGGTGACATGCCTAACTTGAGCAGCCTCCGTGGCAAGCGACTGGGCAAGTGATATCGAACTTCATCCGCACACAACACTTCTCTCTCTAGTGCGCATTCTCGCTGAACTGGTAAGCCCAATCAAGACTCTTCGAATTCTACAACCGTCCAGTTGAATCAAGATTAGTAGACACCAACCATCTTGGTAGGCGCCGTTGCAACAACACACCAAGCCCACAACACGCCCGCGAGCGCAATCCACCCAAGTGCCAGCCTCTTGGCTCCGCGTGCACGAGGTGCGGCGCACCCCTCCACCGAAAGTTCCATGAAATCGGTCACAGCTGATCGGGACACTACCGGGGAGAGGCCAGTCGGTGCGGTCTGCGCTGCGTCTGTCCCGCGGTACCAGTGCTCATGCCATGCCTCCGACTGGCGCCGCTCTCGATCCTTGGGCGTGGACGCATCTAGCGTGCGCTCACCCGACGAGTCCGACGTTGCCCAGTCAGCTTCTTGGCACGGAGAGAGAGAAACCGACCTGTCAAGGACGGAGCTCTCGATTGATGCGCTTGTGGCGCTGACAATGCTTTGGTCCTTGACCCGGCCCTCTTCCTCAAGCTGCGCCAGAGCGGCCTCGAGGCGGCTGCGAACGAGCCGAAGCCGTCGCCCACGCTCATCAGCATTCGCAGAGGAGCCCTTTTTGAGTCGAGATACGGCGTTGCGCAACGTGTGCTCGAGCCCCGCTGCACGCTCCTCAGCGCTCTGCACTGACTCTCGCATTTCCTCCTCGCCTTCGCGCGCTTTTTTTAACTCTAGTGCCAGCGAGAGCGCAAGTGCACGCTCCTGGCCCTCTTGTGCAGTTGCGCCATCATTTTCCGGAATAGGCGCCATAACGGTCCAGTCCTTTCCTGAGCTACCGATCGTTTGCGCCATGGCGCGGGCCTCCAGCGTCGCCTCGGCAGGTACATGCGCTGCCAGTAGGTCTGTCAGCTGCTCCTGCTCCTCAAGCTTTGCCCGCAATGCCTGAAGCTCCTTCTCTTTTGATCGCGCGACAGACGCAACCATTTCGGCTTCTTCGTCCTCCCCGCACGGATCGCCCGCGTCCTGAGACTCGTCGATCGGGGAGACAGCCGGAGATTGATCGTCGTGCACGTCACTGTCAAGACCGATCGAGTTGTCGCCAGCGTTCGAAATATCACCCTCTCCACAGTCTGAGTCTGTATGAGTCAAAATTCCCGAGTCAGCGCCGGTAGAAGTAGTCCAGCACGAGTTTAGTGGGCTTGACGGGAGGGAGGGGCTCGACCTGAGTCAAGTTGCGTGAGGCGCATGGAACGACGGATCACGTCAGAGGGTGAGCGTTCGTTTGTCTCAGCCATCGATCTAGATGAGTCGTTGGGTTCTTTGTCGTTCTCCCCAGTCTTCGGGGGAGAGCGAGGGATTGAAAAGACAGCCTCTTGCATAATGTGCGAGTAGAGAGATTTACGCCGCGGAGCTGCTTCTTCCGCGGGCTTCTCGACTCGCTCGGGAGAGCATGCGTCCGCACAGGAATCATCCGCGGAACAGTCGGTCGTCAAGTCACACGAAAGGCCGTTCAGAGTACTCTGGTCGCAGTGTCCCGGCGACGCAGTGTTGTCGAGGTCTGAGAGGAAGAGGTGTTCGATGCCCGGTGTAATAGGAGTGTTGCCGCCGCGGTATGGTAGAATCTTTGACTTGCCGCGATAGCACTCCGGTGTTTCCATTGGCCGCCCATTCGTTATCTGAGGAAGGCGCGCCATCAAACTGTGGTCACCGTGCACCTCCTGCGCTACTCAGGCGGTGGTGGCCTGCACCGCGAGAGGAATCGGGCCAGCGCAACATCATCCGTAGCGGGACTGGGGACACGGAATGCGGGTGCTGATGGGGCGACGATCGGTTCGATGCCCTACACACGGCTAGCTTATGGACAGGGTCTGCTCATGGAACGGATCTGCCGGAACGGGTCTGCTCACGTCAGAAAAGGCCTTTCGGTCGGGAGTCACGCCCTTGCGGACGGTCGCCTCCGTAGACTGACGACGGTTCCGGATCACAACCGTCGGTGAGTTGAAGATATCATCGATCATTGTCGCCTTCCCGCTGCGCGTCACGCGACCCGTGGCGCGCAGTGCAGTGTCGTGTATTGACGGTAGGTCCTGATGAATGTGGCGTTTTTCGGCCGCAAGAGTTCAAAATTCGTGGACTTTTGGGATCAAATGTCAACACGGGCTTGGCGCGAAGCCAGTTTCCTGGACATGGCTGGCAAGCTCGCGGAACCCGCAGGGGCGGGAGCAGTGGGCACGTCCGCGGTCGTCTCCGCGGGAGATGGCTCGCCATCTAAGGCAGGCACTTCGCGCATCAAGAAGCGAGAGCTTGCAGACCTCGAGATGAAGGCGCAAGGTAACTACTGGTCCAGCGACGCGGGCTCAGACGCCAAGCGGTCCCGAGCCCGGCGAACATCGGCAAACGAAATACCTCAGGGAGCGCAGGTGGATGAGAGTTTCACGAACGCTCCCGCGCCGGTGAAGAAGTCGAAAGGGAAGATGGCAGCCGCGGGTGATGTGTCTGATGCCACGGCCAAGAAGCCGCCTGCGACTCCGGTCCAGTGCTCCCCGAACAGCGACGGTAAAAGCATCGCATCGACTGTCAAGTCGTCTCCAGCTGCAGAGGACATTCATTTCAGAGATGTTGGCGCGAGCAGCAGTCTTGTGCTGTTGGAGCCAGTGGCCAAGGGCGGAGGCGGGGGCGAGGCCATTGCCCTAACCAGCGTGGTGCAGCAAGGGAGCGAGAGCGAGTGGCGGAAAGAGGGCAGCGACTATGTCGGGTGCCGTGCCCTCCGGACCATGCTAGACGATAATGGCAATCCCGTCGCTGCATTTGGGACCATTGTCGGCTGGCTCTCTGCGGAGGAATCGGACTTTGTGAGCGAAGAGACGGGGAAGCCTGCGGCGTTGTGGCATATGGTCTACAACGATACCGGGGTGGGCGAGGAAGACCTGGAGGAATACGAGGTCAAGGAAGCTCTTGTCGCAGCATGCCTTGCGGAGGCGAATCGCTTACGTGAGGCTGCGCGCCGGCGTAACAAGAAGAAGCAGGCTGGCAAAAGTGGCAGGGACTCCAACGAGTCTTCGGACAACGACCCAATCGCTGCGCTGGCAAGCCTCAACGCGCGTGGAATGGGATTTCATCGGACGCAGGGTGTGCAGCGGGTGGTAGATGTAGCGAGCGAACGCGGTGTTGACGCGCACGTGCTCCTTGCGCTCAACGCTGGACACATCTCGGGCTTGCAAATGCACGCCAAGCTCAAACCGGGAACGCTCCTGCTCATTCCGCCGATTGTGGCCGACTCAGCGCCAAAGGACGTCGGCCTCCGCGCTGCTGCTGAGGCTGCCGTCGGGGTGGCTGCCGCCAAGACCACTGCGCCGGACAGCCCCGCCAAGGCCGCGGCGGTGGGTGAGCCTGTGTCGCCGGCGAAGAATGTTGGTGAGGCGTCGGCACTTGAGTCGCCCCCTCGCGGGGAGCACGAGGGAATGTGGGCCAAGGCGGTGCTGTGGTCTCGACCATCGGGGCTGCAAAATGTGCCCGCTGATTACCACCATCGTTTGATGCCGCGTCTGCGCTTCCCGGCCTTCCCAATGGTGACCGAGTCCGACGGCCTCACTCCAGAGTTGGCTCAGCGATTCAAGGTACCATTTCAGTGTCCCTTCGAGCGGCGGCAAGGTATTACGTACGCAACCGCAGGATACGAGGCTGTCGCGCCAATCACGGCCAAGGTGGAGGACAACTGGGCCGCGTGCGATAAGTGCGGCAAGTGGCGTCGGCTGCCCGAGACGTTCCTCATCACCGAGGATGCTGAGTTTTTCTGCGCAATGGCGGGCGTTGGCTGTGGGGAGCACCGCGACGAAGATGGCTGGGATGAGGATGAGGAAATGGAGATCGCCAACGACACTCAGAAGGCACTTACCGCGGTGCTTCCGCTGAGCCTTGAAGGTGACGCGCTCGTCATCCGCAAGCTTGGCGAGGTTATGGTCAAGGACAACAACTACTGGAACGACCGGTACATCTACCCGTTGGGATTCGAAAGCACGCGGCTTTTCGCGTCCCCCGAGTATCCCGACGGCCCCAAGGTGCCATACCTCTGCCAGATCCAAGCGGACGCCGACGGGCCAAAGTTCGTGGTAACGCCGCTTGACGCGGCGGGCGAGCCGATCGCTGCGCAGAGCCACACGGGGCCAAAGCCGTCTGACCCCTGGAACGCCGTCTACCGCGAGATCGCGCGCGCGCGGCGCGCGCGCACGAGCTCCCGCGACGCCGGTGCAGGGCTGGAACAGCGGCCTGCCGGAGCGGGCGCCATCCCTGTGAGCACGGACATGGACATGGCTCCTGCAGACACACTGGGTCTCGACGATTCGCTCGACGATGGGGAAGTGGCTGCGGCGCCATCGGGTTCCCGCGGGTCGACAGTCTTCAGAGATGAAGCGCCTATGGAGGGGGACGGTGAGCAGTTGCAAACACACACAGAGCCGGTTGCGGAGGGCGCCGGCGGGGAGCGTTGGCAGGGTGCCGATGGCGAGCGGGAAGGCGGGGCGCAGCGGGGGCCCAATGGGTGGACGATGTTCGGGCTGCGGCACGAGCAGGTGCAGCAGCTCATTCGAGAGCTCCCCGACGCCGGTGAGATAGTCGAGTGGCAGCGAGAGTTCCGCCGACGCGCGGATGCGCGGGCGGCGACGCTTCGCGACGGGCCTCGCCCCGTCTCGGAGCGGATGGCCAGCATGCCCGGGCACCTCCACGGGCAGAAGAACGCGCGTGTACCTGTGCGCAACATCCTCGATGGCCGGCTTCGCATCGGTGAGTCGGCGCCGCGTAGCAAGGACATCCGCAAGTTCCTCGCGGAGAACACTGCGTTCGAGTGCGTCGACCCGGCGAAGCTCGTCCGCGCAGACCTTGCGGCGCTCGAAGACTCGTGCGAGATTCACGTCTGCTGGGAGTGCAAGAAGGGCATGTTTGCGGCGCGCAAGAACACCAAAATCCAATGCCGCATCGAGCTCGGGCACTCTGGGCCGGACTGGAAGAAGGACCAGCGAAACAAGGACAACGACCCGCTCGCGCACGTGCGGCATCCCTCCTCGTTCAAGGTGCAGTGGAAAGAGGGCCGGATCCTCAAGCTCGACTACAACAAAAACGACGAGCCCTTCCTGCTCAAGGTCCCACAGAAGTTTATTGAGGAGGCGCTCCAGGTGTCAGTCTCGTGGGACAACGTGCTCGACGAGTTCGGGACGCCCATGCAGCACATCCACCTCGAAAAAGTAGACCCGACCTCGTTCCGCAACGACTCGCTCCGCGCACCGTTTATCCGGCCGTCGTGGCCGCCGGTCCCGCCGGAGAACGCGGGGGGCTGCGCGCGCGCGACGCCGTGGACGCGCCGGTCCTTCACGGAGAAGGCCGAGTTCACGCAGATGGCGCGGGAGCACTTTGAGCGGCTCGTCTCGCCTTCCGAGTACGCGAGCATGACGGACGCGATCCGCTTCGAGTGGATGAAGACGCACCAGAAGGAGCGCTTGGTGATCGGTCCCTCGGGGATCGAGGGCTTCGGCATATTCGCTCGCCGGCCAATCTACGCGGGGGAGATGGTGGTCGAGTACACGGGCGAGGCCATCCGCCCGGTGCTTGCGGACGTGCGCGAGGAGCGGTACGAGGCGGCGGGCATCGGGACCTACTTCTGGCGCCTAGAGGACTACCTGGGCGCGGGGGAGCCGCTGGAGGGCCGCGCGGCGATCGTCGACGCGACCGTGCGGCACAACATCGGGCACTTTATCAACCACTGCTGCGATCCCAACTGCGAAGCCAAGATTACGCGCATCGACGGGCGCAAGAGGATCGTCATCTTTGCCAAGTACAACATCGAGTTCGGGGAAGAGCTCTCCTATGACTACAAGCTCCCGTACGAAGAGAAGAAGATCAAGTGCCTCTGTGGCTCCGCGAAGTGTAGGGGTACCCTCAACTAAACTCGCACGTAGACGATGCGCTACGCGCTATTGCCGTCGGTGTATCAAAGCAGAGGGAGGTCTGGTACACATACAGAGGTGATGCTTGTGGGGGTTGGCATGCGTGCAGCCACAAACAAGCGAAAACAGATGAGCGTGTGGTTCTGTAACATTCCGTGCAATGCGAACCATTCAAGGCGCACCCTGCAGTCGAACCATGCACGAGCTCGCACTACACCTTCCGCTGCACATGCCTCTGCGCGTTTCAGTTCATCGTCCATGACCGTATGTGCAATGCGAGAGTTGACGGCTGCTTCAGGCCGATGCCAGTGACCTCAACCTTCTCGTTGCTGTGCCCCTCTGCCAACCCCCACGCGCCTCACGATTCCGTGCCCCCCCATGCAGCGTGCGGCTCCGGGGCCTTTTTTGCGTGTGCGCGGGGAGAGGGGGCAGGGGGGCGCACCGAGGAAGATGTCGGTGATCTGGGCGCAGCCGCGGAGAACCAGCGCGTCGAGCGCGTCGGCGCTGTCGATCAGCTCGCCCAGAAACTCGTCCGACATGCCCCGGCACCACGAGAGGTCCAGGCGGCTCAGCCGAGGACACCCGCCGAGTGCACGCAGGGTGCGGTCTGTGATCGAGTGCGAGGCTGCGCCCGTCTCTTCATCGACGTCTGTCCGTCCGGCGGCGTTGAGCGAGAGCCGCTCGAGGCCCTTGCAGCCAGCTGCGAGCGCCTCGACACCATCGTCCGAGACAGCCTTGCAGCGTGCGAGGTCAATGTCCGCCAGAAAGCGGCAGCCGCTTGCAAGCACCGTAAGCCCCTCGTCCGTGATCGTGTCCACATTGCGCAGCGAAAGCCTGCGGAGGCGCGAGCAGCCCTTCGCAAGCACGCGGAGAGCTTCGTCGGTGACCCCGCAGGTCGCTGGAACTGCCGTGAAGCCTGAGTCTGGCAGGTGCGAGAGGTCCAGTTCCTCGAGAGACGCGCCACAGCCCGCAACGATCCGTCGCACTGTGTCGTCTGTCACGCCCTGCGAGCCCTCGAGCGAGAGGCGGCGGAGATGTCGCAGCTCTCCAATCCGCGCGAGCGCTTCGGCCTTGAGCTGCGGGCACCTCCGAAGTGCGAGCGACTCCAACGTGTCACCGACACACACAATTGAATCTAGCGAGTTCTCCGAAAGCTTAGTGCACGACGATAGCTCGAGGATACGAAGCCGCGGCAGCGCCTTGACCGCCGCTGCGATACCGCGGTCGGTAAGCAGGTAGCATCCTCCAAGCTGTAGGGTGTGGAGGTTTTCCGACGCTTTGCAAACCGCCTCCAGCATGCGATCGCTCATTGCACGGCCACAAAACGCTAGATTTAGGACCTGCCAGAAGCAGACTATCAAGAACTTGGAGCCCAGGGCTTTGGGTTTGGGTTTGGGTTTGGGTTCAGGTTTGCCAGGCAGTCTCAAGCGCATCTCAGCTTCGGGCCCGGACACAAACCTCGAGCAGTGGGCCTTGGCAGCGCTCGAATGCCTCCTGCAGGTGCTCCATCGGGATGCAGCTGCAGTCCGGCAAGGAGAGAACCGAGGTCTCGCCGTCGGTGAAGAGCGGCAGCACGTCTGCCCGTAGACGCCGGAGTCGTGCAAGTTCAGCACAGATCCTGGCACGCATCTCCGGCAGAATTGCGCCGAGACCTTCAGCGCAGGCGTCGATGTTCTCTGCGATCATCTCAACACACATACTCTGCAGGTTCGGAATGGGCCGCGCCCGCACCGCGCGCGGAGAATTGTCTTGGCGAGTCCGCGGCACCCACGAGGATTTGAGCGCGACCACACGAACACCCTCTGCTGCTTTGCGTGCCTCCGCCAGCTTTTCTCGCTTGCTATAGACATCAGATGCAGTTGACCACGGCCCGGGCCAGCTCTCCTCCCCGGCATCCGCTCCCGCGTTACTACTGCCCGCTGTTCCCCCTCCAGCTGCTCCCCCTGCCGCTGCTCCCCCAGCGCCTGCCCCGCGGTTTGTCGACCTCTTCCGTTGCGATGCTGCCGGCACCTTGTCTTCATCGTCAACAAACCCTCGGCCACGTGCAAACTGCGCCGCGCGGCTCTGCGCGAGGGCGCGGTTCCGTGCCTTCCACTCAGGCTCGTCGACATTGCCCTCCTCGGCAGCCTTCTTGCCACCGACTGCGCGACCCCCTCTACTCGCTCCTCCGCGGTCTTCTAGCCGGTCATGTGGGCACTTCTCTTGGGCCTTTTTCTTGCCAACTATGGCTTCGGCAGGCTCCTTGCCCTTGCCGCGTTTTGGCTGTGGACTCTCGAAGTCATCACTCTCTTCGGCATCTTCTTGGCTGAAGCCCGCTGATATCCCCGCTGCGTCTATACCTGCGACGTCTCTGCCGCGCTTTGCGGGTGTCTGCCGCTGGCTTGAAGCGTCCTCCTTTGTCGTCGTACTCTGGGCCAAATCTGAGCGAAAGTCAAACTTGTTCAACGACCCTGGGAGCGTATTTGCCATGCCACTCTTTCGGAGGTAGGCCGCCACGCTTTCTTCGTTCCACAGTTTGGTTCCGTCCTCCGTGATGTAGCACACGCCCTAAATCCAAAGGGGCGCGCTCTTGTCACTGAGCTCAGGCCGTGTAAATTTTCGCTGTTGTTGGGGCTCAGGTCCCGGGTCTACGGTACACGGGAAAGGTTCTGGCACCTTTTTCCGGCCATGCGGCATAGCAGCTTCGGCCCGCTTGAACTTGATGCCTTCAATCACCACAGCAGCAGTGTTGTCTTCGCTCGAGGCGCTCTCCTCGCGCCCGCGCCTGGCTCTCGACATGGTCACTGTCTGCAGCCAATCGGGACCTTGAGCCAGTTGCTCTCCTCGGCAACTTCACAATCCCCAAGCAATCCGGGACTGTAAAGTTGCCGAGCCGAGTTGATGGGGATCTTGACTGTCAAGGGACACCATGGTGTGAACCAACCCTAATGGCGACAAGCGCCCGTGGCGGGAACGCGTGGTCCAGTTACGCGTGCGTTTTGTGCCACCGCATCATGCAGTGCCGTGCGGGTTCGCTGTGCTGTCCGGTGAGGGGGGCTTCTAGGGAACCATGCTCCCGTGAGGCAGCTGGTTTGGCGGAATCTTTGCCTGTCCGGGTCGCGGGCTTGGACCCGTGTACACGGGGATAGAAGAGCACGCAAGAACCCAGCTTGTATCCACGTCTGAATGTGGAGACGTTTGCAGCTGTTCACCCGTCTCAACTACGCGATCCCGATCAAGATCTGCACTGGCCATGAGGGCTGCCCGCTCAGGTTGTCTAGGCCATGTTCCCAATCACACTCATGTTCGCAGCGCGGATCGAACTTGGAAAATTATGAAACCCCGTACAACTGCTGACGAATATGTCCGTTTCAGCGAGATGTACGTCCGATCGGACTCGGATGGTGGCGCTGCAGGAGACGGCAACACCGCAGGCGGTGCCGTGACCGCGGAGTACAACATGGGGCCTGTCGGAAAATGGGGGCATTCGGATCCTTACTACATCCGTAAGGCGCCTGCTGCTTTCCTCTGATCGCCTCGTGCGTGCAGGAAGCTAGTCTACGTCGCTGGTGTGAGAATGTAGTTGTGCCGTTGGATCCAGATGGGTGATTGAGGAGATAAAGATGGTGCCCGTTCGCAATCAGCCTCGCCTGATTCATAGGTTTTAACCTTTCCCAACACTCATTTGTGCAGCTTTTCGTGCCTACACGATCATCACCGGTTGTATGTGATCCTACCCTCTCCCCCAAGGCCTTCGTCTCGATCCACGTTATCCGAGCCACCGTTGGGGCTCTACCCTATCTGGCGACGAAATGCGCAACTGCTCCCACTTATGTGCACGCTCATCTCGCTCCTCAAACATTACTGCCCACTTACACGCTTCCGCTTTATCCAGCGACCTGTGCCCATCGCCGGATACCTGCAGGTATGGTGTCCCGTCAAGGCCTGGCTACATCAGGACTGCGTCGTGCCAGGGCACAACGATCGGGGCTACCTCGTGGCAGTCGTCTCCTTTTCCGCGAAACAGCGCGACGCCACTGTCGTTGAGGATCAGCGAAATCGGGACAACCCAGCCCCCGTCGGTGCCCCGCGTTGCATACGTAGTCGCCTTGCCACTCTGGGGTGCCTTGTCTCCCTGAAGGAAGGTCTTCCTGGGCCTCAGCCCGCTGGCGCGGCGAGCGCCCTGCAAGTGAATGCGGCCAACCAGCGGGGCGCGGGGCGCGGGTGTTGAAACCGCTATGCGGAGGAGGGCCTCCTCCATGGCGCGTAACTGCGCCTCGTCGTCTGCTTCCAGCGCCGCTGATGGGTATCTGCGCCCGCGGCTCAGGGTTGTCGGGCGGGCGCAAGGGGCGTGGCGAGGCCGGGGCGCCCTGGAAATGGAGAGTGGTGCCGGGGCGGCGGGACGATTCACCGGCAGTTGGCGTTGGACAGACGAAACACGCCGGAGCCGGTGGTGCGGCCCTCCCAGCAGCCCGCACGAATGCCTTTGGGCGAGAGTGGGTCCCCGCCGCCGTAGGGTTGATATGGCGACGCGCGCTCGAGCGAGGCCGCGACCTTGGGCGCGAAGAATGAGGGGTGGTACTCAGGGGCGCCACCCGCCGACGGACGGCGGGTCCAGCTTGCCCCGCCATCCAGCTTGAGTTTTCCGTCGTAGGAGCAGAAGTAGACGGGGCGCGAGCCTGGCCCCGCACGGAAGCGCAGGTAGCCGTAGCCCAGCTCAATGACGACCTGGCCCCGCCGCAATCACGTCACTAGGGAAAACATCATCCGCCGACAGCAGGAGTAGTAGCAGTCTGGGCCGGGCGACACGCCTGCGAAAAATGGTGGGCGAGGCAGAGCGACTCGTATGCCTCGTTGTAGCCCCCCTGCTCGGTGCGGCGTCGCATGTCAGCGCTGCTGAGACAAGCGAACCGCGTGGCGCGTGGGTCAGTGCTGATGTTAAAACCTTCATGTTCTGGGTGCTGGCGGGCGGGACAGCGCATTCACCTTGCCCCGGAGGAAGCGCCAGCCTGGACAAACACCGAGGTTCAGCACCATTGCGCCACGCACCAGGGACTGTCTCTTGCACTCGTTCACGTCCAGCCTGCGACGGGCTGTTTTAGACAATCGTTGTGTTCAAGTTGGTAAGCTCTGCAGGGGGGTTAATGCAAGATACTGGATCTGGTTTCGGTCAAAATCGACGTCTAGGACGCTTAGTCTCCACTCGTTCTCGATGGCTACCGTCCCTGACACATCACACAACCATCAGTGCGGCACGGATGCAACTTCAGCATTACAATCGCTGCCGCTGCCCACCTGTGGTTTTAGCCATGTGACCGACTTTTCGAAAGTCCTTGGGGAAGAGACGGCAAGCTGAATCCACCTGACAGCAGACATGAGAAGACCCTTGTGTATGGTCCTTACTACTACCATCACCACAAGACACATGAATGCCCGAAACCCGAACAACGCTGTCCTGTTTGATCGGGTTGGGCCGGCGCTGTTACCTTCACCCAAGCTTTGCCATCGTCGTGCATGCGGGCTTCATGCACATCTAAAGTCTCAAGGAGAAAGCAAGTATGCTCGCGGGATGCCCCTTCTGCGCTGAACCACCACGACCTGTCATCGGCACCCTCATCCTGCGGTGACTCCAGCACAGACTCCGGCGGCTGCAAAAACTTTCGTAGCGGCGTTGGAGGAGCCTCAATGATATTTTCCAGGCTCGGTGGCACAGAGTCTTCTGGAATGTACTCGTCTACAATTTCCATCATCTCGACGCTCTCACCGAGACAGACCGGTTCATCCTCGTCCGGGTCCTGGCTCCCAAACGAACGCGGCGTTGGAACCCACTCTGAGTCGTCAGGAAATAGCTTTGGCAAGCTCTCCATCGACTTTCGATTCCTACGGCTCCGACTTGCCGCAGACACCGCGCTGCCCGGCCGAGATCCGCCACCACTACCACCGGAATGCGGGCGGGACGAGGTCGACAGCGCGCTGCCAGGGCGAGAATCTCCAGGACTACCAGCACTTCCGCCTGATCCCGGACGGTCGCCTTCGCTCCCCCCACTGGTCGGACGCATTCCCGCCGAGCGCTGCCGTACGTGTTCCGGCGAGATTGGGCCCGATCGTGACCCTGGCCGGGAGTTGCTGCCCCCGCTCGTCGGGCGCGCTGCCGCGGAACCCGGGCGCACTGTTTCCGTAGAGGCTGGTCCCGAGCGGGAGCTCGGCCTAGAGTACGAGGCAGAGGTTGGGCGCGTAGCGCCTGAGGTGGGGCGTGAGCTGGCGCGGCTGCTCATTGTCGCAGCCGCCAGCCCAACGCCCCCGAACACCCGAGAGAGAGTTTCGGTTCGCGCAGTGTAAAGTGGCTTTTCGCCTCAACCACTTTACGGTAGCTTGCGAAATTATTTCGGGTGTCGCCACCTGAGCAACGTGAAGAGATGGTTGCTGTCCTGCCCTTGTGCCCACCTGCGACGTTGGGGCATTGCGTGACTGCCAAAGACTCCAGCCCGAGAGCTCGCGTCAAGCGCGAGGGTTTCCGAGAGATAGAATCCACAGCGTGTGACCTTGGCGGGGGAGAGGGGGATATTTGGGAGCACCTGGTGGGCACAGGAAATGTCGAGCGCATCGGTTCTGGCGGTACTTTGTGCGTTCAGCGTGGGTCCAATCGCCGTGTTCAGTGGTGTCCTGCTGATATAGACACTGCGTAGCTTGGTGCTCATTTCTGCGTTGCACTGCAGGTGTTCGGAGACCTGTTTAACGCGATGATTGATCCGCCTCCTCCGTCCGTAAAGAAGGCGCTTCCGAAAGTACTACCGAACTTTGCCGAGGCGACAGCGCACCCGTCCACTGCTGTGGTCAAGCCCTACTTCACTTGGGAGTCAAAGCGCCTGCCGACCACCCGGAAGAACCACCGTTGCTGACCGTGCCATCATCGATATGTGGCAGGCGATGGTACTGAAAAAGGAGAAACGTGCCAAAGCGGCGTGGTGGCACCAGCACGCCCGGCTCAAGACAGCGGGAAAGGTGTTCTGTGACGAGCTGTGCCAGATCATCAAGGACCAGTGAGGTGGATAGGTGTTGAAAGCGAGATGGAAATACTGGGGACGCGAGAGAGAGAGAGAGAGAGAGAGAGAGAGAGAGAGAGAGAGAGAGAGAGAG
>ENA-UOXV01001588-UOXV01001588.1-marine-metagenome-genome-assembly--contig:-NODE-1588-length-31501-cov-6.584780_pt1 | contig 31501 bp, 38 predicted proteins | sample MGYA00238165_ERZ766961 | MGnify/ENA primary metagenome ERZ766961 (study PRJEB28924, sample SAMN03173240) | marine metagenome | biome: Marine; feature: Water; material: Subsurface seawater | place: North... | reverse complement strand
CGCGCGCGCGTGTGTGTGTGTGTGTGTGTGTGTGTGTGTGTGTGTGTGTGTGTGCGTGTGGCGCGCGCATGTTTCAGTGAAGTCTGGTGCTGGGCTCGATGTATCTCACTACAGGGTCGCGTGCGCTCACGCAAAATCTGCGTGCCTACAGGATCAATGTCTCATCCCCTGGCGGGTGAGCGAGTCGCGGCAGCCTATCGGAAGGTATGTCTCATACTGCATATCAAGTGCAATTCTGCCATGCCAGTGCGCTGCACACTGAATAAAATGTGTAATCGGGGTCCAATACAGGCCACACTCTGACGCTTCCAGGGGCTTGTTCCTTTAGACGCCAAGGACAGAGACGCAAAGGACCCGAGAGCGCTGGGTCTCTTTCACGGCATTCTTCGGACGTGCAAGGTCCTCAAAACCGGCAGGCATCATAGTCAATCCACGCAGAACCCCCAACCACCAACCCCGAAAGCATGAGGACGCGAAGCATGTGCATAGCATGTGCATAGGCGTTTTTTCAGTGTGCATGTTCAGGAGACAGGCAAACTGTGTCGGCCCACCTGTAAAGTGGACGCGGCACGCTCTGCGGCACGCTCTGCGGAGCCGCTATGGTGATCAAAGCAGGCGTACGGCAACTCCGAGCTTGTCTTGGCAGGAGAGTTTGTGCACGGAGAAAACTGTATCGGCCCACCTGTAAGAAGCCACAAAGGTGGCCAAGTACTGCAACGAATGTCACGCCGCGTCGCCAGCCTCATCGTCCTCTCCGCCCGACAGACCTTCTGCAGCTGTGTCTTTCTTTCCCCGCTGGGGGCTTAGCACGGCTTCGCCACCTCCCGCGCCGCGCGCGGGCGATCCTGGCGCGTGATCTCCTTCGCCCCAAGCTGCAAAGCGAAAAGAGAGGCAAACATCAGCAACTGGCTGCTGCCAAGACCCCTTGCCGGGCGGGGGGTCGTCTCGAGGCTTGATGCCTTGCGTGGACAAGCTACCGTCTCAATGTGCATACAAACGGACAGGCACGTACGCTGGATTAGTGCAGCAACATCGCCCGTTGTGATGAGAATCTCGAGAGCGCGACGGAACTCCGCGCGGATGTCTTCGACGGTGTCCTCGTCCACATTGCGCCCGAGGTCAACGTCAACATCAAACGGATCTTCAATACAGATAACGTGGCGATTCTTTTCCCGTGGCCGCTCCCAGCCCTTTGATCGCTTTGAGATCAAGCAGCCCTTTCGAATGCTCACCACTTGATCCTTCATGTTGAACTCATTTGAGTAGCTGTGCATGCATGAAATGTGAGCAGAAGGGGCAGCGATAAAGTATGGGGTAGGGGCAGGGGCATACAAGTTGAAGAACTGGATCAGCAACATACCCACCGGGGCGGAATTGTTGCGTTCGCCGATGCCCTGCACACGGGCTGGCGTGAGCGAATATGTGCAACACCATGCGGAAAATCTACGCGCGACACACCTGCAGGAAGTCCGTCTCTCGGCAGAAGTAACAGTCGTACTTCCCTTTAACTGAGAGCATCGGATCACACGCCGCGCGAGCCTGCTCGCGTCCGATTTCTTGCAACGACGGCAAGATCCGCACCCGTTGGAGAAATTGGATGACCATCAGGGTATAGGTATATGACGAAAGATAGCCGCGGTAAGTGTCCTGGATTTGGCGCATCTTTCCCCACTTTTTGATGGTGTACACGAGGGGACGAAGACGCCAGTCGAGAAATGTAAAGGCGCGTAGGAGCTCTGTGTTGAGACAAGCGAGGAAGTTGTTCACGCAAAGATCGCACTCAACCGTGTATTCCGGAGTGGCCTGGTGCTTGAACTTCACAATCGGTACACGCGCACGAGGAATGCATTCGACATCAAGCATCCCGAGGCGCCGCAGCGTGTCTCCAAGTCGCAGCACATACGCTGCAAGCTGCTCTTTGCGTTGGTGCTCACGGCGGCGGCGGTCGTTGGAGCGGCGATTCGACGAGCGATGGTCCTCGGGGTGTAGCACCTCCTCGGGCACGTGCAAGCACAAATCCAAGTCTGATCCTTTGGAGCAAAAGTTGTTGCCACTTGAGCCAAAGAGTTGCAGGCGCGTGCCAGGATATTCGCGACGAAATGTGGCGTCCATTCGCCCAACCACTTCCTCACGAGACATCATCTCCTCGCGCGTAGGAAGCATCTCCTGGAAAACACCCATTACACCCTCTGAAACCTTGTGCACCATTTCATCCGACACATCAATCTTCATGCCGAAATCGTTCACCTCAGCAGTGCCCTGAACGTTGCCCACCATTCCAAAAGGAGCGTCTGGTGCTCGCTGGTGCTGCTGATGCTGTTGGTGCTGTTGCTGCATCATCAGCATCTGCCGCTGCTGCATCTGGAAGCAAGGGTAGCATGAATCAGAATCGTTATCAGGCCAGGCGCTACACACCATTTAGCATGGTCCATCCCCACCCAAAATGCCTTGCCGTCTTTCCACTATCACTTCGCTCAAACAGAGACTGGACAGCCCACTTGACATTACTGCTGGTAGATGGGATACCTGAAAGAAGGCCAACATGCGCTGGGCCTCTCGCTGGGCCTCGGGGCCACGCGCGCCGTTCAGTGCTTCGACGAGCTGTGGCGGGAGTGGTGGCAGCTGGGCCCCGATCCCCGGCCCGAGCTGCCCCCCCGCGGCGGGCACCCTTCCACCACCAATGACGCCTGCCTGTGGCATCGTTCCTCCGCCCACGACCCCTGCCCCCTGCAGCGGCATTCCTCCGTGCCGCAGCGCCTCCCGCCCAATCTCTCCCTCTCCAGGAGAAACCTGAAGCGGGGAAACATGCTGCCCTGGCACGACACCACCCAACGCAGGGACCCGCAACTCGCCCGATCCCCCTGCTGGCGTGTCACCCCGCATCGTGTCACCCCGCATCGCGTTGCCGCCCCGATCCGAACTGGCCTGCCCGATTATTCCGGTCCGTGAGGTCTGGTCCCGACCACCCTGGCTGCCACTGGCTAACCCAAGCCTTGTGAAAGGATCTTCGAGCCCTGCGATGCCTGGCGGCCCGCCAGGCCCCTCCCCTAGAATTCCAGCCACCTCGACACCGCCACCATCCCGCGCGCGTGTAGACTGGGCCGAATTGGAGCCCGCACCAGCAGCACCCACGCTCGGAACGCCCATCACTATGCGTGCCTGCTGCTCAAACGGCGCCTGCCACGCCGAAAATCGCGCAACTGAGTGACGGCGCTGCCACGTTGAGCAAATGGCAAGCAGTAGCTGATTTATGGACCGGGTCGCACCCGCTCGTTAGCATCAAGTGTGGCCCATTGCTGTGCCAGGGCACCACGCGCGCTCGCCCCACGGTTCGCATTGCAGTAGGCGTGAAATGGCATCCCGGCGGGATGGGACACCATCAGCTGCACAGCACTGTGTTTCAGTACAGCGCAAGACAATGTGCACTTAGATCGTTGGCGTCGCCTGGGCACGGTGGGTACATGCCTCGATAGGAGTGCCGGAGAAGAAAGGCGCGTTTCCAGGCGTGACCCCACACGCATGCACAGCCAACCTTTCTGGACACTCAGGATGGAGGCTGCCTTGAAGTAGCGAATGCACACACATCTACACGGATTGAAAACTTATGCGCAGTAAATCAATCGTAAGCATGCATAGAGTAGCTGCAATAGTCTCTACCTACCGTGCGCTGTGTGAGCGCGACATGCGCCGTTCGGGCAAAGTGGTTGCTCGCCTGGTTCAACCCCTCGCGCCATACAGCAGGAGGGATCGCCGGATTCAGCAGGGGGATAAGTTCGGAGTCGACGGCACGTCGTCCTTGCAGCTGTGCAAGCGCTTGCGAGAGCTGCTGCGGCAGCGTCAGCGATTGGGGAGATCGTGCGCCATCTCCTTGTGGCGAGCCGTTATGCTGTTGGCCAGGCGCCCCAACCCAATCCGGGGACCCAGCTTGGGGCGTGTTCTGCTGCTGCAATTGTTGTTGCTTCTGGCCATATTCATGTGCGCCGCTGCTGCTGTTGGCAGCTCCATCCCCGGCACTGTTGTTCCCGCCGTGTGCGCCATCCTGCCGCTTTGATCGTTGCCGGATCCGCTGCTTTCCACCCTCACCAGCACCTGAAAACCCATCAGAGGGGCGCTTCATCATCACACTGTGCACATGAGAGTATATAGGAAATGTCACGCGGCGTCCTTCATCGTTCGCCTGTCAAGCGCTTGTTAGTGCCTGGGAAGCAAATCTTAACCTGCTTTTCCGGCCTCGCGTCCTGCTGATTTGCCGCTATCGCAATCTTGCTTGGGAGTTTGCTCCTTTGGCAAGCTACGGCCACCAGATGCACGTCTACGACCGCCACCGCCGCCGTCGTTCCCACCGCCGCCGTTCACGCCCCTGTCCATCGCACCTCAGAGGTCTTCCTCGCTGTAAAAAGATCATCTCATCATGAATGTGTCCAGTTTCATCAGACGTCCACTTATGATACCACCTGCTCCGCTATCCCAAACCGTGTGCCGGGTCCTTTGAAGCTGTGATGGACCCCTGACACGGCGTGGATCCGGGACAGGATTTTGCGGTCGTGCACATTGTGACCCTCTTCATTGAGCGTTGCGATCTCTGTTGAGCTGTCGGAGTACAGGTTGGGCACCCTCCGCGGTCTCAGAAGGTGGCCATTTTTTTGGGAATGCCGCTGGGAGGAGGTGGATAGATGACCGAGTGCTTTTTTGATATGTACCATTATTGCCGTGAGCGACAAAGCGGCATCGTTGATGGCCGTCGAGGGGTTCGCATTCGATTCGCTGTGGCACGCCTGCTGATCGTCGCGACGTGCTTAGTCGTACTGACGCCCGATGAGGCGGATGGCTTTGCTGCTCTAGATTTACCAACAAAGTCGATTCTATGCCCCGGATTAGATATGCGACGTGTCTTGACTTTCAGGCGTGTTCAAGCGGAAGTGCAACGTCTAGGAACGGAGAACGTCTTCACAAAATGGGACGGGATCGACGACTCTGTGCCTGATGATCGTCTCACTTGGAAGGAGATGCGGATGGGGCTGCGAACGCTTGTAATGTATGATCCATACGGAGACCAAATGGAGCTTTCCAGTCTTGATATGGAGTTCATCGTTCGGGAGATTGGTGACGATGACTCCGAAATTTTCCAGCAGTCGGGGTGGGGCACCTCCTTTCAAGAGGTAGATGCCAACAAGCCCGAAACAGTACTACGCTGGGAGGCGGGGCGCCCTCGAAACCTTATGGACGGAGGACCAGACAATGCCTACTGTTTCGATGGCACATATACGTAGCAACCCCGGCCCATTAGCTGCAGTATTGCTGGTCCTCATGGGAACTGCATGCTTATCTTTGTCCCAATGTCAGGTTGATCCCGGGCATGTGTGACTCTGTACCTCTTGCCCGTTTCGAAACTGCAATGCATATGGTGGCGGATACCAAGTACGGTCAGATGTGCAACGGACACGGGCAGTGCGACTTTTCGATCGGTCTTTGTAAGGTGCTCGTGCTGAGCCCCGATTGTTGCAACCTGATCCTGCGGTGTGCTCTCGCTGGCTACAGATCCTGGGTCTGTGGCGACAGCTGAGAGGACATTCGAATCTCGTGCCATGAGCTGAATACGATAATGGGTGGCGCGTGCAGTGCGACGAAGGCTGGGACGGTTTCAACTGCTCGGAGCCTGAGAAGCCATGCAATGGATTGCGCTATTTGCGGGATTCGTACGGGTCGGTGACTGATGGCTACGGGCGTGGGCGTAACTACGCTACTGACATCAACTGCACCTGGATTATTCAGCCAGACATAATCCGCACGGAGTATGGGCTCCCTTTGATAATTACGTTCACGTACTTCCACACGGAGTCAACATATGATCCAGTCGTGCTGTACATCAACCCGTACGTCACACTCCAGGAGCAGGTGCAGACATTCGATGGAACATACCCGCGCTACTCTGAATTTGGCGGATATGGAATGCCGCACCTTGCGGTCGTACTGGCTGACAACGGTGTTGCGGTAAACTTCTTGTCCGACCCTACGACGACGAAGACCGGCTTCCGGTTTATGTACGGTACTCTTGAGCGCAACTACATTGAAGCGCTCAAGCATCCTCTGCTATCACCAAATTGTACCCGCCAATTTGAGAATGGCTCACCCGAGTGCGAGGACGACGAGTGTACCAATTGCGGCGTCACGACCACGGAGACGGAAGACGAAGCCGTTACCGCTGGTCAAATCGACAAAATGTGCTTCATCTCGCAACGGGCCGCAAATCAAACCCACGCCGAGGAACCGGCCGGGTATCGTGAGTGCAGCGACGTCGTCTACGAATACCTGCAAGTGCCGGCGGGCAGCGAGGTGGTGATGCGCACCTCGTGTCCGCGCGGCCAAGAATACACCGCCATCCCATCAGACGGGCAAGTCCCCGCCATCGCGACCCGAAAGGCGTGCCTATGCTCTCCCGTCCGTGCGGACTCTGAGGGTGCCTTTTACGCGGGCAGGATGCTTGACAAGCCAGAGTTTATTCTTGGCCCAGGCCCTCCGCAGAGGGAAGTCCAGGTGAAAGAGGAAGGCCAGGCGTATCAAAAGGGCTACACGACAATCGACTGGTTCAAGACGTGCTCTCCGCAGTGTGACGTGTACCGCCGCGACCAGAGGCATGATATGCTGTATCGCGATCTTAGTGGGCAGGCCGGGCCCATCCTTGGTGCTCGGCTCTACGCACGCAACTCATCGCGTGCGTCGCGCCTTCACGCCGAACTCAAGCTCTACCCCGAAACCCGCGGGAGTGCGGATCTTTACGGCTATCCAATGGGTCAGCCGGACCCGCGGTCGTGGGAGGAGAAAAACTCGCGGTATCTCTTGGACGCCTTTGGCGCCAAATTTGAACGCTGCACCGCCGAGGGGGGTACGTGCGAACTCTTCAAGGAGATCTGCATCCTGACGTTCACGCCAACGATCCCGGGTTTCTACACAGCTGAATTCTTCAACCTGAGGAAATTCGAGCAGTCAGGCGACGATGCTCAGTTCATGGAGGCGGTGCCGTTCCCCTCTCCCAATCACATGCGCGAGGTAATTGTTGTTCCCGGGCCGACGTCAGCGCCGCATTCCAAGGCGCGTGGGCCGGGCATCAATTACGCCAAGTCTGGGCGTGCTGGTGCAGTCTCGTGGTTCCACATCGATTCGCATGACAAACTCTTCAACGCTCGGCTCTCTGGCGGAGACCAGTGGAATGTTGTTTTTGTTCATCAAGTGCTGCAGGTCCCACCAGACCGAACTCCACAAACCTGCTTGACTTCAATCGCTGAGCGATTCGTTTCACTCCCTGCAGGAGGCATTCTTCGCAGACGTGTCGAATCTCGGCAACGGCACCTATATTGTGTACTACAATCTAACGATTAGTGGACGCTATGACGTTCATATTACGCTGAAATGGACGGAAGACAATCCGTGCGACTTTCCAGCGCCAGTTTCGGCCGGAAAACTTGGGCTCCTTAACGGAGGCGAGCGTCGTTGTCACCTCGCAACTCAACGCACCGAAGAGATTGAACGCCTTAAGGGTGTCGAGTGGTGTCCATTTGGGTCAAACGCATCGCTCTGCACAACATACACGTTTGGACATCAGGATGGCCTCTCTCCAAGACCGCCGATGTCGCCTTTTTCAGTGTTCATTGATTCTGGGCCCACCGAGATCAATTCGGTTCAGGCTTTTGGCACAGGACTCTCGTTTGCTGTATCTGGCCTTCCAGCATTCTTCATGCTTCGCATCAAGGTGAGCAATGGTGTCCCTAAATATTGGCCTCCACATTACTTTTAACGGGACTTGCTGAACTTATTCTGTGTGATTGTGTGAGTGTGCTTTCTGAACTTATTCTGTGTTCAGGATGTATTTGGAAACTACGCGTCACAAGATATCAATGTGACCGTTGCCCTCGACCTTCCAGACGTGTATCAGTCGCTCCGCCGCAACTCGACGACCCCCCAGACGGCGCGCCCACACTTCGCAGGCGACGAGGTGTGGCAGGGTGACTACGCAATTGAGTGGTCACCGGTGCTAGACGGGCGACACAATCTCTCGGTGATGCTCTGCCGACCTGTGTGCGAACACATCGTCGGTTCGCCCTTTCGAGTCACCGTTCTGTCAGCCCCTACATACGGCCCGAACAGCACGGTTACAGGTAGCGGTACGAAAGACGGTATTGCTGGGTCTCCGCGCGTGCTGACAATCCGGGATACCGGTTCGGGTGTGACCCATCGCACCGTCGGAGGAGAGCGTTTTGACATAAGTCTGAAGGGCCTCTCGCTCGGTGCATGTCCAATTATCCAAGACGCTGTCATCCGCGATGTGTCATGCCAGTGCACGGACATGCACCGCAACAACATGACGCAGTGCCGCATGCGTCTCCTGCAGGACCAGCCTGGTCCCGATCTCTCGCTGAACATTCGGCCTGACCTGACGTGCGCATATCGCCGCAACATTGCCGCCTGCGAACCGGGATGCTGCCCAAACGGGGAGCCAGATGGCTGCTCAGAGTTTTCTCTCCCTTCCACACACGGAATGGCGGCACACGATGCTGCTTGTGAGGTGCGGCGGTGTGCGTCACCCGCTCAGTGTAGAGTGGATATGAAGTTCAAGCAGCAGCAGGGATTCCAAGACGGCAATATTTTCGAATTGTTCCTCAAAACAGCAATGGAGCACTGTCCACAAATTGAGCGCGTTGGTCTTGAGTCGGAGATTCTATATCCGCCAGACCCTGGCCCGGAAAATTACAATCAGTTCATCGGCCCCTACAACATGATACGCGCGAATATGAACCCTGCTCGCGAGTCATGGCGCGGGATGGTGCAGGACGAAGAGCTTCTGGCATTCCTTGCAGATCTGCCTTCGAATCCGACGGTCCGCGCAAACTCACTTCAGGAACTCTTTTACTCTCGAGAAAAGAATTCTGTCGGGCAGCCCTACTTCATGGTCTACACCTCTGCGTGTGGGCCGCGACCATCCCTCGAAGGCTTCGTCGACGAACTGGTGTGGCCCCGAACTGTTCTGCAGTTTCGTGTTGCTGTCTTGCCGCAATGTGTGTCCTGTGCTGAGGCTGTGTTGCCTTTCCTGGGCTACGGTCGCTGTGCAAGTGTTCCCCTGCAATTCTCTCTCCCGCGCAAGTGGAGGTTGCTTATGCGTTGTATGTACATTGCTCACCGTGCGGGTGCTGTGGTCATGCGTCAGGCGGATACGCGGGGAAATGCGACTTCTTTCTCCTCGCTTGGCGAGGCACGTTCGCCGCTAGATGCTGCACAGATATCACGGGTCTGTGCCCCTTCCTTCACGCCACCTCGTGCCCGCTTGGCTTCGCAGCCGAAACTAAAGGCCCGAAACGGGTCAGGTTGGAAATTTTTCGGCAGTTGACCACGACGACGGAACCTACTCAGTACACTACAACATCACGCGTGCGGGGCTGTACTCGCTCGTCCTGCTACATCAAGGTCTGCCGCTGCTCGGCGCACCATATGAGTTCATCGTATCGCCCGGGAAATTCCATCCGCCGTCGTGTGTCGTGAATGGAACCGGCGCATCCAAAGACAAGAACCCAGCAACAGAGGCATCGGATTATAAAGGCGCAATCATTGCCGGAAAGTTTGCATTCTTCGACATCGCTCTTCGCGATATGTGACCAACCCCCTCGCTGCAAACCAAGTAGCGCTGCGTGTTTTCTGAAGGACTCGTGATTCGGACAGGTTTGACAACTACATGTGGGTGTCATTACCTCAGGCCATGTTCAGGATTTCACTCGATCCGATGCGTCTTCGCTACTTCGACACAGGGGTACGATTCGAGACGGAGGTTCTGTGGCAGGCAGAGTTCACAGAGTACGCGCTCCATGACTACGGCGACGCTAACTACCGCGTCGATTATGCCATCACCACTGCGGGGACCTTTCCAATGAACATCAGACTCAAAGACGACCTCGGCGAGATGCTGCATCTTGACCGATCCCCCTTCATGATATCAGTGCGACCTGATAAAGTTCACATCCCTTCGTCGACTGCGTTTGGACAAGGGCTCACATCATGCGGTGCCGGTCTGATCTGTACTTTTGCAGTTGAGCTACGCGATCGCTTTGGCAACCGCCGAGTTTTCGATGGTGATGAGGGTCCGTACTGCCATGCATGGAACGCCAATGTCAATAATGGTGGTAGTGGAAGCAACCAATGGCGGCAAGTCTTCGCTGACCAGGGCTGCACGGCTGGTGACTCGTGCGGGCGCGTGTGGTCCCGCTGGGCGAATACGCGTCCCGCTTCCGGTTCTGTTGTTGACGGCCCGGAGGAGCCGATCGCTGTCCCCGCCTTCTCCAACGAAGTTGCGTACAATGCGCGCGGTGGGGTTCTGCACGATTGCGTCCCTCTACAGCCGTTTGCGACCGAAGAGGAGTACAATGTGCAGCCTTCCTGCATCTCCACGCGGCTTGGTCCCTGCGGGCAATACGATGAATATGGCCGCACAGACGTACCATTTTACAAGGCACCGCCCAATTTCCGAGCACCTGGATTTTTTGAGGAGGGATATGTTGACGAAGCCAACTACACGTTCCTCGGGTATCGGGACACGTATCCCATGTTGCGCCCGCACCTCCGCGGGATGATTCAATTTGCGCAGCCCAAGCAGTACCAAGACTTCAATTTGTACATTGATGAGGACAATCTGTACTCGGGCTCTTTCAACCTCACGCTGGCGGGAACCTTCCGCTTCGACATTCTCTGGACAGACCCCGAGATAAACGTCGCAGTCAAGATTCGCGGGTCGCCTTTTACACTCGAAGTCACGGGTGGCCTCACGCAGGCTGCAAACTGCCGCGTTCAAGGTGTGGGTCTTCACGAAGCTATCATCGGCTACCCAACGACCTTCTCTGTTCTTGCGCGCGACCGGTCGATTCTTACCCAACCAATCAAATTCCCCTCGCACCTCAGTTGCTGCATTGCCCGCATGTCTCCGTCCGTGCGGCTCGTAAATCAGCGCTTCTTTTCGATGGCAGCTTCTCGAATGAACGCACGCTCGGTCGAGAAAAGGTTGAGGTTTTCATTCAGGGCACACCTCTTGTCGATCCGATTGTAGCCATGGTGCACGACCGCCTGGATGGGTCATACTACGTCGAGTACAACGCGACCGTTCCTGGGCGCTACATGCTCTCGATCTCGATTCTCGACCAGTCGATCGCAGGTGCGCCCAGCCCATGGGCTTCTGGAACGGATCTAGGATACTCTCGCCCGCAGTTCCTGAGCGATCGATCTGCATATCTTGGCAGGTTCTCCGTTTCTCATTGACGTCCACCGGGGTATCAACTACCCGCACTTCAACAATTCATGGGGACTCGTCTTTGCAGGCTCAGCTAGTCTCATGCCACTGCAGGGAGCGCCCGCATGCTACAACGGGGAGCAAGGATGCGTGAGTGCAGTAAGACTCACGGCAAACGACGGCGATTCAGTCGGGGCTGTTTGGTACACGTCCACACTCCGTGTCGATCTCGGCTTTGAAACGAGCTTCTCGTTCATGATGGACGAGCCCTCGCGACACTGCAAGACGACTGTTGTATTTGAGGAGCGATGCATGCCGCGGGGGGGCGATGGCCTTGCATTTGTCATTCACAACAATGGCATGGCTGCCGCACTGGGTGCTGGCGGCGAACACATGGGTTACGGGGGCATCGACAACTCCATTGCGATTGAGTTTGACACATGGTATAACGCCGAGCGTGGCGATATTTACCAGAACCATCTCGCCATACACACGATGGGTACTGAGCAGAACAGCCCCGGCGCGCCTGCACGTCTCGCTTCTAGCACGGATATCCCAGATTTCTCCGACGGAAACCGTCACACGGCAAGTCCCCTTTCTTCCTGCGCATGACACCAAATTGTCCGATAATGCTGAGATGTACTGCTGTAGTGCTTACTGCTTCCCACGATCACCGCAGGTGCGTGTTCGGTATCTGCCGTTCACAGATGCGTCTGCGGTCACAGATCCGTCCTACTACGCCTCGCCGTACGCTGCGCAGTGGCTACATGGGGGCGGCGGCGTCCTGCAGATCTGGGTCGACGACCTCACGCGCCCGGTGCTCTCGATTCCGCTGAACATCACCGCCACGCTTTCTCTCGACCAGGGCATGGCGTACATGGGTTTTACAGCAGCCACAGGTGGGGCGCTGCAGAACCACTACATCTTCTCTTGGACAGCCGTGGAGTCTACCTGCCCGGACGAGTGCTCGCACCGCGGCGCCTGTATCGAGGGCGTGTGCCACTGCCGCGAGCCTTTCTACGGCCGCAAGTGCGAGCTCTCGGCGGTCACGCAGGATGTTTCGTCCAAGGATATCTGCCCCATGCTTCTCGCCGACGCGAACCCCGAAGCGTACCCCAAGGCGACGCCGGGCTGCCACTGTGCGCCGGGATTCGCGGGCCCGTTGGGCGGGCCGTGCCTTGCGTGCCCTACGGACACATGGAAGTTCTCGCCGGGCCCTGGCGAATGCATTCCGTGCCCGCCAAATTCTGACACGCAGCGCAAGTATGGCGTCAAGACGCGAGACGAGTGTGTGTGCAAGGCAGGCTACGTGGGAACGAATGGCGGGCCTTGCCTAGGGGTACCCGAGGACACGTACAAGACATCGCCAGGAGACTACATGGAATCCACTGTGCCTTGTCCAGCCAACTCAGGGACGCTGTTCCGACGTGGTGCGTCAAACGTGCTCGATTGCAAGTGTCGACCGGGGTATCAGGGTCCCGACGGGGGGCCCTGCCTCGTGTGTCCGACTGAATCATACAAGGGGGGGTGGGGTTCTGCGGCCTGCGAGTCGATCTGCCCTCCCAATACGGAGACTTTCGGCTGCGCAGGGCCGGGCAACAACACGGGCTGCACTTCCTACTATCAGTGCGTCTGCAAGGAGGGCTTCCACGGCACCCCATGTGTGCTTGGCTCGCCGCAACAGCGTGGTGGCCATACTTGCCCCCCATGCGTGCGCAGCCAGGCGGGCCCTACTCCTGCAGACAACGTGCTCAGGACGCACTTGTACGACCCCGACATGCCTGAAGTGGCAACAGATGGCTTCGGCGGCGACTCCCGCGACGAGCCGCGGTGAGGGGTCGTGCGGATGGGATAGGGCAGGAGCGGCTGACTCGCGGTGCCCTTTCCGGCCCACATGTCCCGGCAAGATAGTGAGTATAAAGTATGTACAGAGGAGCGAAAAATCACCAGACAAATGAAAAGCAACGGTCCAATGGGAGCAGCGGCCCCTAGCTCTAAAACAAAGTCTTTGAATCCCAGTACCCCTCGGTGAAGCAGTGCTCGCAGTGGCACACGATCTGTACACAGCCAAGAGGCGAATCAGCGAGCAACAGATGCAGTCTCTCACAACAAGCAGAGCTGAATGGTGGAGCGTCTGAGGCTTGCCAGCCTCGGTCGCAAGCCAGCAGCGGGAGGGGCGAGGGGTTCGGGTCCCAACCCCTGTTACTCCTTGTCGCATGTCAGCACAGTGGGGGCAGCGGCAAGCTCCCAGCCGGAACAGTGGGTGCACGCTGCGGTCGATTTCCAGCACCGAGCTGCCGACATCGACGAATCTGCCAGCAAGCCAATGCCATCAGATTAGATTCAGTATGCTGAGCCCGTCGCCGACACGAATATGCGTTACGGGTGAAAGAAATCACCTCTTATCCCTCTGCCGCTCGCGCGCATTCAGCTCCCACTGCACGTCCTCCATCTGTTCGATCCAGCCCTTGACGTGCGTCCGCCGCTCCCGCTTCCGCCGCGAGGGCCCTGCATCCTCGTCCACGGGCCCTGCCTCCCCGGGTGCCCGTTCGCTCGCCACCAGCGCCCCCTCCGTCTCCCCTCTGTCACTCTTCCCCCTCAGTAGGCGAAACTTCGCCGGCCGGTCGCGCTCCGCTTGCTCTTGCGCAGCGCGAATCGGGCCTTCCCAGTCGATCTTGTTCGCCCCGTAGTGCTGCATCGCCGCGTACGGCCCGGCCATCAGCCTGGCGTTGTGCTCTAACGCAGCCTCGACCGACCCATTCAGCGCACCAATCACAAAGCCAGGCCGGTTGCCCCTCTCGGGCTCCGGGATGGACTCGGGCTCGCCATAGAGCCGCGCAAGCGGCACGGTTCTATCGACGCTGCCGTCCTTGCGGAGAAGCCCGACGTAGCGATGCGGTAGAGTTGACGAGTACAGCTCTGGTCCGTGGATCTCCTGGGAACAGCACTCGGGTTCAGGGCTCACTATGACGTTTTCAACGCCAACCAGGCCTCGCTATATTTCAAAGACTCCAGAGCTCGAGTACAACCCATTCGAAACCGCAAGCTCAGAGACCAGGGCGCAGGGTGCGGCTGCTGGCGGGGCGCAGCTAGTGCATTCAGGCGCAGGGAAAGTTCCTTGAGAAAGGTCTCGCCGTCCGCGCGCACCTCTTCCAGGATCGTCTCCATCTCGGCCCACTCTTCGCCTGGCTGTGCCCACGGAGGCGCTGCGTCCTCTTCCAGAGGGGCCTCGCCCAACAGCTCGGAAGCCCCGGACTCGAACTCTTGCGTCTCAGGGTCAAAGCGGCCAAGGTAGGCGTACTCGCCCGTTCCTGGGTCGGGTGCAGGCGCGTACACGTTCCCCGCTGTTGGACCGCGGACAGCGAGCAAGCAGTCACCTGCACCCTCGATCTTGGTCGGCACGCACTCGAAGTGTGCGAAGCCGCGCGCCGCAGCAGCGCGCCGCAGCCACATGGCGCACTCGGAGAGCCGCAGCCCGACTGCGAGCGACTCGGGAGTCTCGCCCAGCTCGTCCACGGCGTTGAGATTGGCGCCGAGGCCCAGGAGGGCCTCGCAGACCCAACTGAACCCGCGCGATGCCGCCACGTGCAGTGGCGTCCAGCCTGAAGGGGCCAGCGCGAGCGTAAGACACGCCCAAGTCAGATGGACACACGCTGGGGGCGCTGCGGGGCCGAGCGGGTACCCATGTCGTCGGTGCGCGCATTCACGGGCGACCCTGCTGCTGCGAGAAGCTGAATGAGATCCGCGTGTCCCCCGTGTGCTGCCCAGTGCGCAGCCAACCACCCGAAACGGTCCGGCGCTGTCACGTTGGCGCCTTGAGCGATGAGTTCCTCCGCTGCTGCGCCCATCCCGCTGTAGCTGGCTGTGTGCAGCGGCGTCCAGCCAAACGAAGGCCCGTCTGTCGTGGCCGAGATGTTTGCTCCAGCCTGAAAGCAGGTGCATAGATGAAGGTTTGGTCCTCGCACGTGGCGCGGGTGCACGAAGGCTCAGGCGTTTCAGTCAAACGCCTGAGCTGGAGGACCAGCGGGGTGTGCCGAACCTCGAGTATCGCGCGCACTGCACGGACGGAGCCGTTGCGAGCCGCGTAGTGCAATGCCGTCATCCCACGATCAATCGGGTTGCCGCGCCACACTTCTGCCCCATCTCGGATCTCCTCAAGCGCTCTGTTGCTCGGAGGAGTAACTGTCAGGTGTCAGGCATGCCTGCAGTCCGCTGTTGAGCCGGCTCGGGCCGGCTCAAGTGTGGCCGCAGCACGGCCGAGGGCGCGAGGGACGTGTGCGGGTTCTCAGGGATTGAACACCGATCCAAATCGAAAGGCGAGTACGATCCGTCATTGCGTGCGCCCCCCCAACCGTCATCGGGGTGAAGTCCCACGGTCTCTGGATGCGACGCCACCCCAATGGAATAGCAGCCACAGGCCTCCCACAAGCGCTCCTGCGTTGCAGGCATGTCGCGCATGCACGGCAGAGAATGATCCCAATGAGGGCCCTTTCGTTTTCCGTCTGGGCCTATCGGGCAGTCTTCTGGCCTGTGTCCGCGCGACCAGTCCTCGAGAAAGAGCGTGAAATCCGGGGGGTCCTGCTCCAATGCTTTTGCCCAGCGTGGTTCCGGCTCCTCCTCTTTCCGGGCAACTCCCTTGAGAGTCAGGACTGGCGGCTGCATCGCACGCGTCCGATTGCTATTCTGGAATTGTTTGCGCAACCGTCGACCTCGCTGCGCCTGCAGGCGGGCCTTGGTGTGGCGACGGAGCGCCCGTTTGAAAGCACGAGGTAGATGATCCTCCCTGCGTCCGCCTCGAAGAGACGACACCCGCACGGCTTCGAGGTGCAGCACTTTTACAAAATTGTGTCCCCTGTTGCACATCGCGACCGGGTGTGCAATCGGTGACAAAGTCGTCGAGCATGCGCCGCTCCCGCAATGCGACGTCGACATCGTCGCAAGGATTCCGAGGAATGAAACAAGGAGGAGCAGCGGCTGCACCGTTGCGGGAGCACGAAACAAAGAATTGCCGAGCATCAAGCTCAGACTATGTTCGATGGCCCCCTACCAGTGCTTCTCTATGATCGGTGACGCCCCCGGCCAAAGGATCCACTAAGCGTGTGGAAACCGAATCCCTCCCGTGTAAAGCGACTAGGGGCTGAGGAAACCAGTCAAGAGCCTGGACATGCGAGCAATCCGTGCGGTATTCCGTGGTGCTACCACAGCAGTGACCAGACAGATGGCCTTGCGCCCCAACACGGTCTCTGCAACTTCATTTGTGAACCGTGCTGCACCAGCCGGGAGCTGGGCTGTGGCAGGAAGCTGGCATGCACTGAGCTCAAGTGCTGGACCCCAAGGGGAAAACTGGCTGTCAATTAGGCTCGCGAAGAAGGTTGCCAAGCTCGGAATGGTGGACAAGATACGCAAGGCTGCGGAAGATGGCGACTGTGAAGCAATGACACTGATGGGTGCCGCCCACGCCATGGGGCGCGAGGTGCCAAAGGATGACGTCGAGGCTGGAAAATGGTTTCTAGCGGCGGCTGAGGCCGGTGACAAGACTGCTGCTCTCGCTGCTGGGATCTGGCTCTTGGAGGGACGTGGTGGGTTGGAGACAGATGTGTCAGCAGCGGCAGCACACCTGAAGGTACGCTGCACTGCTCCTGGAGTAACTGCAACGGGAAGTACACTGATTGGCAGGGCGAGCGCAGGCAGCGGCGGACCACGGTATCAGCAAGGCGCAGACGATGCTTGGAATCCTGATGCTCGAAGGAACCGGAGTTGAGAAGAGCGCAGCGGGGGCCGCAAAACTCTTCGAGAAAGCGTCAGTTGATAACGATATGGTGGCTGTGTACAACCTTGGTGTGCTGCTCCAGACAGGCCGAGGAGTGAAGTTGAGCCCCAACAAGGGAGCTGAGCTTATTCGCAAGGCCGCTACGGCAGGAACGGCAGAAGCTCAGTTCGCCGTGTCGCAGTGGTTCTCTAGCCGCACACTCCTCGCACCCGTCAAGTGGGCGCGCAAGGTGCCGCGAGTGAGCGGGCCGCAGAGCGCTCAGCGCTTGGGGGCGGGCGGACAGGTACGCTGTGGAGAAATCGCCGCGCAAGCGTTTCGAGTGGTGCATGAAGGCGGCGCGCCAGGGGCACCCGGCCGCCCAACACAACGTTGCAGTGGCCCTCATGGACGGAGTTGGGGCCGACAGAAACCCTGAAGAGGCTGTCGGCTGGTTGCCACCCCGCCGCCCTGCCGTCGCACCCATCGCAGTCTGTACGTACGCCAAAGTGACAGGGAGTGTTCTGTGGAGAAGGTATCGCAAGTCGGCGGCAGCTGGGAACCTCGAGGCGCAGTGCAATCTTGGAATGTGCCACATCCAGGGTACTGGAGTGCCGGAGGACAAGCCCTGCGGGGTTGACATGATCCGGGGGGCGGCAGAGGCTGGATACGACCTCGCGCAGTTCAACCTCGCAGTGTGCCTAGCAACAGGTGTCGCGGGTGCGCCAGACGAGGGACAGGCTGTGTCGTGGCTTCGCAAGGCCGCTGATCAAGGCCTCGTGCCGGCAAGCAGCCCGCCAGGCTGTCCGCCTGCATTTGCGGGCACATTACTTGTAATTGACGGGTGCAATGCCATATCCGAGCAGGCAATGGAGCAGTTGGCGTTGGCGCTTCGGGACGGGCGGGGTTGCGAGGAAGACGCGCTGGAGGCTGAAGAGTGGGAGAGCAAGATCTCGCGGCTCAACTGACGCAAAAAAAGAAGTTAGCGCAGCTGGCGCGCGTCTGGCTGAAATAAATCACGGTTGCATGGCGCGTGCGCGTGCACGTTTGCTTGCTGGCCTCTTGGATCGGCCACTCACCTCGTGTCGCGGGGCCGCAAAGCGCAGGGAGACTGGTCAAAAAGTGTAAAATTCTCAAAATTGAGAAGAATTTTATTCTCAATTATGATTCTGGAACCTCGATCGCAGACATGTCTGCTGCGATCGAGGATCCCGGCATCGAACTGCAGCGGGCTGCGCGGAACGGGAATCTCCGGCTCTTGAATAAGCTTCTTGCGCAAGGCGCACGGCTTGATGCACAGGACAAGCAGGGGTGGTTTGTGCCCAGCCTATTTCATCGAATCGTCTCGTTGACATGTTGCCTGATCGCGAACGGCGCTGGCGGCGCGCAGGTGCTGTTTGCACGCCGCAGCTGCCGAAGGACATATCGCAGTTGTGGAAGACCTCGCAAAGCAGTTTGGGGTAGATGGTGTTAACATCCAGACATTTGACGGGCGAACGCCGCTGTATCTAGCTGCCCTGGATGGAAAGGTGGAAACTGTGAGCGCGCTACTGGAGGCGAATGCCAATCCACACACCCGCAACAAGGACGGGCGTTCCCCTCAGGATGTAGCTGAACTCTTCGAGCGCGACGACGTTGTGCAGTTACTCAAGGATGCTCTAAGGCGGCCGACCCCTGAGGCTCCCCGAAAGCCTGTGTCGTCTGCCAAACGAGAGAAGCGGGGTACTGACCGTGCCGGAGAGTTGGCGCATGCAAAGGCTGCTGCCTATAAGGCTCCCGATCCCAAAGATTGGCGACGCACAGACTTCACCAAATGGAACAATCTTACAGACGAGCAATTTGATGCCATTGATGCGCGCCTCGAGCTCGCTGCCAAGCCACGCGCTCAGGATAGGCCGGCCGCTACGCAACCCGCCCTTACGCCTGTCAACACATCCACGAGTATAACGACTGGGAAACGGCGTGAGCTCCTGTACGGGAAGGGTCGGGTTGGCCCTCCGACGGTGCTCCTTCCTGGCGACGAAAACTACGAGCACTACAAGGTCGTGCAACGGCATCACCACGCAACGCGCTTTGTAGCTCGCTGCTACCACTGAAACCACTTTGCGTTGATTGCTGTGGTCGCATTATCTTGCGATGTCATGAGACCCGACTGTTTCTGCGAGACAGGCCTATGTTGATTTGCGGGAGCGGCTGGATGCGCGCAAGCAACCAGGACATCGCGCCGAGGAGGAACCGCTCTTCTCTCTCGGGCCGCGCAGCGAAGGAGGCGCTGAGCCGTGCCAGGGCAACGGTGGTCACGGCCCGGGGTATCGATGGACCCAGACTCCGTCCGAGGTGCAAATTATCGTCATTCCCGCGCGCGCATCTGCCTTCAGCTTCGACCGCCGTGTTTCCAATTCCGCTGGCTCGGTGGCCACGACACCGGCGTCAGCGCCCCTGCAGAAAGACGACGTTGCGTGCCGGATTTCCGCAGGGCGTTTGACGCTTCGCGTCCGTGCTGGGGACGAGAAAGGAAAGCGTCACGCGATTTTCGATGACACCCCGCTCTGGCGTCGGGTGCGAGGCGATGCGTCGTTCTGGGCGATTTCGGATGGCCGAGAGGTGCACATCACCCTGACAAAGCAAGTCTCGGAGTGGTGGAGATGTGTGACAGACAACGAGGACGGGGGTCACAAGAAAATAGATACGGCGAAGTGCCGCGGTCCTGACATGCTTTCAGATTATGAAGGAGCGGAGCAGCAGGAGCTACGCGACTTCTTCTCAAAGCAGCTGTCGCGTAAGTTGTAGCAGAGTGAAACGCGCTGCCTCAAACTCGAGTGCGCCCGCGGCAACCTTTGATGGCACGATCGTACCCCCATTCGATCATCTTTCATCGAATCACATATACACCAGCCGGTCGCCGGGTGAAACTCCCAGGGAGGCGTCCTCCTCGCGCGACCCTCCACAGCCCGGGGGGCTGCTACTGACTCCGAACCCACCCTCGGGCAGAGCCTCTGCCTGCTCAAGGTGATGTCTGTAAAGTTCACCGGCATCACCTGGAGCGGCCTTTTTGGCCTGCTCATCAGCACGCATGCGGTCGGCATCGGCAAGTGCGCGTGCAAGCGACTGGGCGAGCGTCTCGCTGCTGCGCTGCAGAGATTCGCGGCCCTGTGCTCCAACTCGTTCCAGCGTGGCGTACATGTCTCGTGCCAACGCCTCGCCAGCCTGGTGGGCGTTTGTTTGGGCGCTCGCCGCGCCGCCGTCGTTGGCTTGGCCGAGACTTCGCTTGGCGTTTGCTATCAGCCCCTGCGCAGAACGACGGGTAACCAATGTGAGAGTAAGTGTGGGGGGGGGAGAGGGTAAAAATGTAGAAGGTAAAACTGGAGGGGGGGGCAGAAGATACGAGGTGGCATGTATCACCTGGACAACGCCTCGTCCAAGGAATTCGCCGAAGGATTCTGCGTTGATGCTCCTACCTCGCCGACTGTCTGTCCCATCGGCACGTCGTGTTGCCTCCTGTAAGAGCCAGTGGCTGCCATCCATGCTGTGTTTGGGCTCGAATGGGACTTCATCCGTGCTGCCGGTTCCAATTTGCACCGCGTCGACATTTTCTATCGCCACATCTGCAGCAAGCTCGGTGACGGAGTGCTGTTCGACGGATGATCTGCGGCTGTCAGGGCCTCTCTTGGTGGGGCTTCCTGCGTACCGTCTCACCACCCCAAGCTTCTTGCCGTCTCCAATCTTCGCCAGCATGTTTCGCGAGTTGTCTGTTATCATCGCCTCCGTCCAGAGTAGCTGTCCATCGTTCGTATCGCGACTGGAATCCCGTGCATGCAACGTCTCTTTGGCACCCTGCGCGGCCTCCTCGGAAACCAGACCGCCCCCCCCTCGCATGTCGGAGGGAGAGGACGTAGCCGACCATTGTACCTCCTCCCCTGCCTCACCGTGCATCATTCTGTCAAGCCCGTATTGGCGTGAAGGGGCAAACCCCGCCTCTGGCTTGCAGTCGTCACTTTCCTCTTCGTTGAGTTCGGTTTTCCGCTTTCTGTCGGGAATTGTCTCTGTAAAATCAAGGACGTCCGATACACCACTGTGTGCAAGGCCCTTTAAATTTGACCTTACATTATCAACGTCTGAATGAGCATTGTTGGTGAGCCTTCCAATCCACTCTAGGACGCTGCCATCGTCAATCAGCTGGACCGACGAGTCGGCAACTTCCGCTCCTTCGTGGTGATTGGTCCCCGCTTCCTGCGCAGATCCAAGAAACATGAAAAAAAGTCTTACGGTTCGAGAGCTGATGCACGCGACCGGTGAATGTCAAATTCAGAGCAGAGCTCCAAGGGCTCGGTGCCTACATTTGCCTTGTTCGGCAGTGAAACTTTTGTCTCCGGGAGAGAAACTTTTCTCGCCGCGGTGTGAGGCAACCCAAGATTGGCCCCTGCATTTACATCATTTAGATCGTCCCCATGAGCATCCAGAACACCGTTTCCAGCAGCGTGTTCGCGCCCAAGCCTGTGGAGTGCTGCACTCTCAGCCGATGCCACCTTGTTCGTTGTCGTGGCTGCGTTCTCCTTGGGAAGTAGACCAGACCGCAGCTCATCAAGCGCCGCCTCAAGCTCTGCCACATGCGCCGAATTCTTTTTCACAAGTTCCGCGTGAGCCAGCGTCGCCTCGTCCGCTTGCACGATCAGCAGCTGTTCGAGCTGCGCCTCCCGTGCCTCCAATGTTGCCACTCGCAACTGGCTCCTGCGCAGGTCCTCCTGCAACCGATGTACCTCCCCCTCTAACTCTGCACAGCGGGCCGTCCTAGTCTCCAGCATTTCCCCCGTCTCCTCCAGCGATCTCTGCAGAGCCCCCGTCTCCATCTCCCGCCCCGCCCCGTGCTGTGCGGAGTGCGCGTCACGCCGGCTGATCTCGCGTTCGAGCTCGTCTCGCCGGGCGCGCATCTCCGCTTCCCTCTCGGTGAGCATTTCCAGCCGCGCGTCCAGCCGCTTATTGGCGCGCTGCGCGTCCTCGAGCCCCCGGCGGAGCGAGGTCGTCTCAGCGCGCGCACTCGCCAACCCGCTGCGCAGCGACCGAGCCTCGTCCTCCCAATCGAGGCGCCGTTGTTCCGAGCCCCTGCGCGTGCTCAATTCCTCCCGCAGTGCATGTGCCTCTAGATGGAGTTGCTGCTCTCGACGCTGCTGCGCAAAGAAAGATGGGGATCCGCGCGCCAAGTGCACGTCCACCTCACGAGCCTCACCTTGTGCGCCCGCTTTGCGAATGCGGATGCTCACGGGCGAGCCCTGAGGGCCGAGAAGCGCAGTCCTGATTTGCGGCGCACTCAAACCAGCCACAGCTTTGCTATCCACAGCCAAGATCTCGTCTCCGGGGAGCAGTGTGCCTTCGAGATGGGCTGAGCCATCCTCCAGCACTGCACTAATGATGTTGCGATCCCCAAGCCTGCATGGCGGCGATAAAGAAACTCAAAGCGCGGACACAGGCACGCGTCATCAAAAGTTGGAAGGAAGAGGCCGGGGCATGCACTTTGAAAATTGAAAGCCTGGCCCTGCAGCGCCTTCTTCGAGAGCGACCTGAGCAGCGCCTACTGCTCCTCCCCCCCAGCTGCATTCGCGGATCAAGGCAAACGTCAAGGCACAGATGTCGCCGGGACGGAGAATCAACGGAATGGAGCTGCACTATAACCAAGTGGCGTGCAATCACACCTCTCAAGACGTCCGCCACTGATCTGCCTTGTTGGCGTCGAAAGGCCTAGGGGCGCCAGCGGCTCCCCTGGCTCTGTACAGCAATCCTCTGCAAGTAGCTGTAATGGCATCAACCCCGCAATCTTACCACAAGAGTCCCGCAGTGATCACCGGATCAAAATTTGAGTCTTGCTGCTCAGCGCATGCATCATGCTCTCGCAATGCGGACACTACCCGCTTATAGGTTACAAGGCACTAGTTGCCCTCGCAGCGGATTACTCACCTCGGAGATATCCTCGGCGGAGAGCGGCAGCGCCTCGTCCTCATTGAGCGGTAAAACATCCGGTATGACCTCATTTGCCCAGTCAACTGCACCAGCGGCACCAAGGCTATCGTCCGCCACTGCCATGCGTGCTGACCGCGGAATCCCTTCGTGTCTGTGTAAAGCACCGACACCCATTTTTTTCACAACGGCGCCGTCGCTGGTGGGAAAGGGCATTGCAAGGTCATCCATGGTTGACCGGGATGGAGGCGTGGGGCTAGTCCTTGAAGCCCCCAGAGATGGCGGCCATCTTGCGCCTTGCCTTGTTGAAGGATTGGTTCCGAACTCTCCCGCAGCCAACAGCGAGGAAATTTCTATTGGTGATATCGTCGTCCAGGTTGCGCCGCGCTCGGGGCCTGTCTTGAATGATGCGCTGGCAAGCCATTCGATATGAATGTCTTACAATTGCGTGAGACCAGGTTGACGGAGTCCCGGTCGCTGGACTGAGCCTGACAGAAATAGTCGAGCTGCTCGTTGGGCCTCTTGGGAGCACGGTCACTGTCGACTTCGACGGCTCCTTGAAGGATTACTCAGTTACTCTCACCCGAACAAACATCGCGGGCCTCTATTCGCCGCCAAAGCGAATACTGCAGAAGGAGCTTTCATGGGCAAGCCCCGAAGTTGAATCCCCTGGCCGACACATCGGCTCTTTCTGCTCTTTCCAAAGCGTGGGGAGCTCACAGGAAATGGGATCTGCTTCCGAGTTGATGCTGCTCCGGACGCAGCTCGCACAAGCGCGCACTGACCAGGAGGAACTACAAGCAAAATTTGATCGCCTGCGGCAGATGCTTGAGGTCCAACAGAGTCTCACGAATGTGAGCGAGAGGCGGCGGGACGAAACAGAGAGAAACGGCGCAACACATACACCCGAGGCGCAAGATATACGCAGCAACGCTCGCTTGGAATCAATAGATACAGGAGGCAACGATCGGGCTGATACATCTAGCAAAGTGAGTGTTCGTCTCATGCTTCTGAGACATGACGATGATCCGAACCCGTTCTTCGTCAACTTGTGTGTCACTTCTTGAGATTAGCCACTCGGTAGAATGACGATAGTCTTACATATGAGACCCCGATATCTCCCGCGAATTCGTTGCTGATGAGGCCTGCTATGGCCTATACAGGCGGTTCTTCCTGGGAGCCAATCGCCGCTTGGTGCGGCTGTACAGAAGAAGCAATCATTGGTTTGCCGCTTGGTGATATCCAAGCGCCCGTGATGTTGGGAGTTGTAAACCGCAGCAAGCATCGTTAACAGAACGCTGTACCCGTGAGCACACGTTTTCACTCAACATACGGGCATCGGCGGTGCAGGAGGAGGCTGAAGCTCAACTGGCAGCTGAGCGTGCACTTTGCAGAGAACTACGAGGGAAGCTCCGCGAGTCTAATGCGCGAATTTTAGAGCATGAGGCAAAGGCCTCTAATTCCTGAACCCATACCCTGAACCTTTGGGGAACCCATGGAAACATGAGAAAGGGACATCTAAGACATGGGGGGAGAAAGCAGCGCGTGCGGGTGGGTGATGCCCAGGCTGAAAGAGGTGATGGGGCGTTCTTTTTCGCAGGAGCAAGAAGTGCAGATGCGACGAGGAACGGAAATTATGGCGGCAATGGCTACGCAGGCAGTTGGTGCTGCTGCTCATGTTGAGGCAGAGAAAATTCGGATCGCACAATCCGAGGTATGAGAGCAGAACATGTATGTACCATTCTGCACCACGCTAATACCATGCGCTTCTTCTGACAGCAGGAAGGAGAGACGGCTTCGGGGGCAGCTTCAAGAACTCGCCAGTACAAGAAGCCCGCAGATTGGCGAAATCGGAGGAGCTGGCACGCAACCGAAACGGAGAAAGTCACGTGCGAAGTAGCGGAGGCAGCTGCCCGAGAAGTAGCGGAGGCAGCTGCTCGAGAGTTGGTGGAGCATCGCATGCTGCTCGGCAGTCAAAGGGGATGTAAGGTGTACCCTGCTTGAATATGGTTGAGCTCCAGGCATGTCGCTCAATGAGCCCGCGCAGGGCACGGAAATAGAACACTTGAAACCAGAATGTGCGCGTTCTGATGCGTGTGGTCACTTGGCAGGGAGAGGCAGCAAAGGCTACGATGGAAGCAATGACTGACATGCTTGCGGCTGCTGCAATGCGCAAGCGTGTCCTGGAGGCGGAATTGAAAGCCCCAGGGAGTGGGAGCCTCTCTTCGCCGGAGACGTTGGTGCGCAACGCGTCGCCTCTCGCGCAGTCCGAAGCGCTTGAGGAGCAGCCTGCAGATCCTTGCAGCTGGACGCCGGGGCCGTCCGACGAAGGCGCAGCTACAGGCTTAGTGGCCGGTGGTCCAGAAAGAAGGTCAGATTGCGGAATAGGAGAGCAAGGGGCGACAATGCAGAAGCGCAACAATTCAGTTGTGCCGCAATCACGAGAGGCGGAGGTGAGCAGTCCGGAGCAGCGGTTGTTCAACGGCGCGTCCGATTCGAGCCGGTCCATCGAGGGGCAGCCACAGACACCCAGCTCCGAATCGCAAGATCGGATTTCCCTCGAGGCATGGGCTAGAGCCAGGCGTGATATCAAGAACAAGCGGCAAAGTGGGGCGTTCCAGGTATCGCCCGAACGTTCCGCCTCTTTTCAGCCGCAACTCGCCTCTGACGTAGAAAATGGAGGAAAGCAGGGCTCCACCGATGGGGGGTCCCCTGCTGCATGCAACGGAGCGGCTCTTCACGCCGCTCTTGGCCCAGCACACAGCACGGTGCAGAGCGAGGCCGAACGCAAGGAGGGCACGGGGAGTGACGATGATATCGACGACGCCTTCTTCCTGTCCCTCACAGAAGACGATGACTTTTCGAGCTGGCTGTTGGACCCCGCAGGAGTCGGTGAGACGCAGCAGTTGGCGTCTGGTAGGCTGAGGCACGGGCCAAGCCCGAAGCGGCCTCAACTATTCACGCAGGCCATTTGAAGAGAAGGAGATGTGAACCGTTTCCACATTCGTGAAAGTGGTCCCACGTTTGTCTCTTCATTTCGCTCGTGGGTTTCATTCATCTTTCTTGTGACTCAATACACGCGCACGCCTGTGGTCGCCCGGCTTCATAGCCGTCTCTGAGCGTGCTGTTCGTTGAACTTTAAAGAGAGACAGATACGTTTAATGACAACGAGCGGGAAAAACGGGAAAGGTGACAGTGCTGAGAAGGCGGGCAAGGAGCCATACGCGCGAGGAGGGCGTGAGCGAGGAGAGGTTCCGACTTGAAGGCGTTGCGAGATTCGCAGGGGGGCGTGCCTAGAGAGACTTTGTTCGCAACCCGCGAACCATAATAAACCGGGGGTAAATTACGCACATGGGACTGCCCGCTGTCGCACTTGCAGGAGCGCTGCTTTTTGCGCTCTGGCCTCTCGCAATTTGGATCGAAGTTGATCTGAGGCTTGAGAAGCCGCGCTATAACACCACACTGACTCTCCCACGGGGGGTTGAGCTTCGTACATACGAGGTCCTGCTACTTCCTTGCGCGAAGGAATGCTTTGGTGTGAGAGAGAAGCGCTCTGAACAGGCATCTGCAGGTGTTGTCTCTTGCTTGTGTTCTGTCTTACTTACCACCACATTGCATGCTGGGCAGGCCTACACTGTCGCCAGCGCGCAAGTCCAGGGCGACACGCTGCGTGGAAGCGTTTCGAGGGGCTTCATCGAGGTTTCCTACCTTGTCCGCACGGCTCCGTCACACCTCCAAGGCGCCATGTGTGGCCATCTGCCCAGATTTCTGCGTGACTGACATGTGTTCCTGGTAGATCGCTGGTTTCATTTTTGGCAAGAACAAGAATAGGCGGACGAATGCGCCAGAAAAGATCTCAATGACAGCACGTAAGTAGCCGACGGCGCGTCCGCGCTGTCGTGCTTCAGCGCGCGTGTGTCCCAGGGTCCCTGGTTGGCTGAGGCGCCGGGGCTGCCGCGCAGCTGTGAGCTTTGAGAGAGACCCGGGAAGGGTTTTCTCGGCTTCTTCGCCGACGAAAGGCCGGGTCTCTTTCCTCATGCCCGAGAAGAATTGTGCGAACCTTCCAACACCAGATTCATCAGCCGTCTCCTTCCGGAAGGTGTGCTCTGACCCAAGCCGCAAGTTTCGCTCGTTTTCCGTCAATAAGCTTCACCCCAAATGAATGAACCTCGCGGTCCTGTGCAGATACCTGCCGGCAATTATGCAGTCATCACCTTCTCAGGGAGTCCGCCGGACGAATCCATGGTCGAGGTGCAGGCCAACAAGCTCCGCATGTCGCTCCGCGAGGCAGATCTCGAGCCAGTGGGTCTCCCCAGGCTTGACCAGTACCACCCGCCCTTTGCGCTCGGATTCCAGCGGCGCAACGAGGTGCTACTACGCTACCGTGGAACTCCTGCGCCACCGAAGCGCGGCTCGCGTGCATTCCCTGGAATGATCTGGGAGAACTCTGTGTGAGGCTGGCAACCACGAAAGTGGCACGCTGCGCGTGTGCAGAGTTTCCAGTGTACATACCCGAGTCCTCCTCGCTCTACCCACCTATCTCCAAGCGCAGGAGACTGCGCTCCTCACATCTCTTCTCCATCTCCGTGTGTGTCGGACCCGTCGCTCTCCTCCATGCTCAGCTCCCCAGCGCCGTCGCCGTGGTTGGTGGCCATCACGGTCACGACTGTGCTGCGTTCTGCTCCTCTTCCAGCGCCTTTTGTCTCAGGCGTTCTTCCTTGCGCTGCCCGCGCCGCTGGTTTTTGCTGGGAGCTTGGCATATTTCTGTCAGCACGGACTTGAGTCCAACCTCACAGACCAACCTGTGCGCGCGGGACAACTCCCCTCGGATACGTTCGGCCGCAGAGGTTCCGACGTTACGCGAGACGTTGTCGTGAGGATCCAAGGGGTCTTGCAGACACAGGGCAGAACCCTGATTGGTGTAGAACTCGACTTCGTCCTTGATCAGCGGCTCGCCAGGTGCGAAGGCGGGCACCACCCGCTGCTCGAAGTCGAACGCGGCGTAGTACTCAAAAAAGGACGCAAAGAGCTCGGCGACGGAGGCGGGGTTGTCGGAGCCCCACCCTTCGAGGATGCGCGCGGCGTGTAAGTGGTACTCAAATTGCACGCCTGACATGCTTCGGAGGGAGTGCCCAGGCAACGAAAGCTCCGCCGGCAAACCGGCAGCGAGCGCGCGCTGGCGGGCACGGCCTCGGAGCTGGAGCAGAGGAGACGTGAGTACGGGCAAGATAGGCGGCTCCACACGTTGAAGGAAGTGGAGCACAAGGACCGAGTAGCCGAAGGAGTTGAGCGTCCCCTGTGGCGCAGAGTTGATACCGCGCGCTTTGGCCCAAGCCTTCACTAGTAATATGAGAGGCCTGCCGAAAGGACGCTGGGGTAAGACACCGACCAGGCATCGAGAAAGCGGAGCAAAGTATCGCTGGCCTTACGGTGTGAACATGTCGGCAACACAATCCACCGCATAAACGCTTTTGTGCCCAGTGGTCACGATGCCTAGAAACAGTCGACAGCGAACTCAAGGCGGCCCTTGGGACAGGCGCGCACCGAAAGCGAAAATCGATTGCAGCATAATTCTTGAACATCTGAGACTTGTAGACAGGAAGGTCATTCTGTAGAGAGAGATCCGCGCAGACCTGCTCAAATTCATGGAGACTCGCGCTCAGAGGGCGGAAAAGAGCACATGGTTCGGAGTCGGATGGATTGTGGTACGCACCCCAGTCGCCGGGTCCGTCAGCTGAATGACGGGCACGCGAGCAGAGAGAACAGCAAATGACTTCAGGTGGCAGCGAAATCGAAAATGCTTGGAGAGATTCTTGAGCAACTCGCGCTTTTCTTCGCCCGTGTAAGCCTTGTCGCGACACGGATTGAGCGTAAGGTCCAGGTCCGATTCCTTTGTTGCAAAGCCCGCCACTGTCGAGCCGAAGGGGTCGAGCCGTGCTTCGCGTCCGCACCACCACTTCACAATGCCCTCGAGGCGTGCGATGAACTCTCTGTGTTTTGCACGAGTCTCTTCGGTAGCCTCCATCTCGGCGAGTATCCGCGCGATCTCTCTCATGTCGTCAGACTGTCCCCTCTCATCGCGGTGGCTGGGCGTGTCTTCTGGATCAGAGCGAACCGTGTCTGAATGAGTAGCGATGCACTGAGAATGTGTTGGTAGTGCCCGGCCCTTCGCAGTGTTGGCATTCGGGCTAGAAATTTCCTGCCCAAGCGCTGGGAAATCCGACATGTTCCACGCTGCGTAGCCTTCGTCCACTGTTTCCATCCTTGCATTCCAGCGTTGCACACCCGAGACCATAGTAAAAGCTACAGCACGCACTCAAGCACTTCGAACAGCGTGGGGTCGCACGCCGTTTCTCAGTTCCCAGATCAGCACAAAGTGTGCAGCGGCTGCAGACAGTTCGACCCTCTTCAAGCTTTAGAGCACACGAGGCGACGACGACCAACGTGCACAGTTGCAAGAACCACAGAGCCGATCGTTTCGCCTCGTCGCAGTAAGCTCTGAACCAACGCGGAGCGAAGGCTGTGCCACAGCGTGTGGCAGCGACGGAGGCGTGGAACAAATCGCAGTCCTGTTCAATTTTCCTTCCTAACGTTGGGTCACGAGACCATTTGTAAAGCGCTGAGGAATTTCCAGAAAAATCCTTGGCTCAAAGCGTGGCTTGCTGTGTTCTTGACAGGCTTTCTGCAAGCGAGCGCCGGAGCGGCAGGCATCAGACGCGGCGGGTCTCTACATGGAGCAAACAGCCCCAGCAGGGCGGAGGCCGCTTGAAACGCAGGTGGCCATGGGGGGCGACGCGGTTCGCCATGGTGCATGGGGCTTGCTGCAGGTGCAACTCTTGTCGGGAATGGGAGCAAGTGTAGTCTCAGCACTCGCGCTCACGCCGTTTGACGTCGTCAAGACACGCATCCAGATGCTGGATGGTGCCATCGGGTGTGGTCATCATGGGTCGCTCGCTCTCCATGGCTGCTGCGTACACCCGGCTGCAGTGCTAGGGGGCAAGGAGTTGCGCCCTGGGGCAGTACAGACTGTGCGCTGCATGGTTCGCAACGAGGGACTTCACTCTCTCTGGCGCGGCAGCGCTTTCAGCACGGTTGCTGCCGTTCCATCGGTTGGCATCTACATGGCAATCTACGAGCAGATCAAGGCAAAACTGCAGACTAGTGCGTCAGGTCACGAGCGGTCCTGGGCGCCGCTGGTTTCGGGTGCGTCCGCGCGCTCCCTCGCAACGATCTTCACCAGCCCTCTGGAACTGGTCCGCGTGAGGCTCATGGCCGAAAGGGGCAAGCAGTCGTCGGGCCCCTTCGCGATTATTCGCGCGGCTGTTCGTGAAAGCGGCTGGGTCTCGCTTTGGAAAGGCATCGGGCCCTCGCTGTACCGAGACGTGCCGTTCTCTGCTATCTACTGGATGCTTGCTGAGACGCTCCGTGGTCGGCTCCGGGTCAGTTTCCCAGCTCTGCATGTAGCCGTGGCGCGCTGGTGCAGCTGCGGTAGATCCATTGCGGGTGCAACACTGGCAACATCCGAGCAGCTGCACGCTTCGCCCAGCCTCAGGAGGGGCGAAGACGCGGCAGCAGTCATGGCAGCGCCAGAGCTTCCTCGCAGCAAATCCGTCGACTCGACTGACCTTTTTCTCTGTCTCTGTGAGTAGGGCTGGGCGAACTCTGGGCCCTCGGTTACGCTGGGAGTTGGGCCGAAGGATGCAGTGCGAGGCGATCTCGGTAGAATCCCTGTGGAGCGCGTGCTGTGGGTGAATCTTGTGGCAGGAGCAGCAGCAGGGGCAGCGGCTGCCGTCGTCACGCACCCTTTCGACGTGGTCAAGACTCAGGTGCAGGTTCGCTGTCTTGCCTCTTTCAGAAGCACGTGCGGCATTGCCGGCCACAGCAATTCAGGGTGAGATGGGATTCCAACAGCAGCATCGCGGTAGCAGTGCAGTTACATGCTGTAACACAATTGACGCGGCTGTCGTTCGCTAGGTGGAGAACTCGCTGCATCCGAAGGAGCCAGTCGGCTCGTTCAAGATGCTCCGACAGATTGTTGAGCATGGCGGCTGGGGGTCCATGTTTAAAGGCCTGCTTCCGAGGGTGCTCAAGGTTGCTCCTAGCTGTGCGATCGTGTTGGGAAGCTTCGAGGTGTTTAAGACGCTCCTGTAGCGGAGAGCACAAACCGTGAGCACCTTGCTGAAGGTCATTATGGACCAATTTCACGGCTGAATACATGTACAAAGCTGAATCATGATCGATAATGGAGCCCTCGTGTAACACACGTTATTGCCCGGCGCTCCCTCTGAGATGCAATCATCTCGGGACTTCCGATCCTCCCGCTCTGGATACCCGGACTCAGAGCAGCCGGCTGCCGCATCCACGCTGGCACCCACGCCGATGTAGTCGAATGACACCGTGCCCGCACCCACCTGATCACAAACGAGAGAGAGAGGGTGTATTGAATAACCTCGTACAGACCACCCAGACCGCGAAAAACCACGGCCGGAAGCCTCCTCACACGTCACCGCCCAGCACGCCCGCATACGACCCACCACCCGCCG
>ENA-UOXV01001587-UOXV01001587.1-marine-metagenome-genome-assembly--contig:-NODE-1587-length-31509-cov-6.508679_pt1:0-30000 | contig 31509 bp, 33 predicted proteins | sample MGYA00238165_ERZ766961 | MGnify/ENA primary metagenome ERZ766961 (study PRJEB28924, sample SAMN03173240) | marine metagenome | biome: Marine; feature: Water; material: Subsurface seawater... | reverse complement strand
AGCATCTTGTTGTACCCGAAACCAATCGTGAACGTCTGGTGTCCGCTCACCTCGTAGTCTCCTGCCCCGGACCTGGCGTCCCAAAGATAGCATGTAAGAAAATTCCTCTCTCTCTCTCTCGCTCTCTCGCTCTCTCGCTCTCTCTCGCTCGCTCGCTCGCTCTCTCCCTCTCCCTCTTTTTCTCTCTTTCTTTCTTTCTCTCTCCCTCTCTTGCTTTGTCTCTCTCTCACACACACATTTTCTCTCTCTCAATCAATCACTCGGGCTCGCGCGCCTGCGATTGTGCACGCACTGGGGCGTGCTTTGGCAATTGGTTCTGGGTGCGCGGGGTACTTGAGGTAGAAGGCCGAGATCGGCGGATGGTGACACACTTGCTCCATCCAAAGCTGTGTTCCCCCAGCCTGACATAGAGGACAAAGAAATGGGTTGAGCCGAAGCCTCTCAAAACTCAAGTTCTTCGGAGTCAGGAATGCAAGATCGGATGTTTCCACAGCAGTGCCAGAGCGCTTACCAGTTCAGCCTGCAGTGTCTCTCCAAGAATTGGGTTCAGAGGCTTTAGGAAGTTTCCCGAGGTAAGTATAGTAGTAGCGACGAAACAGGCCACCACCTAGGTGAAAAGGGGATAATAAATAACAGCGGGTGCGCCGTCCAGGGTGATGGGGCAACTGGTGTGCCCGGTTTCAACCTGTTTCATTCGCTCCATAGGGTCCTTGGCAGCGGATGCGCGCGGGAGAAAGTGGTGGCAGAAGCCTCCCATGAGAGATCCGATCTCCAGAATAGTGCGCGGCTGGCAGCACTGAATCGGAAACGACACGTTCATAACGTTTCCACCAGTGAGAAGGTTCCGGCCCATTTGCGAGATCATCAGCGATAGCACCGAGCGACAAATCTTTTGGTGCTCGATCTCAGTGCATCCTACCCCTCCAGTTGCTGCGGCCTTTGGGTGCCGGCAGGCAAAGATAGCCGCACGGAGGTCCTCGTCCTCTTGGGATGTAGCTGAGCCTCTAGCCAGGTTGCTTGCGCGGCGGTAAAGGCCCTTGCCCACCTTGCCGAGCCAGCTGCGTTGCTTCTTGTCACCTATTTGAACCATGAGATTCGGCCGTCAGCGCCTGGCACTGCCTGCGGAGCCCACAGCTGCTGCGCATACAACTAAACGGAATGAAATCGAGGTGTCATGAGCCAGCGGGCGTGCCAGACCTGGAGCTTCCTTTGCGGCTGTCTCACCCTGCTCCTCGTCTAAATTCTCGATGCCATCGTCACCTCCGTAGTAGTCGTCTTTGGGGAGTTCATTCAGAGCTAGCGCGGTCATCTGGCCGTCCATCCGCTCAACCGCGGCGCAAATGGCGTCGGCATCAAAATCATCCTGACCCATCTTCACGAATTCGCAGCGCGCCCGTTCGTCACTTCAAAGCCGCTTCTTTGGAGTTAGGTGCCGGTTCTATCCAGAAGTCGCCACTCACAGCGCTGAGTACAGATCGCTGCAGGACGGTCGTGCCTCTGCGCAGCACAGGGCGCACCGCAATATGGCAATTGTAAAAAGGGTCGTTTGAGTGATGGGTCTCAAACCAGTTTGAATCAAAACCACGGGGCTCTAGTCATGCTAGCGGAGGCTGGTACGCGCGTGCTGCCAACACGGAAAAAGCTATTATTCCTAACGCTACAGTTTGCGTGCATCATCTTATCGACAGAGTTGTGGTGGCCGAGCGTGATGGCAGCTGATCTGGAGGTACAGAAGCACCAGATTGACGGTGACAGCGCGTCGCTCACCGGAGGCGTGCCGTGCAGACCATGGCCGCATTGCGTCGGTGGGGCGATCAACTGGACAAGGTTCTTTAGCGATGTGGAAGCGATGGGAGAATGCGAGCGCGCAACTCATTGCTCGGCAGCGGACCGTGTAAAGCAGCTTGACACCCAGCAGGAACTTGGGTATGTGTGGGAGCGTCGACTTGCCAATGCTGAGGCTGCAATCGGGGACGAAGAGGACGAGTTCTGGCGAGATCATCTTCATCGACTCAGTGCTAGTCTCCACGCGATCGAGCTGCAGCAGCAAGATCTGTGGCATGAAGATGTGGGCCTAGGGGGCGAGTACATATCGTACATCGACTCGCTGTCGGCAGATTCCGTCCGAACACGAGTTCCTCAGCGCGCCAGCAAGAGCGAACAGCGGCAGGTCATTCCCATGCGTTTCATGAGTTCAGTCAGGCAGACGGTGTATGTTTCAGATAGCTTGTGCGGTGGTATCGTGAGTGGGGTTTGAACGAACTGCATGTTGCAGGCGGTCGAGGCACTTGTGGAAAGACAAGAGGTGGCTCGGATTGAAGTGACAGCCGAGCAGGCTGTGGCAGGGGCGATGACCTCTGTAGAAGCACATATCGATCTGGTGCGATACAAAAACAGTATTTTTTCCCCCATCGCAGCATGGAATTGTTGCGCCCCAGCTTGCGTGGTTCCACCTGCCCATGAGCGATGCCGGGCGGGATCGCAGGTCGGGGCGCGTGAACAGTGTATGGTGCGAGATTTGCTAGAGAATGCACTTGAATTACGTGCTGTGGATGAGTGAGTTCAATGGCCCAACCGTGTCGCCGCATAAGGAGAAAATCGGGCCAACGACTTTGGCGATTAACCAGTAGCTTGGCTCTCTGCGCAGGCTAGTCTGCGAAGGTGCGGATGTGGCACGGGATGAACTGACGTCTGAGTGTCGACGACGCTGTGAGCGTTTATGTGAGCTTGAGCGCACATGTCACGGATTTGCAACCGTACGCGCCTCCTGTTTTTTTGCGAGACGCCCATCAGGCCTCGACATCCTAGCTCGGTGCTCCCCAGGCTCGCTCAACGCCTGCCGGCTGCACTGCGCGCACTCTTGCCGACTCTGCGGTCAGTGATAGCATCATAAGGCGCTACACTATCTTGTGCAGAATCCCGGGGGCATTGCTTGGAACGGTGTCCCGGAATGGCGCAGCGGAAGGCAGCGAGAACCTCTCGCCGCTTGAGAACGGACCAGAGCAACCGCGACACTCGGCGGGGCACAAGCTATGTGTGATCGTGCCTTTTCGCAACGGCTGTGGTCGCTTTAATCAAGGCGCAGGCCGTGATCAGAATCTCGATGAGTTCATGAGGTTTGAACCGTGCTCACCCGAAGTCGCCACAATCTTCCTTGACAGCAGTGCCCGCATATAGAGGAAGGAGTGTTTCCTGATTCTGACTTACGGAGTGTCAGGCACATGCCGCAATTTTTGGAAAAGGCTGGAGTTTGGTCGCATCGGGTGGTTGTGGTAGAACAGTCGCAGCGTGGGCTCTTCAACAAGGGATTGATGTTCAATGTTGGGGTTAAGCACGCCGAGGCGATTGGATGCGACTACATGGTCATGAACGATGTGGACCATCTCCCAATCGAGCCTAAAAATAACCATGCTTTTCCAGACGTGCCTGTGCATCTTTGTACCAAAACAGACATGAAGGGCTTCAAGCTCTACGAGAGAATGGTTGGAGGTGCGCTTCTTGTCACCTTGGAGCAATACAAGAAGTTCAACGGGTACTCAAACATGGTGCTGCCCTGAATCAATCCGCCCCCGAAGAAGCTCCACCGTACAGGCTGCTGTCGGCTAGGCGTAGATGCGCCCTGCTCTGGAATTGATCTTGACAGTTCCACCCTGGCAGTACTTTGGCTGGGGTCAGGAAGACGACGACATGTTCGAGCGAATCCGCACAGTTTTCAAGAAGGTTAAGCACATCGATCAAAAGGTCGGGAAGTACCATGCTCTCACGCACGGTCGTGTAAAGGACCTCGATGTCACGGTAAACTTTGACGCTAATGCAAAGCGACTCAAGGAGATGCGTAAGGCGGGTACTAGGCAGCTCCAATTGGATGGTTTCAACACTGCAGACGAGTATCACAAGGTGATCGCGACCTTACACGGTCCCTTCACGGAGACGCGACGCGAGGATCGATGGAGTGACATGACCATCATTGTTGGCACCGACTATGAACACCTTCTTGTCGACGTCCTCAAGGTAGTACCCATCCGCTGCATTCTTTTTCCCCTGCTGATGCTGCGCCAGCGTTCATGACGTTACTTCGCGGCGCAGGATGGAAAGCGCCTCCCTCCCTGCGATGACACCGAGTCTTCAGCGAATGCAACTGTGGTCGCCGAGCAGCGTCGACGCGCCCGGTATCTGTAGGTCAAGATGGCAGCGGCAATGCCGCGAGTCTATCTCTTTCACTCTTGTTCCACCGACAAATGCGTACCGAACAAATCGGAAGAGCAAGATCTGCTCTGTGCGTGGCTTTTCGATCGCTGCCCGAAAAAGATATGTATGTTGCCACTAGTCTGCGTTGCACTAGATTGAGCCCAAGGGCACGAGGGGGATGAGAAGAGCTAGGGTAAGATTACCCCCGATAGAGAGCCCAACCCGTGGCCGCTGGAGCATGCCCAACGCCTGGTTTGGGTTAGCTTCTGCAATGTGTATCACACAATCTGCGTGCCTCGCTGGTTTGTACTACAAGGGATGACAGCAAGACACAGGCACCGCGAGAAACCAGCGCGGTAGTAGGCTCCAACTTTGCGCGATCGGCGCGAAGGGCCTACATCAGCTGGATGAGATCAGTGTCCTCTGGCCAGCCGTCCAAATCACGCGTCTGCTCCCGCGGCGTGCCAGCAGCGATGGAATTTCCTCCCTGTGGCACTCCGCCAAGATCTGGTCGCTGAGCCACTTGAAGCTGTGCAAGTGCAATCATCGGCAGCTCTCCACTGAGCGTCGCCCAGCGTGGACTCGCTGGGGATGGTGCAGGGGAGCTGCGGTCACGATCGAGGGACAGGTTGCGGGAAACAAAGCGCGCTTGAGCATTCAAGAGCCGCTCCGGCGCCATGTCCCTTGGCAGCTCAGCTGCTCGTGACCAAGGATCACCAGCGCGAGACTGCTCGCGGTGCTGCTGCCACTCAGGCTCCTCCACACCGGCATCGGCTTGCAGGCCAGATATCTGCACGCAACGGGACTTCGCGTCAGCACCAAGTGTGACGCGATGCGGCTTGCCCATGCACACACAGAGTAACACCCTGCCCCACCACGACCGGACGCGCCAGATTAGAGCTGCAGCTGGGGGCAGACGCATCTTGTAATGCGTCAGCACACGAATTCGCAGCGCCAATGCGCCGGTGGTGCCCGCTAGAGATGGTCCACTAGAGAGGGGGGCAGACCTGTGAAGCCTGAAAATGCGAATCCTCGACCAGCACACGAGGCATGCTGACGGGCACACGACCCTGGGGAAGGCCCTGAGACGGCCGGAGCGAAGGCTGGATGACGACGTCTTGGAGCGGGGCCGGTACCGCGTTTGCACGAACATGCGACTCTTGTGTGTAAACTGAAAAAGTTGCAGAGCGGAGCAATCGTGCGGGGGAAGGTACTCCAGATCCAACCATCTTTGTCTGTTGCGGGAACGGCGGTACTAGGGCGAAAGTTGCAGTTGCAGGCTCGATTGGAGCAGGAAGAACATGCCCCACAATCGCACGCGTGACCATGCCCGCTTGCGAATTAGCTAACCACGGCCGGGAAGGGTCAAAGCCAGGCGGGAAGGGAAGTTGGTCATGGCTCGACCAGAGATGTGATGGGATTCGCGGTGTCGGTGCTGAAACAGCCGATAGATTCGACGGCGACATCGCTCCACTCGCGGCCCCGCTGCGCGCAACTGGCGTGTTGTAGCCCGACTGGGTACCCAAACGAATAGGGTGCATCGGTGCCTCGTGGCGCACAGAGCCATGCCACGGCAGAGAGCTCTCACGTGGTGGGACTGCATGATAAATGTTTTCGCCGAAGTGCGGTCGTGGAAGGCGCGTCGCGAACGTCGCGCCTGCCTCCAAGTATGCGGGCACGGGCGCCGCCCGGGTGCTGACCAAAACCGCGCGTCGCTCAGGAAGCAGCGCTGGCGCGGTTAGGTCATTCGCCTTCGGTACTGATGACCTTGGGCCTGCTTGCTTGCCAGCCGAAGCTTCACCGCTGGGTCGCAGACGAAGCGACGTGAGCCATGATCCATAGGAAACTTTTGCACTGGGTGCTGGCACTGAGCGATTGTCTTGCGCGCCGCGCTTGCGCTCTTTGATGGTCTCAGCACGTGCCGCGAGTGCCTGCGCGCGCCGGTGCAATGCCTGTGCTTCGGCTGCCACCGCCCGCTCCTCCTTGTCCAATGCCGCGACACCCGCGCCCATGGCAGGTGTCACCATGCGCAGCGTTGCTTCGGGAGCCGCGCGCTGCTGCAGCGACACGACCGTCGAGTGCCAATGCGGCGACAATTGCATTGGTTGTGAGGTAGCATGCGTGGCGGGAAGCGCTTGCACAGGTGTTGGAGGAGCGCGGCTTGGATTGCGCGGGAGAGAAAGGGTCATCGCCGAAGGCTTGACAGCTGCTCGCGCGCGCAGTGCCTCAAGCTTTTCTGCTCGCTGGCGCGCCTTCTCTTCCCGCGCTTGCCGCCGTCGCAGCTTGTATCTCCCATACCACGAGAGCGTTGCCGGTATCTGTTGCGCTGACAGCTGTGCTGGCGGCTGTCCTGGGCGATGCTTCTGATCAGCTGCCAGAGCCGGAAAGGACGCTTGCACACTTTTTCCTTGCTCCAAGGTGCGATTATTGCTGCTCAGATTTACGGGCTTTTCACCAGCCCCACCAGCCGCATCCTGGGGACCTGAACGGGCTTGCAGCTGGCAGTTGCGACCCGGTGCCTGCAGCCCTGGCACCATTCCAGCGGCCTGCGATTTCGTCCCGTCGGCACTGTTGGAGATAGATGTTTGAAGTGGGGTGTTTCTCAAGTCGGCACCATCGTTGCAAAGGCCATCGACTCTGTCGTTGCCAACGTTCCGCAGGGGCGTAAGGCGTACAACACCCGTGGGCAGGTCAATAGCTGGCGGATTTGGAGCACGTAGATATGTGGCCTTGAGCTGAAGCAGCGCGCGAGTGCCTGCGACAGCCGCAGCGTCCGCTGCGGCAGCAGTTGAGGTGAGGACGAACCATTGGTCGTTTACCGAGGAGCCTTCGCGAAGTGGAACCACAACTTGTCCGAGCGCTTCGTCTGCTGCGCCCACAGCTCGAATCTCATGGTACACCGTCACAACCAGCTCCCGCGCGCTTCCATCTGCTGGCAGCGAAAGCCGCGCGTTCCAGACGGGTTCGGTGCCACCCGCTACGACCTTTGTGCACCGCATGTCTTGAGGCTCGCGCAGCAATCGATGGGCCTCGGGCGGCACCCTGCGCGCATCGCCTGCGGCCAGAACACTAACGCACGCGTATGTCTTAAGCTCTTCTGGCGCCACCTGCTTTGCAGCAAGACCGCGCGCGCGGCTAACGCAAACGGTTACCACGCGATTGCCATCCGGTTGCGGTGCATGCGGAAGTTCCATGCCGCCCGCGAGTTGCGAGAAGGTAGGGGGAGCGGCGAGAGGAGGTGCCCCTTCTGGCGGCAGTAAGACGTTGAACATCGGCGGAGTGGGGGTCAGGGCGCCCGTGGAAAGCTGGGTAGCCGCGAGCTGCGCACTACAGGAGGAGCGGATTGCATCCAGTCCCAAGAGAGGGAGATTAGTGAACTTGAAACGCGCGCGGAAGCCGTGCACAGTTGGTTCCTTGGCGTTCATCACGTCGAGCGCCTCCTCGGGCTGCGTGCACGAGAGGAGCAGCGACTCCACGTGCTGAAGAAATCCCACTGAAACTTGGAATAACACCTTGTTTCCCTGCCATTGCAAAGCGATGTTCAGTCCAACTGCAGAATCTGCGACGTACTGTGACGCACACAGTGCGGAAAGGCCATCACGTCTTGCACAGCAGAGGGGCGGTACCACTGCGAAGAGCTCGTCTAAAATGTGCAGGGCCATCGGTGTATCGAAGACAGACGTGAAGAGTGAAAGAAACCATCTCATGGCCGGAAGTTCCAACGGAAGAGCAAGCTGCTCGAGCTTGGCGTGCACCCGAGGCACCAGTGTCTGTGCAAACCGGTCTAGTGTTCTGAGGTCGACCCGGAGATTGAACATGTCTTTGGTGTAGTACCCGGGCACAATATCCTCGATCAAGCAACAAAGCACCCAGAACGCATCGTCTTCCTCTAATACCAGCAGCAGCGTCGCTGCAACAAAGTTCATGGCCTGGCAGTAACCCACGCGGCGGTCACGCATGCAGTACGCGGAGAGCACTCGTCGAAGAGGCTCGAGGAGCTGGCCCTGCTGCTGCTCGTTCTGGTGAAGGCCAAGCACACCATCGTGGGTTGTCTCGCGGAAGAGAGGGTTCTCGGGAAAGGTTCTCGGCACGTCCTTATCGATCTGATTGCGACACTCAACCATTTCCGGTGCATCGGAAGTAGTGGCGAGCATCACCAAAGCGTCGTACGAGTGCGGAGACGCCCGCCGCTTTGCGAGCGACCCCGTCAATTCTCGCCATGCATTCGCCCGCTCCCCCGCCGCTGATACGTTCCCAATCGCATTTCCGTTCCATTCGTCCTCTTCGTACTGCGTTGCAGCCCAGTTAGCCTCTGCCTGTGTCGCGCTCGAGTGCTCGGCGGCTAAGTCCTCGCCCGACGACGGGCGCGGCGCAAAGCCCGCATACTCCCTGTAAGCATTGGCTAAATCCAGTCCGCGTCCCACCTGGCTTCCGTGGGTGATTACCTGCAAGAAATCCGAACTCAGATCATGTCGTCACCTCAGCAAGTCGGAGCATTCCGGCCCCACTGAGGAACATCGCAGACGATCTGAAGAGGCAAAGAAGCAACAGCATGAACGTACTCACACCCTTTCTACGTACTCGCACCCTTTCTAGGTCATTCGAGACCCTTCTGGGGCGGATTCAGTCGCAGCTTAGCAGGTGGCACTGTAAGCGAGAGCTCACCATGGAGGGGGGGGCCCCCGGGCTGAGCACCGGTGTCCCCGAGATGTGGATGCCCTCGGAGCCATCCTCGCCCAGCATAGTCGGAGTAAACATCGTATCTTGAACCGGGCTGCGAGAGGGGCTTAAATTGGCCCGCATAGCGATTGCGGTGTCGATCGACACTGTTCCGGCCATTGGAGCAATGGCCCCAACAGGATTCCTCCACCCTGTTGCTTGCTCGGCGGGAAGCAGGCAGACGCGGCCGTGCGAAACACGTCGTCACTTATCCTGGAGGATCAGGCGGGAGAGGGAGCTCCAGATACGTCGAGCATGCCTTATCCTTCCTCGCTCGGGCCGAGCGACAGTGCGAGGGGCACTTCAAACCCTCTTTCGTGTGTGTGTGTAGGCCGGCCCAGTAGGAGGTAAACTAAACACGTGTATTCATTCTGGTTTGATTTGCTGCACAGTACATGAAGAGGAGCTTGGCTGCCATGGTGAGCCTCTTCGCGATCCGCTGTCGCTGTAACAGCAGTAGAAACGCACAAACTTCCAGAGCTATTCCGCTGTGGAAGGGGCTAACTCATGGGCGATCCTGGCAGGCAACTCACGCTCGTGCCCCGGCCATTCTACCATCGCTTCTCGCGTGCGACCTTGCGAAGCTCGCAGATGAGGCAAACCGTGTTGCACCCTCCGCCTCCGACTATGTTGAAACCCCACCCCCGTTTGTTCTTCAGTTCCATGCTGCCACCGTCGTCTGATTCCCTGGAAACTTCCGAGCGCCTTTTGCGCCAAACTTCATTGTTGAGGGACGTACGGATGGGCTTCACACCGGCTCGTGCTTATGGGTTCCTGGCATCAGGTTCACTTGGATGTGATGGACGGACACTTCGTTCCGAACCTCTCGTGGGGGGCCCCTGTAATCAAATGCCTAAAGCCGGTATGACACCAGCCTTGGACCAACGCCCAGCGCCCTGCAGGGCGATGCGCCTGCCGAGTTTCGGTGGTGTGCGCTGATTTTGTGCGCTTCCTCCTGGCAGCATTCAAAGGCATTTTTCGATGTTCATCTTATGGTGTCGGAACCCGAGAAGTGGGTAAAGGACATGGCCGACGCGGGCGCCGACATGTTCACGTTCCATGCGGAAGCAACAAATGATGCACCAGCACTAATCAAGGCCATCAAAGACGCTAAGATGAAGGCGGGCATCGCGATTAAGCCCAAGACGCCAGCATCAGCGGCGCTGAAGTACGCCAACGATGTGGACCTCATCCTCGTAATGACAGTCGAGCCGGGCTTCGGGGGGCAAAGTTTCATGGCAGACATGATGCCGAAAGTGCAGGAGATCCGAGAGAAGTGCCCCGACATGGACATCCAAGTTGATGGTGGGATCGGGCCAGGGAACATTGACGAGTGTGCAAAGGCCGGCGCCAACTGGATTGTAGCGGGAAGCAGTGTTTTCAAGGCTGCAAACCCGCAGCAGGCTATCGTGGCTATGAAACGTTCGATCGAGAAGTATGGCAATGGCAAGGCCGACTCGGAGCTGACCCCTGAGATAAAATGAGTATGGTGTGTGTAGCGCGGCGCGATGCGGCCAGCTCTTGTCAAGTCAGCAAGAAGAAAGATACGCATTTCGTACACAGCTGATGTATCAAGTACAAAAGTGAAAACCACTCGTCAGATGCTCCGTACCGTATTTATTTTGAGATTGGTTGGTGTAATTGCGGCAGCGCTCGGATTGTGCCGGATGAGCTGGCGCGTAGTTCACTGGACGATGGGCTCAGAGGGCATCAAGCGATGGCCTCTCGTGTGCCTCAAATGAGAGCGAGAAGCCGCTCGAACCATGACGCAGCACCAGCACGAGAGCGTCACCCACGCGAACTCGAAGCGCCTGGGGAAGGAGGAAGAGCGGATGGGGCTCCTCGGGTGCATCTGCGCGCTGCCCTCCGCCGTCGAAATGGGTTCCACCGGCAAAGAGCAGGTCGCGTGACAGTCGCACCGCGTGTGCTACCCCCGATACCGTGACTGCGACTCGCACGACCACATCCAAACCATCGTTTGGGAGCGCTTCGTCCGTATTCTGCTCAGTAAAGTTCCAAAGAAGAGCGGGTGTGCGCTCCGAGAGTGGCCAACACGGCACCTGTCCCGCTCACGTGTCACGCAGTGTCCCTGCAGAGCAATGCCGCGCGGATTGGGTGTCTGGCCTGCAAATACCTGCGACGGCGAGGCATCGAGAAGCTCGAATGGGGTGGCAGAAGCAGACATGGCCGAAATATCTACGCCGAGCACCTCACCCGGGGGGCTCTGGTCCGCGGCGGCGCTGGGCGAATTCATGAGCTGCACCACGATGCGCGCTGCAGAGGGTACGACGATAACAGTGCGCGCCCGCACGAACCCCGCCTCTTCGCACGCTGCAGCGGCGGCCTGCACGCACCAGCGCCACTGTCCATGAAGGGCACCCACCCGGAGCCAAACCCATCGGGTGGGGTTTGCCGGTGCGTACCGCCAGTGCAGCGCGAATTGTGGCCAGAGCTGGGTTCAGGGTAGAACGCTTGGCCATTGACGCAGCAGAGCCAAGAAGGTCGTGAATCACTGCTAGCGTCGGTAAGCACGCAGATTTGGGCAGACTCTCAGGCCAGCTACATCGTCCGCCCGACGCCTTCACAGTGCGAATGCGTTCGCCGCCCGAACTGTGGCCACCAGGGACCGTCACAATCTTTGTGCGCATCAATAAAGGTCAGTTGCAGCGCACTGATGCCTGACCAAGAGTATTCTTGGGAGAGGAGGGAGCCAAAGTGCAAGCAGTTCAGGGGCGAAACCTCATTGCCGCACTGGCGCGCGCCAGGATACTCACCTGGCCCAAGACACGTGTCAGCGAGTCACGACATCTGCTAGAAAGAATGTCCCCAAGAACTTTCATGGAGTAGCTGGGCGCCACTTGGGTCCAAGAAATTCTACTTAGAAGCCCCTTATTCCGTGCTCTCCGTTGCTATACGAGCGGCTGGAGAAGTAAGGCTCACCCCATCATTCTCTTCGCACGCGAGCACACTCGCCGCTCCCGCGGCTGCTGCAGCCACAGCCAGGTATCCTGTGCCGGCTCCAAGCACGATTCCCGACCATTGACCACTGGCCACTCCCTCATGCGCCTGAAACTCGCCCGTGAGGCTCTGGAGCAGCACACTACGCGCTTCGACATCACGCAGTGCCTGCCAACCTCGAAATATTGTCAGTCCACACACCACTATGAATGTGTTGCAACCCGTGGGGATCGTCGAGCGAATGGCTTTACTACTACCCTTGAGGGGTGGGGGGGGGTTGGGGTTGCAGGCTGCGCCTCGGAGAAGGCCCGGCGCCAGACAGCATCGTTGAGACTGGCAAGAAGCTCCGAGAAGCGCCTGCTGGTTGAAGCTGGCATCTGCCACCTGTCGAGCCACAAAAGAGGGATGTCGAATTCGGAGGCCCGACGGCCTTCACGCGGCATACGCCCCGGAGGCAGTGAGTATTACGAGATATCGGGTGAGGCTGGACCGCGAGGCGAACCACTGGAGGTTGTGCGCCACAGTAAGACACAGCTCGAGAGACGCAGAGCGAGGCAGGCCGGCGTCAATCTTGGAATTACCCTTGCTCTCGACTGGTGAAGCCCGGGCCCTGTAAGACTCAAGCAATGCTGCACTCCACTCCATCGCATCCAAGGTGGGGAGATTTTCAAGCGCATTTTCCGCAACCAGATGGGCTGCGTGTACTGACGCATACAGAGTTCCGAGCCACCCTGATGCAGTGTCTCCCTCCCTCAGCGCCAAAGCCTTGGCGTCTATGAGAAACTTTTGCCCCGTGTACAGCTGTTCGCGCGAGACGTTGCCTTCCATTTCCAGTGCGTACTCGACATGAGCCGTTCCCGCCAGCCCCTGAGCACACATCGCCAGCTTTCGAGCGGCCACCAGAGAGAGCACATTGCTCCCGAGCATTTGCGTCAACTGTGCAGCCTCGGCAAACAAAGTGCGCGAGCGAGCCTGAGCACTCGTTATGCGAGAACGGTGCAGCGCGAGGCCAGCGTCGAGCAGTGACCGGATGGTCAGCAGGTCGCCTACGTCTCCCATTTCCCCCTCACCCGTGACGCTCTCATCATGGTCGTGTGCGGCTGCATCCGAGTTGTGCCAGCCCCGCGCCTCATGCGTCTTTTCAAGCGCTTCAAGAGCATGCGCAACCTGATGATCTGCAGCTTCCCAACGCTCCTGCTCCTGTAAAGCGATCTCAAGCGTCAGGACCTTCCCGTCACATCCCGGCGTCTACAACAGGCGGGAGCACCTGCAGTGCGGCTGCTGCCAGCGCGTGGCCTGCAGCAGCGAAGCCCTCTCGAGCGGCCTCCACCAATGCCCTGTTTGCCCCACCTTCGTCCCCCGCTGCAAGGTATTCTCGCGCTAGCTCTAGCTCCTGAGATGCACGGCGCGCACGCGCGCCCGCCCAGCCAAAGCACTCCTCTTCTTGGCCAAGCTCGGACTGAGATGGATCGTCCTGCACCAGCGAACCCGCATCGTGGCTGTCACACCAAGCAAGCAAGGCGCCTGCCTCGTGCTGCTCAAGTTCAATGCGTCCACATTCGGCAAGGACCGGGACTTGAAGCGCAACAGGCGGCGTCCACTGCACGGACGCGCCGCCGCGATTCTTGATTGCGGCGGCTGCAACTGGTCCTCGGTGCTTGACGGAGGCCGCAGCGACCTGGAGGCCCCGGTCAGAAGAAAACAGAACGAACGAAAGCTCGTCGCCTGGCCACACCTCCTCCCGCGCCGCAACAAAAAACACCTGCTGCCCCCAGTGCGTGGGCGCCTCCCCCATCGGCAGCTCTTGGCTCACAAAGCTGTCCTCGCCGCCGTCACTGAACTCGTCTGGGGCCGCTGTGGTGCTCTTGCCCTCCCCATGCGATGACGGGGGAAACCAAGGTGCTGTGGACAGGGACCCTCCAGGAAACTCTGCGTCGAAGGTCACGGCGACGGCGTGGAGTCGACCATGCGCCTCAACCGTCGCGTCTAGGGTCGTGCGGCGGACATCTCCGGAGGCGGTACCGAGCGAGTCGACGTCAGAGAAATTGAGAGCTAGCACTTGTGCGCGCGCCGTCAGCGGAAAGGTCCCGCCCACGTGCTGTAGCTCCATCACTGATGCCTCCCTGTGAGGTCGCCAGCTATCTACGAGTCAGAACACCGCGAGCCCTCGCATTGAGAGCGTTGATGTGCGCAAGGGATCCTGTTCGAGGGCGGGTGACTATGCCTTGGTCCGAAGGCGGCTGCGGCGAATGCCTCAACGATACCGAGGTAGAACTGAGGCGGTCCGCTGACAGATCGAGCGTTAAAGGCGGGGCGCGAGGGGGATGACGGGGGCGAACACGAGGCTCGGCTCGGGGAAGACAATGATGAAGGGTCTTTGGGCTCCAGAGGAGGAAGGGGTCCCAGGGGAGGCCAGCGGAGGGCGGCGATGTTGTCACTGCAGAAGGCGTGCACGAAGACTGTCGCGCGGGAGGGAACAAAGATGGCGCCTGGGGCGGCGAGGCGTTGGGCAGCATCTCGAAGAGAGGGAGCAACACCCTCGCCAAGCAGCATCGGGTCGAAGACTTCGTGAACCACGATATCGGCAAGAGCTTCTCGTGGAGGTGTCGGTGCTGCCGACGAACGAATCGGAGCAAGCATCACGCAATCTGGATATAACCCATTAGTCGCGAAGGCGCGGGCGGCCGCCGCAGCCACTGGTAGCAGCATCTCGTACCCCGTGACATGGGAAGCACCAAATTTGGCGGCCAGCACGGAAAAGATCCCCGACCCCGCCCCAACCTCTAGTACACGCGCGCCCGGGCGGTTTGCCAGAGCCGCACGGATTCCGCTCGCGTATGCGGCGTTTCGCGTCTGGTCGTGCAGCATTCTGGCGTGGTACACTGTTGCACCATGGAATTCAGGGGGTATCTCACACTGACGATCAGTCTAAAGGCAAGGCAAGGTGGATCTTGAGGGCGAATGCCTGGGATCGGCTCGCATGGCGCATTCCAGTCCGGCTCTCCGCCGTCTGCAAGGTCTGCGCAGGCACCGCGCCCTCCGACGCTGGCGAGGTTCGAAGCAGCAGCGTCGCTACCGGGATCCAGTAGAATTGCGGCTGTGAAGAGCCTGTGGGCCGCTCGCATGCGCTGCAGGGGCTCGCTTGGAGCTAGCTCGTTCTCCCACCGACCCTGCCAAGCGGTCACGACGTCCGTTTAGCCAGCGATAACACGTCTGGATCGTCATCTGGCTAGAACAATGAGATTATGCTCGCGAAACAATGCCCCATCGGTGCTGTCTTTTGGGGCGTGATATGCGCACCACCAACATGGCGATGCCTAGATTGTTCCGTACAAGCGAGGCAGCTTTTCGACCAATTTCGTTGAGCTCCGCATCGCCAGAGGCGGCCGGATCAAAAGGCATACCCTGATACAGGTTCAAAATATTATGCACATTTCAGTGCTGAACACGAGCTCATGCATTTGAAGCATTGCAGGAACTAGTAGAGATTTTGTAGGACCTCACCGTTTTCGCTTCACGAAGTGCATCGAAGCACTCAACATCCATTATCCCTCCCTGAACCATAAGCCGGAGAGCATGATGCATGTGCGCGCACGGAGTGAGCGAGCCGGGACAACGCAGCTCGTCATCGTAATTATTGTGCTGGCCTTCAGGGCACAAATTTTGGCCTAGAGGAAGAAAGGAGCACTGTGCATCATCGTCACAGCACCTGGAGAGAGATTTAGAGACTTTCAGAGAGAATGCGAGAGGGAGTTGAGACTAGGATTCGCGAGGGTTGAGAAAGTTGAGGGATTGGATCCATCAGCGCTTCTCGAGAAGAGTACAAGCATATGACTGCAGTGTGAAGATCAGAGCAGGCCATTTACCTGGTCTTCAGGTACCGATTGTCGTGAACGAGAGGCCTGCCAGTACATCCAGAAAACCATAACAGCGACAGTGCAATGCAAAGGCAGCGAACAGCCTGTTGCCTCATGAGACCTATGAGTCTGGTAGAGAACTACCCGGTCTGTCGTTACTAGACTTCACGATCTTCTTCATTCATTCTGGCCCGTGTGATCGCGTTGCCATGTGATCGCCAACGCGATCCACGCCAACGCGATCCAACTCCGCGGAGAAATCCCGACCCGTCTTATACTCTACTCTACGGTCATTTCGATGCTACGTGCGTCTCTCTCGGCGTGGCAGCTCTCTCTGCAACACCGCCTGCAGCGATGTGCAAGGAAGCGCAAGCATGCGTCTGCCATGCGTTCCGGACAGTTGCGATGCGAGAGACACTGTGGCTGCGCGTGTGGCCGGCCTGCACCTACAAGCCGTCCTCCTGATGGGGAAATGATCATTTGATCAACCGTCTGTCTAGGTATGGTTTTACTCTTTTCATACCGATCGACACCCCGCTAACAGCTCCGCTCCTGTTGCGCAGAAGCGCTCTGTATCATGCTGCCGTTTACTCGAAGCGGGCGATCAGGCCCGCACCGCGGAGGCCCACAGCCTCATTCATCTGTCAAAACAAATAGGATCAGTCCGCTGACTAACCACATCATTCTTGAAATCACAGGGCCTTCGGCTCCCGTGGTCAAGTTGCGTATCTGAGAATGAGCACTACACATAGCAACAATTCAGGCCTCAACAGCAGCCTGAAGTGCTAGGGCTCGTGATATTGCTGGGTCATTTTTTGTTCAGTGACGAGGTGCTCGTGGCAGCAACACAAATCACCGCGCTGGACGATTCAACATGATTTGGGATGGGTCGTACAGACGTGACGATCGGCCAAGGCTTCCGCGGGGTCCACGAATGCGACAACGCCGTAGTTGTCGCCAATGGCATCCCCGTCGTAGGCACCACCGTCACCGAAGCCGGAGTAGTTGCCGCAGCCCCACTGGAAGGTCAACTGGACACCACCAACGAAAGTTTAGTCTGAACCAGTTCGCCAGCTGTGTGCCACGCATGAGTTCGGCCACACGACATCCCTGCACCGGCAATGCAACGGCGCGCCAAGCTTGAGGCGCCAGCCGCGCCAGCCGTCACCACTGTGACAGGAGCAAATGATACTACAGGACAGCTTTGCCAGAAAACCAAGACACAACGTGGAGATCCGGACTCGCTGCAGCGATGACCCACGGATACTCGTACAGACTAAACTTTCTGAACCGGCAGACAGGCCTCTTATCTAGGAATCGTGCACAGCGTCCGCGCAACTTCAGCTGTATCGAACCGACCAGAGATCCAGCAGGTACTGAATGCACTTCCACATCAATGAAGCGAGTGCAGAAGTGCAGCCAGGCCGCAGACGCTCGCACACACAGCTGCTTATCGCTCAGAGTGTGCGAACTGGATGCCAACCCCTTCCAGAACCAAGCTCTGCATCGCTGCTGCTGAGCTCGTCTGGTGCCGGACCAAGACTTGTACCAGCACTCTGGCACAAAGCCAGCATTTCGACGTCAGTGAATGGCGACAGGCAAGGTGCACGTACGTTGAGCTTGGAGAGCATTATGTCGCTTGTTGGAGAAGAGTGCCTCTTCACAGATGGTGAATTGGAGCTCTTTTTGAGAAAATAAATTTAAATTTCGTCGTTCTTCTGTGAATTGATTATTCTCGGGATGGCAGAAAGGCGATTGTCTGTGAGCCAATTGGCAACGTCAAGCTCGCATCGGCCTGCAGCACGCAGCAGCCACGGTGCTGCACTCGTTGGCAACCAAACTCTCGTTGTAATTGGAGGTGAGATGGACGACAATTGCATGGGACATGCGTGGGCTGGCCGTATCGATGGGGATTCGGTGGCATACGCCTAGAGACGGCCAAGAGCGACATCGAGAAGCGGCCACGGATGGCGCTCTCGGCAGAAGCACATGGTTCATGCGTGGTCACTTTTGGGGGCGCCTGCGATGGGTACATGGACTTCATTGAAAATTTCGGTCTGCTGTGCGACGTAGAAAGGTTTGGACAGAAACTCGCGGATCGGGTGCGCGACCAGTACCACGGATGCACCATGGAATGGCCGTGGTCGAAAACGTCGTATATGTGCACGAAGGTTTCGACGGCCTGCAGCATTTGAACGATCTGTATGCATTGGACCTGCGCGAAAACAGGTGGAGACGCCCCCAGGTGAAACGCGTCGCCCTGTGCCCACTATCCACAATATAGATGAGGATTGATTCCATCGTTTGTATCAGGTCACAGCACCGTTTGCTGCATGCGGATGGATGCCTCGTTGCTCTCGGGGGCGAGCAGCCTGCTCAGGGTGCATCTGGGGACTCTCCCGCTGCTGCGAACTTTGACCTTGCCGCGGGCAAGTGGCGCAACGGTCCCGCTTGCATACGCGACTTTCGTCGTAGCTGTGGGGGTGGTTGCGTAGTAGAGGGCGGCGAGGGTTCTAGGTACGCGATGGTCGTCGGGGGTTACGGTGAGCGGGACATCGCTCCCGAGCCTCTTCTCGTGCCACTCGCGTCGCTGAACCAAGTGTGGCCAAATGCCTAGGTCGTGAACCGCCTTCGCTGGCATGGGCTGGTGCAACGATGTGCGCGCAGCGCGTGCCTGGCGGGGGGACGCGTGGTCTCGTCTTCGGCGGTTGGGATGGCTTTTTCCAGCGCGCAGACTGGGTGACTGCGGTCGCATTGGCGCGATAACGGATAAGCGTTGGTTGCCGCGACACGCAAAGGGGCGTGCGAAGAAGAATGGTACCCAGATGATCCACACTCTGTATTTACACACAAGAATCTATAGACAAGGCTTGATGTGAGAAGCTCTGACCTTGGCTGGCCACCCGCACAACATCTCACAGCTCAAGCTTCTTTATCAACTTCTGGCGAGCTTCCTGCACCCGTGAGCCATGATTTGTCGTGAGGCATGCGATATAGGTGTAGTGGGCAGGGGAATGGGCTCCACCTTCACCGCGCTGATCTTGAGCGCTTTCTCGCGCGTTGCAATCTCCGATATCCACTCGGCAAAGCTGTCACTGCGCCCGCGCCAAGCCTCAGGCGGAACCCGTGATGGTGCTCTGGTATGCTGTGAACGAGGACATCAACAATCAGGTGCACGGACCGTCTTGAAGACTTATCCCACAGCTCGATACCGTACAGTCGCTCCACGTGTCTCATAACTTTGGTTTTCGGTCGGCCCTGCATGCCCGATGTGTTGACAACTGCTTTGCGCACTTGTAACTCGTTGACTTCCACCGCAGAGCGCACCCGGCCCCAGAGACTACCGGCACCCTTTCCGGCCTTCTCCTGGTAACTCGCATGGACCGGTCGCTCAGCTGCGTGCGCAGCACTGGGCAGTAGCATAGCGGCTGGGCGGAATTGCAAACGGGAGCTGGCGGACCTCTGCCTTCTTGTGCAACGCGAAGCTCTTCCGGAGGAATTCCATGCCCTTGGAACCAACCTCCTCCTCGTCACTCTCCGTAGACTCAGCAGATTCTTCCACCCCGGGGTACACAGTCACCCAGTCCGGACGCACTGCTCGCACACTGGGCGACCCACAACAGGGCGGGCCGTTGGTCTCACCAGGGAATTTGGTCGATTTGCTGCCGCTACGATCCGCAGCTGAGTCCTCGATCTTACCTGGCAGGGAGTACCTGCTGTCGCTGCTTCTCTCTGCCCCATCACCGCTGCCTGCCTTCACCAGATCTTGCGCGTTCTCGGATCCTGTCCTGGGCACCGTCATTCCCGATGTGATTACTGCCGTCTCGGAACTGCGACGTGGTTTTCCCCCATCGGCCCGGTGAGCTCCCCACCTCAGCTTGTTTGACTCGTCAGCGAAAGCAAGATGCTCAGAATGACGTTGCGCAGATATTCTGCCACCGCGCCCATCTTCATCGCCGCTGCTTGCACCATCTTCTACTTGAAGGCGCTCCAGCTCTTCCAGTTCTGCTAGGGATAGAACACCGCCGTCGTCGAAAAGTTCTGGTAGCTCCTCTCGCGGAGTATCGGGATGGTCTGAGTAGGAGACACTTCGATGTCCTGAGCTGGTCGCGCGAAAGAAAGCCTGGATCCCAGAGGATAGCCTGCTCCGTTTGGTGCTCTCCGAAGTACCCGGCCTCGACGGCAATCTCCCAGCTCCGGTACTCTGGGTCCGCCCCCTGCCAAGTCCCATCGCGCCCAGTGATTCAATCATCGCATTCTCATACCTCCGTTGCTCCACCCGTGCCAACATCCGCTCGAAAAAGGGTCTATTTCGTTCTCACACTTCCACGTCGCAATACTGGCTAGAAGGGCACCTGTCCCGCGATCTCAGAGAATGTTGCTCAATCGAAGGAGACCGCGATGCCCCGCGCGAGTCACCCCGCGAAGGCGTTGACGATGTGACGGGGTACAAGCGCCCAAAATCTTCTGAGGCTGGTTTGAACCCTTTCTCCCTGCGCATCCTGCTCACAGAGTCCCCTCTCGAGAGTTCTCTTTCGGCCTCGACAAAATAGTTGTCGTCCAAAGGTGTCACATCCTTACTCGCGCCAGGGAGCCCGCCAGCTCCAGCTACGCGCCCCGGGCCCGTTTCCGATTTGGCTTTGGAGAGGCCGCCGCCCATCCTCCGTGCTGCGCTGCCCCTGGGCTGACGATGAGTTTCTGCCTGTCAACTTTTCTGCGCTGGGCCGTTAATCACTCCTACGGTAAGGATTTCTTTCAGTCAGGATTTCGCGTCTCGTAGTCCATCGCAGGTTTGGCCTCCGGCCTCACGGCGCGCCCCAGGGGAGGAATGGTCCACGTAGCCAGACGATCCGTTCTCAACCACAAGTGCCTTCCGTGAAATTTGGTGTTGGGGTACCCAGACTTGACACTTTCGCATGTCTTTGCATCGATAGCGCAATCTTGCTGAGCGACCAGCAAGATACTTCTTGGTGACGTGGAATGAGCCCCCAGCAGGAGTGATGTACCGTTCCGCATTCCAAACGGCTGCGCGCCATGCAAATAGTGCGTTCCGGCGCAACATGTCTGGTGGCAACGAAAAGATTCCGGGCGTAAGTGTCCATCAACCCTGACCGTTCCGGAAAAGGGCGTTGCGGACTCTGCTGTCTCACGATGCTTGCACATGCGCTTACCCCGGCTGTTTTCAATCCCAGAGCGCTTGCCGAAGTCAAAGAATAGCTTTCGTGTTCTTCACCATGACACTGCATAGTGGTTCTGGCCTCGTCAACTGAACGTTGCCTGCCTGGCCTCTCACAGAATGCTGGCCTCGAGGTCGGCGTCGGAATCGCTCTCGGTGTCGCTTGCGCTCTTGGCGTGAAGAGCACCCTGGACAAGGACGTGGCTGCTTTCAGCAGAAAGGCTCAGGCGTCTCCCGCCGTGTCGGCCCCGAAAAAGGTTCCCTGCCCAAGTATCCTGAGGAGGTCGCTGCGATGGTGACAACCAGTCGAGGAATGACATGCAAGTCGCAGTAGCATCGCCATACCTGGAGAGTGACGGGACTTCCCGAATGCAACGTTACTGGGTAATTGAGGAAGTAGCTACATGTAATAGCGGCAGTGCCAGCGGAAATCGTTAGAGCGGTGGAGGACAGGGAAGCAAGACCCGGCCGTTATTTTTGTGCCTCCCTGCGACACACTGAGACTTAGTCTCCCGTGCAGGACTCACCTTCGGATGAGGCCGCGATGGCCAAGTTCAATGCATGGCTCGACAAGCAGAAAGCGGCATCTCCTGCTGACCCGAAGGACACGGCCGACATGAAGTAACTTCTCCCTGCTGTCTCAGCAATCTTGGTTCGCAGAATTGCACGCGACCTGCTGCAAGCGGGAACTTCGGCTGTGCGCTGCCTCTGTACAAAGTCTTTTCTTCATTTGTGGCGGGTCTCACGTGGGCTGCTTGCGCCAGGTACTATACCTTCACGGAACTCCCGCCGTTCACGCCCAAGCACCGCTCGCTGATGGCCAAGTTCCTGACCCCCGACGTGTGGGAACGGTACAAGGATGTGAAGTCATCCAAGGGTGCGCATCCTGCCCCGCGTTTCGGTCGTTGGAGCATTTTGCTTTCAGCTGATCCTGTAGGTAGTTCACGTGCCGACAACTTGGGAGTACCTGGACGGTGGTTGGTTGGTGAGCTCGAAATTCACTGTCCGGGGAAGACCGGGAGGGGGATAAGAACGAGGATCCCAGATCCATGCAACGACTCAAATGGCTGGCTTTCCGGAAAGTAACACCGGGGCGTATCGTGCTGCAGGCTACAGCTTCTCGAATGCGATCCAGTGTGGCGTGATGAAGCCTCATCTTGGCGTGGGTCTCACGGCTGGTGATGAGGAGTGCTTTGAACTGTTCAAGGACATCATTTACCCAATCGTCAAGGGCTGGCACCAGTTCGATGCCTACACCCAGAAACACAAGTCGGACCTCAATCCGCTGCACCTCAACTTCTCGCGGGAGCAGCAGCTCAAGTTCAACGAGTACGTTGAGTCGACGCGTATCCGCGCGGCGCGCAACATCTCTGGCTTTGCACTGCCGGCAGGCGCGAACCCAACCGAACGCAAGGGGGTAGAGGAGGTCCTCAAGCAGGCCTTCTCGTCCTTCACGGGCGAGCTCTCGGGCAAGTACTACCCGCTTGGGCAGATGACGCCGGCTGAGGAGGATTTCCTTCAGTCCAACGGATTCCTCTTCCAGAAACCGGGTCCCGCGCAGCTCCTTGCCGTTGCGGGCGCGGCCCGCGACTGGCCAGACAACCGTGGTATCTTCCACAATAACTCACGGACTGCGCTGGCGTGGGCTAACGAGGAGGACCACTGCCGCATCATCTCGATGCAGTCGGGTGGTGACGTGTGGACTGTGTTCTCCCGCTTCTGCAAGATTTCCGACACCATCAAGACTGCAGCCGAGCGAAATGGTGCCAAGCTCATGTTCTCAGAGCAACTAGGCTTCCTCGGCACCTGCCCGTCAAACCTTGGGACAGGCCTGCGTGCGTCGGTAATGATCAAGATTCCCGAGCTGAACAAGGACCCGGCTGCGCTCGAAAAGGTCTGCGCTGCCTTCGACCTCCAGCCACGTGGCTCCTCGGGCGAGCACACGGCAGCTGTCGGCGGCAAGTGGGATATCTCCAACAAACAGCGTCTGGGCTTTTCAGAGGTAGAGCTAGTGCAGAAGATGATCGACGGTGTGACCAAGATTATCGCCATCGAGGAAACCCTCAAGGCAAACCCGGGCATGACCCCGATGGATGCACTGTCCAAGCATCGGTAAGCATCGCCCGAATCAAGGTGCCTGTGACTACCACGCCCACCAGTGGACTCCTAAGCCCATGCGAGCTCTAGAGCACCGTGTTGGCGACGCAAAGCAGAGGAAACATCATGTTTAAAGTTGCTGCGCTGAGTGAACTCCACCCTCGCAACGGGGGCTCGTGAGAGCTTCACTCAATCAAGAAGCACGCACGATGTGCCTAGAACTTGCAGCATAGCACAGCTGCACGTCCCCAATGCTGCACAAGCGCAAGGTGTTTACATCGGTAGGAGGTCATCCCCCAGCTCATCGGTCCCCCAATCGTCGTCATCGACCTTGCGGCCCTTCTGGATTACCTTGCCACCAACGCCCGCCTGGCGCTCCGCTACCGCGCGCGCCGCCTCAGAATCCGTGTCAATCGAATTGCGCATTCCCCGCTGCTCAAGCGCCCCGTGGAACTCCCCGTATCCGCCATAGCCCCCCCCCCCGCCGCCATACCCATTGTCATACGACTGGCGCATGGACTGCTGGGGAGCGCCGCGAGGCCCATCGAATGTCGCAGGTGGACGCTGGTGCGAGCGCGAATCCTGCTCTTTCTCCGCGCGCGAGAGCTTGAGCTGGTACTCCTTGGTCTCTTCTGGGTGCCCGAGCTCCTTGGAGAGCTTCACCAGGTAGTTGAGGCACTCCACGTTGTCTGGGTGTTTCTTGTCAATCTGCTTGTACACCGCAAAAGCCTCTGTGAGGCGCTGCACGCGCCTGTAGCAAGACGCAACCATCAACTGCCACTTGACTTCCTTGGGTTGGATCTGCGCTGCCTTTTGGAAGTAGTCGATCGCCTTCTCATACATCTCAGACTTGACGAAGTAAGCACCAAGCCAGGAGATCACCTCCATGTCGACAGGGTAGTGCTTGTATGAGATCGAGTGGTAGGTGAATGCTTGCGACTCGTCGTCATCTCGCGCAAGCAGCGCACCGTAACGCGCAAGCACTGCGGCATCTGTCTTGACCAGGGCTACGAGGGCCTTGTACGAACTTGAGGCCTTTTTAAGGTACTGCACTGTCGTAGACGGTACACCCTCCGGCCCTGAGGCGTAGAACGCGTCAAGTTCATCACAGATGGTGGCGATATTCCAGATGCAGTCAGCCGAGTCTGGCATAATAGAGCGCAGCTTCTCAAAAGCCTGCAGAGCCGCAAGGATGTAAGACACGTAATTGTGATTTTCCCCAATCGTACGCTCGAGGTCTGCCATTCGCCGGCAGCAGAGACCCAGATTGAATATGGCCTCAACACAGTCCGCTTCAACGCCGATGCCCTCCATGTAGAGGTTCTTGGCCTCGAGGTACAAGTCACGAGCGTTTTGAAGTTGGTCGCGCTCCTCCGCCGCCTGCGCTTTGTAGATCTCGCAATTGGCCTTGTTGACCAGCGCCTTGGCGTTGTAGCGATCTGCACGGATGGCCTCGGTTCCATACTCGTCCGCCTCACGGTAGTTGCCTTCGAGCGAGTGGATGAAGCAGAGGTTCGTCGCGGCACGAGATAGCGTTGTAGCATCGTGCAACTTTTTGTCCTTTTTCTGGATTGCCTCCAACGTCTCCTTAGCCTTCTTTGGGTCTTTTTTCTTGAGAAAGTACACTGCCTTGCTGATTTCCATATCTGATGCCACGTCTGTGTAGTCCTGGCTTGCGCGGAGCTGCTCGATAACGTAATCGAAACCGTCGACAAATTCCTTCTCGATCTTAGGCGCGATGAGCTTTGCGGCTTGCAGGATTGTTCCCTTGACCTTTACACGCTCTTGCTTACGCACAATAGCCAGCTCGTCCTCCTCCTTGACACCGCTCTCCGCTTCCTCGTCCTCATTTGCGTCTTCCTCTTCCTGCTTTGCCTCAGGCGAGATGGCGTCCGGGATCGAAAGAAGCTTTGCGAACCCGCGTTTCATCTTCTCCTTGTCACCAGTTGCAAAGTAGCAGACGAGAAGATTGAAGCCCGCCTGGATTTCGGGGCGACCTTCCATGATCGCCTCATATGACATGATGGCGTCCTGGTAGTTGCCCATCTTCACAAAAGCGTGCCCAATATTGGCCATGATCTTGAAGCGGAGCTCCTTGCCAGTCGTCGGAATCTGGTCAAGCGCCATACGATACATCTTGATTGCCGAGGGGTACTTCTGCTGCTTGAAATAGATGTTGCCCATGTTCACGCGTAGCCGCCCAGATTGGGCGTACTGCTTGTTCTTCACAATCAGCGAATAGGTGTTGAGCGCCTCCATATACATCTCATTCGCCTGGAACTGGTTTGCGAGATTGAAGCAAACTGCATAGGTCAGGTCGATGTTGATCGAGTCATTCAGGTTCTGCTGCTCGCGGTGTTTACACAGTTGGCGCTCCTTCTTGGCGCACTCCTTAGCCTTCTCGAGCGCGAGCGCGTAGCGCTTATCGATGTTCGCCTTGGCGCTTTCCTCCAGCAGCACGTGGACCTCCGCCTCTTTTTCCCGTGCCTTATCTTCGGGGGTGTTTGCAACAATTTTTTCAAGAGGTGGTGCGGGACCCTGCCCCGCCTGCCCAGCCTGAAAACTGCCCATCCCCGCCGTCCCCGGCGGTTTGCCTGCGCTTGTGTAGCCTGCCCCGCGGATCGACGTCATCGGACGTGCCTCACCACCCACGCCCCCCGCTGCTGTGCCCAGTCGCGCGGTCCCCATCCGTTGTGCTGCAGTGCCCATACGTGCTGTTCCCATCCTTGCCGCCCCCGGGCCGCCGCGCATGACCGATGGAGCCTGCACCGGTGCGGCCTGGGCATTCTCGAAGTTGTTGTACTGAACCTGTTGTTTCAACGCCGGGTTATCGAACCCACCATAGAGGTCGTCGTCTGCATCCTGTGTCCCAAACGTGCAGGGTCAGTCAGCGGCCATGTGAGCTGGCCCTCGAAAGCAAATCTGTCGAGCAGGTGGCCACGGATAATCGCCACAAGTTCGAGCATGAGGCGGCAGGGCAAGCTGTAGTGGCAAGAAAGCTATCGACCATTAGATGACAGCACGTACTCAGGCAATCACGTGGGCACGGTGGGTACCGTCATCACGCCGCAGACTCAGCAACCGAATGCACTGCAATTTTCAGGGCGGTGGCGTTTGAATTTGGGGCTGTCTACTTTTGTGAAAACTCTTCTGTGAAAGTTGATCGAGCGTTTGGCATCCTAAATCGCTGATAGGATGAACGCACGGCCGCTTCGCTTGGCTACGGGCTTAGTCGGCCAAACATCATCGCTTGTTTAGCCAGGGTAACCTGTCTACAAGCTTGAGATCAAAGCAAGAATGCACGTAGGTTGGCACGGTTTGCTGCTAGCATTGTGCGTGGTCTTTCTTGCTACACCGCCCTCCCAGGCCGAGCGGTTCAAGCTTCCCGGAACCGAGTGCGGGCGCCTTCCAAATACATATGAGTGCGACGACACGCCCGTGGGAATCGGAGATAAGGTGCTTGATGACGGGCAAGGTCGTACTCCAGAGAAGTGCACTCCCGGAGAGTTCTGCCCCTACGGCGATGTCACCTACGGTTTCGGCCGAAACCACTTTGCTCAGCTTGGTGTCGGAGATTACAGAGATCGCGTGCTTCCTACACCGCTGGCGACAGCATATGCCAAAATCGACTTGTTGAGGTTAGTTTCTAGCCTCATTAGTGCAGCGCTTTCGCCCATGGCGCGGGTAGCACGTGACGGATGCGCTCGAGAGAGTCGAGGTAGTTTCGCCGTACAGGAGAATGACCTTGCTCGTGCAGGTCTGGCGGGGCGTTCAATATCATGAGGTGGTCAGGGCAAAGCTACTTGTATTCGTGGGGGGATGACCAACACGGGCAGCTGGGGCTCGGGGAATTCCTCAACGACACGATGCCGAACCGCATCTTCTCGATCCAGCGACCGGTGAGAACGCAGGTCGCACGGCGCGGCGTGGGCAGAGGGATGGGGACGGAAGCCCTATCTTGGGGGCATAGATAGAGGCTCACGAAGACCTGCTCTGATGTCTACGGAGCCCCGGCACAGGTGATCATGCAGCTCGGCAGCGAACATTCGTTGGTCACGTTGCCCTCATCGACGGCCGACTTTTTCGAATACAACGACTTTGCGGGACGCGCTGAAGACTTTGTCCACTATGGCAGCTCATCCCAGGTCTTCAGACCGGCCCAATTGCCACTATCCCTACATATTCAACGGGTCGCAGCCGCCCCCGGCCCACGCTGACATACGCACCTTTCAACAGCCGGTAGCGCCGCCTGAGGAATGCCCACGGTGCGTGCCGTGGGAAGACACGCCACAGCCTGACAGCGTGCTCAAAGACCAGAGGCAGCTCCCCCCACTGCGAAATCGTTTGAGTGTTCCCCTTCAGGAGCCAGGCTGACATGTCTCGCGAGAAACCTTGAGATGGTGGGCGTGATGGACAACGGGCGGCGAGCAGGTACTCGGGACGGCTTTGCTACGAGCCAACGTGGGGGCAGTCTCAGGGGATTCTCCTTGTTGGATTTTGGTGCTACTTGGGCACGCAAGACTTGTCGCCGTGCAGCGCAGCAGAATCTGTGACGATTCAGGGCAAGCGATGGTGGGTGTCACCGTGTGCTGATCTCGCCAAGTTCTCGCTCACACCGGACCCGCCAGACCGCCTGCAGTCCGGGGCGGTATGGCGTCATGGCCGAGTGCAGGTGTACCAGTCGTGGAAGATGTCGTGGTTCGTCACGATCCGCCGTTCGGTCAACCAGGGCGGTGACGGCCTGGTCGCCGTCCTGCAGAATCATGGGATCGGCCCCGACAACGATCCGCTGGGAGGCGTCGGAGGCGACCTCGGACTCTCGCGATCAACGCGCACCTCCTTCACACAGGGTATGCCAAATTCGTTTGCTATCATCCTGCGCACAACTCCAGGCGACGCAGCACTCGAGGTTCGGGGCTGTTACCAGGGGCCATTCACGACCGACAATTCTGGCGACAACTGGAAGTGCCGCATCGCCATCTCCACGTGGAAACCTGAATCTCGTTGCGACCCGTTTCAGCCGGTCTGGCTGTCATCCCTCACTTTCACTTCCTCTGGCACCTAGCTCGCTCGCCTCTGTTTCCCTTTAGCTTGCCCCCTGCGCTGACGTGCTGCGGAGGGCGCACAGACGACATGCTGCACGGACGCTCAGCTCAAAGACGTTAACACTTGCTTCGTGGAGGAATTGGACGACGGAGGGCCACATGAAATTCTCGCAATCTACTCGCCCTTCAAACTCGAGGTGTTCCTGGATGATCCGCGCAAGCCCAAGATCAAGGTGGACCTGGATATTCGAGATCACATCCGCTCGTACAAGTGTGCTTCGGGACCAAATGAGGGAGCGCAGTGCTTGTGCAACGGCGAGCCACAGTGCGGCGGGAAGCGCGACCTTTCGACCTGTGGGCGAATTCACGATTGTATTACTGATGGCACGGCTTTTGTAGGATTCACTGGTTCTACAGGCGACTCATACTCCGTTTATGAGGTCACCTCGTGGAACTTCATCAACCTCGGGCAGGATGGTGGACTCACAGCGTTTGGATCCAACGCGCGCGTGCAGCTCGGGCTCAATGATAATGTCGACCGTTACCTTCCTAATCTTGTGACATCCCTGGACGGTGTCTTGATTCGTGATGTCAAGGGCGGGGAGGAGCACACGGTAGCCCTCTCGACTCTTGGTGCGGTCTACACATGGGGGTCAAACACGTTCGGGCAACTTGGACAAGGTGACACGACTGCGCGCAACATTCCGACAAAGGTTCGTACACTAGAAGCCATACAATTGGCGGCTGAGGCAGGTGATGCCTGCACATGTCTCGAGAGCAAGTCTGGCTGCGCTGCCAAACCTCAAGGCGAACCATGCCGCTTCGTCCCTGTGATGGTATCGGCGGGGAGGTATCACACAATCGTTGTGGTGGAACGAGACAACGGAGCGCACGAAATGTGGGGCTGGGGAGATAATTCGTACGGGCAGCTCGGGTGTATCGACATTCTTGGCGTGACAGAGTGCCCATGGTTTATGCGTGCTCCGGGAACACAGGGGAACTGGCCAGACCAGGAGACTCTGGATACCAAATGTTCAGGAAGCAACCCCAGGTGCATGGTTACACCAAGGCGTTTGTCTATGTTTCACCCCTTCGGATTCCAAGCGATGACATTCAAACCTAAGCAAATCGTGTCCGGTGCATTTCACAATATTTTGATCACAGACGACTGCCCATCGTGTCCCATGCCGGGGCGTTGCGCAAAGGAGGGGCTCTCGCGCGACAATTGCGACTGTGACGGCGGTGAACGGTACCGCAATATGGCGCCCGAGGCGTGGCGCACATGGATTCTCGACTCGGTGAGTTGCATTGCCAAAAAGGGCGAAATCTACGCATGGGGCTCAAACCTCCGGGGGCAGATTGGCAACAATTGCTCGGATAATGTGCAGCACGGATACGAGCATCGCTCGCCTTCAACACGTATTTGTCCAGATACGCCAATCCTCGTCCGACTCAACTCGCCTCGCCGGATCCATCTATTTCCCTACTTTCCCGAAGAGTTCCCATACTCAACACCCGTGGGCGTCGACGCTCCTCAAATGGCCGTGCAGCCGCTAAGCGTGTCGGCTGGGCATTTTCACAATCTTCTTCTCATGTCAGATGACACGCTGCTCGCTTGGGGTTCGAACTATTTTGGCCAGCTTGGCACGGGTGATCGCATGTACCGTGCATTCCCGATCAAGATCCCTTACTTCGCCGACGTTTCCTCCCGCCATGCTCCCCCTCCTCTGCAGCCCCCAACCACATGCCGGCTGCTCCGCGCCCGTGTTCCATGCCCCGAGCATCTTAGATTTCTCAAATGTGTTCCAGGGACTTGTCAAGGCGCCCAACCTCGCACCTTTCGACGGCGAGGGAGAATCTATCAGTGGGCCACCACAGCCTACCTTCCGCCCGCAGCGCAAGGTGAAGCTTGCTTCCGCTGGGCGTCACCACTCGGTAGTAGTTGCCGAGTGCAGGGGGG
>ENA-UOXV01001585-UOXV01001585.1-marine-metagenome-genome-assembly--contig:-NODE-1585-length-31551-cov-26.183738_pt1 | contig 31551 bp, 31 predicted proteins | sample MGYA00238165_ERZ766961 | MGnify/ENA primary metagenome ERZ766961 (study PRJEB28924, sample SAMN03173240) | marine metagenome | biome: Marine; feature: Water; material: Subsurface seawater | place: North... | reverse complement strand
AATCCTTACCTTTGGATAACGAAGGATTAGGCAGTAGAGATTTTATATATGTGGAGGACATGGCAAGAGGTTTAATTCATTGTGCAGCAAAAGGAAAACCAACAGAAATCTATAATTTAGCTTCGGGCCGAGAAACAACCATTGCTGAGCTTGCAAAAATTATAAACGAAGAAACAAATAATCCAACGCCCCCCAAGCTTTTTCCCGCCCGTGAATGGGATCGTTCAGGAAAGCGGTTTGGTTCAACCATTAAAGCCAAAAATGAAATCGGGTTTGAAGCTGAGGTTGACATTCGTACTGGTATTTCTCAACTGGTTAATTGGACAAAAGAAAATCGGTCTTTAATCGAAAGTTGTATAAAAAAGCACGACCGCTTGATACAAAATCTGTCTAAGTGAACTAAATACTGCCTTGTTATGAAAATTCAAAACTCGAAGATATTAGTTATTGGAGGTGCCGGATTTATAGGTAGCTTTGTCGTTTCAGAACTTCTTAAGAACGATGTCGGAGAGGTAATTATCTTTGATAACTTTACTCGCGGTAAAAGCGAAAATCTGGCCAATACCTTAAAGGATTCAAGGTGTTCATTGTATCCCAATGGTGGTGATGTTCGTGATGTGGATATTTTAAATGATGCAATGCAAGGTTGCGATGCGGTCATTCACCTTGCGGCTATGTGGCTTCTGCATTGTAAGGACTTTCCTCGTACCGCTTTTCATGTGAATATTGAGGGAACCTTCAATGTATTGGAAGCGTGCGTTAAGAATAACATAAAAAGGTTGGTATATTCTTCTTCTGCATCCGTATATGGAGATGCATCAGAGGTGCCGATGACTGAAGCCCATCCCTTTAATAACAAGAATTTTTATGGTGCTACCAAAATTGCTGGCGAAGCGATGTGCCGGGCATACCATGATCGATACGGTTTAAGTTATGTGGGATTAAGATATATGAATGTCTATGGTCCTCATCAGGACCAAACCGCTGCATATACTGGCGTTATTCCGATCATGCTTAACAAGATTGATGCTGGAGAAGTACCAACAATTAATGGTGATGGAACTCAGGCATATGATTTCATTGATGTGGAAGATGTTGCTCGTTGTAATATATTTGCTTTGTTGTCTGAAATTTCCGATGAATTTTATAATGTGGGAACTGGCGTTCAAACTAGCATTAAAGAGCTTTGTGACACTATACTAGAATTAAAGAATTCTGAATTAAAAGTTACTTATAACCCTTACAGTGAAGATGATGCCCGTCAATTAGTCCAGAACCGTATCGGATGCCCGAAGAAAGCCTCATTAGATATAGGCTTCAATTATAAGTATGACCTTAGGACTGGTTTACAGCGGTTAATTGATTGGAGAGAATCGAATACAAATTGAGCTTTAACATCTTTTATGTGCGGAATTGTCGGACAACTTAATTTCGACAACAATCCCGTTTCTCCAGTTATTCTTAAGAGAATGACTGATGTGCTCTCTCATCGGGGACCGGATGGAGAAGGGCATTGGATAGAAGAAAATATTGGATTAGGGCATCGTCGTTTATCGATCATTGATCTTAGTCCGGCAGGGCATCAACCTATGGTTTCAGCAGATCAAAGATTTATTCTGTCTTATAATGGCGAAATTTATAATTTCCAAGAACTGCGTACAGAGTTAGAAGCAAAAGGGTATCACTTTAGATCCAATTCGGATTCTGAAGTAGTTTTACATTCTTTATCCGAATGGGGTTCCGATGCGATGTTAAGGTTCAACGGAATGTTTGCATTAGCTTTGTGGGATAGAAAACTAAAGCGCCTGTTACTGGCTCGTGATCGTTACGGCATAAAGCCATTGTATTACTTCATTGATAATAAGAAATTTGTTTTCGCATCCGAGCAAAAAGCGATTTTAGAGCAACCTGCTTTTGATAAGAAAATTAATAAAAAGGCATTGCTTGAGTACTTTACATTTCAGAATATTTTTACAGATCAAACTCTTCTCCAGGGAATCAAGCTTTTAAAGCCCGGTCATTATGGAATTATTGACGTTCGTAAAAGCGGAGATGAAATGCACCAGACTCAGTATTGGGATTATCACTTTCGAGAACCCGAAAAAAAAGTACCGAAAGAGGAATACTTAGAAGAGTTGGAGCGTTTATTTAAACAAGCAGTTAAACGCCAATTGGTAAGCGATGTTGAATTGGGGAGTTACTTAAGTGGCGGAATGGATTCTGGGTCCATTACGTCAATTGCTTCAACAACTTTTCCTTATTTAAAAACATTTACATGTGGTTTTGATTTAAGTTCTGCTTCTGGAATTGAGCTTGCTTTTGATGAAAGAACAAAAGCCGAAGCAATGTCTGCTAAATTCAAGACTGAGCATTATGAGATGGTACTAAAAGCAGGTGATATGGAGAGGTGTTTGCCAAAGCTGGCCTGGCACTTGGAAGAACCCAGGGTAGGGCAATGCTACCCTAATTTTTATGCATCAAAACTTGCTGGGAAGTTTGTTAAAGTTGTCCTTTCAGGAGCAGGAGGTGATGAATTATTCGGTGGTTACCCATGGCGTTATTACCGTGGGGCGACTGCCCAAAATTTTGATCAATACATTGATGATTATTACTTATATTGGCAAAGACTTATTCCGAATAGTGAAATATCAAAGGTTTTTGCACCAATTTGGGGTGATGTAAAAGATGTATGGACTAAAGATATTTTTAAGAATGTCTTTTCCAGTCATGCTAATTCCTTGGAAAAACCTGAAGATTACATTAATCATTCACTTTATTTTGAAGCCAAAACATTCTTACATGGATTGTTCGTTGTTGAAGATAAACTAAGTATGGCACATTCTTTGGAATCAAGGGTACCCTTTATGGACAATGACTTAGTTAATTTTGCAATGCAATGCCCGGTCAACTTAAAGCTCAATAATCTTGGTAAGGTAATTCGTCTAAATGAAAATGAATTTGGCAGAAAATCCAGTCATTACTTTCAAAAAACTAATGACGGAAAACAAATACTTCGAGATATGATGTCCCGCTTTATTCCAAAAGATATTACAGAAGCAGAGAAACAGGGCTTTTCTTCCCCTGATGCCAGTTGGTTTAAGGGAGAAAGTATTGATTTTGTGAAGAGCAAACTGTTAAATGAAAAAGCTTCTATTTATCAAATTCTTGATAGGGATAGGATTAAATCAATGATAGAAGAACATCTAAACGGTAAGCAAAATCGTCGTTTACTAATTTGGTCTCTGCTTAATGTGGAAAGTTATATAAATCAAAATAATCTGCTTCTATAAACAATTGTCCATTAACAGAAGACGATTCTTAACTTGATCCCTCAATTTCTGGAAGTGCCTCCCAACTAACTCTCTTCGATTGTCTCGCTCTTCAATTATCAGTTAGCCCTGATTCAAAACTAGAATTAAAAATTTCAGGCTGAAAAACTCTTTTAACCGATTTAGTTCATTATCATCATTTTAAAGAATTTGAGATTCTTGGTGTGCTTGAGGTTTTGTTTGATGTCGATCAAATTCTTCGTTACGAAGGTCCCAAAAACAAAAAACATCGCTATGGGCTTTATGTTCAAGCGATTCGATGAAATGGCTAAATTTAGTCGATTGGATTTTAAATACTCCTAAAAGTGAAGATTTTAATTACCGGTGCAACAGGCTTTATAGGTACGAAATTAGGACAGGTACTTAGCCAAGATAATCAAGTTTATGGTTTGTTACGTAATGAAAATTCATTTTTGGAGGATTATTTTATACCTGTTTTTGCAGATCTGACTGATCCAAAATTTGTAAGTTTATTACCAGAAGAAATAGACTGCGTAATTCATCTCGCACAGTCATTAAAATACAGAGATTTTCCAGAGGGAGTCCTTGATATAAATCGAATAAATGTTGATTCGACCTTAGAGCTACTAGATTGGTCGAGAGCCAAAGGAGTAAAAAAGTTTATCTTTGCTTCAACTGCAAATGTTTATGGACCCACTGAAAAACTACTCACCGAATCATGCCCAAGCGACCCAAATTCCTTTTATGGTGCGTCCAAACTGGCAGCTGAAAATATCATTAAACCATACGCCAAATTTTTTAAAATTGATGTACTGAGGTTCTTCACTGTCTATGGTCCTGGACAATCTGGTATGCTGATACCTAAGATTACCCAAAAAATTTTCGACGGCGAACCCATTCACTTAGCTGAAAAGGAAGGGATTTATCTTTCCCCCATTTTTATTGATGATGCATGTTCGATAATTCAAACACTAATCAGTGTTTCGTCGAAGCAACAATATCGTTTAATCAATATGTGTGGAGATGAAATAACTACCCTAGATAAAGTTGTCACAATAATCGAAAAAATTAGCGGCAAAAAAGGAAATATTAGGATTACCGATGATAAGAAAATTTTTTTAGCAGGGAGTAATTCTTATTTAAAAAAAATAATTGGAGATTTTCATTTTACTACTATTGAAACTGGCTTGAATGTTTTCCTCAAAGCACAATCGTTTTCCGCTGCCTAAAGATTATTTTAAATGTTTTCCTTTATATCCAAAATTAGTCCAACAAATATTAATTCATGGAGAAATAAAGTATTTCTTACTTTTGATATCGATTGGGCTCATGATGATATTATTTCTGACACTTTCAATTTGGTTAAAAACTTTAATTTATTGTCGACTTGGTTTGTCACTCATGAAACCTCAATGGTTGATAAGCTTTCTCTTGAAAAAACCATTGAACTAGGGGTTCATCCTAATTTTAACCCTCTTTTGAATGGGAATTCCGAAAAAGATAGCACAGAAGTGCTTAAGAAATCTTTAGATATTGTTCCCCGTGCAGTTTCAATTCGGTCTCATTCTCTTACACAAAATGAAAGGTTACTTGATCAGTTTAAACAATTTGGTCTTACTCATATTTCAAATAATTTTATTCCATTTGGGTGCGGGATTAACATAAAGCCATTTTTTGTTTGGGACAAAATGATTATAGTACCACACTGCTGGCAGGATAATGTTTCATTGAAAATGAATCTCGGTTTTCCTCAAGTAAGTGATTTTGCAACTGGACTTTGCATTTTTGATTTTCATCCAATCCATGTCTTTCTTAATACCGAAAGCCTTGATCGATATGAACGCACAAGACCATTTCACCAAAACCCGGAAGAATTAATTAAGCATCGATTTGATGGTTATGGCACCCGTTCAAGACTCTTAGAATTATTAAAGATGGGGCTTAATTAATGAAAATTGCAATTATTGGTAGAACAGAAATTCTTTATGACACGGCATTATTTCTGAAGGAATCTGGGCATGAAATTGTCTACATCCTAACTTCAGAAGAGGCAGTAGAGTATAAGCGTACTGCAAATGACTTTAAAATGTTAGCGGAAAGTTTGAGTGTTCCTTTCGCTCGGGGAAGTGATATTACAAAATTTTCTGATGAATTATCTGAGTCCTACCCGGACATAGGAATTAGCATGAATTATACTGGAATACTTCCTCAGTCTATAATTGATATTTTTCCTTTTGGTGTGCTTAATTCGCACGGAGGTGATCTACCGCGCTATCGCGGCAATGCTTGTCAAGCATGGGCGATCATTAACGGTGAGGAACGAATCGGTCTTTGTATCCATAAGATGATAGGCGGGGAACTTGATAGCGGAGACATTATTACCCGTGATTATATGCCTATCAACCATAGCACTAAAGTTACAAAAGTGTGGGAGTGGATGTCTTGCCGGATTCCTCTACTCATGTTGGAGGCGGTCGAAAAGTTAGAAGCTGATCCGTCTTATCTTTTGGAACTACAATCAAAATCTCCTCAGGATTTCCTTCGTTGCTATCCAAGAAAGCCAGAAGATGGTCGTATTACTTGGAGTGAATCAGCCAGTAATGTCTTACGCTTGGTCAATGCAAGTTGTAAACCATATGCAGGGGCATTTTGTGGATTCGAGGATAGAGTTATGATTATTTGGGATGCGGAATTGGTATTAGATGACGAAATTTTTTGTGCTGTACCTGGCCAAGTCACAAACATTGGTGAAGGGTTTATCGAGGTGGCTTGTGGAAAAGGAAAACTTCGACTTCTTGAGATCGAAATTGATTGCGTGAAAAAGTCTCCTGATACGATCATTAAATCAATTCGAAAACGATTATCATGATTTCTTCCGATAATTTGCCCATAAATCTTCTTCCGAACGATGAGGATTTCACTATCCAGAATTACCAAGAGTTACTTAAATTAGCCAAATTGGGATGGAAAATATTAGATTACAGGAATATTCAATGGGACGAGAATTTTATTGTTTGGAGACATGATGTTGATTATTCGCTAAATTGTTCTCTGAAGTTGGCTAAAATAGAACAAAAAGAAGGTGTTAAATCCACTTACTTCATAAATCCCCACTCTGAGTTTTATAATGTTGCTGAATTGAGTCAGTACGAAATCGTAAAAGAGATTCTGTCGCTTGGACATGATATAGGTTTGCATTTTGACGGTGCATTTCACGAAGTGAAGTCTGAATGTGAACTTGATGTTCTTGTGGCAAAGGAGTCTTCCTATCTTGAGGACTTATTTGGGGTAAAGCCTAGTGCCTTTAGTTTTCACAATCCTGTTTCGGAAAATCTAGAGTGTGAGGCAGATGAGTATGGTAAGCTCAAAAATTGTTACTCTAAAAGGTTTAAAAAAGAGGTTGGCTATTGTTCAGACTCCAATGGATATTGGCGTTTTCGGAGACTTTATGAAGTGCTTAAAGAGGGAAAAGATAGACGCTTGCAGGTACTTACGCACCCTGGTTGGTGGCAAGACGAACCTGCTCCGCCAAGACAGAAAATCTTTCGGGCAGTTTATGGAAGAGCTGAGGCAACAATGTCCATTTACGATCGTGGGTTGGATCACCATGGTCGCTTCAATAATGCGGGTGATGCACAAGCTCTAGGAATTATTCGAGAATTGAAGCCGGACGAATACGAGCTTTGTGATTATCTATGGAGTCGTTCGAATTTTAAAACGCTTTTTCTAAAGCTTTGGTGCTTGCAGGAAATGCAGATTAACCAGATGTCCAAAGTCTTCCTAAGAAAAATATGGAATGTTACCGAGAGTGAGATCAATCGTTTTTTTGCTGATGAAGCACTAATGGTCAATGGTTGCGATCTATTTGATTCCTTATTTGATCAAAAATTACATGAAGTTTCATTTTTTGCGAAGAGCGAATACGAATTTTGGATTCAGATTAGGAACCAACTGATGCTCGAACGTTCTTACCTTCAAAAGCCAAATTTGGTAAAGGGTTGCTTGTATTTATGCTCAATTATCAAAAGCTTAGCTGAATGGGGAATAAGCCAAGATTTTGAGTTCGATGGTTTTACCAAGTTTGATTCGATTGACCTGTCGGGAAAATCAATCGCCGATCCAAAATCTGAAAAAGAAGGACTCGATCAAATGGAACAAAAAGCTCATCAAAAATGGCCAGCGTTCAAAAAGAAGATTAAATCTATAAAGGAAGCCTATGCGGATTCTGCTTTGCGGTGATACACCTGGGATTACCCAACTTATCGGGCATGTACCGGTTGAGAACATTGTGGGTATTATTGCAGCCTCGATCAGACCACAGTATCTTACTGAACTTGCATCATTCGCTGAGAAAGTAAAGGTGCCGATATTCATTCAACCCCAATGGAATTCATCTGATTATGCTCAATTCAAAAGGCAAATTCTTGATATTGCTCCAGATATAATCTTCGTTAATTCATACAGTATGATTATCCGCGACGATGTTTTGTCGGCATCAACTCACGGTGGATTGAATGTTCATCCGGCTTTTCTCCCCCGAAACAGAGGTTGCAATCCAACCCAATGGGCTATTATCAATAAAGAATTTGAAACGGGGGTTACCTTGCATGAAATTGATAACGGAATTGATACCGGTCCGATTGTTGATCAAAGGAAGATACCAATATATTTTGATGATACATGGTCAAAAGTTCGTAAACGCGAAGTTCAAGCAACCAATGATTTACTGAAAACAAATATCCCCAAAATTTTGTTAGGGAAATGGGATTCAGTTCCGCAAAATAATAAAGATGCAACCATTGGTCGTCGTAGGAAACCTGAAGACGGTGAATTTAGTTGGTCTGGGAAAATTATTGATATTCACAATAAAATCAGAGCACTCGTCCCACCTCTGCCCACTGCATTCTATCTAAAAGAAGGATTGAAAACTGAATTCACTAATTATTTAACGCCTCAGGAACTCACGCTAAAAAAATATGATCCTGTGATAGGGGGGGCGCAATTGAAGTCTGAACACATAAAGTTACGTCCGTTAAAAAAAAGTGATTCAGTTCTGTTTTTTGAATGGATGAAAGAGCGTGATCCTTTGATTTACGATGCATCCTACTTTCCCGTTTCTGAATCTGACCGTGAAGTGTGGATAGAAAAATTGATGTCTAATAGATCAGATTTGGTGATTTTCGTAATTGAACTATTGAACGAAAAGAGAGCCATTGGAACCTGTCAGTTATTTAATATTAATTGGATTCATCGTAATGCAGAATTACAAATACGAATAGGAGATCAATCTTATCAAAGTAAAGGGTATGGATGCGAAGCAGTAGACCTTTTATGCGAATTCGGTCAGGAAGATTTAAATCTTCATAGAATGTACCTGCAAGTCTTTGCTGATAATACTCGAGAAATCAAAGCTTTTGAAAAGTCTGGGTTTTCTCATGAAGGCACTCACAAAGATTCAGTCTCCATTGATGGCGAATGGAAAGATGTTTTTTCTATGGCTAGATTAGTTGGGAATGGGTGAAGTTGTCGCTATTCACCAACCAAACTTTTTCCCTTGGCTTGGTTATTTCGATAAAATTGCTCGTTCGGATATATTTGTTTTTTTGGATGAAGTGCAGTTTCCTAAAAAGGGTGGGTCTTGGTCTAATCGTGTTAAGCTTTTAATTTCTGGGGAAGCAAAGTGGGTCACCGCTCCCATCGAGCGAAATTATAGTGGATTTCGCAATATCAATGAGATGTATTTTAAGGAAGATAATTGGCGAGAAAAATTTCTTAACACATTGAAAACCAACTACAGTAAGAATCCATTTTATGATGAGGCAATGGAGGTAATCGAACTTTTAATTAAAAATTCAGAAAAGAATGTAGCAAAGTATAATGTTCATGCCATAACAGAAATCGCGAGGAAATTAGATCTTGATATTTCTAAAATTAGAAAATCATCTGAATTTTCATTTCAACAATCGTCCAATGAGTTGCTTTGTGCGGTGACTAAGGGGGTAGGTGGTAATATATATATGTGTGGCGGTGGAGCGGATGGGTACCAAGATGAAAAAATTTTTAAGGATTCGGGACTGACGCTTATATTTCAAAATTTTGTACATCCAATATATACTCAGCGTGAAAATGAAAATTTTACTCAAGGTCTTTCAATCATTGATGCGGTTATGAATTTGGGATGGGAAGAAATGAAAAATTCGATAGAGGATAAAAGTTCATAATAACTGCATTATCAAGGCTAGGTAAAAACTCCATTATTTACGGTGTTGGAGGAGCGTTAAGTCGTTTTCTTGGGCTATTAATGCTCCCCTTTTTAACAAGTGTACTTTCTCCAAAAGATTATGGCATCGTAGCTCTTATCTCTTTGGTATCGATTATTATGAGTGGAGTTTTAACTTTAGGAACAGGAAACTCCTTAGTAGTTCTCTACTATAAGGAGGAAGAATTGTTGAAACGTCCCTCGATTATTTGGTCTAATTTTTCACTTTTGGTCATCAATGGTATTTTTTGGTACGCCATAGTTTGGTTAGTAGCTCCGTCACTTAGCTTTTTAATTTTTCAAACAAATGAGTATCAAAATTTAATTAGAATTTCCTTTTTAGGTTCTGTTTTGACTACAGTGGTGGATCCATGGATGGCCTTTCTTCGATTAAACGAAAAAGCTAAAAAATATTTATCACTAACTCTAGCAGCTATGTTTTTTAATATAGTTTTATCAATTTACTTCGTATTAATACTTGGTTGGGGTATTAAAGGTTTGTTACTGGCAGGGACAATGAGTGCATCAATCATGGTAATAGTGATTTGGTTCTTTGTGGGGCGAAAACTGAAGTTTCATTTAAATCCAAAGTTGTTTTTACCACTTGTTCGAATTGGATTTCCTAGCATTTTTGGCTTATTTGCATTTTTCATAATTGATTACGCAGATCGTCAGATGATTGAACGGATACTTAGTTTGTCTGATTTAGGAGTATTCTCTGTTGGTTATAGTTTCGGTTTGGCGATGTTAGTAGCGGTAAGTGCTTTTGGGACTGCATGGCCACCTTTTTTTATATCCTATGTGAAAAAACCGAATGAGGCTCGCGAGGTTTTTGGGCGAGTGCTCACATATTATATTATAGCTTTCGGAAGTTTATCCGTACTCTTCTTCTTTGTAGCCAAACCTATTTTAATCTTGATGACAGCACCTTCCTTTCATGATGCATGGAAAATCGTTGGCATTGTTGCAGCTGGCTACATGTTTAAGGGTTGCTATTTAATTTTGGTTCCTGGGGTTTATTTTGCCGAAAAGCTTGTATATCAATCAATAATTGAATGGATTGCAGCTATCTTAAATATAGGCTTTAATCTTTGGTTGATTCCGTTATACGGGATACTAGGTGCGGCTTACGCCACATTTATTTCATATTTTTCTCTGCCATTTCTAGCCTGGTTCGTGTCAAGAGGTTATCTAAAGGTAGATTATGAATGGTTTAGAGTATTAAGTATAAGTATTATTACATCTCTTACATGTGTAACTTTGTATCAAATTTATGAATACTTCTCATCGGATATATTTAATACAATGTTATATGCTACAACAGTTTTTTGTGCTTACTTAATTATAACTTTTAGGATTTCTTTGAATAAAGAAGAGCGAGATATCATCTTGAATAAAATTGGCTTTGCGAAGTAAAAAATCCATATTGTTTGTTCGACCAGATTTTCATTGTTCCTTCTTTTATTGCAATGAATTTAGAAAGCAGGGTTGGAATGCAGATATTTTTGTTCAGCCTGGTTATCCCGAAAAATTACTTTATTCAAGTAGTAATGTTTTAAGATTTCCCCAATTTACATTTAGCCAAATTTTTCCCGTTCGGGTTATAAATTTTTTTATATTTATGATATTTTGGTTAAAAATACTAAGTAAGTATAAATATCACTTTTACTATGGATCTTCTCCAGTAATTAATTCTTTTGAACGCTTAATCAAATTAGATTGTTTATTCGGCAAAGGTTTTTCAATTGAATTTTTTTTAGCTAAATTGTTTAGGATTAAACTGTTATGTGTTCCAACTGGTTGTTTAGAAGATGATTTAAAATCTACTTGGCAGAGTTTTGACAATGGAAATGTATGTGGAAATTGCGGTTTCCATGACAGGTGCAGTGACGATGTGAATAAAATTAAATTTATGCGATTGCGAAGATATTTTGATTTTTTTGTTGGTTTTGGATTCAAGAATTCTCGTGAATTTAAAGAAACTCATTTCAAATATAAAGTAATTGATCTTAATCTATGGAATCCAAATTTAAAGATTCCTTTGAAATTTAGACTTTCAAAGACTAAAAAATTGAGAATATTACATTCTAATTTTTTAAAAAATAGTGGTAGGGATTATAAGAACCGAAATATTAAAGGAACTCCTCATATCTTAGCTGCTGTGGAAAGACTAGTCCGTGAAGGGCACCCAGTTGAATACCTTAATATAGAGAATGTCGATTCGAAGAATATGAGATTTTACCAAGCACAGGCTGACATTGTCGTAGATCAGTTGATTTTTGGTTCTTGGGGTTCAACCTGCGTTGAATGTTTGGCTCTTGGTAAGCCCGTAGTCTGTTATTTGCGACCCAGTGTCAAAGATTTTTTTCTTAAGAATTTTCCAGAATATGATTCTTTGCCAATCGTTGAGGCAGACACCAAATCTATTTACCATACATTGAAAAAATTAGTAACTGATGACGAATTTAGGAATCAACAAAAAATAGCATCTAGAGAGTTCGCCGAATCCCATTTCGATGGTACTGAAAACACCCGAGATCTAATAGAACATTTGCAAAAGATTTAAATTATAAATTAATGGGATCTAAATTTAAAATAATTCTTTTTTGCGATCGACCAAGTGAGAACCAAAGCGCTTCAACAATTATTGATCATATCGATTCTTTTAAAAAATATTCAAAACATGAAATAGTTGTCTGGTCCAAACGTAATGCATTACCCGATAATGATGTACTTGCTTCCTTTGACTGTTTGATAATTCATTATTCAATTTCCCTTCTATACGAACGGTATGTTTCCCGAGAGACACTTGAAAAAATAAAATCTTTTGAGGGATTAAAAGTTTTGTTTATTCAGGATGAATACAGGAGGGTAGACTTTGCTTGCGGCCAAATTAATTACGCTAACATTGATATGGTTTACAGTTGTGCACCTATAGAGGTCGCACGAAAAATGTATGCAAGTCTTAATGAAAACATAATTTTGAAAACTACCCTTACTGGTTATGTACCAGAAGGCATTTGTGATATACTTTTGAACCCTACATCTCAAAGAACTATCGATGTAGGTTATAGAGCTCGTAAGTGCCCGTTTTTCTTGGGGAAAAAAGGAATTGAAAAGTATTTAATTGGGAAATACTTTTTAGATTACACGAATGATTTGAATCTATCTTCCAATATCTCATCTAAGGAAAATGATAGATTGTACGGGAAAGAATGGATTCGGTTTGTTTCTAATTGTAAAGCGACTTTAGGCACTGAAAGTGGATCTAGTATCATAGATTTCACTGGGGAAATTGAGTATAAACTTAATTTTTATCAAGCATTTCACCCATTTGCGACCTTTGAGGATTTACCAAGAAAGTTTTTGGACTCCGATGGGGAGTTGGAAATACAAGTTATTTCGCCTAGATGTTTTGAAGCGGTTGCATTAGGTACAGTTTTGATTCTTTATCCGGGTTCCTATTCAGGAGTTTTAGAAAGAGAAAAACATTTCATTGGATTGGAAAAAGACTTTTCCAACATCAAAGAAGTGGTGGAGAGAGTCAAAAACGATAGTGCATTGCAGGATATGGCAGACTTTGCCCGAAGTGACTTGGTCGATAGTGGTAAGTATTCGTATAAGGGATTTATCAAATCTGTGGATAATGACTTGAATAAATTAGTTGAAAAAAAGAATTTTAAGAGTACTTCAAGTGCAAATGAAACGATTTCAGTTTCTTTAAAAAATGTTGAAGGGTTTTCGTCTGGTGAAAGTACATTCATAAGAAACTTTTTTCATAAAATTTGGAAGATTCTACCTGAATGGGTTCGGTTTATTTTAATGGTAACCATTTTGCGGAAAAAGTATTTTTGTCATTTTGACAAAGCGAAGTATTCCTATTTGGATAATTAATTCTTGTACTCACTAAATTCATGAAAATTCTTTCTGTTGTAGGAGCAAGACCACAATTTGTTAAAGCAGCAATGCTTTCTAAAGCATGGATCGAGTCTGATGGGTGTGAAGAGATTCTGGTACATACCGGCCAGCATTATGACTCAGCAATGTCTGATATTTTTTTTGCAGAAATGGATATTCCTGAACCAAAATATCACCTCGGAGTGGGATCAGGATTACACGGTGCTCAGACTGGCAAAATGCTTGAGGAGATTGAAAAAGTTCTGCTTGAAGAAAAACCTGATTGGGTAGTTATATATGGCGATACAAATTCAACTCTTTCGGCAGCATTAGCAGCTTCAAAATTACATATCCCACTTGCTCATGTGGAAGCTGGTCTACGCTCTTTTAATCGAAATATGCCAGAAGAGATTAACCGCTTAGTTGCTGATCAATTATCAGCTATTCGCTTCACCCCTACCCAGGAGGCAACCAATCATTTAATTCAGGAAGGTTTTGATAAAGATTCGATTCACCAGGTTGGAGATGTAATGTATGACGCGGTGTTACATTTTGGGGGAGGGGAACCAAAAGATTCAATTCTTGATCAGATTGGAATTGATGGGCCTTTTGTACTGGCAACTATTCACCGGGCAGAGAATACAGACTGTGACTCTCGCCTTCGGGCAATTATTACGGGTCTACAGGAAGTTCATCAAGATGTTCCTGTAGTCTGGCCAATTCATCCAAGAACTCGAAAAGCATTAAGTGAAATGAATTTAGATTATCAAATTCATATAAGTAATCCAGTTGGTTATTTAGAAATGTTGTATTTGGAAAGAAGGGCATCTCTTATTGTGACTGACTCCGGGGGAGTACAAAAAGAAGCTTATTTTAATAAAACTCCCTGTGTCACGGCTCGAACAGAAACTGAATGGGTTGAATTGGTGGAACAAGGATGGAATCAACTGGCTGATCCCAGCGACCCTGGAAGTATTCCCAAATGTGTCCGGGGAGCATTAAGTCAAGATTTGCCCGATTATAATACAAATCTTTATGGGGATGGGCAGTCGGCTAAAAATATGGTTGATATTCTCATTAATCATTAAGTTTTAAATCCTAGTGAGTAGAGCTCGTAATATTCTTTTTTTTGCAAACACAAATCATAATGCTGATTGTGTGGCAGAGCATATTTCTGCGGTTCAGGCACAATCAAAACATAATTGGTTTGTTTTAAATTCACTTCGGAATCGAATGGTAAGTAAATTGGATCTAAATCATTTTGATGCTGTTGGTTTTCATTATTCTATTCACCCTCATGAATCGTATTATTGTTCAAAGGAATTATTTGAGAAGGTTCGTAATTATACCGGCGTTAAATTTCTTTTCTTACAGGATGAGTATGAAAATGTAGATTTAACAAGCTCGGCAATGTTTGATTTGGGAATGGATATTCTGTTCACAGTCGTACGTCCTGAATTACATTATGTATCATATGACCATCCAGGGTTGGCACAGATGAAAAGGGTCACTGTTATGGCTGGGTACGCTCCAGATCCAGAGAAAAATTACGAATTTGTTCCTATGCAGGATAGAAATACGGACATATTTTATAGAAGCCGCGTTTGTCCTTTAAATGCGGGGAAATTAGGTTATGAAAAATCTTTGATTGCTAGAAGGGTTAAAGAGAAATCTGTAAAATATAATCTGAATGTTGATATTAGTGTTCGTGAAGAAGATAGACTTTATGGGAATGATTGGATTAATTCCTTATCTCATTGCCGGGCAACCTTGGGAACTGAAAGTGGTGCAAGCGTATGGGACCGAGATGGAGGTGTGGCCCGAGAACTGGATGAAGCACTTGGGCGAAACCCACATGCTAGTTTTGAAGAATTATTTGAAGAAGTGTTAAAGCCTCATGATGGAAAATTATTATATTCTAGTATCTCACCAAGGATCTTTGAGGCGGCTGCGTTAAAGACTCCACAAATACTTTTTCCCGGCTGGTATAATGAATTAATTGAGCCAGGAGTTCATTATTTTGAATTGAAAAAAGATTTTTCAAATTTTGAAGAGATGGTCAAAGTATTGAAGGATGGTGATTTTCTTTCTGAGTTAGCCGAAAATGCTTATCGGGATTTAATCGCTTCGAAACTTCATAATCAGAATAGTCTTGGACTTGTTGTGAATGAGGCATTAGAAGAGAGGTGGGGATTAAATGCATATGAAACTGCTTCGAGTCCGAAGCAAATAGAACATTCGATCAACGAAGTTGAGAAAAAATATAAAACTTCTAAAATTTTGTCTAATTTCAGTGCAGAAATCACTTTTGGTATTCAGCATTTTTTAAAAGTGATCCACAATCCAAGGTATCGCGGATTGCGAAAATTTAAACGACTCTACGAAATCTTTCTCAGATATTGCACGCACTTGAAGCCCCGCTTGATTAGAAGTTGAGAAATCTTTTTTGAATATGGCGAGATCAAATAATTGGAATCTAAGTAAAAGTGCTAAGGTCTTTACGAGCTTATCTATCTCAGTTTTGGTGGCCTATTTAATTCCTCGGTATTTTTCGCCGATCATGGAAACTCTGGTTCTCGTAAGTAAAGAAAAGCATTTTCTCTACACGATTTGCTTCGGTTTTTCTTTTTTAGTTTTTGGGGAAATGACCGGAGTACTGGACCAAAATTTTAAGAGTCTCTCTTTTCGTCATTTTTTGCTTTTTTTATTATCTTCTATTCTTGCCAGTCTGGTACTTTTATTAGTTGTTTGGATTTTTGAATATAAATTTATTGGCCGATATGCCATTTTGAAAATTGGTTTTTTTGCGGGCTTTGGAAATTTTCTCTTATTTTGGTTCTTCAATCTTCTTGCTCAAAAAAATCCATTAAAAATTCTTCTCAACACATCTTTGGAAAATGAAGAAAAACTGAAAAAAGATTTTAAAAACCTGCCGTTTGAAATTTATTCATTACAAGGCGAAAATAGTAGTTCAGAAGAAGAAGTAATCAAACTTTGTAGTAAAAATGAAATTGATTTAGTGGTAATGGAGAATGGGTTAGGAAAAGACAAACTTGAGATTATTCCATTCCTTCAACTTGGAACCCGCGTGATGGGTATCGTTGAGTTTTACGAAAATTATTTAGAAAAAATTCCAGTCGCGCATGTTGATCAATCTTGGTTAGCCAGATTGGATTTACGATTCCGAGATCCTTTATCTCACAAATTCAAGCGCATACTGGATATAATGATCGGGTTCTTTGGTTTGATTTTTACTTTCCCGCTAATTATCTCTGCATTACTTATTACTGCATTAGAATCGGGATTCCCAGTTTTTTTTAGCCAAAACCGCACGGGCTTTTTAGGGCAACCTTATATTCTTTTCAAAATTCGAACAATGAGGGTAAATGCCGAAGAAAAAAATGCAAAATGGGCCGAGGAGAATGACAACCGAGTAACTGTGGCCGGTTCTTTTCTTAGAAAATGGAGAATTGACGAGATTCCACAGTTTTGGAATGTCATTAAAGGAGAGATGTCTATTGTAGGACCTCGACCTGAAAGACCTGAATTTCAAGATAGGCTTATCAAGAAAGTTCCGCATTGGAATTGTCGGCATTTGGTAAAGCCTGGCTTGACAGGATGGGCACAGATTAAATTTCGTTATGCATCGGACATGGAATCCTCCGAAGAAAAGCTCGCTTATGATCTATATTATATTAAACACGCATCCATTCTAATGGATATTCAAATTATTCTTTCGACTTTACGGTCATTAGCAAAAGGAAGTAGATGAAAATATTAGTAACAGGAGGTGCAGGTTATATTGGTAGTCATACTTGCTTGGCTTTACTAAAAGCTAGTCATGAGGTGGTTGTGATTGATAACTTTTCAAATTCGAGTCCACAATCCTTAGAGCGGGTTGCAAAATTGGCAGGGAAGGAGCCCATTTTAGTTGAAGGTGACATTTTGAACTCATCTGTAATCAGATCAGCTTTTGCCTCCCATTCTGATCTATCTGCCGTGATTCATTTTGCTGCACTCAAGGCGGTGGGTGAGTCAACTGAGCAACCTTTGAGGTATTATGAAAATAATGTGGCCGGTTCGGTAGCCTTGCTTCAAGAAATGGATCGTGCTGGCGTGAATAATCTGGTTTTTAGTTCGTCGTGCACTGTTTATGGAGAGCCAAAGCAGGTGCCTATTGATGAACAGCACCCCATTGGCACTGTCTCCAGTCCTTATGGAAGAACTAAGTCCATGATGGAGGAAATCATTAAGGATGCGTCTTTTGCAAATGAGAATCTGAGTGCAGCACTTCTTCGATATTTTAATCCGGTGGGAGCCGATAAAAGTGGTGAGATCGGGGAGGACCCGAATGGTATACCTGATAATCTTGTTCCTTTTGTTTGCCAGGTTGCGACTGGCAAGTTGGCAAAACTTCGGGTTTTTGGCACAGATTATCCCACACAAGATGGAACTGCGATTCGTGATTATTTGCATGTGAGTGATTTAGCCGATGCTCATCTGAAAGCCCTTGAGGCACTACTTAATCGTAAAGGGATTTTGACCTGTAATTTAGGGACGGGGATGGGGTCTTCTGTGTTAGATGTGATTCGCGCCTTTGAAAAAATTTCGGGGATTACTATCCCCCATGAATTCAATGCACGCAGAACAGGAGATGTTACAGAAGCTTGGGCTGATCCATCGATGGCGGAAAAAGTTCTTGGTTGGAAAGCACAATACTCGCTGGAAGAAATGCTGGCCGATGCATGGAATTGGCAACAGAAAAATCCGAACGGTTATGAGTAATTGCTTTTCTAATCAGTGAGATAATCTTTTGGGTCGAGTCCCCGTTTTCGTATCGCAATTCTAATATCTTCCAAACTTACCCGATCTCCAATTTTTAAATCTTGTCCGCGGAAGTCATTCAAGTTTAATTCCAATACAAATTGGATTTTTTTCGACCTTGAAGGTACACCGCTTAAGTCAAAAGGTTTGGCTGCATGAATTTCTTTCAGTGCTCCATTGGAAGAAAAATACCCAATATCCAGAGGGATTCTCGTATTTTTCATCCAAAACTTTTGGGGAGTAGCAGATTTAAAAATAAACAACATGCCCGTACCCGGTTTTAATTTGTCTCGAAACATTAACCCCTTTTCCCTCTCTTTGGGTAAAATGGCTAGTTCAGCTAGAATTGGAGTTTTGCCAATATGAAAGGTAAAAAACTCTTTTTTATGAGTCATATTATTTTCACCTTTTTTAGGTTCTGCTTCTGTGCAAGATAGTACTAGGAGTAGTGTGCCAGCAAAAAAATGGAAATTGAGTACTTTTTTAAATTTGTTCATAATTTTAATAGATGAAAGATCTTCTTAATCAAATCAAGCGACTTCGTGTTCTTGTTGTAGGCGATGTCATGCTCGATCGCTATGTTATCGGTGGAGTTCATCGAATTTCTCCTGAGGCACCCGTTCCAGTCCTCACTGTAGAGGACGAAAAAATAGTTGCTGGAGGGGCCGCAAATGTGGCTTTAAACGCGGCATCTCTTGGAGCAAATGTTGAGGTGTGCGGATGGTTCGGTGATGACAGTCAGGGAGAACAGCTTCGGGCACTACTCCAGGATCAAGGCATTTCTGTTGATCAATCGTTTCTTTTTTCCGGTGCTCCTACCATTAGTAAAACAAGAGTCACCTCATCTAATCAGCAAATTTGCAGAGTCGATCGCGAGAGCGATTCAAATGCCTACGCACCAAATTTATCGCTTTTGCAAGAAAGTTTGATTTCAAAAATAAATTTATCAGATGTGGTTATTGTTTCAGATTACGGGAAGGGTTTTGTGAGTAATGAACTCTTCCGAGTGATCCGCAAACATGCGAATTTCGTTTCTGTTGATCCTAAACCCAGTCGATTACTTCAATATGAAAACCCTGATCTATTAACCCCAAATCAGATGGAAGCCCTTGAATTAGCTGGTAAATCCAGGTTGATGAACGAGGAATTTCCCCAAGAAGAGGTTGTTCAGGAAATCTTCAGGAAATTCTCGCCTAAAAAGTTGGCGATTACTTTAGGGGCAGATGGAATGTTGTTGGCTGAAGATAAAGAAATTAAAAAGACTATTCCCACTGCTGCCAGGGAGGTTTTTGATGTATCGGGTGCAGGTGATACCGTGATTGCAGTACTTTCTATGGCATTGGTGGCGAACGGTAGTTTTGAGCAATCTGCCCAATTAGCAAATTTAGCTGCCGGCATTGTTGTGGGAAAAGTGGGCACGGCCTCGGTAACCACAGAAGAAATCCTTTCTTTATTGTAGCGTTTTTATGTCGCGAGGAGTTTTTTTTGACCGTGACGGTACACTTATAAAAGATGTCCATTACTTAAAAAATCCAGCTGATATCAAAATTATTGATGGAGTCTCCGAGGCCCTTATTAAAATCAAAAAAACTGGTTGCCTTATGTTCATGCATACCAATCAGTCGGGAATTGCCCGAGGGTATTACGATTGGAATGATGTTCATGCCTGTAATAGTAGAATGCTCGATTTGTATGGTCTAAGTGCTCATTTTTGGGATGGTATATGTATTGCACCTGAATCTCCCGATGACCCAAAAGTTGAATACCGTAAACCTTCCCCAAAATATGAGTTAGAAATGGTGGAAAAATTCAATTTAGATCCTTCAATTTGTTGGATGGTGGGAGATAAATGGATTGATGTTGAAACGGGATTAAAATCAAAAATGAATGCGGCACTTGTGAGAACAGGCAAAGAGATTAATTCCGAAACGGAAAAAATTGCATCTATTCAAAAAGTACCGATTTGTGAGGACATACTTTCTTTCTGTAATTCTCACATCACGAAGATTTAATGAGCGACAAATTTCCCAGCAAGTGGAAGGTAATTCAAGATGATATCCATGCGGATTGCAGGATTTTCGAAGTACATAAAAGAAAAATGCTTCGGGATTCTGACCAAAAGCAAGGAGACTTTTATGTGATTGAAACGAATGACTGGGTAAATGTTTTAGCAATGACTCCAAAGCAAGAAATTATTTTAGTCCGTCAATTTCGATATGGAACAGAAGAGTATTCCCTTGAACCTCCAGGTGGAGTCATTGAAAAAGGGGAAGACCCTGTTGTTGCTGGCCAACGAGAACTTCTTGAGGAGACTGGATATACAGGTAGAAATCCAAAACTAATTGGTGATGTCTTTCCCAATGCTGCGATTATGTCAAACCGTTGCCATTTCTTATTTTTAACAGATGTTGAAAAAACAGCAAAAGTTTCCTTTGACCCCCATGAAGAATTGGAAACCGTAAAAGTTTCGATTGATCAATTGAAAGATTTAGTGAAATCCGGTGAGATCTCACATTCGATTGGAGTAAATGCAGTTTTTCATCTTATGATGGAAATTGGCATTGTTTAAAGCCTACTTGGATTTCAATGATCCTATTCATATGTCGTTGGGCTTTGCTTCTTTACGAAATCAACTTCAAGTGATATTATAAAATAATGAGCGATTTATTATCCGTTTTACAAGAAACTGCTGATCCTCGACCCGAGCGTTTGGCAAAAATCTTGGGTTGCACTGCAGAGGATGTGGAGAGTGAATTGGAAGAACTTCGCAAAAATAAAACCTTGCTTGGTTGGATGCCCTTGTTGAACCCAACTCATCACGATTTAGAACAGGTTCGTGCTGTAATCGAAGTTAAAATAAGCCCAGAGCGGGAGGGCGGATTTGATCGAATGGCAATGAGAATTTCAAAGTTTGAAGAAGTTGAATCCTGTTATTTAATGTCAGGTGGGTATGATTTACTCGTATTTGTTACCGGAAAGAACCTGAGATCCGTTGCCTCTTTTATTTCGGAGCGCTTGGCCACTATTGATGGAGTGCTTTCAACTGCCACTCACTTTCTCCTCCGCCCGTACAAGGATCATGGTCACATTTTCGAGGAAGAGTCCGAGAATCAAGAAAAACCTTCAGTCAGTCCCTAGAACAGAATGAATCCGGAAAATTTCATTGCTGATCATATTAAAAGCTTACCTCGTTCTGGAATACGAGATTTCTTTGCGATTGTATCAGAAATGCCCCAAGCGATTTCTTTGGGAATTGGAGAACCCGATTTTGTAACTCCCTGGAAAATTAGAGAGGCATCCATATTTGCTCTTGAGCAGGGAAAAACATCATACACTGATAATCGGGGTCTCCTTTCGCTCCGGAAAGAAATTTCTAAGTATTGTGCCTCCTTTTTCGGTCCTGAATATGATCCGGTTTCGGAAATTTTAGTAACCGTTGGTGTTTCCGAGGCTATCGATATTGCCCTGCGTTCGATTCTCAATCCAGGCGACAAAGTTTTGTACCACGAGCCATGTTATGTCTCCTATGCACCAAGTGTTACCCTTGCATTTGGCGAGGCGATCCCCGTTGCAACAACTCCCGGGCAAGAATTCTCTCTCGATCCTGAAGCCTTCGAAAAAGCGTGGCAACCAGGATGTAAAATTTTGATGCTTAATTTTCCTACCAACCCAACTGGTGGTACTGCGGATCGGGAAAAGTTGGAACGCTTAGCAAAATTTGCCAAAGACAAAGACTTAATCGTGATCAGCGATGAAATATATGCGGAATTAACTTACGAGGGCGAACATGTAAGCATTGCATCACTCCCCGGAATGAAAGAACGAACCCTCTTGTTGCATGGGTTCTCGAAGGGTTTTGCTATGACTGGATTTCGGGTTGGTTTTGGTTGCGGTCCAGATTGGCTCATTGATGCGATGATGAAAATCCATCAGTATTGTATGATGTGTGCTCCAATTTTAAGTCAGGAAGCAGCGATTGAAGCCCTGGTGAATGGTTCGGAAGATGTGATGAGAATGCGTGACCAATATCATAAAAGACGAGATTTTGTAATTCGTCGATTTAATGAAATCGGATTAAGTTGTCATCTGCCAAGGGGTTCATTTTATGCCTTTCCCGATATATCGATCACTGGCCTAAATGAAACTGAGTTTTGCCATCGTTTACTTCGAGAACAAGAAGTGGCAGTGGTTCCCGGTACTGCCTTTGGGGATCATGGGGTCAATCATGTAAGGGCAAGTTTTTCCACTTCTTACGAGAAATTAGTGGAGGCGACAAATCGGATGGAATCATTTGTTGATTGCCTTGATTCTGAAAACGCCCACTCTGCAGCGATTTAATCCTCTTCCATTTATTTTTTAAAATGCTCTCATTATGAGCCTTACACAAAGTGTTGCAATTGTTGGTCGCCCTAATGTGGGTAAAAGCCGTTTATTTAATCGACTGGCAGGTCGACGCATCTCCATCGTACACGATCGCCCGGGAGTAACTCGGGATGTTGTGGTAGCGGATAGCCCGGAAGGCTACACATTAATGGACACCGGTGGGATTGGAATGCAACCAGAAATGACTTCTGTGGAAATTCAGGATGCGACTGAATACCAAGCTGATTTCGCAATTCATGCATCAGATTTATTATTATTTGTAGTGGATGGCAGGGAAGGTTTAATTCCCCTCGATGAGACTTTAGCCCGAAAATTCAGGAAAATGGGCAAAGAGCCGATTTTAGTGGTTAATAAATTAGACGAACCTGAAAAAAATTATTCGATTTCTGAATTTGATCGTCTTGGTTTTAAAACGGTGGTGGGAGTGTCTGCGGAACATGGTGGTGGATTTGAAGAGTTGATTACCACGATTCAATCGAAGATTCCAATTAGCAATATTCTACCGATTGAGGGGGATAATGATAGGACTCGTATTGCTTTTATCGGCCGACCCAATGTAGGGAAATCATCGCTGTGCAATCGATTGCTTGAAATGGATCGCTTAATTGTGAGTGATGTACCGGGAACTACTCGAGAAACTGTTGAGTTAGACTTGGACTTCAAAAGCGAAAATTCAGAAGAGGATTGGAAGTTTAGATTATACGACACTGCCGGTTTAAAACGGCACAAAAGAATTGATAGTTCACTTGATTTCTTTTCTTCGGTACGGACTAAAAAGGCGATTGAATCTGTAGATGTAGTTTTCCTTGTCCTGGATGCGAGAGAAGGCGTGACCAAGCAGGATAAAATCATGGCAGACCATGTATTAAAAGAGGGAAAAGCACTTTCAATCCTAGTAAATAAATGGGACTTGGCATTAGACGGGTTTCGAAAGGACCCACTTCCTGGTTATGAGGATGAAAAGGATTTTAGAAAGAGTTATTTAAAATCAATTCGTAAGGAACTATTCTTTCTTCCCGATTCTCCAATTTCTTTTGTTTCCGCACTCACCGGATACTCGATTAAAGACTTTTTACAAGTCGCCCGCGACCTAGATGCACGGATGGATAAAACGCTTTCAACTTCTGCATTGAATAAAGTAATTGGTGAAATGTGGGAGCATCGACCTCCTGCTAAAATTAAGGGAAAACGCTTTAAAGTCTTTTATGCGGTTCAAGTTGAGAATCGTCCATTTCGAGTCAAACTTTTTTGCAATCGTGAGGAACGATTAAACGATCAATATCGTCGGTATTTGGAAAAAGGTATTCAGCAGAAATTTGGACTTTCTGGATGTCCCCTTAAATTTTCTTTAGCCGGTAAAGAACAAAGGTATCAGGAAGAGAAAGTCTAACCTTTAAAAATATTCTCCAAAAAAGCCGTCTAGACGGCTTTTTTTGTGCCATTTTAGTTGTCCGATAGATTATTTTACCTTTTCCTGTTGTCTTAAATGTCTAATCAAATTTACAGGGTTGCATTCTTTGGATCAGATGAGATTGCTTTACCATTTTTAGAATATTTGCATAACGAATGTGATTTCGTTCGCTTAAGTGCTGTGCTTACTCAGCCTGACCGCAGGTCGGGTAGGGGGAGGAAAATGTCAGAGAATCCAATTAAGAGTTGGGCGAAAGCTCGTTCCGTTCCCTGTCGAAGTCCGGACAAACCCACAGGTGTGGAATGCAATTGGCTCCAAGAAGAAAGAATTGATTCCATTTTAGTGATGGCATACGGGCACATTTTAAAAAATCAATTTTTGGACGTCGCCCCGGCAGGGTGCTATAATCTACACGCCTCACTTTTACCCGAATATCGTGGTGCTTCCCCGATAGAGACTGCCATTGCCATGGGTGAGAATAGAAGTGGCGTTACCCTGATGCGCATTATTCCTCGTATGGATGCCGGTCCGATTGTTGATTCTGAATCGATTTCTATCTCGAGCACAGATACAGGACCTAGTTTGCGCCTCAAACTTTCCCAATCGTGTGTCCCGCTAATTAAAAGAAATATTGCCAGCCTTGTTCAGGGAAAAGCGGAAGAGTTTACCCAAGTGGAAGAGGAATCAAGTTATTGCCGGAAACTCAATAAAGAAGATGGAAACCTAAATTTTTCCTCTACGGCCCAAGTATTATCAAATCGAATTCGTGCATTTCAAGCATGGCCAGGATGTAGTTTTTTCCATGATGGGCAGAAATTTAGAATTGGATCAGCGGAACCGAAAAGTGATCCTGATTTTCTGCGGGAGGGAGAAACAAAAAGAGATGAAGAGGGCAATTTTATAATTGGTACAAAGCACGGTGTTCTTCGGATTTTGGAAATTCAAAAACCGGGCGGTAAAATGTTAAAAGTCTCTGAATTTCTTCGCGGTTTCAACTTTCCATTTGGAGAAATTCTTGAATCCCTTGAGATGAAGGATTTGACCCACTAGTTAATTGGATTTCTGATTTTCTAAAAGATTTCTTGCTTCAATTTAGGAAATATTTAGTTTTGATATTGGTGGTAGGTAAAATTCATAATTTCTTCGTTCAATATTCCCGATTGGGTTTCCATGTAATCATTTTATATTTGGTTCTCCTTTTTGCACCCAGTATTTCATTCGCTGATATTACGGTTCGGGTAGCGAATTTAAAGCAGGACATGGAGTTAGTAACGAGAGAACTAGCGGGACTTCGTACAGAAGTGGAATTGCTAAGGAGAGAAAATGCTCAGTTGAAAGTACAGTTAGAGCATTCCACTCGAAAACAATCTTCCAACGCAGGGGTTTCGAGCGAGGTTCTTCAAAGGATGAGCGAGCGTATGAAACAACTGGAATTCAAATTACTTCAAAGCGAAAAATCCCAGCTTACCTTGCAAAAAAGCATTGATTTGAAAATGACTGAACTCATTACCCAAATGAATAAAGGTTTTGACCAGGTTCAATCTTCTCCTGCTAAACCAGCACCAGTTCCTACATTTAATCAGGATTACCCCCAAACAGGGTTTGTACACAGTGTGGAAAAGGGAGAAACAATTTCCAGTATCGCCCAAAAATACAAGTCAAAAACCAAATGGATTATTAATGCAAATCAGATTGTAGATCCCAAAAAAGTATTTATTGGAAAAGAACTATTTATACCCCAATAATGTCAAATTTATGGCAAAAGCATCATCAAGGTTAGGTCGAGGGTTAGGTAGTTTGATTGCAGGAGGAACTGCAGCAAAAGTGGAGGATGTTTCTTCTTCTAACCCAACACTTTCACCCATTTCCACACAAAAAGAGTCTATCAGAAATTCCTCTGACATCGTAGATAGCGATTCAACTAATGATTCAGACGAAGAAAACTTGTTTTCCATACCGATCGATTCGATTGTTCCCAATCCCTATCAGCCTAGGAAAGTAATTGATCCCGATGCTATTCGCGAATTGGCTTCCAGCATTGAGTCGGAAGGACTTTTACAGCCCATAACGGCAAGAAAAGTCGGTGATTCCTATGAATTGGTAGCCGGGGAAAGAAGATGGCGTGCGCATCAATCCTTGGGGCGAAGTACAATCCTTGTACGGGTTCTCAAGGCAACCGATATTTCCTCCGCTTCTTTATCTTTGATTGAAAACCTCCAACGAGAAGGACTTAATCCTGTTGAGGAGGCAATGGGCTATGACTCGCTTGTAAATGAATTTAACCTTACACAAGCTCAAGTTGCGGAACGGGTTGGGAAAAGTAGGGCACATATCACAAACTTTCTACGATTATTACAGTTAGATGAGGAATTAAAGACCTTACTTTCCTCCCAAAAATTAAGCATGGGACATGCAAAAGTCCTCCTCGGAGTGGAGGATGAAAAAATAAGAAACCAACTCGGAAAACGGGTTGCTTCAGAAGGCTGGACAGTTCGCCAATGCGAAAAGGCAGTAGCAGAGATTCGAAATCCTCAACCAATCTCTAGGCAATCAAGTATTCAGTCTACAAAACTATTTTCTAATTTTGCGAAAATTTCCCAAGACTCATTAAAAAGAAAAGTCGCGATCAACTGTGATCCATCAGGGAAAGGAAAACTAAGCCTTTCTTTTGAGGATGAAACAGACTTGATTGATTTACTGAAATCACTTGGGGTTTCGATTAAGTAAACAAGGTTGCCTTTTTGTTATTAAAAGGTCATAAATTTCTTTTTCGTTTTAAAAATGATTGTTTTTCTTACTACCTTTCTAATTTTAGTGTGTCTCGTCGTGGTGCTTCTCATCATGATACAGCGTACCTCCGGAGGAATGGGTTCTGCCCTTGGTGGAGGTGCGGCAGACCAAGTTTTAGGTGCCGGTTCAGCCGCACAATTAACTAAAATGACAGTTTGGGGAATCCTAGGCTTTTTTGTCTTATCGTTTGCACTTTACGCATTTTATCAGAGCGAGGCTGGTGAATCTGATGAACTCAAAAGGTTAGGCACAGGCACCCCTGTTCTACAGCCGAATCTCATCCCTCCAGTTTCTGAGAATACTCCGGCAGAGGCAAAACCTCCCGAACCATCGGTTGTTGTTGATGAGCCAGTGGTTCCCGCTGTTAAGGAGACATCCGTTGTCAGTGATTCAGTGTCAGAAGCAAATACCAGCCAGTAGGGAGTTTTTTCCCTTTTTTGCGCGTTTCTTTTTTTTCTGCATCCTAGCAAGTTTTATTTCACTCAGTTCATTGAGTGGAAAAAAATCTTTCCCGGCACGTGGTTTTGCCAAAATACTGACTGAAAATGAAGCGGCGATTCGCCTGGGCAGTTATCGTTCCTTTATTGGCCGGGATTTAAATAATACAAATTTTCATCAAGCTTATGCCTTTCGTTTCCGCCTTAGGCACATGCCTAGAAGAGGAGATGAATTTTCCCGTACTGGTACTCTGTATGGCTTTGCATTAGGGCATGGATTATCGCGAATCGATCTAGATTCAACAGAAACGGAACCACATTCCAGGAATTTCCTTTTGCAAAATGGGCTGACTCCACGGGTATGGGTCTATTCCTCTCACTCCCGAAAAACTAGATTGTTAGAAAAAGAAGAACTTTTTAATCCACTCATTTTCGGTATGAATCAATCTCCGTTTGACTTGTTAATGCCCTTTGTATTTTGGAATGCCAAATATGTTAAATCTGGAAAAGTGGCAGGAAGGCCCTCCCATCTCTATTCGTTTACATCTCCGCAATGGGTCGAAAGTATCAGACCAGATTTAACTACGGTAGTAATGGCATTGGATGATAACTATGAAGCCCCATTGCGAATTGAAACATTTGGCCAATCTAATGTAGCAGAACGTACCTTTATTTTGAATAGTCTCAAGAAAGTCTCAGATCATTGGATCGTCAAATCCCTTGATTATAAGGATAGGCAGACCCGCTCCAATACACGATTTGAAGTGACTGCAGCTGCCTTGAATTTAGACCTCGACCCTACGCTCTTGACAGCAGCTGGATTGAAAAGCCAACCCGTGGTTCCAAATGAAGCATTTGTTTCTACAAAATAGGCAAATTAAAGAATTTAAATTAATGAGCTTGCTCGTTTTAAATTATCAAATACTACTCGGCAAATAACTTATGAAAAACGGATACTTATCAACTTGGGCAAAAAATGTTTCTCCTTCTCCTACTTTGGCAGTGGATGCAAAGGCAAAAGCACTTAAAGCGGCGGGAGAGGATGTTTGTGGATTCGGGGCAGGGGAGCCTGACTTCGATACTCCTTCCTTTATTAAAGATGCCTGTGCACAGGCGCTTGCTGAGGGTAAAACCAAATATGCACCGGCGGCAGGTATCCCTGCATTACGAAATTCATTGGCCCAGCGATATTTTGAAAAAGGTATTCTTAGCGAAAAATCTCCCAATCAAGTCATTGTTAGTCCAGGGGGTAAGTATTCCTGTTATCTTGCCATACTTGCCACATGTGGGGCAGGAGATGAGGTTATTATTCCAGCACCCTACTGGGTCAGCTATCCAGAAATGGTTAAATTAGCGGGAGCCACTCCCCGAGTAGTTTTTGCAGGAGATGAACAGGGTTTTAAAGTTTCCCCTGAACAAATTGAGGAAGTGCTTTCGCCCGCATCTCGAATGATTATTCTGAATAGTCCCTCTAACCCGACCGGTTGTTTGTATAACCGGAAGGAAATGGAAGCGATTGTTGAATTAGCTTGTAAGCACGATCTTTTGATCATGTCGGATGAAATTTATGAATACCTACTTTACGATGAAGCAGAACACTTTAGCCCTGCTTCTTTTAGTGAGGAGGCAGCTGCCCGTGTTATCACAGTTTCTGGGTTCAGTAAGACATTTTCTATGACTGGCTGGCGCTTGGGCACCTTGGTTGCCAATCCTGAAATTAGTAAAGCGGTGGCTGATTTACAAAGTCAAACTGCTTCAAATGCGACTACATTTGCGCAGTTCGGTGCCTTGGCTGCTATGGAAAATTGGGATAAGTCGATGCAGGCGGTAGATGAAATGCTTGTTCATTTTGATCGTCGCAGGTTGAAGTTGTTAGAAGGTTTACAGGGTACTCACGGTATTACTTGTCAACGGTCAGAGGGTGCGTTTTATCTTTTTCCTAACATTTCTTCCTATGGATTAAGTTCGGAGGAGTTCTCTGCCCGATTATTAGAAGAAGAAAAAGTAGCAGTCGTCTCTGGACATGCCTTTGGAGCAGAGGGATACATTAGGTTAAGTTATGCAACATCCGACGAAATAATTGAAAAGGGATTGAAACGAATCCAAAGTTTTTGCGGTAATTTATAGTAATTATTTTTAATCAATAATTTTTATTTGTTGACGAATGATAAATCTCCCTAATTTTAGTAGTTACTAGAATATGAAAAAATTATCCCTCTCTATTGTCTTAAGTTTTCTTCTCACCACTCTCCACTCATTTGGTGTAGAACCCAGTGATTATAAAGCGAATTTCAGAAAGGGCGTAACAAGCGGTTATTACCTTGGTTTCACCAGCCTGGCAGACGAGATGAGAGAATTGCGTCGACCATCCGATATTCCCAAGTCAGATGGTTTTTTACAGTCACTATATGTCGATTTCCACTATGCCAATCAGGAGTTTAATGAAGGTTTTTACAGCACAGTCGCTACAGCTACACTAAAGGCACCCATCGAACATACGATATACGGCTTAACTCTTGGGTTTGGTCTCGGAGATAACCCCAATTTAGATGTCCGTATTCCTTTGTCCGTTACAGATTTTAATGTGGGAGATATTGATGATTCGGGAATGATCGCTGGTATTGAATTTTTTCCGAATTATAGAATTAATCAATATGTTGCCTGGGGGGTGAATATTGCACACCTAAACTCATCCAGTGATTTTCCGATGTTTGATGAATCGATGACCAGTGTTTCTTTTGAAACTATGGTCGAATCAAGCGAGGCATATGGTATGAATTGGTCAGGCCGACTATCTATTGGTCGATATTTTCCCAGTAACGATATTAATGATGAAGCACTATGGTTATTTAAGGGAGGTATCGCACTCCACTATCATTTGCACAACAACTTTACCATGCTGCCATTTATTCGTTTTAATTACTCCAACGGCGATGTATTGACAGATAGCATGTGGGTTGATTACGGAACGGAGTTTATTCTGATGCCAAATGCTCCTTGGAATTTCAGCTTAGGTATTGCTGGTGTTGGTGGACACGATGTTATTGAGGAAGGTATGGAATTCTACCTTTCCACCAAAGGAAACTTCTAATAATACCCAAAATTTATACTCATGAAGATTAAGTTATTAAGCTCGTTGTCGATTTTATCATTCATTATTTTGGGATCTAGTTGTACCCGAACCGCTAATAAAACCGGTCCACTTCGGCCTTACCCTGAAATTACCAACGATGTGGAAATCGGTGAACCAGTCAGGGGCGAAGGAACAAGAGCAGAATTGCTAGGTTTCATACGATGGGGGGACCCAGGGCGTGCATCTTTTCGAGCCCACAAGCAGGAGCATGACTTAGGGGGTGCTGTGGTAAAGCAGTCTATGCAGTCAGCAGTCTATAAAGCTCTGGACGGTCAACCTGATCACTTTATAGTGGATCCTCACTTCCATACAGTAGAGCACAACTTTCTTATTTTTAAAACAGCGAAGACACAGGTAGTAGGTCGAAGAGCAACAAATAAGAATTATCGTCAGGTAAAAAAATACAACACTGATGATACCGAAACCCTTATATTGGACGAGTCTCCTCAAACTTACACTGTCGAACGCAATGGTCGTGAGGCAACTAAGATAACAACCTCGGGGAACATAACTCCTTATGTAACTGATTCAGCAAAAGTGTATGATACTTCAGCGGGAGTGCAAATATTAGATTTAGATGCTCCTACCGACAGCGAAAACACCCCAACGAATTTGGGTTCTTCAATGCAGCAACTTGAATTCAAAATCCAAGAACTGAATCGCAGAATCCAAGCATTGGATCAGTAATCTTTATTTTTGATTGCCCTGAACGAGGGCATTCAAGTTATTTAAAAGCCTAACTTTTTTGCTTCTAATGGGTTGTTAAGCATTGCCTGCTTAAACTCATCGACATCAAAATCTGCGACTATAAAGTCTCCATTCTTTAAGGTGGGAGTCTTCATTTGTCCACTGCATGCTTGAAGTTCATGCATTTTTGAGGGGTCTTTTAGAACATCAATTACATTGAGCTTCAAATTGGCTTGATTAAAATATTCCAAGGCATCAATACACCAAGGACATCCGTTTTTAGTATATAGAATAGGTAAACTCATTATTTTATCTTTAATCTAATGTTTGTCATTTTGAAAGTGATTTCGAACTATGTTGTTTGCTTTGCATTTTATTCAACTCTGAACATCCTACATGCAAATGGTAAGAGAACAAAATGATTTGAATCAAAATAGTGG